>JGI24741J21665_1000164_pt1 | contig 19069 bp, 15 predicted proteins | sample KBSCornC7_FD_21665 | JGI IMG/M metagenome (IMG submission 21665) | reverse complement strand
TGCCCGACGCGCTTGTGCAGGCGTCCGGGCCATCGTATTTAACCGCTGGACTCTCGTTATGATCGAGGGACTGCCGGGGGGCAGGTCAAGTGACTTATCGAAAAATCGCGACGGAAGACTGTTGGATCCGGTTGGCCTCATCTGGCCTGGATTCGACCCTTTTTATCGCGATTTCTCAACCAGCGATCGGTTCCGATCGCCTTGAAATCGCTTTGGCGCCGCTCTGATTTCATGCGCTGNTCCAGCGCCTTGCGGGAGCGTTCCGCATAAGCGCGGCAGGCNCCTGGCCGNGCGTTGTACCGACCCGGGCCGNCATTGTCGGGGTGAGCCGAAATCAGGATGTCGCAGCGCGTTTCGCTCATCGTGGCATAGCTTTTTTGGAAGCCGGTGATGATCGGGCGTGCGGTCGGCGCGGTGTAGCGAAAGTCGTCGGTCGATACCGGGTTCAGGCTGGCGGCAAATATGATCGTCCGGCACAACTTCCGTTCGCACGACTGCCAGCGCCAGCTCATGCTGCCCATCGTATGACCTGGCGTCGCCAATGCGGTGACTGTCATATTGCCCAGCCGCAAGCTCTGGTTGCCGCGGATCGTCTGCACCTTTGCGACCGCTGGCCAGGAACCGCCATAGCCGTGTTGCGGATCGTCGGCTGCATGGCGACCGGCCAGCAGCCCTTCCGCGCCCCGCGGACTGGCGACGACAGTCGCGCCTGTGTCGCGCGCCAGCGCCGCAATGCCGCCGGCATGGTCGAAATGGGGTTCGGTGCTGAGAATATATTTGATGTCGCGCGGGCGAAAGCCCAGGCGCCTGACATTGTCGAGGATGGCGGGTGCAGCCTGTGGCAGCGCGCCATCAATCAAGATCAGGCCCGCACCCGTGTCGATCAGGGCGACACTCAGGCCCCCGAAGCCAACAAGATAGCTATTACCGAAGATCTTCTGTGGCGGCACCGGAGAAAGCCATTCTGCGGTTCGAGAGCCGATGATGGGCTTTGTCAGCGGATCCTCCCCCGTTTGCGCCAAACCGTTGATCGAGCTCAAAAGTGCGGCCAGGGCGGCCGCCGTTGCAAGTCGCATCTTCAACATTCGCAAATCTCCTTCACGGGCAGGATTGCGGCAGGAGTGACGCGGAAACAAAGCATCATTTCTCGACAGAGCCATGAGTTGAGTTCATGGATGATCGATGGATCGTGCCCAGATTCCTCTTAATGCCCTACGCGCTTTCGACGCGGCGGCGCGCCATCTCAACTTCACGCGCGCGGCGATCGAACTCTGCGTCAGCCAAGGGGCGGTCAGCCATCAGGTTGCGCAGCTCGAACGGCGGCTCGGCACGCGCCTGTTCCATCGGCTGCCGCGTGGTCTGGCACTCACCGACGACGGACAGGCGCTGGCGCCCGTGCTGGCCGACATGTTCGATCGGNTGGGCGCGATGCTCGACCAATATGCCGATGGNCGGTTTCGCGAGGTACTGAACATCGGTGTTGTCGGCACGTTCGCTACCGGCTGGCTGCTTCCTCGACTTGATGGGTTCGCGCGCGCCTGTCCTCACATCGACCTGCGCGTTTCGACCAACAATAATCGCGTCGACATGGCGGCGGAAGCGCTCGACTTCGCGATCCGGTTCGGGGACGGCGCCTGGCACGGGGTCCTTGCCGAACCCTTGTTCGAAGCGAGGTTGACGCCGCTCTGCGCGCCATCGGTCGCCAACCGCCTGAGCAGCCCCCGCGACCTGAGCCAGGAACCCTTGCTGCGTTCGTACCGGCCNGACGAATGGCGCCGCTGGTTCGAGGCAGCGGGTNCCCCTCAACCCGTGCTGCGCGGCCCGGTATTCGACAGTTCCGCGTTGATGGTCGCGGCGGCAGCAAATGGNCTGGGGGTGGCGCTGGCGCCGGNCGCGATGTTCACCAGCGAACTGATGGCGGANCGCCTGGTCCAGCCNTTCGACATTGCGGTCGANGCCGGCCGNTANTGGCTGACGCGCCTTTTATCGCGCAGGGAAAGCGACGCCATGCGGTCATTTCGGCGCTGGCTGCTGGATGAGGCCATGGCGGAAGCGCGATCATGGTCCGAAGGCGCTTTGCCAGCCATGGCGTGACAGCCGGTCAGGCGGATCGGTCCCTGTTCGCCGACATGTCTCCGTTGGACGGCCTCGAACCGTCGATGGAGGCCTGTTTTGCCTTGCGAACCCTTCGGCCTGCATGGATAAATGCCGGCCTATTCGTTCGAGAAAGTGGAGCAATGAATACGCCCGGCACGCCGACCTTCGACCAACTCCGCATCTTCCTGAGTATCGTCGACACGGGAAGCTTTGCGGCCGCCGCACGGAAGCTCAATCGTGCCGTGTCGGTGATCAGCTATGGCATCGCCAATCTGGAAGCGCAGCTCGGGCTGACATTGTTCGACCGGGAGGGCACGCGCAAGCCGCAACTGACGGTGGAGGGCCGTGCCCTGCTGGCCGAGGCTCGCAGCATATCGCATGGTTTCGATGGACTGCGCGCGAAGGTAAAAGGCCTGCTCGACGGGTTGGAGGCGGAGGTTGACCTGGCCGTGGATGTCATGGTGCCGTCAGAACGCCTTGGCAAAATCCTCCGCAATTTCGCGGTCGAGTTTCCGACGGTGCAACTGCGCCTGCATGTCGAGGCTCTGGGCGCGATCACGGCCATGGTGCTGGATCGCGGCGCCGCAATCGGGATCTCCGGGCCGTTGGCGGCGGGCGTGGAAGGCGTCGAGTGCATCGCGGCCGGATCGGTTCCGATGGTACCGGTTGCGGCGCCCGACCATCCGCTTGGCCGCATGGAGCGGATACCCCCAGGCGCTGGGCGGGAGCATACCCAATTGGTGCTGACGGACCGTTCCCGCTTCACGGAGGGGCAGGATTATTCAGTCACGAGTCCCAAGACATGGCGCCTCGCGGATCTGGGCGCCAAACATGCGCTGCTGCGTGAAGGGATCGGGTGGGGCAACATGCCACTGTCGATGATCGAACCGGACCTTCTCGCCGGCACGCTGGTGCGGCTTGCCATGCCCGATCATGTCGGCGGAACATATCGCTTTGCGGGCGTGTGGCGTCGAGATGCTCCGCCGGGACCGGCGGCCTCCTGGCTGCTCGACCAGTTCGTCGCTCTGGGCGCGGACGACATGGAACTGGAGGGGATGGGCGATATCTGATCACACCGAAGCGCGGCCTGACGCCGGGCCGAGCGCGTGTTAGCGGATCAGAGTGGCCTGGCGGCGGCGGGGTGAAGCATGCAGGCGATCGTGCCTGCGAAGATCAGCGTGCCGGCAAGAATGAGCGGGGCAACCAGTCCGCCATGGGTGACGAGATAGGCACCGATGGCGGCGCCAAGGAAGATCGCCGCCACACTGCCGATGCGCCGTGCCCAGTTCGGATTGGTTCCGCCAGCAAGGCCGGAATCAGCCGCCAGGCCGGTGATAGTGAGCGTGAGGACGGTCGTGGTGAGGTCCGGCACCTTGAGCTGACGGATGGTCGCATTGCGAAAGCCCATGGCGAGCCCGGTCAGCGCGATGATGATGTTGACGCTGGAGCCGGGGGACTGTGTCGCCACGTCGAAGCCGATGGCGACAGCGGCTGCAATCCAGAGCAGCGCGGCCTCGATGGAGGCGGCGGTGAGCAACCAGCGGCGAAGGGGCGAGCCCGCATGATGTTTGCCCACGCGTCCGGCGATCAGCGCGCCGACCATGAAAGCTGCAATGGCGAAGACATAGGGGGCAACCCTGAACCCTGGCGTGCCGCTCGCGGCGAAGCCGAGGAAGACGATGTTGCCTGTCATGTTCGCCGTGAAGACCTTGCCAAGGCCGAGCACCGATATGGCGTCGACGAGCCCCGTCGTCACGGAGAGGAGCAGCAGCAGCCAGGGCAAGGGCGATGTGGCGGTTTTGTCGGCGGTCATGACTGTCTCCCTTGGATGTCTATGCCTGCGTCTACCGGCAACCGCGCTGGTGATGCAGTCGAATAAGATAGATGCCGTCGTTCGATAAAATGGAAAAGATCAGAACCGGAAATTGCTTTCCAGGCCAAGCATCCTGATCGTCCTGGCGGGACCGGTTTCGCGGATGAAATCCCCCGGCGCAAAGGCCGACAGGGATGCCGACAATTCCCACTCAGCCGTCGCCTGCCATGCGATCGTCGCTTCGGCTTCCTTGCCGATAAATCGCGCCGCGCTCCCGTTTGCGGGGCGGATCAGCTTGCCGGGAATGTCGTAGACGCCATCCGCAATGCTGTACCGCCAATAGGCCGTCGCGGCGAGGCTGAACGAAACGCCGCCGCCCAATGTGCCGCTGACGCGAGGATTGATGTTGATGATATTGGTCGGTCCGACTGGCGAAAGCTCGCCGAAATATTTTCCCTTGGGAAACAGCGCGTTGAAGGTGCCGATCTTGCCGTCATGGGCTTTGCCATCGCCGCTGACGACATTGACGCGCAGGGTGGCGTCCGGCGCGGTGGGGAGCGTTGGAAAACTGTGCCCGATCTCAGTGCCGAGCGTCCAGGCGGCGATCCGCTGCCCCTCGAAATGGCCGAATTGCGCCACACCCTCGATATTCCAGTGCCAGTCGCCCCGCACCCCATGGGAGCGCAGACCGATGCTGTGGCGGACTTCGCTCCCCTCCAGCCCACCAAAGCGTGCAAGCCGGTTTCGATAGCCGAGATAGTAGATGTCCAGTTCAGGCAGGGTCGCATAGGCGCCCCACAACGCCTTGTTCCGGGAGGTCGCGTCGTCGAGGCTGCCGGGACCGGGCTGGACGGGCCGCATGGTCAGAAGGCTGATCTTGGCGCGCCCGATCGTCACGTCTGCGCGTGCACCATCGAAGGAGAGCGGCACGTTGGGGCCATATCGCGTCCCGACCAACCGCTCCGTGCCGAGCGACAGCATCTGACGCCCGGCGCGCAGCGTGACCGGGCCGAGATCGAGTTCGCCAAATCCCTGAAGCAGATCAGCCCGCGTCTGATCGATCGGGCTGGCGGATGGCGAGACGCCGACGGCGTAGGCGAGGATCGGCTGAACGAAGGCGCGCGCCTTGCCCAGATGCAGATCGGCATAGGGCAATGCGCGCAGCCATAGATACTGGTCGTCAGGGGAGTTCGCCCCGCCCCAGAGATTGTCGTGATAATCCTCGCTGCGGGCGCGCAATTCTATGCCGGTCGTGACCCAGCTGTCCTGGCCCAACGGGATATATTTGAACGGACCGGTCCAGTGATGCGCGCGCTTCTCCGCATCGGCGAGGTCGGACCAGTCCTCATCATAGCGCGTGATGCTGAGCGTGGGTGCCTGCCATGCTTCGCGTTGCTGGGCGCTGGCGGGCGCCACGGTGGCTCCCGCCAGCAGCCCCGCCGCGATGATCAACCTAAGCACGGCGTCGGTCCCGCTCGGCGACAAGTGCAACGAGGACGAAGCCGCCGATCAGGCCGATATGTTCGAAGAACGCATTGGTCGCCATGAAGCGTTCCTGACCCGGGGGCATCGCCCAGAAGGCGTTGGCGGTGAAGGCGGCCAGCAGCGTGAAGACGCCCAGCATGCCTGCGCCCAGCCAGATGAAGCGCCCGGTCAGGATCAGGATCGGCCCCGCAATCTCTACGCCAATGGTCAGCGCTGCCCAGAAAGCGGGCGGGCTCATGCCGAAATGCGCCTGTTCGGCGACGGCGGACGGCCAATCGGTCGCTTTGACGATGCCGCCCAGAAGATAGGCCCCGACCAGCGCCAGACGGGCCAGGAACCATGTGGGGCGCCAATCGAGGATGGCATCGACGAAGCGGGGTTCCTTCACGCCGATCATGGCTTCACCGGCGCGTGGATCTCGGCAATATAGCCGCCGGGGAAGCGGACGATCGCGGCCTGGCGGTTACCCTCGTCATGCGCGGGAACGAGCGTTTCGACACCAGCCGCCGTCGCCCTGGCAAGGGTCGCGGGCAGATCGCCGACCTCATAACCTGTCATGTCGCGGCCATAGGGCCAGGGAAGCTGCCCGTCCGATATGATCACGCTCATCTTGCCATAGCCCGACGTCATGCGGATGCGGCGATAGCTCTTGCCCGGCTGGCCGATCTCCGCGCCCGGCGCCGCCTTGTCGTCGGAGGTCACCGTCGCATGGGCAAAGCCGCGCCACTGCTTCACGAACTGGTCTGCGGCATCGGCGGTCAGGTAGATGCGGTTTTCCGGCACGGTGGCGAGGGCGGGATAGCTTGGCCTGGTCGTGTGCCAGTAGAGCTGCATGTTCACGCCGCCCGCCCACTGCACCACGACGTCGCGGCCGATGGGGTCGGGAAAGCTGGTGATGAGGCGCGTCGCGCCATGCCGCATCGCGGAGGCGACCGCGGCATCCAGGTCGGTCACGAGATAGCCGGTACGCTCGGCGCCGAACGGCGCGGGGATCGGGGTGAGGAAGCCGAAGGCCGAGACGGTGCCGGCCGGTGTCAGTGCGAGCTGCGACTTCGTCTTGCTGTCGGTCGGCGTGACCTGAAAGACGCCCTGTTTGCTCGTCGTGCCCCCGAAGGTGGCGGTGAAGCTGGTGACGAAGCGGTCGAAATCCTCCGGCGCGACATAAACATGGGTGGTGTCATATTGCGGACCGACGGCGAAGTCGGTGGTGGATTGCGGTGAGGGTGCCGTGGTTTGTCCAGGCGCGGCGACAGGGCTGATGGCGACCAGGGCGGTTGCCACCATGAGGGCGATGCGGGTCATATCAGTATCTCCGTAGAGTGTTGTTCGGCGTGCGATGAGGTCGCGAAGACTGTCTACGCACTCGTTGATATCCGAACTATCCGAATAAAATCGGACATCGTGTTCCAGAATATCGAAAGAAAAAATGGCGCCCCTCCGGTTGGGGAGGGGCGCTGTTGCAATCAGACGGCCCAGCAGCCGCAGCCCATGACGCCCCAAAAGCTCTGGACGTCCGAGGCCGGTACGTTCGCGCCCAGTGCCGCGGCATGATCATGGCCATGAACGTTGCAGGACGANGCGCAGCCGCAGGCCGACGCCATCNTCCTGGCGCTTTCATCCCGCCGCCAGTGGCCGCCGAATGTCGCGACCGGCGACCAGTCAGGCATGGCCTTTGGCGCTTGCGGCGCGAGCGGGCCGAAGGTGCCTTCGCCATAGACGATCCTGCCGCCCAGCACGGTCAGCACCGAACGGAGATGCGCAATCTCGCTTTCCGGTACGCTGAAATAATCGTCGGAAAGCAGGGCCAGATCGGCCAACTGCCCCGCCTTGATCTGCCCCTTCTTGCCGACCTCGTTCGAGAACCATGTGTTCTTCTCGGTCCAGAGGCGCAGCGCCGTCTCGCGGTCGAGCCGGTTGCGGGTCGGATAGAGCGCCAGGCCGCCCACGGTTTTCGAGGTCACCAGCCAGCTCAGCGACACCCAGGGATTGTAGCTGGCGACGCGGGTGGCATCGGTGCCCGCACCCACGGGCAGACCGGCTTCCATCATCCGTTTGATCGGCGGCGTCGCCTCGGCGGCCTTGGCGCCGTAGCGCTCGACGAAATATTCGCCCTGGAACGCCATGCGGTGCTGCACCGCGATGCCGCCGCCCAGCGCGGCGATCCGGTCGATGTTGCGATCGCTGATCGTTTCGGCATGGTCGAAGAACCAGTTGAGGCCCTTCAGGGGAATGTCGCGGTTCACCTTCTCGAACACGTCGAGCGCGCGGGAGATGGTCTGGTCATAGGTGGCGTGGAGACGCCAGGGCCAGCGGCGCTCGGCAAGCAGGCGGATGACGGGTTCGAGATCGCCTTCCATCTCCGGCGGCATGTCGGGACGGGCGACGCGGAAGTCCTCGAAGTCGGCGGCCGAATAGACCAGCATCTCGCCCGCGCCATTGTGGCGGTAGCTATCGTCGCCATCGCCCGGCTTGATCTGCGTCGACCAGGTCGCGAAATCCTTGAGCTCCTCCTTCGGCTTTTGCGTGAAGAGGTTGTAGGCGATGCGCAGGGTCAGATCGCCATCCTTGTGCAGCTTTTCGATCACTTCATAATCGTCGGGATAATTTTGCGATCCGCCGCCCGCATCGATCACGCTGGTGACGCCCAGCGAGTTCAGCTCGCGCATGAAATGCTTCGTCGAATTGAGCTGATAGTCCTGCGGCAGCTTCGGCCCCTTCGCCAGCGTCGAATAGAGGATGGTGGCATTGGGCTGGGCGAGCAGCAGCCCCGTGGGGTTGCCCTGCGCATCGCGGACGATCTCGCCGCCCGGTGGATTGGGCGTGTCCTTCGTATAGCCGACCGCCCGCAGCGCAGCCGCGTTGAGCAGGGCGCGGTCGTAGAGGTGGAGGATGAAGACGGGCGTGTCCGGCGCGGCGGCGTTGATCTCCGCGATGGTGGGCAGGCGCTTTTCCGCGAACTGATGTTCGGTAAAGCCCCCCACCACGCGCACCCACTGCGGCGGCGGCGTATTTTCTGCCTGCTTCTTCAGCATGGCCATGGCGTCGGCGAGCGTGGGCACGCCTTCCCAGCGCAATTCCATATTATAGTTCAGCCCGCCGCGGATGACGTGGATGTGGCTGTCGATGAGGCCGGGGATCAGGCGCCGGCCGCCGGCGTCGATGACGCGGGCATTGGGTGCGGCGGCGGCGCGGACTTCCTGTTCCGTACCGACAGCGAGAAATTTCCCGCCCCGGATCGCCACTGCCTCCGCCTGAGGGTTCTCGCGGTCAAGGGTCGTGACCTTGGCGTTGGTAAGGATGAGGTCGGTCTGGGTCATGGCGAAGCTTTCCGTGACAAGGGGAAGGGCGGTCGCGGCTGCGGCGCCGGCGAGCAACTGGCGGCGGTTCATCATGCGTCGCGCTTTCCGTGCATGGGAAGTTCGCCCAGCACATGATGGACGCAGTCCTGTCGCACGAAGCGGGTCAGTTCGGGAAGGCTGGCCATGCGCCTGGCGACCGGGAGCAGCTGTTCACCCAGCAGGATTCCCGCCAGCCCCACGAGCGCAATGACCGGCGGCGCCGGAGAACGGACGCCCATGAGGCTGTAGACGATCCCGACGATCAGGCCGGCGCCCAGGGAGAGGATATAGGCTTTCATGTCGGTTCTCCGGCGTTGGCTGGATCAGGCCTGGATGAAGGCGAGGATGTCGGCGTTCAGCACGTCGGCGTTCACCGTCAGCATGCCGTGCGAAAAGCCTTCATAGATTTTGAGCGTGGCGTCCGGCAGGATTTCAGCCTGGAGCAGGCCGGCGTTCCTGTAGGGCACGACCTGGTCGTCGTCGCCATGCAGCACCAGCGTGGGCACGCTGATCGCCTTCAGGTCATCGGTCTGGTCGGTTTCGGAAAAGGCCTTGATGCCCTGATAATGAGCGAGCGCGCTGCCCATCATGCCCTGGCGCCACCAATTGTCGATGACGGCGGGCTTCACGTCCGCGCCCTCACGGTTGAAGCCGTAAAAGGGCCCCGAGGCGACGTCGCGGAAGAATTGCGAGCGGTTGGCGGCAAGGCCGGCGCGCAGGCCATCGAAAACATCCATGGGAAGGCCACCGGGATAGCGATCGGTCTTCAGCATGATCGGGGGGACAGCGCTCACCAGCACCGCCTTGGCGACGCGGCCCTGCGGAATGCCGAAGCGGGCGACATAGGCCGCGACTTCGCCGCCGCCGGTCGAGTGACCGATGTGGATGGCGTTGCGCAGGTCGAGATGCTCGGCAACCGCAGCAGCGTCGGCGGCATAATGGTCCATGTCATGTCCGAAATCGACCTGAGCCGAACGGCCATGGCCGCGGCGGTCATGGGCAACGACGCGATAGCCCTTCGACAGGAAGAACAGCATCTGGGCGTCCCAGTCGTCGGACGAGAGTGGCCAACCGTGATGGAACATGATGGGCTGAGCGTCCTTGCTGCCCCAGTCCTTGTAGAAGATTTGCGTGCCGTCGGCGGTGGTGATGAAGCTGGTCATGGCGGGTTCCTTTATACGGTAAGGGTAGCGGGATGGCGGCCGAACGCGGGGAAGGGGGGATGTGCCCGGCCGCCGGGAGGCCGGGGCCTTAGTGGGCGCCCTCGGAAGCGTTGAACATGGTCTTGGCGTAGGTGATGCCCAGGCCATAGGCGCCGCCCCATTTCTTGGCGAAGCCGGTCGTCATGTCGTAGGTTTCCGTCCGGGCCCAGTCGCGCTGCAGCTCGAGAAGATATTGGAGGGAGGTCATCGGCTTGGCGCCCAGCTGGATCATCCGCTCGACGGCGCGCTCATGCGCCTCTTCGGAGATGTCACCGCAGGCGTCGGAGATGAAGTAGACGTCGAAGCCCTGATCGATCGCCGAGGCNACNGGGCCGACGATGCAGACCGAGGTCCACAGNCCNGCNAAGATGATGCGTTCCTTGCCGATCCGGTTGACCTCNTCGATGACGGCAGCATCTTCCCANCTNTTCATCGANGTGCGGTCGAGCAGCGGCTGNNNNGGGAAAGCGTCGGTGATNTCGCTGAACATCGGGCCGGAGAAGCTGTCGACGGCAACCGTGGTCAGGATTGTCGAGACGTTGAAGCCGGCNGCTGCATTCGCGACCAGGGCGGCGTTGTTGCGCAGCANTTCGGTCGGGATCGACTTGGTGGCAAAAGCCATCTGCGACTGAAAATCAATCATGACAAGGGTGTGGTCGCTGGGGTTGATCAGGGATTTTCCGGGGGTCGGGGTCGCTTTGATGGTCATGTCGGTCTCCAATCGAAATTTCCTACACTCGGGTCGTTCCAGTGTGATTGGAGGTTTAGCGGGAGAGATTTCTGCTGCGCAGCCTGATAAAATATGCCCCATCGTTCGATTTATTCGAATGATGGAATTCCGGAAGCGGCCGATTCTGTTGATCTTCCGGTTCTTGTGGATCGGCAACGGGGGTGGCCCTGCTTGCCAGAACAGCTTGTCGGCCAATTCACTCGCTGCTTGCTAAGTCGCGGCCGGCTTGACATTTCTATATGCGATGCGGGGCGAAACCTATCATGCTGTGCGGCGATTGCTGGCGCAGGACGCTGTACAGGCGTTGGCGCGCTGCGGGGATTTGCTGAAGGACGATCCCCAGGATGCCGAGGCGCACCGCCTGGCCGCTCGCGCCCTGCGTGCGCTGAAGCGGGACGGCGAGGCTGAACGGCACGAACTTGCGGCGATCGACGCCGCTGCGGCTGACGATGCGTTGCAGCAGGCGGCGATCGCCCTGCTGGACAACCGGCTGCATCTGGCCGAACCGATCCTGCGCGGGCGGCTCAAGGACAATCCGTTCGATGTCGCGGCGATCCGCATGCTGGCGGAACTGGCCGGCCGGATCGGGCGCAACGCCGATGCGGAAAATCTGCTGCGCCGCGCGCTGGAACTGGCTCCCGGCTTCACCGCCGCCCGCGTCAATCTGGCGACGGCCCTGCACCGCCAGAACAAGACGGCGGAGGCGCTGGCGGAACTGGACCGGCTGCAGGATGCGCTGCAGGGCCGGGTCAATCCCGCTTATGCCAATCTGCGCGCGGCGGTGCTGGGACGGCTGGGTGACTTCGATGAAGCCATCGCGCTCTACGAGGATATGGTGCGCCGGGTTCCAGGCCAGCCGAAAATCTGGATGAGCTATGGCCATGCGCTCAAGACGGTGGGGCGCACGGCGGGGGACAGCGTTGCCGCCTATCGCCGCGCCACGGCACTGCGACCGGCCTTTGGCGAAGCCTGGTGGAGCATAGCCAATCTGAAAACGGAGCCATTTGATGCGGCCGACCTGGCCGCCATGGAAGGCGCGCTGCATGATGCGCAGGCCAGCGTCGAGGATCGCTTCCACCTGCATTTCGCGTTGGGCAAGGCGTTGAGCGACCGAAGCGAAGCCGAAAATGCCTTCACCCATTATGCGGAGGCAAACAGGCTGCGCCGTACCGCCCAGCCTTATGAGGCGGCGCGCACCAGCCGGATGGTCGATGCGGTGATCGGCCTGTCGACGCCGGATTTCTTTGCCGAGCGGCAGGATATGGGCTGTCCGGCGCCCGATCCGATCTTCATCATCGGACTGCCCCGCGCCGGCTCCACGCTGATCGAACAGATCCTCTCCAGTCACAGTCAGGTGGAAGGGACGATGGAACTGCCCGATTTGCCGGCCCTTGTCGCGGAGCTGCGGCAGGAGGGCGACTGGCCGACCATGATGGGCGACCTCAACCCCGCACGCCTGCGCGCGCTGGGGGAGGCCTATATGGAGCGCACCCGCATCCAGCGACGCGAAGGGCTTCCCTATTTCATCGACAAGCTGCCCAATAACTGGCTGCATGTCGGCCTGATCCAGTTGATCCTGCCCCATGCGCGGATCATCGATGCGCGGCGCCATCCGCTCGACTGCGGCTATTCCAATTTCCGCCAACATTTCGCGCGGGGACAGGCATTCAGCTATGATCTTGGCGATATCGGCCAATATTATGCCGATTATGTCCGGCTGATGGCGCATTTCGACATGGTGCTGCCCGGACGCATCCATCGTGTCGTCCATGAGCAGCTGCTGGACGATCCGGAAGGGGAAGTCCGCGCGCTGCTCGCCGCGCTGGGCCTGCCGTTCGAGGAGGCGTGCCTGCGCTTCCATGAGAACCGCCGCGCCGTGCGGACCGCGAGCAGCGAGCAGGTGCGCCGGCCGATCAATCGCGATGGAGAGGGCCAGTGGCGCGCCGTCGAAGCGCGGCTCCAACCGCTGGTCGCGGCGCTTGGTCCGGTGCTGGACAGCTATCCCGATGCGCCCTGATCGTGGCTTTCGGGTAACAATCGACTGAAAAAGCGCATGATTGCCGGAGCGCAATGATTTTTCGTTGCGCCCGCCCGACAGATGATGACAGTTTCGCTCCAGAAACTCGTGCACCTGTGGGGAGGTAGCCGATGTCAAAATATGTTCGGTTGATCGAATTGTCGTCTGCGCTTCTGGCCACGACGGCCATCGCATTTCCAGCATGGGCACAGGAAAGCGCGCAGGGGGCGGGTGCGGACAGCGATGTGATCGTCGTCACCGCCCAGCGCCGCGAAGAGCGATTGCAGGACGTGCCGATCAGCATCAACGCGCTGGGGCAGGCCAAGCTGGAACAGGCCAATGCCAAGGCGCTGGACGATTATGCCAAGCTGTTGCCCAGCGTGTCCATCCAGTCCTTCGGCCCCAGCCAGGCGCAGGTCTTCTTCCGCGGCGTGGCGACGGGCTCTGGCGGGCCGCCGCTGCATATCGGGCCGCTGCCGACCAGCAGCACCTATGTCGATGAAATCCCCGTCACGACGATCGGTGGCATGGTCGACGTCCATCTCTACGACATTTCGCGGATCGAGGCGCTGGCCGGGCCGCAGGGCACGCTGTTCGGCGCAAGCTCGCTGTCGGGGACGCTGCGCATCATCACCAACCGCCCCGAACTGGGCAAGACGACCGGCAGCATCGACCTGCAGGTCAACAAGTTCGGCAAGGGCGATTTCGGCGGATCGGCGGAAGGCTATATCAACCTGCCGGTCAGCGACAATGCCGCGTTGCGCGTCGTCGGCTTCTATGACCGGACCGGCGGCTATATCGACAATATTCCCGGCACGCGCACCTTCACGCTGGACGATAACGACCCGGCGACCGAGAAAACAGTCAGTAACACTGATAAGCCGGGTTTGGTCAAAAACGATTATAACGACGTCGAAACCTATGGTGGCCGCGCCGCGCTGCGCGTCGACCTTGACGACAACTGGACGGTCACGCCGCAATTTCTCTATCAGAGCCAGATTGCCCATGGCGGCTTCTTCTATGATCCGAGAAAAGGCTATCTGAAGGTCACCGATTATCTGCCCAGCCGCAACAAGGATCGCTGGTGGCAGGCGGCGCTGACCATCCAGGGCAAGCTCAGCGATTGGGATGTCACCTATTCGGGCGGCTATTTCGAGCGCAAGGTCGATAATATCGCCGACTATTCCTATTATTCGGTGGCGTACGACAATTACACCTATGTCGACGATAATGGCGTGACGCAGTTTGGCAAAGCCACCTATTTCCCCGATGGGAAGGGCGGTTTCCTCGACCCGACGCAAACCGCGCACCAGAATGACAAATATACCAAGTTCACCCAGGAATTGCGGGTCAACTCGCCCACAGACATGCCCTTCCGCCTGGCCACGGGCATGTTCATGCAGGTCCAGACGGACAAGATCCGCGCCGACTATCAGACCGTGGGCATCAGCCAGATTCCGACGCCGATCTGGCTGACCCCCTTTCCCAATAGCGACACCGTGTTCCTGACCCGCGTCAAGCGCAAGGATCGCGACTATGCGATGTTCGCGCAGGGCGAATATGACATCCTGCCTCACGTCACGCTGATCGCAGGTGTGCGCGGCTATATCGCGGACAACACGATCTACGGTTTTTCCGGGACCAACAGCGCCGGCAACACCGATCCCGCCTTTTGCCTGCCCACGAACATCCCGGACGTGCCCTGCGCCAACGTTCACAAGAAACAGGTCGAGAACGGCGTCATCTGGCGCGGCGGCATCAAATGGCAGGTTAACCCCGATGTCATGCTTTACGGCACCGTGTCGCGCGGCTACCGGCCCGGCGGCAACAACCGGCGACCGGGGGTAAATCCGTTCAAGTCGGACAAGCTCGACAATTTCGAACTGGGCTGGAAAACCCATTTCGGGCGGATTTATTTCAACGGCGCCGCCTTCTACCAGAAATGGCGTGACCTTCAGTTCGGGCTGGTGCCGGTGGGGCAGAATGGCGTCACCAACACCTATAATGCGGGTAATGCGCGCATCTATGGCGTGGAGGGCGACCTGTCCGCGCGCTGGGGCGGCCTGACCCTGTCGACCAGCGCCACCTATGTCGATGCGCAACTGACCAGCGATTTTTGCCAGGTCGACCCCGTCACCAAGAATATCATTTGCGTCCCCGGCACGCCGCCGGCGGCCGCCAAGGGCACGCGTTTGCCGATCATGCCCCGTTTCAAGGGATCGGCAACCGCGCGTTATGAATGGCCGCTGGGGTCGATGACAGCCTTCGTGCAGGGATCTGTGTCCCATCAGGGCGGCACGCGCACCTTCCTGACCGATGCGGATTATGCGGCGGTGGGTCCGACCAGGCCCTTCACCACGGCGGATTTTTCGATCGGCACCCATTGGGACCATATGCGGATCGAGGCCTTCATCCAGAATGCCTTCTCCAGCCATGGCGCGCTTGGCAAGAACACCATCTGCGCGACTGAGATTTGCGGCTTCTCTGCACGGACCTATCCCACCAAGCCACAATTTTTCGGGCTGAAATTCGGATATGATTTCGATTAGAGCGCCGGGGTTCAGAGGGGTGTGGTGATCTCGTCAGTTCCGTCTGGTGAATGAATGGGCGCGTGCGTTCCGCCCATCGGATTGATTATGATCCCGAATGGATCAGAACTATTCCGGACCAGCGATGATGAATGATATACCTGCCAAGGCTGTCGAAGCGGGCACGGAGTTCTACGGCAATCTGCTTCCTCACATCGATGCGCGCATGATCGCACCGATGTGGCACATCTTCACGCTTGGCCATATCGTGGCGACGGATCTGGACCGTATTGCGCGGCGGTTTGAACTGAGCATCGCAGATATTCACTTGCTTGGGACGGTCCGCATCGACCAGGCGCAGCCGTTGCGCGCGATCGATCTCGCGCGTGTCCTCAATGTGTCGCAGGCCACCTTGTCCGCCCGGATCGAACGGCTCGTCCGTGCGGGGCTCCTCACAAAGTCGCGGCTGTCAGACGACAAGCGGGCCTTCGCGCTCCGCCTGACCGAGACGGGAGAGCGCATTGCAGACATGTCCGTCGACACCTTCTTGCGGGATGCCAAACTCGTACACGCGCTTTCGCGGCTTTCTGCGGATGATCTTGGCGCCTTCACCCGTATCATCGGCAGGCTGCACCATGAACTCGACCGGATAATTACACCCGGAATGCCTGAAACTACTTAACCCCTTTACATAATGCTACTCTTACAAGCCATCGCACGCTGGTAGAGGCCCATGTGCCGCGCTTCGAACAGCCAGTCATTTGGCCGAAGAGTTGCTGCGGGAAGCGCGCCGCCGAGCCGGAGCCAGTTGCAAGCAGGAAGGCAAGTATGAACTCAACCGTAGCGCTCCCGCAGGAGCAGGTGCCAGCCGACCGGATCGTGGACGTGGACATGCTGGCTGTGCCGGGTGGCGCCCAGGACGCGCAAAAGGCCTGGCGGGCGCTTGGCAGCAAATATGGGCTGATCTGGACGCCGCGGCAAAAGGGTCACTGGATCGCGACGAACGGAGCGGTGGTTGAGCAGATTTACCGTTCGCCCGATCTGTTTTCCAGCAGCGTGCCGAACCTGCCGCCGGAACCGCTTCCGTTCAAGTTCCGACCTTTGCAACTGGATGGTCACGAACACCGCGTTTTTCGCGCCATCATTGATCCGGCGCTCAGGCCGGCAGCGGTGCAAAGCTACGCCGTGCGCGCGCGGAAACTTGCCATCGACCTGATAGAGGGGTTTTGGCCGACCGGCGAATGCGAGTTCGTGGCCGATTTCGCGCTGGTCATGCCGCTGTCGGTCTTCCTGTGGATGGTGGATTTGCCCATGGAGGACCGGGCCATGCTCCAGCGCTGGGTGCATGCCGCCACGCGCGGCAAGACCCGACAGGCAATCGAAGAAGCCAATATCAGCATGTTCGGTTATGTGTCTCAGCGCCTGGCGGAACGCCGGGCGAAGCCGGGCGACGACATCTTATCTCAGGTGATACGGGCGGAGGTGGATGGCCGTCCACTTTCCGAGGAGGAGCAACTTGGCACCAGCGTGCTGCTTATGGCCGCGGGATTGGATACAGTGGCGGCCATGATGTCCTTCGTGATGCACTATCTCGCGCGGCACCCCGCAGTTCGGCGCTGGATCATGGAAAACCCCAGCCAGGTGTCGGTTGCGACAGAAGAGTTGATGCGCAGGCATGGCGTGGCCAACAACACCCGTACCGCCACTCAGGATGTCGAGATCGATGGAGTCATGGTCCACAAGGGCGAGCATGTTCTGCTTCCCAATTGTGTTCACGGGCTGGATGAAAACCTCTTTCCCAATCCGGAGGAGATCGATTTTACCCGCAAGCCTGGGCTGACGGGTACGTTCGGTTTTGGCCCCCATCGCTGCGCCGGGGCCAATCTGGCTCGGATGGAAATGCGTATTCTCCTTCAGGAATGGCTGTCGCGCATTCCTGACTTCGAGGTGGATCCCAAATATCCTGTCATTCATCAGACCGCGCAAGTGAACGGCATCGAAATGCTGCCACTAAGGTGGGAGACGGGATCGGGTCGTCGCTCGCGCTGATTTCGCGGACCAAGGCTGGGCCGGGCCATGCTATTCTGATGCAGTGCCGGCCATGGTCTTGACCATTGATCCTTCCTCTCGCGTGTTGGATCTCCGCCATTGCCGTTGCTGCCATTGCCCAGCAGCCCGTAAGGGGGCTTTCGGTTGGTGAGATTGTCGACCCCGCCGTACAGCGTGAAGCGCTTGTCGACCGCAAGCGATGGGCGAACCGATTGACAGACGACGCGGGGATAATGGACGGTATCGGCATAATGCCACATCATGAATAGGTGAGCGGCTGCGTCCGGATGAAGTCATCTCTCTCAAAGTGGACGGTGAACGGTTCCTCTCGACATTTGGAAACTGAACGTCTGACCCATATCAACTTATCATCATCAGGCTGGCATTGCCGCCCGCCGCCGTGGTGTTGATAGAGGTCGATACCTCTTCCAGCAACATATCCAGCGGGTAGGCGAGCAGCTCGCCCGTCTGCGCGGCGTGAACGGAGACGATTGGACCAGCCAAGGCCGCCACCTTCGCCACCAGCCGGTTGACTGCGCTCGCGTCGCCCTCGACCAGTGCCGCGGCGAACGGTTCGTTCGTCCTTGCCGGGAAGCAGGCCGCGACGCTGGCCGGCAGGCCCGTCGGGAGCGGCATGTCCTCCACCGCGCCGCGATTGCCTGTCGCGAGCACGGCGGCCATCTGCTCGAAAAGTCCGGTCCGGGTCGCCGGCGCCATCAGGATCAGGCCGCGCGGGTGCAGGGCATAGAGATTGCGCTCGCCGACCGGGCCGGGAAGGGTGATGGCAAGTCCGAGGGCCGAAGCCTCGCCATAGCGCCGCGCGATGGAGGCGCTCTCCATTTCGCCTTCCGCCTCCAGCCAGTCGGCGAATGCGTGGAGCGGCGTATCAATTTGGCCTGCTCGCGCGCTGAACATGGGCGGCCGCGCGACCAGGCGGCCGAGATAGAGCGGTCCGCCCGCCTTCGGACCCGTTCCGGACAGGCCGCGGCCGCCGAATGGCTGCACGCCGACAATGGCGCCGATCACGTTGCGGTTCACATAGACATTGCCTGCCTTCACGCGCCCGGTCACATGCGCGATCGTCTCGTCGAGCCGGGTGTGGAGGCCGAAGGTCAGGCCGTAGCCCGTTGCGTTGATGGCGTCGATCAACGTGTCGAGATGTTCCCGCCTGTAGCGGATGACATGCAGGACCGGTCCGAACACCTCCCGCTTCAGTTCGGAAATATCCCTGATCTCGATGATCGTCGGCGCGACGAAGGTACCGTGGACCGCTTCGGCCGGAAGCGCCTGCCGCTCGACGGGTGCGCCCGCCTTCCGCATCGCGGCGATATGCTTCTCTATCGTTTCCCTGGCCTCGGCCGTGATGACGGGGCCGGTATCGACCCTGAGTGCATCGGTGCGGCCGATCCGCAGCTCCTTGAGCGCGCCCTTCAACATGGTCAGGGTGCGATCGGCGACATCCTCCTGCAGGCAGAGGATGCGTAACGCCGAACAGCGCTGGCCGGCGCTGTCGAAGGCGGAGGCGATGACGTCGGCGACGACCTGCTCCGCCAGCGCGGAGGAATCCACGATCATCGCATTCTGGCCGCCTGTCTCGGCGATCAGCGGAACAGGTCGGCCCTGGGCGAGGCGCGTGGAAAGCTGGCGCTGGATCAGGCGGGCGACTTCGGTGGATCCGGTGAACATCACCCCGGCCGTCTCCGGCGCCGCCACCAGCGCCGCGCCGATGGCGCCGTCACCCGGCAGCAGTTGGAGCGCATCGGCGGGAATGCCGGCCTCATGCAGCAGGCGCACCCCCTCGGCGGCGATC
>JGI24741J21665_1000163_pt1 | contig 19099 bp, 26 predicted proteins | sample KBSCornC7_FD_21665 | JGI IMG/M metagenome (IMG submission 21665) | reverse complement strand
AAGCAAAAAGGTACCGGCCGGGCCCGTTTCGGCTCCAGCCGTAACCCAATTTGGCGCGGTGGTGGTATCGTTTTCGGTCCAACCGGCCTGGAGAACTACACCAAGAAAATCTCTACTCAGTCGAAGCGCCTAGCTATTCGTCAGGCCCTTAGCCTGGCTGCCAGCGAAGGCCGCATCAAGGTTGTAGAAGATTTTGCCACCAAGGGCAAGGTAGCCGAGACTATCAAGTTCCTGGCTAAAATTGAAACCAAGGGTTCCGTGCTGCTGGCTCTCGAAAATAAAGACGAGCTGACCGAGCGCGCAACCCGTAACATCAAGGGCGTAAAGGTTGTATCCGCAACCTACCTAAACGTCTACGACCTGCTAAACAGCGACACCATTGTGATCACCCAGAAAGCTCTGGATGCTGTTGACGCATGGCTCGGTAACACCACTCCCAAAGCTGCCAAGCCAGCTGTCAAGGAGGCTAAATAATGGAAAAATTGATTGTACTTAAGCCCCGCATGAGCGAAAAGGCCTACATGCTGAGTCAGCTGACCAACACGTTCGTCGTTGAAGTTCCTGCCGGCGTCAGCCGTGACCTCGTAGCCAAGGCTGTGTCAGCACAGTTCAATGTTACTGTCGAAAGCGTAAACATCGTTAACGTCAAGGGTAAAGCCAAGCGCACCGTCCGTAAGGGCGGCCGTCCAACCATGGGCAAGCGCTCTGACGTTAAGAAGGCTTACGTCACCTTGAAGGCCGGCGACAAGCTGCCATTCTTCGCCGAAATCGAAGAAGAAGCTGCTAAAGCCGAAAAGGCCGACAAGAAAGCAGACAAGAAAGCGAAGGAGAACAAGTAATGGCTATTAAGGCATACAACCCTACAACTCCAGCTCGCCGTGGGATGACCTCTCAGGATAACTCCGAGATCACTACCAAGAGGCCTGTCCGCTCGCTGTTGGTTGCCAAGCGACGCACCAACGGTCGTAACAACCAGGGTCGCATTACCACCCGTCACCGCGGTGGTGGTGCCCGTCGTTTCTACCGTATCGTAGACTTCAATCTGGCTGCTGGTTCTTCAGTAACCGTCGAGCACATCGAATACGACCCTAACCGTTCGGCACGTATTGCCCGCGTTAAAGATAGCAAGGGTACCTACAGCTACATCATTGCCGCTAAGGACATGAAGGTTGGTCAGGTTATCACCAGTGGTGAAGAAGCCCCTATCGAAAACGGCAACCGTTTGCCCATCAAGAACATCCCGGTCGGTTCGACCATCCACGCTATCGAGCTGCAGCCTGGCCGCGGCGCGCAAATTGTGCGTTCTGCCGGTAACAGTGCCCAGCTGATGGCTAAAGAGGGTCAGTACGCTCAGGTACGCCTCCCATCAGGTGAAGTTCGTTTGATTAACCAGGAATGCACCGCTTCTCTTGGTGTGGTTAGCAACGAACAGCACCAAAACGTCAAGATCGGTTCTGCCGGTCGTAACCGTCACAAAGGTTTCCGTCCTGGTGTTCGTGGTGTTGTGATGAACGCCGTAGATCACCCGCACGGTGGTGGTGACGGTGGTCGTCACCGTATGGCTAAAGCGCCTCGTACGCCTTGGGGTCAAAAGACTCTGGGCTTCAAGACCCGCAGCCGTAAGAACACCAGTCAGTTCATCGTAAGAAGCCGTCACGCGGCCAAGAGAAAGTAAGGTAGATATATATGAGTCGTTCACTGAAAAAGGGACCATTTATCGACCCTAAGCTTGCCAAAAAGGCCGCTGCACTTGGTGCTGAAGATCGTACGATCATCAAGACCTGGGCTCGTTCAAGCGTTATCGCTCCCGAGTTTGTTGGTCGCACCTTCGCAGTCCACAACGGCAAGGTCCATGTTCCAGTCTTTGTTACTGAAAACATGGTCGGTCACAAACTTGGTGAATTTTCACCAACCCGTAAGTTCCGTACTCACGGTGGTAAGTTAGCAAAGGGTAAGAAGTAATGGCAGTTAAAGCAATCGCAAAAGGCGTGAGCATCAGCCCCCGCAAGGTACGCGTCGTAGCCTCATTGGTTCGCGGCCGCACCGTTGCCGACGCCGTTACTATCCTGGAGCACACGCCTCGTCGTGCTGCCCTGGCTGTTAAAAAAGCCGTTCAAAGCGCAGCCGCTAACGCTGAGCACAATCACAACCTGAAGCCTGGCACTCTCGCCATCGTAGAGATCAGCGTTACTGCTGGTCCCCGCCTAAAGCGTTACCGCCCCGCTTCACACGGTCGGGCCTTGCCATTCCAGCGTAAGTCCTCACACATCCGTGTTGTGGTTGACGGTGAAGCCCGCCCAGTGCGCGGTGCCGCAGCCCTGAAGCCTGAGAAGGAGGCCAAATAATATGGGACAGAAAGTTAATCCAATTAGCATGCGCCTCCAGGTCAACAAGGACTGGCGCAGCAAGTGGTTCGTAGGCAAGCGCGAGTACGCCAAGTACTTGGCCGACGACCTGCAGGTACGCCGCATGATCTCAAGCAAGCTTGGTTCACGCGCTGCCATCAACAAAGTTGACATCGAGCGTTCACCAAACCTCGTAACCGTTACTATCTCTACTGCTAAGGCAGGTGTGGTTATCGGCCGCGGTGGTTCGGGCGCCCAGGAATTAAAAGCTGCTATCGAAAAGATCTACAGCATTCCAACCCGCGTTAACATCGAAGAAATCAAGAAGCCGGAGCTATACGCCAAGCTGGTTGCCGAAAACATCGCTCACCAGCTGGAACGCCGTATGAGCTTCCGCCGGGCTATCAAGTCTTCAGCTGCCGCTACCATGCGTGCTGGTGCCAAAGGTATTCGTATCGAGGTTGCCGGCCGTTTGAACGGTGCTGAAATGTCCCGCCGCGAAAAAGAAGTACAGGGTTCTGTACCTTTGCACACGCTGCGCGCTGACATCGACTACGGTCAGGTACCAGCCCAAACCGCTGCCGGTATTATCGGTGTTAAGGTTTGGATCTACAAAGGGGAGACAAACTAATGTTAGTTCCCAATCGTACCAAATTCCGCAAGGTCCGTAAGGGCCGCGTGAATGGTCCAGCAACCAAGGGCCACTACATCGCTTTCGGCGAGTTCGCCCTCCAGGCCCAGGGCCACGAGCGCATCACCAGCCGCCAGATCGAGTCTGCCCGTCAGGCCATGACCCGCTACATCAAGCGTGGTGGTAAGATCTGGATCCGCATCTTCCCACACACTCCTGTGACCAAAAAGCCTCAGGATGTGAAAATGGGTAGCGGTAAGGGTAACCCCGAATATTTCGCCGCTAAGGTAAAGCCCGGCACCATCATGTTTGAGATGCAGGGTGTTAGCGAAGAAATCGCCCGCGAAGCTATGCGCCTTGCCGCACACAAGCTTCCTGTTAAAACTAAATTCTTGGTGAAGGAGGACGCGTAATGAAAATTGCAGAGATCCGAAAGCTTTCAACAGCTGACCTAACCACCGAGAGCACCAAATTGCGCGAAGAAATTGCTGAACTTAAGCGTCGGCTTGCAACAGGTGAAGTCCAAAACGTCCGCGTTATCCGCGGCAAGCGCAAGGACCTCGCCCGGGTGCTGACGGTACTGGGTGAACAGCTCGCAAAGGAGAACATCTAATGGCAAAACAGATTACCGGTGTTGTGTCTTCCAAGAAGACCGACAAGACTATCGTTGTCACCGAGCATGTTCGTTTGACCCACCCGCTGTACCGCAAGCAGTACACGGTGACCAAAAAGTTCATGGCTCACGACGAAAATAATGAAGCCGCCGAAGGCGACAAAGTAACCATCGAAGAAACCCGCCCAATCAGCGCCCGCAAGCACTTCCGCTTGATCAAGGTCGTCCAGAAGGCCGGCGTTACCCACGTGGAAGCCGATGTCCCTGAAGTGTTAAAGAAGGCTGAGAAACCTGTCCAGGACGAAGCCGACAAGCCCGCTATCGAAGCACTCGAGGAGGACAAATAGTATGATTCAACAGGAATCACGCCTCACCGTTTGTGACAACAGCGGCGCCAAAGAAATTTTGTGTATCCGGGTACTCGGTGGCACCCGCCGCCGCTACGCTCACGTTGGTGACATCATCGTTGCTACCGTTAAGCAAGCCAACCCACAAGGTAACGTTAAGAAGAAAACCGTTGTAAAGGCCGTCGTTGTTCGCACCACCAAGGAGATCCGCCGCAAGGATGGTTCGACTATCAAGTTCGACGACAACGCCGCCGTCATCGTTGGTGACGACAAGCTGCCAAAAGCAACCCGTATCTTTGGCCCGGTACCCCGTGAGCTCCGTGAGCTCGGCTACGCCAAGATTATCAGCTTAGCACCGGAGGTCCTCTAATGGAAAAAATCTATAAGATTCGCCTCAACAAGGGTGACACCGTTATTGTTACCGCGGGCAAGTACAAGGGTAAAACCGGCAAGATCGTTGCCACGCACCCCCGCGAGAACAAGGTAACCGTCGAAGGTGTTAACATCGTTAAGAAGCACCAGAAGCCTAACAAGGCCAACCCTCAGGGCGGTATCCTCGAGATCACCAAGCCTATCTGGGTTAGCAAGGTCGCTATCGTCGACCCTTCAACCAAAAAAGCCAGCCGCATTGGCTACAAGATTGACGACAAGGGCAACAAGACCCGCGTCTTCAAATCAAGCGGCAAGGAGATTAAGTAATGGCTGACAAAAAAGCATCCGCAACCAAAGTAGCAAGCACCCACGCCCGTCTACGCACTGAGTACAACGGCACTATTGCTGCTGCACTACAGAAGGAGCTTGGCCTTACCAACCCTCACCAGGTTCCCAAGTTGGAAAAGATCACCTTAAACATCGGCCTTGGCAAGTCTAAGGACGACAAGAAAATGTTTGAAGTGGCTACCAACACCCTCACCAAGATTACCGGCCAAAAGCCCATGGAAACCACCGCTAAATTGTCCATCGCCAACTTCAAGCTGCGCGAAGGCAACAAGATCGGCCTCAAAGTTACCCTTCGTGGTGACAAGATGTACGAGTTCCTGGACCGCCTGGTTAGCATCGTCTTGCCACGGCTCCGTGACTTCCATGGTGTCAGCAACAAGGCTTTCGACCGCCAGGGCAACTACAGCTTTGGTATGACCGACCAATCCGTATTCCCCGAACTGACTTTTGAAGAGACCACTACAGCACACGGTTTGCAGGCGGTCTTTACCATCAAAAGCCAGAGTCCGGCACATTCTAAAGCATTACTGGAGAAGTTCGGTATGCCATTCGAAAAGGAGGCCAAATAATATGGCACGTAAATCAAACATCGCCCGCGACGAAAAGCGCAAGAAGATGATCGCCAAGTTCGCTGCCAAGCGGGCTGAGCTGAAAGCTCTCGGCGACGCCGACGGTCTGGCTAAATTGCCCCGCAACTCTTCTCCCACCCGCTGGAAGAACCGCTGTGTGGAAACTGGCCGCCCCCACGCCTACATGCGTCAATTCGGCCTTAGCCGTATTGCATTCCGTGAGCACGCCTCAAAGGGTGAAATCCCTGGCGTAACAAAGGCAAGTTGGTAAGGAGATGAGCATGGTTTCAACCGATCCAATCGCAGACATGCTGACTCGCATCCGCAACGCTATCGCCGTTCGCAAGAACGAAGTAGTATTACCTCACTCTAAGGTTAAAGAAGCAGTAGCTCGTCTTTTGAAAGACAGCGGCTTCGTAGCCGAAGTGAAGGTAACCGACGCTACCATCGGCAAAACTCTTAAGGTCGTAATCAATGAAGCCGGCGACAACGCCCGCATCACCGAGATCGTCCGCATGAGCAAGCCAGGTCGCCGGTACTACACCGGTAGCGACAAGATCCCTGTTATCAAACGCGGCCGTGGTGTCGTCATCGTTTCTACCTCTAAGGGTATGATGACCGGCGCCGACGCTAAGAAACAAGGTCTTGGCGGCGAGTTAATTTGTAAGGTATATTAGTCCGATGCCAGCGTATATTATGATCTATCAATACCTGCTTGGCGCTTGTACCCTTGTTGGTACGGCCGCCCTCGTATGGATGGCAATATCGCTGCACAAGATAAGTAAGAAAGATAAGTAAAGGAAATCGAATGAGTCGTATAGGAAAACTGCCTATCCCAATTCCCAGCGGTGTGACAATCACTGTCGACCCCGATTTCGTAACTGTTGCTGGTGCCAAGGGCACGCTTAAGCAGTTCACGATGCCGGGTGTAACAGTAACCGTCGCCGATGGCGTCGCTACCGTTACCCGCGAGAACGACGAAGCGCCTAACCGCGCCAAGCACGGTCTGATGCGTGCGCTGATCAACAACATGGTTGTTGGTGTTAGCACTGGCTTCAGCAAAAAACTAGAGATTAACGGTGTTGGTTACCGTGTCGCTGCCCAAGGTACCGACCTGAAATTCAACCTCGGTTTTTCTCACGATGTTATTTATAAGATGCCACAAGGCATTACTGCTACTATCGAACAGAACAAAATTACTGTTACTGGCATCGACAAGCAAGCAGTAGGCCAGGTTGCTGCCGAAATCCGCGCACTTAAGAAGCCTGAACCTTATAAGGGTAAGGGCATCAAGTACGCCGACGAACGCATCATCCGCAAGAGTGGTAAATCAGGTAAGGACAAGTAGGTAGCAGTATGAACAAACTAGCACACAAGCTTCTCAACAAGAAGTTGCGCAAGAACCGCGTACGCTCAACCGTTTCTGGTACTACCGAACGCCCCCGTTTGAGCGTTACTGTTTCCAACCGTCACATCATCGCCCAGGTTATTGATGACACCCAGCACAAAACTGTTGCCTACATTTCAACTGTCGGCACCAAGGCTGCCAAGGGTAACATGACCGAACGCGCTGAGTGGGTCGGTACCGAAATCGCTAAAAAAGCTAAAGCTGCTAAAGTTTCCGCAGTTGTCTTTGACCGAGGCGGTCGCATCTATCACGGACGCGTCCAGGCCCTGGCCGATGCAGCTCGTAAAGCAGGATTGGAGTTCTAATCATGGCTGAGAACACAACTACAGCCCCAGCTGCAGCAGCCGAAGCACAAGCTGCTCAGCAACACCAGGGTCAACCGGGTGGCCAAGGCCAAGGTCAAAACAACGACCAACGTGGTGGCTACCAAGGCAACCGCGGTGGCAACCGTGGCCAGGGTGGTCGCCGTGACAACCGTCGCCCCGAACAAGCCCCTGAAGAAAAGCAATTCGACGAGCGCGTCTTGCACATCGACCGCGTTGCCCGCGTAGTAAAGGGCGGTCGCCGCTTCCGCTTCCGCGCTTTGGTTGTTGTGGGTGACCGCAAAAACCGCGTCGGTATCGGCATCTCCAAGGGTGCTGACGTTACCGCCGCCGTTACCAAAGCTACCGAAGTTGCCAAGAAGCACTTCATTACCGTAAACACCACCAAAAACGGTTCAATTCCTCACGAATTTGAAGCCAAGGTAGGTGGTGCACGCATCCTCATCAAGCCAGCCAGCGCTGGTACCGGTTTGATCGCCGGTGGTGTGGTACGCACCATCCTGGAAGTTGCCGGTATCAAGAACATCCTTAGCAAGTCTTTGGGTTCTACCAACAAGGCCAACACCGCCTACGCTACCATCGAAGCCCTGCGCAACGTGGTACCTGTTAGCGAGTGGGTCACCGCTCCAGCCCTGAAGGCTGCCGCCGCCGAACGCAAAAAGGCTGCTGTAAGCAAGCCCGCTGCTAAGGCTGAAGCTAAGCCAGCCGCCAAAGTTGAAAAGCCAGCTGAAAAGAAGGCTGACGCCAAGGCCGAAAAAGCCGAAGCTCCTAAAAAGGCCGCTGCCAAGAAGCCAGCCGCCAAAAAGGAAGGTAAGTAATAATGAAGTATCACGAATTACAAACCTCTAGCAAAAAAAGCATGAAGCGCGTAGGCCGCGGCATTGCCGCCGGCCAGGGTAAAACCGCTGGTCGTGGTACCAAAGGTCAGGGCGCCCGCACCGGCTCCAGCCGCAAGCCTGGATTCGAAGGTGGCTCTAACCCCCTGATGCAACGCCTGCCAAAACTGCCCGGCTTTAAAAGCAAGCGCATCCCAGCCGAAGTTGTGTACACTGGTGAACTAGACCAGTTTGGCGCCAAGGTTACTGCTGTTGAACTGGCTGACGCCGGTTTGATTAGCAACGCCTACGTAGCCGTAAAACTATTGGTCCGCGGCGACGTAACCAAAAAGCACGACGTTAAGCTGCAACACGCCTCTGCTACCGCTGTTGAAGCAGTACAGAAAGCTGGTGGCTCGTTTGAAAAGGTCGCCCGCGAGGGCCGTCCGGTTACCCGGGCACCTAAGGGTGAGCGGAAGAAGTAGTTTTACTCAAGCTCTCAAATTTAAAAGACCGCTGATAAAGCGGTCTTTTTGTATAGTGCATTTATTAAAGCTTTTAATGTCTGATTTAGTATGTTTAATTTTGATTTAACTTTTCAGTGTTAAAATTCTTACATACGGAGGAGACAGAAATGGGAATTGACCAACTTGATGCACGTAAAGAAACACTCAACAACTTACTTTCTTTTAGCGGAAACCCAAAGGCCCTGATAATCCCTAGCTTCCAGCGCGAATATAAATGGGATAGCGCTCACGTACTTGACCTTCTCAAGCACACTGACCCCGATGACACTGCATTTGGATTTCTTGGCACTATGGTCTTTGTAAAAGATGCGAAAGGACACCTCGAAGTCGTAGACGGGCAACAACGACTGTTAAGCTTAGTTGTCATACTTTGTGCGCTCCGTGATTTTATTTTTGACATCAGCAAAAAAATTGACGACGTGGATCTTTCAAGTAAGTATGCCAAAATCAGCGAACGCAGCATACAAGACGAAACTATTTATAGATCTGATCCCGTAAGTGAAGAAGCGCTTGTGCGCGTTAAGTTCCAGCGGCCAAGTTTTTCATATATAGAACGTGTATTTTTAGCGCGTAGTGAGAAGGATGCCTCTGAGGCGCCATTAGAGAACGAGGCTAAACTTTTCAAAAAGAATTATGAAGTAATCTATGCAGCACTGCTTGAAAAGTATGGCACGAATACAAATTTTAAAAATTTGCTAGAACTTTTAAGGATGCGCATTCAGAAATTACGTGAGCTTGTGGTAAATGCCATTTATATCAACAACCCCGATTACGCAACTGAAGTATTTGAAACAATAAACGCAACTGGGATCACGCTGCGTCTTCCAGATTTGGTCAAAAACTACCTCTATAAATCCCTCAAGCATAATGCAGAAAATGACTGGTTGCAGATTGTTGCTAATTGCGGCGGTAAAGATGCAGATGTTGAAAGATTAATCAAGTATGTTTGGGCGATCCAATTTGAAACAACAGAGAATGAAATATTTCGATCTATTCGGAAACATGTCGAAAATCCTCAGGAATTCATGGCTCGGTTGTTAAAAGCATCTAAGATTTTTCGTTTGCTACAAAATCCAAGCATCCAGAACTATAATTTGGCCGGTCTAGTAAAGACCGATCCTGCCAACTACAAAACAGATATAGTAGATATAACTGAGAATATTGCTAATTTTAAAACCATACAATACGCACGGCTCATATTTGCTGTTAGGTTTCATGCCCATGAAGTAATGCGGATACAAGATTGGGTGAGGTTATTGAAGCTAATTGAGGCTTTTCAGGTGCGTGCATTTATTACTAAGGAAGCTCAGACAAGCCGTATAGAGAAGCTATACGGCAATTTTTCGCGGCGACTATACCAAATACATGAAGAAGCATCCAACGCATCATACAAGGAGAGCCGTATTAAAAGTCTTCTGTTTGAAGAACTACCTAAGGAGATGCTGAAATTAGTACCTGATGACAAATTTTTGGCTGAGTTCGCAGCTTTTAAGAGATCAGTATCAAGCACAAAAGAAGCTAAAATTACAAAATACATCTTTGCGAAAATTGAACGCTACCTTTCAAGAAATGAAGTAACGATAGACTATAAAAATAAGTCAACAACGATTGAAGAGGTATACCCGCAATCCAATAGCGGCTGGGCCAACGATCATGATGATATATCTGATCTCACTTTCAACATAGGAAATATGACAATTTTGCAGCAAAAGGACAATGGTGCTGCCAGCAATTCTCAGATAAATTCAAAACTTAAAATCTATACCTCGTCAGCACTGCGACTAAACGTTGAGCTTTGTGACGCCATAAATAGTGTAGGCAAAAAATGGAACAGGCAGTCAATAAATAGCAGAGCACGAATATTAGCAGGATATGCACTCAGTGTTTGGACGCTAGATACAAAACTTATAAAGTCATAGCTTATACATCTCACTACCTTTCAGGATTTCGGAGCTTGAAAAGTATTACGCATAATTTACATAGCCCTTTACAACCAGGCCAACTCTATGTATCATCCACCCAGCTCAATAAAATGAGCTGTGGCGCATAGACGGCACCACGACCTAAACCTACATCAGTTACTGATGTAGGCATGGTCAACGTTCATAATCCTAGCTAAAATGTACTGACCCCGTCGTTAAGCACGCTTTAGCTAGGTCATTCACCGGAAACGGTGCATGGGGCCCATGGCCCGCTGGCGGCGGGTTCTGTGTGTTACGACCGACGATGCTCAGCCATTACCGTCAATTACATGCCAATAGTAAATGACGGTAATGGAGGTGCCCATATATGGCCATCGTTAAGTTCCCATCCGGCATGACCATCCCGCACACAGTAACCTGCATATTGTGCGACAGGCACATTTCGCCAGCAGATGCAGTTACAGGCCAGCTTGATGCCAACCAAAATCCGGCTTTTGCCTGTAGCGGCCACTTTTGGGATACTTCCATACTTATTTGTGGCTGGGCCAGCTTCAACCATGCGCAGGGCCTGGCCTTAGAGCGCCGCGGCATGCCCGTCCATTACTTTACCGGGATGGACAGCCACCATGCATGACCTATACGCCGAAGCCCGCACCGCCCACGACACCAGCATGCAAGCCTGGGACATTGCCCGCCACCTATACGCCCGCATCCGGCAAGGGAAGGTGGCCATTGTTGCCAGCCAATCCGCCAGCTTTTTACCATGCCTCCAAAAACAGTGGCAACGCCTAATGCGCAAAGCCTTGCAGGAACGTACCAGCACCACCAACGCCATTTATATCCTGGAAATATCCTGCCAAGTTGCCCATATGCAGGCTACCCGCTTTGCCATCGGCGCCGAAGCCTACCACTGCGACGTAGCCATTGCCACCTCCAGCCAGTTTCTGCAGGCACCGCCCATCTGCCAAACCATGTACATTACCGAACAATTGCCCAGACAGACCTACCACCAGCTAACCGCCTGGATGCCCAAAAATTGCTTGGTGGTTTACTATGACTGCCACAATAAGTCTCGACATTGATTTTAAGACTAGACATTTCAAAGGAACCTGTTCTATTTTATTGGCGTGAATGATAAAGATTTAACACCATTCCTAGACGTACGCCAAAACCAGTTGCAGTTGGAGGTAGCAACGGGCGATGCGATCGATACAAAAGCTCTAGGCATTCTAGCCAGCGACTTTGCACTGCTATTATTTATAGCCCAGTCAAACGGGAGTATGCTATCTTCATTTTTCACAATCACTACATTATTAATTTTGAGTGTCGCCGTTGTACTTACATGCATAGTAGTACGCCCAAAGAATTACGCAGGCTCAAGCACGAGTATGTTTGACAATCCCGAATACCTGGACCTCAAAACTGAAGAGCTAATAAGACAACTGCTATCAGACACAGAAATAGCCCTTACAACAAATGAAGCCATCAATAAAAGCCGTTGGCTTATGTGCGCCATTGCATTAGTTTTGACACTTCTAACTACAGTAGTTTTACTTCTGTGCATTGTAATCAAATAAAGGGGAAGCTATGAAAATAAGATTGCCAAAACTCATTCCCGACAGGGGCCGTCCCCCAAAAAGCTCCTTGCCGTGGCCAAAAGGAATGCCACCGGCGAATCCTACCGATCCGATCATAAAAGGGTTGTAGCCAAGGCTAACGGTACACGTAAAAGGCGCTGTCATCTACCGACACCGGCAACTGGTAGTCGTAGCCAGTGTTAACGCCGTCAACCCACCAGGTTGCACGGTCCAGGCTCGTTTTCCCCGGTGCCAGCGTCAAAGCGCTGTGAAGCTGTGAAGGGCTAAATAGCGGTCCGCCGTTGCCATTTGAGCCGGCCAGAAATTGTCCGGCTGGTAGGGCATATTGCTTACCCGCTAAGACAAGCCGGCCGCCAGCCTTCCCATCAGAAGACAAAAAAGATGCTTTGCCGTCATCACTGACAATTACGTTCGATAGAGTGCCTCTGGCGACTAATTGGCTATCTACATGCAGCGTAGCTATGCTACCTTCAGGGAACGTATCGTTAACGGAAATAGTATAAAAGTGCTTGCCGGAAGGGCTGCAGCCGTCGGCATCTTTGCCGGTTTGAATCTGCACCAGCTCTGCCGGATCTTTCTGGCCGGAATACAGGCATTGGCTAGTGGCCAGGCTTTCAAAGGTTGGCTCATTGCCGTTGTTTATGAAAAATAAACGAGTGTCATTTTTGTAAAAAGCCCTGTGGTCCTGGCCATTGCAGCGCGTGCAGGTGTAATATACATCGCCGTTATCTGATACATGATAGGTGCGCATGTTGCTGCCTTCGGCCACTGGCTTGTTGTCCACGGCAAGCGTATACGATGATGAATTTGTGGGCACGCTGTCTTGTGTATGCGCGTAGGCGTAGTGCTGGCCGTTAGGGCTTAACAGGTAGTACATATCCTGGCCGCCAGTCGATATTAAATGGCCGTCGTACCACAACGAGTCGGAGCTATCTGGTGCCGCAGAACTCAGCAGCCAATGCCCGCCAGCCACCACGCGGTTTTCGGGCAGTATGTTGGCCGGATTTATGGCATCCCAGATTCCTTGGTGGTCGGCCGGCTGCATGGTTACTGTCCGCACTGGCAAACGCGCCGTAACAGCGTCTTTCCAGTCACCGCCAGAAGGCAACGGCGGGCTGTAAAACATATTAAACAGATAAAGCCCGGCAGGGAGTACCAATACGGCGATAATAATTACCAGGCCAAGCCAGGTTTTGTTTTTATTTTTTGGTTGCATGATTTTACTATAGCGGAAAGCACAAAGCAGAGCTAGGAAGAGTACTTTATTGGCGTGAACGTTAGATTATGTGATTTTCTCGGGCGTGTCGCCAATCAGCCACAAGCCGGTACCATGCGCGGCTGCTAGCACGCCGGCCATGCTGGCTACGCCGAAAAATTTCTTAAGGTGGCGCATACGGGTTCTACTGTGCTCCCGGCTGGTGCCAAACGCATCAGTAAAGTCTTGTAACTTTGTGGCATCGCGTAGCAAACGCAGATAATCAATATCTTCTTCGTAAAGTTTAATACGGTATGCTGCTTGATCGGGCAAAGTCATTTGCTCTTCAACAACCAGCCACTTTTGTGCAAACAAAGAACGGGTTAGCCCAAGCTCAGTGGTTGGCAAGCCGGTCCGCTTATATGCATGAGCCAATGCAGTAGTAGCGCTTTCAAGGCCATCATAGTGCAGAGCCAGCTCATCGGTGGTGTACCCCAAGCCTGAAAGTACCAGTGTCCGGACTGCTTCATCGTCAAGCCCGAAGGCCTCTGCGTCAATGTTACGCTTGAAAACACCGTCGGCCCAATGGATATACTCACCATTTTCTACTGGCCTGGGAAGCTTTGGCGGCTGCCGCTGAGCTCGTGATGCAGCCATAGACTTGCCGGGGATCACTTGTATGCTGCCAGGAACAGTAAAGTGTGCGGCAAAGGACTGCCTGGCGGTTGCCTTCCGCGCCTCAAACTGGGCTTGTTGTTCGGGTGCTATTGCTGCTTTGTTACGTGCCAAAGAAAGTGGTTCGGTTGAGGTTTCCCGATAGTATCTTTCAGGCAGAAAGAATTTCATTCCATAGCTAAGGGTCAGTATGCTCCGGGTATTATGTACACCTATAAGGTTCCGGCAAAAAGCCGACAGCTGGGACATACCTTGTCTATTCAGCCCCAGGCATTCACCAACCTCATCAACACTGCGCGCCGTATGAAGGGCTTGCATTACCTCCACATGCCGGGGATGAAACCGGTAGTCCGGTATCGGTACCTCCTGGATCACTGTAAGCCATTCGCGGTCAAACAGGGTACGAATGTTGCTACCAAGGCCGCCCTCACGGAGATTGTATATCTCTTCAGCCTCCTTAATGTACTGCCTGATTCTCACTTCGGAGAGAGTGAACATTTGGGCTATTTGAAGCTCTGTCAGATCGAAACAATATAATGCCAGCGCACGGCTCATTATTTGGTTTTTACTGCTGTCATGTGGAAAACTACGTCTAAAGACTCCACCGGCCCAATGGATTAGGTCGCCTTCTTCAACAGGAGCGTTATATCGGGTGCGGGCTCTATTAGCCTTGTATTGCATAGGGTAAGCCGCCGAAACTGTCGCTGGCTCCCGCACGGCGATCGGATACGTGATCAATGCCTCGGCGTTCTGCTCCTGTGCTATTGCCTGGGGCCGGAATGGTTCAGTGCTTAGCTTAGGAAGCGTCCGATAGCCGGTAGCATACGCCGCGAAAATCAGCATTTCATCACTAGAATCAGGAATACCGAATATCCGTTTCATATTTTGTATATCTGTGCTCAATGGGCCAGAGCTCATGGACAGTTGGCGGCAAATCTCAGACTGATACATGCCTGAAAGCAACAGGTCTAAAATGGCTTGGCATTTTTCACTTAGCGAGACAGTTTCTGCAGTAACCGGCGCAAATGAAACATACCCGTTTTGAATATGTCGACACAATAATTCTCGTGGTGTAGCCGGAGTATGAGGGTCGTCAAGCCGCCGCCGAATAGGCAGTAGTTCCCGGGACGAGGGCATAATACTAGCTGTCGGGAGGGCGCCTTGCCGGGTGGGCTTGCTAGACCAGGCCCTCGTGAGTAAAGACATGTCATCATCGGATAAAGCGCCATCAAAACGACAGGTAATAGTGGTTTCTCCAAGACTAAACTGAGCGGTGCCTGCCGCTTTGTCATATTGCCAAGGGGTCACCTCGCGCTGTGGCGGAGGCGCTATTTCGGGCTTTTTAGGAGGTTTCTTCCGGGCTACCGGAGGCCGGGTCCGTGGCTTCTTGGTAGGACTGGGCCGGGGGGATGGCGGTGTTAGTAGTGGTACAGGTGGTGGTACTGGCACAAGCGCGGGTACAGGAACCTTTTCGACAGGATCAATGTAACGTGCCTCGAGACCTGTCAGGATTGTATCAATATCAACCTTTGTAGCCGGTGGCGACGGCTGTAGGTCCGGCCAGAGCTTGTATAAACTAGCGGCGGGTATACCAGGCTGTGCTGCCTGGATTGTAACCGGCGTATCGGCATCATGGAATAAAGCAAAGCCCAGCGTAATAGCGGCGGCCCTATTGCGCAGCCGCAAAGGCCCCGCAAAGTTGCGCATGGCAGTCTGTATATCTAATGCGGTGTCATTAAGCCTTCGGTGTAACGCTAGGGTATCGTTACTGCGCAGGATCTTGAAAATGTCGCGGACCAGTCCCGGCGGACTTACAAATTCGGGAACCTTAGCATAGGGCAAGCTGACTGGTTCGATGACCGTAAGATTGCCCGTGTGCCACGCCTGCAAAACTGTTGTATCGCACGTATCACTATTGACTACGCCAGCCCGACTGAACAATCTATCGACCGAATTAGTGCCTTCGGAGTCAGGATCTACGAAGTCTTTGACACGCTTTGTTGGTACATCGGTAGCGTATAAACCAATCGCCGATGCAATTGGTGTGCCATTCACCCCAATGACACCATTTAGAAAATTAATTTCTGTTAATTGGGGTAGATCATTGTCTAGAAACTGACTCTCTGAAACACTAACGATGTCTGTTAAGGGGATCAACTCAGGCGTTGGCTGGGATGACATATAAATCACTATACACAAAGGATATGCAGCTGTCAGATTTTTTACGCTCTATTCGTTAACCTCTGTATATAATTCCTGTTTATGTACGAATCTATTTCTGGCCAATCCGGCCTACAAGACATGCCCGCAAAACCTTTTGAGGTAACGATTACGGCCCAGGTGCCGGACATTTACAGGGACCAAGCCAACAAGCTAATCGAAAAATTACATACCGACCTGGCCTATGTTGCAGTGCTGGGGACGCTGGATATTCAGTTCGGCAAGGGCGACAACCCGCCGCCCGAGCCGGCAGCGCCAGAACCACCCGAACCACCAAAACCGGAAATGCCAAATATGTTTGACCATTATGCCTTAACGCCCCGTGAAGCCGACGTGGCGCAGTTGGCCGCCCAAGGCCTTACCAATATGCAGATTGGCCTTAAGCTGAATATCAAAGCCAGTACCGTAAAATGCAACATCGGCCGGATTTTGCGTAAAACGCAGGCTGGTAACCGGGCCGGAATAGGCTACAAGCTTGGGCTATTTGATATTGATATATCAGAAGTATAGCAACAACACTAAAACCTATTGACAACCCTGGGCAACTAGCCATACACTCCCGGCATGATCGCTTTTACCACCATATTCGCCACCGAAAACGTGCAAGTTATCCAGCTAAGTTTTATGCAGGGTGTGCTAGCTATCGGTGTTGTATTGCTGGGCGCAGGCGCCGCCTGGGGCAGCCTTAAGTCTTCCGTTAAACACATGGAACTACGCATGAACCACATGGATCATCGCTTCGAAAAAATTGACGACCGTTTTGAAAAGATAGATGATCGCTTTGCAAAAATAGATGACAAATTTGACAAAGTTGATGCCCGCTTCGAGCGAGTGGACCAAAAAATCGATAAGCTGGAATCCAAAATTGAAAAACTAACCAATGTCGTGACCGATCTAAAAGAAGCAGTGCAAACTATGCAGCAGGACATTTCCATCCTAAAGGCTCGGGGTGGTTAAGCGCACAGTAGTCTATTGTTCGTTTCTTGCGCTTTGCAGCTGGGGTTGTATGGCCTCTAGGTCGCGGGCCGGCTTCCAAATACCAAGGCCGTAGCAGGCGGTCATCAGGCCCTGGGTCGTTGAAACGCCAAAGGTTTCCTTGCATCTGGAAAGGCGTTTGGAAGTGGTAATCAGCGAAGCGCTGTTCCTTCTCTGTAGGTCTTCAAACGAGTTCGATCGCCGCAGCCCCTGCAACAGGGCAACGCTGCCTTGGGCGATAGTCATTTCGGGCAAGGACATAGGCTTAAGCACGCGCAGCCATTCTCGGTCAAATAACGAATGGATGTATGAGCTATACCCTTCGTATAGGCCAAGTTCAGTTTTGAGACGATTTTTAATTCTTGAGGCGTTTACCCGGCTGGCGTGCAGTGTAGCGGCCAGGCCTGCGTCGTCTAGGTCGAAACAGCTTAATACTAAAAAGTGGCCATATTGACGCACCATGTCGGTTGGTGGCAAATGCGCTTCAAAGACTCCGCCGCCCCAATGGATGCGAGGGCCCCACCACATCGGTGCCTGGTGCCGTGCCAGAGCATCGTCGCTGACCGTCCTGCGTGTTACGTGTATTTGTGCCGGTAGCTCCAGGCGGTAGTCTGTTGATTCTCCGACAAGCCTATTGGTGGGTATACACAACTCTGGTTGTTGGCTGCGATAGTCGCGGCTGGCGTATAGTGCCAACCGTAATACCTTGTTAGACGCACCGGCTATGCCCAGGCGCTGTTTTATAGCCTCATAATAGGCGTCTATCTGTTTGCGGGTTACCATGGCCGAATAGGCAACTTCAGCGGGCTGACGACCGGCCAGTAAGTCGTCAAGCAGTTGCCCACCGAAAGGATCGTGGGCTGTCATTTCCTGAAGTGAGACATCAATAAGCCCCTTGTACGACACATGGCCGGCATCGACAAACTGGTCAAAGTTTTCCTGGGGATTAACGATATCAAGCCCTAGCTGCAGACGCGCGCGCTGTACCAGACGCTGAAGCGCCTTAGGCGACAGGGCATGCTTGTCTCCATTGTCGACAGCTGAGTAGCCCAGCAACTCGTGCGCTACAACGGAAATGTCCGTAGCATCAATAGCTTCACCAAAATGCAGGATTGCTTTAGCACTGCCTATTTTTACGCTGGCGGTGCGCTGTGTTGTGTCTATTTTGATCTCAGGCAGCCTGGTTCGCTCAACAACCTCAGGGGCGGCGGCCGGTGGCTCCTGCAGTATGTACTTCCGGGATAGCGGGGTATCGGCGGCAGGGGGTGGTACATCTTTGTCGGGCTGCGGTGCTATCTCGTCAAGATCAGGAATGTCTGCGGTGTTTAGCGCCTGGGGCGGAGCAGGTTTTTTGCTGTTGTTCGCCGGCGCTTTTGTAATAGTCTGGGGCGGCTCGGCAGGAGGGAAGTGTATACGACGCTCCTGACGCACCGGTGGTGCCATGCCCGAAGGACGCACCTCAAGCGTTAGATAACCCAGGCTAATAAGCGTAGCGGTGTGCGTAATCCCCAGGGATTCCTTTAGCTGCTGGAGGGTTTCAGTTACCGAGTCGTCTTCGAAAGTTTGTAGCTTTTGCAAAACAGGCAGGCGCTGTTCTTTGCTGAGGTAGTAAATAAGGGCACTAGCTGCCTTTGGCAAATTCTGCGGCCCGGGAACATCTTCGTTTGGAAAAGTGACGGGTGTTATCACTTCAAGCTGCCGGGTGCGCCAGGCTTTAGCGACCAGGCTATCATTGCCAACGCTCGGCTCACTGGTCAAGCCCGATTTGCCATAAAAGCTATTAAAGGCAGCCTCAAAGGGCTGGCCGGGCTGCGCGCCCAGGACTTCCTGCATGGCATCATGCGAAACATCGGCGGCGTATAGCCCAATACTAGATACTTGGGGCGCTGTTTGGGCCGTACTATTAACGCGAAAGGCGCCATTCATAAAATGGATTTCGCGTACATCGGGTAAACCGGAAGCGAAAAGCCGGTTGGCATCAACCCTGGTATAAGGAGCAACTGCTAGTAATTCACCCGGTTGTACCATTTGGCGGAATTCTATACTGCTTGGCCGGGCGCGTCAAGGCCTGTTACGGCCCTCATCAGTTGTGTGTTTGCGGGTTCGGCCGCCGCTTGTCTTACCACCGCCTTTATGCCGGCCTATCTGGTCGGGCAGGTTGGCCTGCTCGCGGATTTTATTGGGATCTTCCGCGGGCACCTCAGTGTGCGTGTACA
>JGI24741J21665_1000150_pt1 | contig 19690 bp, 20 predicted proteins | sample KBSCornC7_FD_21665 | JGI IMG/M metagenome (IMG submission 21665) | reverse complement strand
GGGCGATGATAGTAAATTGTCGCGTCACGGCACGGCATTTTCTGATCGTGTCTCTGCCAATGACAAGTTTCGGCGAAACCCGTCATTCAAGGTTGCGCCCGGGAATGGCAGAATTGTCCCAGCACTCGTCATTCAAGCGCCCTGCGGCGACGGTGAACCAACGACCGGTTTCGACGCCCCAGCTAGTGCCTCCGAATGTCTGGTTTGTTGGCGAACGCGGAATCTAAGAGAGCTGACTGCCTTACAACAGCCGGCACTCCCATCGCCGCTTAGGGCTTCAGTGCTGCCTCGAGATGGCCGAGCGCGCCAAGCTGCTGCAGGAGGACAGAGGCAGCGTTGTAGCAATGAAAGGATGTCACCTTGCCGTCCTTCAAATGGAAGACGTCGCAGCAGGGAACATCGATCCGCTTGCCGATCGGAGCAAGTGTCCCGCCAGGCAGGTACAGATTGCCCAGGTGGGTACCTTGAAGCGCGAGTTCGACGACAATGACATCGTCGCTCGCCACATATATGTCGAACAGCTCACGGTGCATGTCGGGGAAAGCCGAAGCGTAGGCATCTACCGGAATGCCGATTTCCTGCCCGTAGTACTTCCGGCCTGCTGGCACATCATAGAAATAGCCGTCTTCGGCAAACAGGGAGATAAATTCCGCGGTGTTGCGATTGGCCCCTTCGGCTACGGCGTAAAGCTTACGAATGACGGCTTCGTTGGTTTGCATGATGTTGGTTCGCTTTCGAGTGGGGAGCCGGTAATGCCGGCTCGCTGTTGAGATCAGATCTGGACCTGACCGCCATCGACGAAGAGCTCGACGCCGTTGACGAAGCTGGCGTCATCCGAGGCGAGAAAGAGCACCGCCTTGGCGATCTCCTCGGGTTGGCCGATGCGGCCTGCCGGGATCAGGCTCGCAAGATAGTCTTTCGTGCCTGACGCCTGATCGCCCCCACCGAACAGGTGATTGAGCCCCGCCGTCTCTGTCACGCCCGGGCTGATCGCATTGACCCGAATGCGCCGGTCCTTGAGGTCGAGGATCCAATTCCGCGCAAAGCTGCGCACCGCAGCCTTGGTCGCCGAATATACGCTGAACGCCGGCGTGCCCGAAACGCTCGTAGTCGAGGCGGTAAGGATGACCGAGGCACCGTCGCGCAGCAGCGGAAGTGCTTTCTGCACGGTGAAGAGTACGCCTTTGACATTGGTATCGAATGTCTGCTCGTAGTGCGTCTCGGTAATCGCGCCGAGAGGCGACAATTCGCCACCGCCGGCATTGGCGAAGACCACGTCGATTTGCGCGTGGCGCTGCTGAACGACGTCGTATAGCCGGTCGATGTCAGCAAGGTGCGCCATGTCGCCGCGCACGCCGGTGACCTGTCCACCAATCGTCTTCACCGCGGCATCGAGTGCATCCTGGCGGCGACCGGTGATGAAGACCGCGGCACCTTCATCCGCGAAAGCCTTGGCGGTTGCGAGACCGATCCCGCTTGTACCGCCAGTGACCACGACCACCTTGTTCTCGAACTTGTTGCTCATCGTCTTTCTCCAAGCTTTGGCAGAGCGCCTTTGCCAGTTCGAAATGCCGGTAGAACGATGATGCGTGTAGTCGGCAAATGTGCCACTTAGCGTTCCACTGGAGGAACGCTGATGCGCACGGACCTGAATGACCTCGCCTACTTTGCCGAAGTGGTGACGCACGGCGGTTTCGCCGCCGCCGGACGGGCCCTTCGCATGCCTAAATCCAAGCTCAGTCGACGCGTGGCAGCGATGGAGGAGAGACTAGGGTTGCGGCTGATCGAACGGTCCAGCCGGCGCTTTCGTGTGACCGACACGGGCCAGGCGTTTTACGAGCGTTGCCGTGCGATGATCACCGAAGCCGAACAGGCCGAGGCACTGGTCCTGCAGGCGACGACAGCACCTCATGGTCGCATCCGCTTCAGTTGTCCGACCGGCATGATCGAACCGCTATCCGGTTTGGTCTCTTTGTTTCTGGCCCGCTTTCCGAAGGTTCGTCTCGAACTCGTGGCCACGGATCGCGCGGTTGATCTCATCGAGGAGCGGATCGACCTCGCTCTGCGCGTTCGCGCCGAGCTTACCAGCGATGCTGCGCTCACGATGCGCTCGCTGGGCATCTCGACACGTATCCTGGTCGCCAGCCCCCAGCTCGCCAACGAGGTCGTCTCAGTCGACGAGTTACCCATGCTGCCTGCTTTGGCGACGAGCGATATCGCCGACTTTGTCGATTGGCATCTCGAAGAGGTTAGCGAGGGCGGTCAAACGCAAGTGGTCCGGATCGAGCCGCGTATGGGTTGCAGTGACATGTTGGCTGTCAGAAACGCCGCCATCGATGGCATTGGCATCGCCCTGCTGCCCGACCATGTCGCTCGCGCGGCCCTGTTAGACGGGCGCTTGGCGCGAATTCTGCCGGGCTGGCGCGGTCAGCGTGGCATCGTGCATCTCGTTTTCACCGCACGGCGCGGCCTCCCACCAGCGGTCCGAGCATTGATCGACCATCTCGCTTCCGGCTTTCCTTCTGAGATCGTCACGCGCTGACTTTCCGGGCCAACACGGGCCGTTTAGCAGAAAGTTTGCCGCCCAAATGAGCAACTGAATGGACGGCTGCTTTGAGGGAGTCCGGAAGGGCACACGAAGGGCGGCAAAGTTCGCGCGAACGGACGTCGGCCCGCTTTCGCGCGACGGTCGAATTTGACGCTGGCGCGCTCCGAACCCGACTGTCGCGAATGTCCCCATGCTAACCGCCCATGCCGGGACCACCGAAGCGATTTCATCTTTGCGGCAACGGATCAATTTGGGCCTATTTTATGCCGTTTTGCACCAGTGACATCATCTGAATGTGGGAAAATGATGGGTAGCAAAAATTTGGAATGCCCTATGCCCCGAAAGCCGCTGCCTGACCAAATAGATCGATTGATCACCGTGAGCGATTTCGCAGAAATTGCACGCCTTTCACGCCGCCAGATCGACCGCCTGCGCACGCGCCGCCCAGGAAATTTCCCCCGAGAATATGAATTGGGCACCGGGAGCAGCAAACACCGCCGCTGCCCCCGGTTCCGACTTTCAGAGGTGCAAGCCTGGCTCGACAGCCGGGCCCTGTGGTGATCGCGCTGCACCTGAAACGGCATCGGCCCCTTCCAGTTGTTCATGCACGCCAGCCCGGCGCGCTATCGCCAGCACCTCATTTTCCCAACGCGCAAACCAGCGCCGCTTCTCCTCTTCGAGATCATAGCGGTCATAGGTCCGCTCAAGTCCAGTCTTCAGATGGTTGAGCATCGCCTCGGCGGTTTCGAAATCGACATGCAGACGCTTCGTATTGGACCGCGCCGTCCGGCGAAAATCATGGGGCGTAAACCGCTCGATTGGTCGTCCGGCCAATTTCGCCATCCGGGCGACGACACGATCCCTGGCCTCATACCAGCCCTGCGTTCGCGGCCCCTCCACCTTTTCCGCTGGGAACAGCCATTCCGAATTGGAACGGAACAGACGAAGGCCCCACGGCCCCAGCGCGATCCGATGCGCCTGTCCGTTCTTGGAACGCTCCGCCGGAATGGTCCAGATACCATCCTGAAGCTCAGCAGTTTTTGCGAAGACGACCTCGGAGAAGCGCGCCGCCGTCAATAACCAGAGGAGCATACCACGACGGAAATCCCGCCGCTCCTCGGCAAGCGCCAAAAGAAGCCATGACAGTTCATCCAGGCTGAGCTTCCGCGCCCGTGGCGTTTCGGGGAAGCGCAGATCGCCCAAGCGGCGCGCCGGATCGACCTCAAGCCCGACCTCCTTTCCCCGCAGGGACGCTGTCCAGCCGAAGAACACCTTCAATTCCGCAGCGAGCCGGTTGGCGCGAACCTTTGCCGTCTTTCCCTTCTTTTCCACCAGCGCGATCAGGTCGTCCTCGGTGACGTCATAGATAATCTTCTTACCCAGCTTGGGCTCCACATCGCGGCTGAATATGGCGATCTTGTCCGCTATCGTCCGCGGTTTATTCTTGCGCTTGGACCGGGAGGCCCGCCCTTCCCGAACCGCCGCCATATATAAGGCATGCGCCCTGTTCACCGTCATGGTGTCGCGGCGCTCCTGCTCCTGCCAGATATCCCGGGGATCGGTACCGGCATCGATCATGGCGTTCAGTTCGTTCGCCCATTCCCGAGCGGCGGCGATGGTGAAAGCCGGATAGGTCCCAAGCGTTCGTCGCAGGAACCCCCGCTTAGTTGGAACCCAGCGCATATATTTCCAGACCTTCTTGCCGCTCGAGAGCATCTGGATTGCCAGCCCGGGGGTGAGCGGATCGTTTAGGGAATCCTTCGCCATTCCGTCGATGAGCGAAGGGGTAAGCGTGATGGTGCGATTCATAGTCCGACATCCTGGTCGGCCCCTATCCAGATAAAATCGCGATAAAAATCGCGATAAAAGAGGAGTCGAATCCGGGCCAAATGAGGCCAACCGGGTCCAACTCCCTGAGGTCGCGATTTTTCGATAAGTCACTGAATACAGGCCGAAACTAGAGAATTCGGCTGGCTGGGGCGGCAGGATTCGAACCTGCGCATGGCGGTACCAAAAACCGCTGCCTTACCGCTTGGCTACGCCCCAGCATCGGCCGGACAATGCCGGCGCGGACCGCCATATAGCGCCTGCCGCGCGAAAGGAAAGCCTAGTCATTATTTTCCGGAACCGCCAATATGCACGCCGCCCTGTCCTCTCAGCCTGGAACCGACCGGCATGCCCGCTCCCCCTTCTTCCTCCCCCGCCCCGACGTCCCAGATCGCACCCGCTTCGCCGCTGTTCCTGCGCGAGGACGAGATCCGGCGCGGCATAGAGATGCTCTATTTCGGCTATTCCGCGCTGACCCGCTCGATCGACGAGGGGCTCGCCGCGCAGGGGCTGGGCCGGGCGCATCATCGCGCGCTCTATTTCATCTCGCGCCAGCCTGACCTCACCGTCAAGGACCTGCTGCGCCTGCTGGCGATCACCAAGCAGTCGCTCGGCCGCGTGCTCAACGACCTGATCGAGCAGGGCTATATCGAAACCCGCCAGGGCGCGAATGACCGGCGGCAGAAATTGCTGCGGCTCAGCGCTGCCGGCATGGCGCTGGAGGCAGAGCTGTTCCGCGCTCTGCGGGAAAAGATGGCGGCGGCCTATGCCCAGGCGGGACAAGGCTCCGTCACCGGATTCTGGCGGGTGCTGGAGGGGCTGATCCCGGATCAGGACAGGTCCATGGTGTTCGGTTTGCGCGGCCGGTGAAGGATCGTTACGCAACCTTATCGCCGCCGGGGCGCTTATCAGGTCTTTGTTGAAGGCAAGATAAGGGTGAACCATGCGCACATCATTCCTGGCCGCCATGTCGGCACTGACCGTCCTTGGCCTCTCGGCCTGCTCGGAAAAAGCGGCCGATAATCTGGAAAATGCCGGCTCCGCGATCGGCAATGACGTCAGCAACACGATGGACCAGGCCGGCGCCAGGATCGACCGGGGCCTCGACAGGGCGGACAATGCCATAAACGAAGGGTCCGATCGCGTCGGCGCGGCCATGGACAATGCGTCGCGCGACGCCGAACGCGAAGCGCGCGAAGCAAAGCGCGACGTCGGCGCCGCCATGGAACGCGCGGGCAACGACATGCGCAAGGACTGACGGCCGGGCAAGGCCCCGTGGGCGGAACAGGGCGCCACGGTCCTCCATTTCGCAGGCGGCCCTTGACCTGAACGCTCATCCGCAGCACCAGCGGCATCATGCATGGCGCCGCGACCGACCCCTCGCCTCCCCACCGGCTGATGATCGGGCGCCCGGAACTGGCGCTGATCGGCATCACGCTGCTGTGGGGCGGCACCTTCCTGATCGTGCATCAGGCCATGCGGCACAGCGGACCGCTGTTCTTCGTCGGGCTGCGCTTCGGCACCGCGGCGCTGATGGCCCTGCCCTTCGCCCTGCCCGTCCTGCGCGGCGTCACGCGGCGCGAATGGCTGGCCGGAACGATGATCGGCTCGGGCATTTTCTGCGGATACACGCTCCAGACCTGGGGTTTGCAGACAATCCCCAGCAGCACTTCCGCCTTCATCACGGCGGCCTATGTGCCGCTGGTCCCGATATTGCAATGGGCCATCCTGCGCCGGCGGCCGCGCCTGGCAAGCTGGATCGGCGTCGCTCTGGCCTTTGTCGGGCTGCTGCTGATCGCCGCGCCGGCCGAAGGTCTGTCGCTCGGCCGGGGTGAGGCGCTGACGCTGGTCAGCACGCTCGCCATCGCGCTGGAGATCATCTTCATCAGCCTGTGGGCCGGCCGCGTCGACGTGGCGCGCGTCACCTTCATCCAATTGGCGGTGACGTCCCTGCTGGCCTTCGCCTGCATGGTGCCAGCGGGAGAGGCTGCTCCGCCCTTTTCCTGGATCGTCACGCTGTCGGCTTGCGGCCTGGGGCTGATGACGGCGCTGATCCAGCTCGTGATGAACTGGGCGCAATGCAGCGTGTCGGCGACGCGGGCGACGCTGATCTATGCCGGGGAGCCGGTCTGGGCCGGCCTCATCGGCTGGATCGCCGGCGAACGCCTGCCCGGCAGCGCCCTGCTGGGCGGCGTGCTGGTGGTCGCGGCCGTGATCGTCAGTGAAATACGCTTCGGACGGCGTTAGCGGCGGAAAACTGGCACGCGCTTTTCGAAGAAGGCCGCGAACGCCTCCTGCGCCTCGGCGGATTGAAGCGTCTCGCGGAAAAGACGCGCCTCTTCCTCGATCCGCTGGTTCAACGCCGTCAGGTCGCCCTTCATCAGCCGGCGCGTCGCGGCCAGCGCCTGGGGCGGCTTGGCCATCAGCATCGCCGCCTTCCGCCGGGCGTGGTCCAGCAGCACGTCGCCCGGCACGATCGCGGTGACAAGGCCCGCCTGATCGGCGGCCTGCGCGTCCAGTGGTTCCCCCAGCAGGAGCATGGCGGCCGCCTTGGCATAGCCCAGCGCTGCCGGCGCCAGCAGGCTCGACCCCGCCTCCGGCACGATCCCCAGATTGACGAAGGGCATGACGAAGCGCGCATCGGGCGCCGCATAGACCAGGTCGCAATGGAACAGCATGGTCGTCCCCACGCCCACGGCAAGCCCCTGGACCGCCGCGACGATCGGCTTTTCGAAATTGGCGATGGCGCGGATGAAGGCAAAGGCCGCCTCGCCGCCCTGCGGGCCGGCCATGAAATCCTTCAGGTCATTGCCCGCGCAGAAGGCGTCGCCCTTTCCCGCGAACAACACGGCGCCGATTTCGGTCCGGGCGGCCGCGTCAGCCAGCGCAGCGGTCATCGCGCGGTACATGTCTGCGGTCAGCGCATTCTTCTTGTCGGGCCGGTCGATATGGATCTCGATAATGCCCTGATTTTCCAGGATGCCTATCCCCTCGCTCACGACCGGAATCTCCTTGCTGTTCCTGCGCCCGTTTCCGCGCTCCCTGGTCCGCCGCGACTGTTGGCTGATCGGCGCAGGCGCGTCTATCCTTTTCCGATCATCCTGCCTAAAGGCGACCCAATGCAACGCCTGCGCGAGATTCTGGACCCTTTCCTGCTGCTGCTGATCGGTACGGTGGCGCTTGCATCGCTGCTGCCCGCGCGCGGAAGCGCCGCTGCTGTGGCCGGCGCCGCTGCGGACGCCGGCATCGTCCTGCTCTTCTTCCTGCATGGCGCAAAGCTGTCGCGCGACGCGATCTGGGACGGTACCCGGGCCTGGAAACTGCATCTGGCGACGCTGGGCACGACCTTCGCGGTCTTTCCCCTGATCGGGCTTGCGACCGGACAGGCGACGGCAATCCCACCTTCGATGCGTGCGGGCTTGCTGTTCCTGACCTTGCTGCCCTCGACCGTCCAATCCTCGATCGCCTTCACCGCCATTGCGCGGGGCAATGTCGCGGCGGCGGTGGTCAGCGCATCCTTCTCCAACCTGCTGGGTATCGTGCTGACGCCCGCGCTCGTCGCGCTGACGATGGAAAGAAAGCGGGACCGGCAACCTGATCTCGCTCTCCTCGATCGAGGATATCCTGCTGCAACTGCTGCTGCCCTTCATCGTCGGGCACCTTTCGCGACCATGGATCGGCGGCTTCATCAGCCGGCACAGGGCAATGATGGGTCGGGTGGATCGCGGGTCGATCCTGCTGGTGGTCTATGCCGCCTTCAGCGCGGCGGTGGTGGAAGGATTGTGGCAGAAGGTGTCGCGCGGCGAATTGCTGTTGCTGGCGGCGATCTGCATCGCCATGCTGGCCACCGTCCTGCTCTTCACTCATTTGCTGGGGCGGCTGCTCGGCCTGTCGCGGGAGGATGCGATCGTGCTGCAATTCTGCGGATCGAAGAAAAGCCTGGCGACGGGCGTCCCCATTGCCGGCGTGCTGTTCCCCGCCAGCGCGGTGGGACCGATCCTGCTGCCGCTCATGCTCTTCCATCAGATCCAGCTGATGGCCTGTGCGGTGCTGGCGCGCCGCTACGGCGCGGCGGCAGACGCCAGGGCGCATCTGGCTGCGGCGACGTGACGCGATGGACCAGCCGATCCTGACGCCCATCACCATGAATGCCTTTCTCGGTCAGATCGACGCGCTGGTCCGGGCCATGACAGCGTCGCAATGGCGCCCCGATTATCTGGTGGGCATGGGCCGTGGCGGCCTCGTTCCCGCCACCTATCTCAGCCATGCTACCGGCATTGCCATGCTGTCCGTCGATCTCTCGGCCAAGCTGCCCGACTTCGGCGATGCGCTGCTCGCCAGACTGGCGGAGCGCGCCGCGGCGGGAGAAAGGCTGCTGTTCGTCGACGACATCAACGACAGCGGACGGACGATCAACGCCGTGCGCCATGCCCTGGCCGCCGCTCCGGCGGGATCAGCGCGCTTTGCCGTCCTGATGGACAATATCCGGTCCGCGGCGAGCGTGGACTATTGCGCGGACAGGATCGACCGCAGCGTCACGAAGGACTGGTTCGTATTCCCGTGGGAAGCCGTGGCCAACCGCGACAGCATATTGGCCGACTGGAGCGACGTGCCGGAAAGGACCGCATAGGACGCGTCCTCCCGCCATTGCCGTGGGCAGGCGATTATTGTACATGTGTAAAACGTGTCAGCTTGGGTGGGGCTAAGATAGTGAAATATGGCATGGAGGCGTGTTCCGACGCGGCATGGGCGCTGCATGCCATCCATTCCCGATGCGCGGAACGGACCCGTCGGCATTTCTTCTCCCGCATACCTTATGCGGGGGATGAGCGGTGGCCGCTTTCGCCCTATGCCGGGCCGTGGCTCACTTTCGACAAATATCCCGCGCAGCCAGGCGTGACGCGGCTGCAGCGCGCAGCGGCCGCGGGATGAAGCCGGCATGACCAGGGCCTATGACGCGGTCATCATCGGCGGCGGCCATAACGGCCTGGTCTGCGCCTTCTATCTGGCGCGCGCCGGGTACCGGGTGCGGATAGTCGAACGGCGCGCCATTGTCGGCGGCGCCGCCGTGACGGAGGAATTCCACCCCGGCTTCCGCAATTCCGTGGCCAGCTACACGGTCAGCCTGCTCCACCCCCGGATCATCCGCGACATGGCGCTGGCCGAACATGGCTATCGCGTGCTCGAACGGCCGATCAGCAACTTCTTCCCCCAGCCGGACGGCCGCTATCTGAAGCTGGGCGGCGGGCTGGAACGGACGCAGGCGGAGTTCGCGAAGTTCAGCAGCAGGGATGCCGCCACCCTCCCCGCTTATTATGACGCGCTGGAGGTCGTCGCCGACCTGTTGCGCGACATGACGCTGCGCACACCTCCCAATGCAGGCGACGGGCTGGCGATGATCGCCGCCGCGCTCCGGCAGGGCCGGCGGATCGGCGGACTGACGCTGGAACAGCAGCGGGACGTGCTNGAACTGTTCACCCGCTCGGCGCGCGGNTTCCTCGACGGCTGGTTCGAGAGCGAGGCGGTGAAGGCCGCCTTCGGCTTCGACGCTGTGGTGGGCAACTACGCCTCGCCCGATGCGCCGGGCAGCGCCTATGTGCTGCTGCACCATGTCTTCGGGGAGGTGAACGGGAAGAAGGGCGCCTGGGGCCACAGCGTCGGCGGCATGGGCACGATCACCCGCATCATGGCGCAGGTCGTGCGCGACCTGGGGGTGGAGATCAGCCTGGAGGCGCCGGTCACGTCCGTGCTGGTCGACGGCGCGCGCGCCGTGGGCGTCCGGCTGGAAAGCGGCGAGGAAGTGATGGGCCGGGCGATCATCGCCAATGTCGGCCCCAAACTGCTCTATGAGCGGCTGATGGACCCGGCCGATCTGCCGCAGGATTTCCTGAAGCGTATCCGCGGGTTCAAGGCGGCATCGGGCACCTTCCGCATGAATGTCGCGCTGTCGACCCTGCCCGATTTCACCTGCCTGCCCGGCGTGGGCGAACATCACCAGTCGGGCATCACCATCGCGCCGACGCTCGACTATATGGACCGCGCCTATATGGACGCGAAGCGCGAGGGCTGGTCGCGCCAGCCGATCGTCGAGATGCTGATCCCCTCGACCGTGGACGAAAGCCTCGCCCCGCCCGGATGCCATGTGGCCAGCCTCTTCTGCCAGCAATTCGCGCCGGTCCTGCCCGACGGCCGCAGCTGGGATGAGGAGCGAGAGGCGGCGGCGGATCACATCATCGCGACGGTCGACGCTCATGCGCCCGGCTTCGCCCGATCGGTGATCGCGCGGGACATCCTCTCCCCGCTCGACCTGGAACGGAAATTCGGCCTGGTCGGCGGCGACATCATGCATGGCAACATGACCCTGGACCAGCTCTGGGCGGCGCGCCCGGTCCTGGGCCACGGCGCCTATCGCGGACCATTGAAGGGCCTCTACATGTGCGGCGCGGGCACGCATCCGGGCGGCGGGGTGACCGGCGCGCCGGGGCATAATGCGGCGCGGGAGGTGTTGAAGGACGGCACGCTGCTCGGCCGCTGGCTCGGCCGGGGCTGACCGCGCGGGGGAAGGAAAGGGGGAGCATACTTGCCCTGTCCCCCACCCTCGCCTAAAGGGTGGGCTCATGCCCGACATCACCGTTTCCTCCGCCCCGCCCGACCTGACCGGCCGGGCGTTGTTTCCGCATCGGCACCTGCTGTCCATCGCCGACCTCAAGCCCTGGGAAATCCGTTTCCTGCTAGACGAGGCGGAACATTGGGCAAGGAGCAACCGGGGCGGCGCGCGCAAGCATGACGACCGGCTGGCGGGCATGACCCAGATCAACGCCTTTTTCGAAAACAGCACGCGCACCCTGCTGTCCTTCGAAATCGCGGGCAAGCGGCTGGGCGCGGACGTCGTCAACATGCACGCCGGCCAGTCCAGCGTGAAGAAGGGCGAAACGCTGATCGACACCGCCATGACGCTGAACGCCATGGCCGCCGACGTGATCGTCATCCGCCACGCCAGTTCGGGCGCGGTCGCGCTGATCGCGGACAAGGTCGACTGCCCGGTGCTGAACGCAGGCGACGGCTGGCACCAGCACCCGACCCAGGCGCTGCTCGACGCCCTCACCATCCGCCGGCGCAAGGGCGGGTTCGAGGGGCTGGTCGTCGCGATTTGCGGCGATGTCCTGCACAGCCGGGTGGCGCGCTCGAACATGCTCTGCCTCGCCGCGCTCGGCGCGCAGGTCCGCGCGGTCGCCCCGCCGACGCTGATGCCGCCAGAGGTCGAGATGCTGGGCGCCACGCCCTGCCATCGCATGGACGAAGGGCTGGACGGCGCGGACGTCGTCATGATGCTGCGGCTCCAGAATGAGCGGATGGACGGCGCCTTCATTCCCTCCGCCCGCGAATATCACATGCTCTACGGGCTGACGCCGGAACGGCTGGCGATCGCCCGGCCCGACGCGCTGGTCATGCATCCCGGCCCGATGAACCGGGGCGTGGAGATCGCCAGCGTCGTCGCCGACCACCCGGAACGCTCCGCGATCACGGAGCAGGTGGAGATGGGCGTCGCCATCCGCATGGCCTGCCTGGACGTGCTGACCCGTGGCGCGCGCGGCGTGGAGGGCTGGGCATGAAAACCCCTGTCCCGCCATTGGCGCCGACCCTGTCGAAGCCCGGCATTCCCCTTCAGGAACAGCCCCTCGGAAAGCCAAGGGGATGGAGCGCAGCCCGATGACCAGAATCGCCATCATCAACGGCAAGCTGGCAGACCCTGCCGCCACGGACCTCTCCCCCGGCATCATCCTGATCGAGGATGACCGCATCGCGGCGGCGGGCGATGTCGCCGTCCCGGCCGATGCGGAAACCATCGATGCGGCCGGCCTCGTCGTCGCGCCCGGACTGATCGACCTCGGCGTCTTCGCCACCGACAAGCCCGCCTTCCACTTCGGCGGCATCACCCGCGCAGCGCTGATGCCGGATCAATCCTCGCCCCTGGACGATGCCGGCCTCATCCGCCAGGCGACGCGCGCGGGCAAGCCCGACTTCTGGGTCCACCCCATCGCGGCGGCAACGCGCGGCCTCAAGGGCGCCGAACTGGCCGAGATCGGCATGATGCAGGCGGCAGGGGCAAGGGCGGTCGGCACCGGACGCCAGTGGATCGCCGATTCAGGCGTGATGATGCGCGTGCTCTCCTATGCCTCGGGCCTTGGCCTCACCGTCATCACCCATGCGGAGGACAGCGGCCTGACGGGCAAGGCGGTGGCGACCAGCGGCGAGACGGCGACGCGGCTCGGCCTGCCCCACGCGCCCGCCTGCGCAGAGGCGATGGCCATAGCCCGCGACATCATGCTGGCGCGGGCCACGGGCGGCGCGATCCATTTCCGGCTGGTGACGACCGGCGCCGGTTTCGACCTGATCCGCGCGGCCAAGGCAGAGGGCCTCAAGGTCACCTGCGGCATCAGCCCGGCCTATCTCTTCCTCTCCGACAATGCCGTGACGGACTTCCGCACCTTCGCCCGGCTCTCTCCGCCGCTGCGGTCGGAGGATGACCGAAGGGCCACCATCGCCGCGGTCGCCGACGGCACCGTCGACGTCATCACGTCCAGCCACGACCCCCGCGGGCCGGAGGACAAGCGCCTCCCCTTCGCCGACGCCGCCCCCGGCATGGCGGGGGCGGAAACGCTGCTCGCCCTCTCGCTCAACCTGGTGCGGGACGGGCATGTGACGCTCAACCGGCTGATGACGCTGCTCAGCGCCAATCCAGCGCGGATATTGGGCGTCAATGGCGGCAGCTTCGCGGCGGGCAGCGCAGCGGACCTGATCTTCGTCGATCCGGACGCGCCCTGGATCGTGGATTCGGGGAAGATGGCTGCGCAGGCCGGGAACACGCCGTTCGACCGCATGCCCGTGCAGGGACGCGTGCGGCGCATCATGAAGGGCGGCAATTTCCTCTAGGGCGATTTCCAGGCGATCGGAACATGCGCTCAGTTTCCCGCTTGCTCTCCCCGGCAGGCCACGCTAAAGCGCCCTCCTTCGCTGGCCCCGGCCAGTGCAGGAGTGTAGCTCAGTTGGTAGAGCGTCGGTCTCCAAAACCGAATGCCGGGGGTTCGAGTCCCTCCACTCCTGCCAGGCGAACTGGCCGCGACCCCTTGAAATATCGGGGTTTCGCGGCTAGCTGCGCTTGACGAAGCATGGGTCGCGAAGCGCGGCCGCACCCCCGGACGCCAAACAGGGCGGGATCGGGAGGGCGGACTGTTGCTTCGCGCTTTGGTGTTTGTTCGAAGGGTTTTGAGGCAGGCGATGGCGAAGGTTTCTCCGGGCGAATTCGTCAATCAGGTGAAGACCGAAGCGTCGAAGATCGTGTGGCCCACCGGCCGCGAAACGATCATGACCGGCGTGATGGTGGTCATCATGACCTCGCTGCTGGGCCTGTTCTTCTTCGGCATCGACACCTTCTTCGGCGCGGTCGTCCAGTGGCTGCTGGCGTTCGCCGCCGGCCAGGCATAACGGCCTAAACGGGAGTTTGAGACGGTAACATGGCGCGCTGGTACATCATCCACGCCTATTCGGGCTTCGAGAACAAGGTCAAGGAATCGATCCTGTCCGAAGCCGAGCGCATGGGCCTCTCCCAGCTGGTCGAGCAGGTGGAAGTCCCCACCGAGACCGTGACGGAGGTAAAGCGCGGCAAGAAGGTGCAGGTCGAGCGCAAGTTCATGCCCGGCTATGTCCTCGCCAAGCTGGCGATGAACGACGACATCTATCACCTCGTCAAGAACACGCCGAAGGTGACGGGCTTCCTGGGGTCGAGCGGCAAGCCGCAGGCCATCAGCGAGGCGGACGCCGCCCGCTATTTCGGCGCGCAGAAGGCGGCAGAGGCCGCGCCCAAGCACAAGATCAACGTCGATTACGAGATCGGCGACAGCGTCAAGGTGCTGGACGGCCCCTTCGCCAGCTTCAACGGCACGGTCGAGGAGCTGGATTTCGAAAAGAACCGGGTCAAGGTGTCCGTGTCGATCTTCGGCCGCGCCACCCCGGTCGAACTGGACTTCGAGCAGGTCGAACTGTCCAAATGATTTCACGTCACCCCGGCGCAGGCCGGGGTTTCGTGCCTTCACGCCGTTCCCTTGCGGCCTGAGGTCCCGGCCTTCACCGGGATGATGACAAGGGTAAGTGCGGGAGGCGGATGTTAAGTCCGCTGCTTGACCGCTAAACTTGAACCGGTGGATTTGCTCGCAAGTCCACCAGCAACAGAGTGAGTGAAAATGGCCAAGAAGATTACGGGCTATATCAAGCTCCAGGTGCCCGCTGGAGCCGCCAACCCCTCGCCGCCGATCGGTCCGGCGCTGGGTCAGCGCGGTGTGAACATCATGGAATTCTGCAAGGCGTTCAACGCCTCGACGGAAAAGATGGAAAAGGGCACGCCGCTGCCGACCATCATCACCGTCTATGCGGACCGTTCGTTCAGCTTCGTGACGAAGCAGCCGCCCGCCACCTACCTCATCAAGAAGGCCGTGAACCTCAAGTCCGGCTCCAAGGAACCGGGCAAGGTCGTCGCCGGCAAGATCACCCGCGCCCAGCTCGCCGAAATCGCGCAGGCCAAGATGGTTGACCTGAACGCGAACGATATCGACGCGGCGACNAAGATCATCGAAGGCTCCGCCCGCGCGATGGGCCTCGAAGTGGTGGAGGGCTGAGATCATGGCAAAGCTGACGAAAAAGGCGAAGGTCCTGGCCGCTGCCGTTGACCGCGAAAAGCTGCACGGCGTCGACGAGGCGCTGGGCCTCATCAAGACCCACGCGACCGCCAAGTTCGACGAAAGCGTCGAAATCGCGATCAACCTGGGCGTCGATCCGCGTCACGCCGACCAGATGGTCCGCGGTGTCGTGACCCTGCCCGCCGGCACCGGCAAGGACGTGCGCGTCGCCGTGTTCGCCCGTGGCGACAAGGCTGAAGCCGCGACCGCCGCTGGCGCCGATATCGTGGGTGCCGAAGACCTGCTGGACTCGATCCAGGCCGGCAATATCGACTTCCAGCGCGTGATCGCCACTCCCGACATGATGGGTCTGGTCGGTCGCCTGGGTAAGGTTCTGGGTCCCAAGGGCCTGATGCCGAACCCGAAGCTGGGCACCGTCACCCCGAACGTCGCCGAAGCGGTCAAGGCTGCCAAGGGCGGCCAGATCGAATTCCGCGTCGAAAAGGCCGGCATCATCCACGCCGGCCTCGGCAAGGCCAGCTTCTCGGCCGAGGACCTGCGCAAGAATTTCGACGCCTTCGTCGACGCGATCGTCAAGGCGAAGCCGTCGGGTTCGAAGGGCAAATATGTCCGCAAGATCGCCCTGTCGTCCTCGATGGGCCCGGGCGTGAAGGTCGACGTGGCGGAAGTCGCTTCGGTCTGATCCCTCGCGGATGAGAGAAAAAGGGGCCGCCTTCCCTCTTTGCGGGGGAAGGCGGCCTTCTTATTTGGGCTATTCTCCCCTTGCGGGGAGGGCACCGTGACCTTCGGCGGAATCGCCAANGGACGGTGTGAACTTCGGGGCGAGTGACCTTCCGCCCCGGCTTCCGCATCGGCTGAAGCGACAAACAGGTCATCATGTATCCGTCGGGAATGGCGGGTCGCTTTACCGATGGAAATAGAAATGTCTTTCGAACACCTCCCTGCCCTCCTGTCCGACGCGCTGACGCGGAAAGGCTATGAAAGCCTGACGCCCGTGCAGGCAGAGGTCACCCAGACCGAAGCCGAAGGCCGCGACCTCATCGTCTCGGCGCAGACCGGATCGGGCAAGACGGTCGCCTTCGGCCTTGCCATGGCAACCGAACTGCTGGGCGACCAGAACCGCCTGCCCGTCGCCGCCCGGCCGCTGGCGCTGGCGATCGCGCCGACCCGCGAACTGGCGCTTCAGGTCGCGCGCGAACTGGAATGGCTCTATGGCGAGGCCCGCGCCCGCATCACCACCTGCGTGGGCGGCATGGACGCCGCCAAGGAACGCCGCGCGCTTTCGCAAGGCGCGCATATCGTCGTCGGCACCCCGGGCCGCCTGCGCGATCATCTGGAACGCGGCGCGCTCGACCTGTCCGCCATCAAGACGGTGGTGCTCGACGAAGCGGACGAAATGCTCGACATGGGCTTCCGCGAGGATCTGGAGGAGATTCTCGACGGCGCGCCCGACAACCGCCGCACGCTCCTTTTCTCCGCCACCATGCCCAAGCCGATCGTGGCGCTGGCCAAGCGCTACCAGAAGGACGCACTGCGCATCTCCACGGTCAGCGATGAACGCGGCCATGGCGACATCAGCTACCAGGCGGTGACGGTCGCGCCCGCCGATATCGAAAATGCGGTGGTCAACCTGCTGCGCTATCATGAGGCGGAAACGGCGATCCTCTTCTGCGCCACCCGCGACAATGTCCGGCACCTGCACGCCAGCCTGACGGAACGCGGCTTCGCGGCGGTGGCGCTGTCGGGCGAGCACAGCCAGAATGAGCGCAACCACGCGCTCCAGGCGCTGCGCGACCGCCGGGCGCGGGTCTGCGTCGCCACCGACGTGGCCGCGCGCGGCATCGACCTCCCCAATCTCAGCCTCGTCGTCCATGTCGAAATCCCGCGCGACGCGGAAACGATGCAGCACCGCTCCGGCCGCACCGGCCGCGCCGGCAAGAAGGGCACGGCCGTGCTGATCGTCCCCTATCCGCGCCGCCGGAGGGTCGAATCCATGCTGCGCGGCGCGAAGATTCCCGTCGAATGGGGCACCCCGCCCGGCAAGGAAGCGATCCAGGAGCAGGACAATGCGCGCCTGCGCGAGAAGCTGATGGAGCGTGCCGAACTCGACGAGCAGGACTGGGCCCTGGGGGCAGAGCTGCTGGCCGAAAAATCGCCCAAGGAAATCGCCGCCATGCTGGTGAGGAGCGCCCGCGCCGCCCTCCCCGCCCCGGAGGAACTGCTGGATGCGAGCGAGGCACCCGCGCGACGCGACGGGCCACGTCCGGGCTTTGAGGATACGGTCTGGTTCCGCATGGACATCGGCCGCAACCAGAACGCCGATCCGCGCTGGATATTGCCGCTGATCTGCCGCCGCGGCCATGTGTCGCGGCAGGAAATCGGCGCGATCCGCATCGCCGCCAATGAAACGATGTTCGAAATCCCCTCCGCCATCGCGGCGAAGTTCATCGGCGCGGTGAAACGCACCGGGCAGGCAAGCGACGAGGGGGCGGAAGTCGCGATCGAACAGATCGAGGGCAAGCCCCGCGAAATGGCGCGCGAGAATCGGCGCGACGGCGGTCCGCGCGGCAAAGGTCGCCCCAATGAAGGACGCGGACCACAGCCCGCTTATGGCGCGCGACCCTTCAAGGGCGGCCCGCGCAAGGGCGGCCCACGCAAGCCGAGAGGCTGAAGGGATGAAGCTCGTCCGACACCTGCCCCACAGTGTCGACGAGCTTCAGATGCCGGTCCATGGAGCGATTTCCGGGCGATCGGCCTCTGGAGCGTTTCCATCATGAGTGGAAACGCTCTCGTCTTGACCCGCGTCGCTCTAGCCCGCACCGCAGAGCGACAGCATCCGCGCCGCGAGTTCCCTCTCCCCCATCACCACATGGGGTACGCCCAGCCCCTCCAGATGCTTGACCTCCGCATCGGAATGGGCGCGGGCGATGACCTGAAGGTCGGGATTGAGATGACGCGCATGTTCGTGGATCGCGCCGCCCTCAAACCCTTCAGGCACGGCGATCAGCAAGCGCCGCGCCTCGATTATGCCCGCCGCCCGCAGGTGCCGGTCCTCCAGCGCGCTGCCGCGCACGACCGTGAGGCCCGCTTCCTCCGCCTCCTCCGCCCGGTCGGCATCTGCCTCGACCACCACGAAATGCGCGCCCTTCTCGGCCAGTCGATCCGCGATCAGCTTCCCCACCCGGCCATAGCCGACCAGGATGACATGGCCGATGCGTGGGCCGATGCTTGCCTTGGCCTTCGCCTTTTCCGCCTGCGCCTCTTCCTCGACCTCCTCCTGCTTGTGCCCGCGCACGATGAGCGAGAAGATCAGCGGATTGAGAAAGATCGACACGATCGCGCCGGCAAGGATCAGGTCGCGCGCCTCGGCCGGCAACACCCCCAGCCCCGTGCCCAATGACGCCAGGATGAAGGAGAATTCCCCGATCTGCGCCAGGCTCGCCGCGATGGTGAGCGCCGTGTCGCCCGGATGACCGAAGGCGCGGACGATGGCGAAGGCGGCGATCGACTTGCCGACGATGATGATCGCCACCGTGACCAGCAACGGCAACGGCTGCTCGACCAGCACCGCCGGATTGAAGAGCATGCCGACGGAGACGAAGAAAAGCACGGCAAAGGCATCCCGCAGCGGCAGCGTCTCCTCGGTCGCACGGCGGCTGAGCGGCGTCTCGCCCAGGATCATGCCGGCGAAGAAGGCCCCGAGCGCAAAGGACACGTCGAAGGCGACCGCCGCGCCAAAAGCGACGCCCAGCGCGATCGCCAGGACGGCGAGGCGGAACAGCTCGCGCGATCCGCTATGGACGACCCAGTGCAGCGCCCAGGGAATGACGCGCCGGCCAACCACCAGCATCAGCGCGACGAAGCCCGCGACCTTCAGCAGCGTGCCCAGCAGCGGCGCCAGCAGGGCCGCTGCCCCGCCCGACGCATCGGCATTGTTCATGACGCCGGCAAGCGCGGGGAGCAGCACCAGCGCCAACACCATCACCAGATCCTCGACGATCAGCCATCCCACGGCGATCCGGCCCCTGCGGGTTTCCACCAGGTCCGCCCCCTGCAGGGCGCGCAGCAGGACGACCGTGCTCGCCACCGACAGCGCAAGGCCAAAGACCAGCCCGCCGAGCAGCGGCCAGCCCATGACATGCGCCAGGCCCATGCCCATCAGCGTCGCCACGGCGATCTGGCCGATGGCGCCGGGCACGGCGATGTTCTTCACCGACAGCAGGTCACGCAGGGAGAAATGCAGGCCGACGCCGAACATCAGCAGGATGACGCCGATTTCCGCCAGCTCATTGGCCAGGCTGGCATTGGCGACGAAGCCCGGCGTGAACGGCCCGACGATGATGCCGGCGACCAGATAGCCGACGAGCGGCGACAATTTCAGGCGATGGGCGATGGCGCCCATGACAAAGGCAACGACAAGGCCCGCGACGATCGTTCCGATCAGGGGCGTGTGATGGGGCATGGAGTGTCTTTCCCTGGCCGCCGACGGAGGGGCTTCCTCCATCGGCGGCATATCATATTCATTCAGCGATGGTCAGCATCGCCGCCGACAACAAGGCGCCGGCCGCGCCCAATCCCGCCATGACGGCGGGCATGAACCACCATGGCGGACGGCGGCGGG
>JGI24741J21665_1000140_pt1 | contig 20040 bp, 20 predicted proteins | sample KBSCornC7_FD_21665 | JGI IMG/M metagenome (IMG submission 21665) | reverse complement strand
TTACATCAGCCAGCCGGTCCCTGTCGGTACCGGCCAGATAACCATACTCGTCAAAAGCATGCCGGCCAATTTCCGGTTCGAGCCCCCAGCTACGCATAATTTTTATACAGTGATCAACGCCTTCGCGTGTCGGAGTGCTAGCTGGTGACACCAGCCGGACCCGGTCGCCAGGGTGCAGCCGAGCTGGTAAAAGGGCGTCTTTAAAAACGTCTTTGGACATAGTAACCTCACTTTTTATGTTTGTTTTGCTCCAAGTCTCTCACGACTTAGCTTCAGGATACCATTTTTTGCCATAAGCTCTACAGTCAAATAAACCACATCGCCTCCATTTCTCTGAGCCGGCGAAAAACATCCGCGTAGTCCGCGGCTAGCGAATCAAGACCATGTGCCGCTGGCGATGCGCGAGTTTTTCGCCGGCTCAGAGAGATGGAGTATCCAGTTGGCCTGACTGATCTGATATGATACAAAGAATACTTTGTGGGCCTGGCCCTTGTTGAGGAGGATGACAATGAGCGAAACTCTAAGTTTAACAGAGATGGACCGCATAGCTGGTGTTATACAACGCGGGCCGTACGAAGGCTATCCCAGCCTGGAAAACCGCCTGCGTATCGGAGCGGCCGGTCTTCGACTGGCAGGCAGCAGACTTATCGTGCCTAATGGCCCTTGGCATGTCAGTGGCCATGTTAACAGAAGGGGTAAGGCGAGCTCGCTGCTTGATCCCGAGGTCCCCAACCCCAAGACGCCAACAATAGCGCCGGCTCTGGCTGAGCAGTGGCAAGATGCGAACCTATTGCTTGATCAATACAACCGGCCGATCCATCCTTTTTGGCGCCAGCTGTTGGCCGATGAACGTATCGGTATGCCCACCGGCGCCGGCTTTTTCTGGCGCTACGGCGCCAACGCCACTGTTGACCCAGTGGTTTATCGTAGGTCACGCCCGTCAGCCGAAGCCGAACTGCTACTTATCAAGCGACGCAAAGGTGGCCAATGGGCCTTGCCCGGGGGTTTTATCGACCGGGGAGACCTGTCGACAACAACTGCCGCCCGCCGCGAAGCAGGTGAGGAAACCGGCTTGACTGATATCGGTGGAAAAGAAGAAGTTATTATGCATAAAATCCCGGTTGGACTGCGCGACACTCTAAACGCCTGGACCGAGAATACCGTCGTCTTAATACACGGTGACCAGGACTATCTTTTCGATACCAAACTAGTACCTGGTGATGACGCCATAGACGCCGATTGGTTCCTGCCGGACCACATAGCGGATTTGGACATTTTCGATGCACACAATCAATATATTGACCTTGGCTATCGCCATCTGTAGCGTCAGGCGATAGCTGCCAGGAACTGCTGATAGGTTGCTTCCGGCTGGTCTTTAACGGATTGAATGTGCTTGGTTTTGGGGCGAGCTGTCAGGGCCTTGCTTACGTCATCATATAATTTTTCAATGGCAGGGAGGTCGGCCTTGGTTATGACAGCCAGGCTGCCTTCCTCGCCCCATTTACCGCGAGCCAACAGGCGCTGGATAGCATCTTCCCGGGTAGTGGTAAGGGCAACTTCAAAAAAGTCAGCGTCGGCATCCTTGGCAATACGCTCGAAGTCCTGGACGCGTTCGGACATAGTAGGCAAACAGGGGACAACAACATCGTGGTCGCGCCGCAGATACGTTACCGCTAAGGTTTTGCATAGCTCGCTGACCAGCTTGCGTGCTTCAGCCTCGTGCTCGGGCCACAAGCCCAGCATGCTGATAATTTTATCCTGGTCCAAATTCATGGCCAGGGCATGCTCCCCTGCATACCGCTTGGCTACGGTGGTCTTGCCGATGGCGGCAAATCCATATAACAGAATGAGTTTTGGGCGGGTCATAGCCCTAGTATAGGTGAGTTGCGGTGCCCGGCCAAGCGTGGTATGAGGACTAAGCGGTAGTAACGCAAGCCAAAGCTGGCTTGGGCATTCCCGGCAGGCTGGCCATTGGGGCACCGGAGGAAACCTGCGTAAACAGCCTGCCCATAGTGTCGGCGATATAACTTTGCACACAACCGACTACTCGGGGATCGGTGGAAACTTGGTAGTCGTTACTTCCAACGCTTTCGGCGTAGGACCGCAACTGGCTGTCCGTGTCGGTATGGACCATCTGGTAATGACCATCATCGCCGCGTGGTGTATCCCATCTATACAGCGGCGGCGTGGCAAAGCTATTGATGTCCACGCTCTCCAGCTGTGTGTCGTGTTTGGCCGTTGCTACCTGGTACATTGTGGCTGTCACATCCTTGACGCCGGCGATATAGGCGGCCGGCGAACTATCAATTGGCGCCTCTGATGAGGCGGTAAACTGCACTATGCCACCAGCTACCGGAAAGTCCAGATAGATCGAGTTCAGCTCGCCGCGCTCTTTATAGAGCTCCGGAAGCTGGTCGAAGCAGCTGCGGAAAGCTGTGGCCAGTATGGCAGTACGGCGGGCGGTATTATTTTGATCAAAATGTACCGGCTCAACTTTGCAGGCGGCTGCCGGGCTATAAAAATCGGGACTTTCAGTACCGATGCCTATACCAAGAGTGGTGGCGCCCGCCAACATTGTTCCTGAGGCCAGTGCCAGGCCAACTTTCTGTCGTGTCTTCATAGGTTGACCTAATTCCGGTTCCGTCGCATGGCAGTTATGATCTTGGTCAGGAAGGCCAGGTCGATGGGCTGGGGTTGTTCACCGGTGCGCTCTTCCTCGGTGGCCTTGGCAAGCGCGGCGCGGCGTAATACTTCAACGATATCGGCGGCTGAAAAGTCGTGGTCGGTCTGCCGCGCTAGCTCGTCTAGCGATTCGGTGTTTAGCAGCTCGGGGCTGTAGGGGTTAAACCCAGCCGGATTGGCACCATCTTTTACGTCAACTTCAATGTCGGTTATGTCAAAGTCGTGATAGTTCACGATCAGGTTACCAAATATTTGGCTGCGCGACTTGGTGTCGGGCAGATTTGTGGTGATCTGGACATCAAAACGGCCAGCCCGAATTAAGGCCGGGTCAAGCCGGCTGGTATCGTTAGTAGTGGCGGCTAAAATAACGTTTGGATTCTGCTCGGAGATTTTGGCCGACTCGGTTTTAAAAATACCAGCTACAGCGTTAGCGGCACGAGCACCGCCAGTAGTGTCTTCAACGATGCCGATAATGCTATCTATTTCATCCATTAATAGAATAGTTGGCTTTTTGGCGTGCCGTACCTTGTCAAATACCGCCTGTATAGCTTTTTCGGAGTCGCCCAGCCATTTGTTGTAAAGACTGGCGGGGCTGAGCTCGTACATATCGGCGTCCAACTCACCAGCTAGGGCATGGATCAGTTCGGTTTTTCCGGTGCCGGCTGGTCCGTTTAGTAGCACGTTGCCAGGCCGCTTAACACGCCATTTAGCAGCCAGGTCGGGGCGCTTATAAAACAGTACTACCGGCTGCAACTGGTCAACAATATCTTCGATGCCAAAGAATTGGTCAAAACTCTTTTTCTCGGGCTGCTTTGTCCGGGCAACTTCTATTTTTTCGCGGCCCAAACGATGGACGTATTCACCGGTGTCGGGGTTCTTGTATAAGGGCCCGTCGGGGGTCATGATGAATTCCAGGCGCGGGCTAACAACGCTATTAAGATTCATGCTATGTGCTACACATAACATAGCCCCCAGACAGTTAAGCGTATGACTAAGCTGTTCATTAGGTTTTATCTCGGCTCTGGCCGGAGCCTTAAGCCGCGTCTCTCTGGTGGGGTGATCTGAGTTGAGGCTGGTCCTCTGGTTGGTTAAGAGGATAGAATCGCTGTAGACGTTGGCCTGCATGGCTATCGCGGCGGCCGGGGACTGCAGCACACGAGTATTACTCCATAGGAAGCGCAGACTTTTGATTCCCGGGAAATTTTCCTTGTCTACGTGCTCGACGAAGCTGTCGGTCCAGTCTTGCTCCCGGCGCAGCGTAATTCTTGCGTCAAATAAATTGGCTGGCTGGCCATCATAGTTGGTGCGGCCGCAGGCGTTAGCGGCAACTTTCTTAATATTGCCATATCCCTCAAGCTCAAGATGTGCTAATTCGACTTCCTGGTTAGCTTCTAGGCGTCGATAGATCTCCTCGGGGTGAACAATGTAAAAATTGTTATGGCTAAAATTACCCTTCCATACACTAAATGGCACATTAGGGTTGGTATTGGGGGAAGTAGGGTCAAATCCGTCAATCTCGTAACTCATGAGGCTGTATTTTACAATTAATTTGCATTTATTACAAACATTGACCTGAATTGCGGAATAATCTGGTTGGCTGGTTTCTGCTGGCGTATAGGTGCGGCACCAGGCGGCACTCAGGAGATATAGTTAGCAGCGCTCCCACCATTTACCCTGTCGTCCAATCCTGTCATCGTCGTAGAAATGCCGTTTGTCAGAGCTGGCGATGCCAACAAACTGCTGATCGGGCAGGACGCCTTTGAGGTGCTTGATAGCCTTGCAGATTGTTTGGCCGGAGGTGGTGTCCTCGTCAAATACCACGATGGTGCTGTTGGCGGCCTGTTCGGCAATATATTCTGTTTCTTCGGCGGTAATTTGCGGCTGAAGGTCACGCTGCTTGTGGAACGAAAAACGAATAGGGTATAACGGCAAATCCCGCCCGGTAATTTTTTGGTGTTCAAGAGCCGTAAGCAGCCCGGCGGTAAAGCCACCGTTACCAAGGGTAATCATAAACAGGGTCTGGTCGCCCAGCCGGCGGTGCAGGCGATTGGCGGCTTTCAGGGCCAGCTCGGGACGGGTGGAGCTGAGGGTCCGGGCATCAATATTCAGGTAGGCGTCGGCCTGGCTAATGCCGTAGTCTTGTATTATTCGGCCAAGGCCGGCAATGTCGGTGTCGTTGCCGCCACCGCTAAGAATAGCTTTACTAACGCGTGTAACCTCTGATAATTCGTCGGTACGCGGCCGATCCTCCTGGAGTGTGGCGTTAATAATGCCAGCTGCCAAACGCGATGGGTGCCAGGCAACTTCATCCCAGTACACTTTGTACGGCCGCGGACAGGTCTCGCCAGCCGCCAGCTGACCCAGATCAGTAACGGCGTCCTGAAAGGTTCCCTGCCATCGTTCCGAGGAGCTGGCCGGCAGACCTTTAAAGGTGGCTGGAGGCCACTCCAAATTTTCGTATGTGTATCTCATAAATCGGCACGGTATAGCGCGCATACATCTTAATAGGTAAGTGCTATAATACAATATTTGTATACTTATTTCAAAATATTGCAGGATGTGTATCTGTGGCGTGGGATGCCCGGTTGCCAATCGGCTTAGGCTATAATAGGTCTATGAAGTTAGTCCTTTGTTCCGAAGGTTTTAAAACCGATAATACCGTCCAAGCCTGCGTAGAATTATGTAACAAACCACAGGATCAGATATCGGTTGCCGTTATCAACGAGGCGTACGCCGCCGAAGAAGGTGACAAATACTGGGTGGTGGATAACCTAAACAGCGTAGCCCAAAATTTTACCGGCGGCTTAGACATCGTGGACCTATTAGCTTTACCGCTGGATACCGTTAAACAGCGCATCATGCAGTGTGACGTCATCTTTACTATTGGCGGCCAGGTAGACTACCTGATGTCGGTTTTTAATAAAACTGGCTTTGCTAAGCTGTTGCCCGAATTGCTTGAAACCAAAGTGTATGTTGGCAGCAGTGCCGGCTCGATGGTATTAGGCAAACGCCTATCGGCCGAGGCTTACGACACCATGTACGGCCAAACCGGCACCTACGGCATCACCAAATACATGGAGCTGGTCGATGTGGCGATCATGCCCCACATGGACTCGGAACATTTCCCCCATCGCCAGGAAACCTTATTGCAGGCCGCGGGCGACCACCCTGGTACTATCTATGGCTTGCGCGACGACAGCGCCCTGGTGGTTAATGGGCTACAGCGCAGCCTCATCGGTAGCCCGGCGATTGTTATACAGGACGGCCAGGTAGTGGCCAGTTAAACATACTGCCGGTCACAGTCATGCCAATCCCCAAAAGTCTCTTGATACCAAGACAACATTAAGCTATAATCACCCTTGTTAAACACCTCATGTGAGTTTATCACCAACCTTACGCGGGTCTAGCTCAGTTGTTTAGAGCGCATCCTTGCCAAGGATGAGGCCAGGGGTTAGAGTCCCCTGACCCGCACCACTAAAAGAGTCCCACTTCGTGGGGCTTTTTTAGTGGTCTGAGTAGGTAAGCATCTAACCCCTGGCCTCATCTCAGACAAGAATAGGCCAGAGTTCGCAGCGCGCGAGCGCTGGGGGTTAGAGTCCCCTGGTTACCACCAGGTGAAACTATCGAAAGCTTTGGCACTTTTTATTTTGTCGCCAAGGTGATGGTAGGGCTAGCTTCGGGGGTGTAAACCTCTCTTTGAAGATCTAAAATCTGGCCAGAAAATTACTTGCCAACAGCTTAAAGCTGCTGAGTTAAAACTCCTTTATATTCTGCCATGTTCGATGATCCACTTATGGGCAATGGGAGATAGCCTTTCTGGATATCTTAGTTTAATGAATTCTAAAAATTCTTCCATTCCAGCCAGCTGATCGTTATTTCTTGAATCTTTTGTTGGTAGGCTCAATAAAGAATCAATATCGCTTTGACTTATTTCCTCGATCACCAATTCTAACCGCATTAGCATTACGTTGCTGTGAGTCCAACTTATCGTGAAGTCAACCTCATCCATCCATTTTGTTCTGAGGGATTTACATAACGGTGTTGTTATCTCTGCAGGGAGCTCTAGGTCACGCAGCCATTTTCCGTGTTTGAAGGCTCCATAAAATGCAGAATTTGTGGCAAAACTATGCCTATAGTCGTATATGATGTCTTCGATGGCCCTAATGGACTTACTGCTAATATAACGAGTAATTAAGTCATAGGCAAAGCTGGCGAGCGATATATAGTGAAGCGCTAAATTCTTTTCTATGGGGGCTGCCAGGGTATGTGCCTTCTCATTTCGAAGAAACTGGATGCCTAGGTTTAGATAGCCTATACCCCTGAAGAAGTCTTTCTCGGACTGACTCTCGGAAGTAGATTTGCCAAAGAGTTGTTCCCAGTATTGTGGGTTCTGTCCATCCCAGTTGAATATATCAGATGCTTTTTCCTTGCCAGTTTTATCGTTGAGTTTTTGACGCACAATCTTATAAGACTCTTCAACGGCATGGAAATAGTCGTCCGCTTTAATATATTGGGTAATGTGAGTATATATATCTTCATGAATTTCGATTTCAATTTTATTAGCACTTATAGTGGCCGCGGTTGTAATTGGAGGCGGAATGATAGCTATGTTGTCATGCCTCGCGGTCTGAGATGACAAGAGCAAGTTGTCTGCGATTTCTCGTATCTTATTAAGTTGTTTTGCTGTTATTTCAGAAAAGGCCCCTTTGCTCCACGTATCTGTGCTTAGTTTCTTTGACTCGATGTAATCGGCCAACAACTTAAGCGTATTGGATATATCTATGGTCGATCCATGCTTCCACAGAGCGCGCATCCTGTTGGCTTTTGAATCGCCAAAGCCTGGATATTGAGTAGAATCGTATATATCTATGTTTAACTCGTTAAAGAAGCTCGTATAGGATGCGTTCGAAAAGTCCAGAACATAGCCCTCGCCCATGCCTAGAACGCTCTCTAAAAACGTTTTATCAGGTAATGTTAGATTGTTCACTCTCCCAGTATAGTGCATGTTTCTTAAGTTCTAAGGCTTGACCACAAGACCGGTCTGTATTTTGCAATTTATCTCTGTAAAAAAGTTAAAGTCCGTAAGCTAACAGGAGCTGGCTGGCCGAGCCAGGTCAGCTTTTATGTACCGTAGGCTATTCGTGATATACTCAATGCGAAAATGGAAAAAATCACAAGTATATTTGCCACCGCAGGAAATTTTTTCATAGATATATTTAACAATATTGAAAAGATTGCCTCCTGTTTTACTATCGCTGCTATCGTTGCGGGTCTGTGGTGGTTTTACAAACGACGTGAAAAAGCACCTCGAGCAAATATCGAGCATGCAGTGAAGTTTATAGACCTGGAGAATAACACCACCTACGTAAGTGTTACAGTCACCATACAGAATACTGGTAACGTAGTCATCAAGCCAAGGATTGCTGAAGATACGACCAGTGAAGTAGTTATTGAAGAATTAAAGCCTTATCTTGCCAGCTCTATAGAGTCTAAAGATATCTCGCCGACATACAAGTTAGGACTTTTAGGCGGGAGAGCATTTCCACCTAGCATTTTTGTTGAACCTGGCGCTTGCCGACCATTGTTATTCGAGTTCATAATTCAGAATACTACTAAGGCAATAAGGGTATACTCTCACTTAGATAATGATTATAATAATGGTGTAGCCTGGGATACGACTACAGTACACGAGGTAGTATATGACTAATCACGATCAAAAAAGTATTATTCGAGACCAAATGCGAGCAAATGAGCGGATTATTAAGGCAGCATCGGCTCGCTCAGGACAGTTCGTAGGCCGAGTGTCCGTTAATAAACGTATGAAGCAGCTTGTAGCGCGCGAATCAGTTAGCGTAAGTTCTACGACGAAACAGCCAAGGTCAAAATAAAATCAGTTAACCAATGAGTCGCTATGGGCAATCAAGGACTACTTCTTAGGCACGACCAAACCGTCAGCAAAAAACTTGACCCGTTTGTAACGGATTTTGCCCGGCTGGTATCTTTCGAGCCAATTATCATCCGGTGCTAGAAACAGATTGGCGTCAGTATCCGCGTGCGCGGCTTGGCCGCTTTTTTGGCTGTGCAGGCTTTCGTATACCGAGCGGAAATAATAGTGGTTGAACAGGCGATTGAACTCTGTAAAGTAAATGTCTGCCACTCGCGTATCACCCTTGATAATAATCATGTTCTCGTCGTTACTAGTAGTCGAGGCCTGGCTAAAATTCGCCGAACCGGTCACGATCAAAGGCTCGGCGCCAAGTGGGTCGACCAACAGAAATTTCGAATGAATATACATGACATGCTGATTGAGCTTGAGCAGCTTGGTATTGGCCTCTTTCGTCCACTGGTAGAGCGGATCCTGTATGTACGACCCCCAGGCTTCATATACATTGTTCTTCGCCGTCAATCGCACAAATGTATCTTTGCTATTCGGTCGCGGGGCGTCCTTTTGCTCAAGCAACAAGAATGTGATTGGGCTTTTTGCGGTATGCTGCTGCAGTATCGATTTGAAAACGTCGGATATCCCGAAAGCGAGCGTGATTGCCGCGTACGTTTTGGCGCTATTCAAGAGATCGGCATAGGCAGCAAGCATTGCCGCACTGGTCCGCGGACTGAAAATGGGCGTAATGCCAGAGGGCACGCCCGCGACAGTGGTGGCTTCGATATCTTTTTGCAGGGCAACAACATTTCCTTTAAAAGCGGCGTTATCTCGCAAATTTTCACTGCGGCTACCGTTTGGTTTGGCCCCCGGATCGAGGCTCAGCAGTTGCCAATAGCGGACATACTGCTCAGCGGTTTTCGCATCCCGAACCCAATGGCCAACATTGGTCTGACCAAAAATGCCACCTTCAGATATATTAGTCGAACCCGTCCATACCGCTGTCGGCTTATTGACAGCGCCGCGCTCATACACAATGAACTTATTGTGTTGGATGGCATTTTTATTGGCTCTTCGCTCGATAATATTTTTCTTAGGGATGCCGGCTTTTTGGAGGGCCTGCAGGTTATCGTTGCGCGGAAAGTCCAGTTCGTTATCTTTGGCGTCGATGATAATGTGCACCTTTACGCCGCGGTCGATCGCTGCCTTAAATTGATCGACAACCGGCTGGTAGTGAAATTCGTACATGCAGGCAAGCAGGGTGTCGCCTGACTGCGCCTGATCGATAAAACGAATGATCGCCGTTCCCAGATCACGCGCCAGCCAATCAAATATAGCCTTTGCTTCGGCGGGGTCACTTACCGTGCTGGGGTCGACATTATGAAAACGGCGGGCAAAGGCCTGACTGCTGGCCACGCCGCGATTAAAGAATACATCGTGCTTCCCGTTACTGACCAACGGCTCGGTCTGCACGGTAATTTTAAGCGGCGGAGCAGAGCGGTTGATGTGCTGCGGTGAGCCTTTTAAGGGGTGGAAAAAATATTCATACGTGCGGCCCGGTTCGGCGGTAAAATCGTCCCACACAAAACTCTGCACCGGATGATCGAAGGTACTCACCGACATATTGGGCGTCGGATTGGGAACCAGCTCCTTAAAAACTTTATAACCATACATGTAATATCGCTGGTTTTCGGCCGGGTCAGCACGTTCCACTGCAAAGCCAAGCAGCCCCTTGGTGTCGGCATCATCGAAATCAATCGCAAACGAGACGGTGTTTGTGCCGCTTACCGCGTACGCGGTGTAGCCGTTTATTTTCCGGGAGACAAAACGCATAGCAAATCCCTCTTACTGTCTTCATTCTACATGGCCATGCATGCGAAACCTATTACAGCAACAAAGCTTGTTAGTACGTAATCTTTGGTTTTTTGACAGACGTTGTTTTTCATGCTACGCTCAGGCGGCTGGCCGTCCTCTATATAGTGACGCCAAAAAAACTATAAGGAGCCCGGAATGAATACCTTTTACATTGCTCGCCACGGTGAGACCGAAAACAATAGGGCGAGGCGGCTCTCGGGTTGGATTGATACTGCATTGACCGAAAAAGGTTTAGAGCCAACCAAAGCCGCACTCAAAAAGCTTAAAACGCTGCCGAAGGTTGATGCCATATATGCCAGCGACATGGGCAGGGCATTCATTACTGCCTACGTTATTGCTCGTGGGCTTGACTTCACTGAAGAAATTATCCGCAAACCTGGCCTCCGGGAAGTCAATTATGGCGATGCGGCGAATATGTTGAGCGCCGAAGCGTATCAAAAATATCCACGTCTTGATCGTGACACGCACTACACACCACCAAACGGTGAATCGCTCGACCACATGCAAAAACGCGTCTTCCAAACGATTGCCGAAATAGACGGGCAGCACGAAAACGCCACGCTGCTTATTGTTGCTCATTCAGGTGTGATGGCAGCTCTTGACGCCGGACACCGGGGAGTCGATTTTGGTCAACATAATATCAGCGAAGCATACCCTCATGAGTTTGTAGGTGAATTCACCTATGAAAATGGTGAAATTACATCTTTCAAAGAGTTTATGGCGTGAGATACGTCGCACAAGGCACCAAGATAATCGAGCACCTAGTCCCTGGATCGTATTGTTGAGCTCTTTTCTTACCTCCAGGCTACATCCGGATCACTGATCACTTCGTCGATGATCATGTGAAGGCCACGGGCAAAGTCTCCCTGCACATAATCCAGGCGCCGTAATGTTGCGTACAGATGAGGCTGGATGGCCTCTACTTGCCTAGCTAAGTCACTTAAACCGGCATGTTCCGTTCTGCCCTTATACATAGCAGGGTAAATATCGGGATTGACTTGAATCAATAATTCCATCGAGAAGGCTGCCAGCGAACTTTGCAGGGCGGTAACCGTACCATTCTCGGCGATTTTTAGATATTTAAATGGCAGCGGCGTTAGGCGCCCATCCAAATTGATGCCCATTACTTCCTCTGGCCCTCTTTTCCAGCCTATGGCGCGGCGCACCAGGTCAAGGCTACCGTCGTCATAATGCTGCGCCATGTATCGGCCGCGATGCATTTCACCCCAGCTTTCTTCGAAAAGGAACCCGCTGCTGCGTTCCAGTTGCGGTAACGCAAAGCCCGATCTGGCATTAAGGTAGCTCCCCGGGCCCTTTTCGCGTAAATAACACGCAATGCCGGCCATAGAATGTGCTCCTTCGTGAACGATTAAACCTTCGGTGTATGCGGCGCTATTCCGGGCTTCCAGCGTCTGGCTGCGTAGTATTATTGATATGCCCATTTCAGGACTATACAGTCCTTCTCTCCCACCACTGGCCAAAGTGCCGCGCAAAAGGCCTGCCTTGTCAATATTGTGAACTCTCTCAATATCCGCCGGTGTTACCAAAATGTATGGCTTAACAGCAAGGTCATTTGCAGCAAAGTATTGGTTAACTCTATCTATATCCAGCCCCTCGAGGTTTTTGCCGCTATACTGCTCCAGATATTCATCACGAATATCCGTAAAAATATCAGGCAGCTTAGCTACACGCTCGTACATAGGGGTATATTACAACATGAGTACTAAAGGTAAGCCATACTTTCAATACTGTATGATTAAGAATATGAAGCCCCGAATTATTTTTATCCATGGTAATCAAACAACGCACTGGTCACTGGCGTGGGGTGCCTGGCTTAAAACCGAACTGGAAAAGTTGGGCTTTGAAACCTTTTTTGAAACCATGCCGGATTCTATTATCGCCCGCGCCGAATATTGGCTGCCGTTTCTAAAAGACCATGTGAAAGCTGGTGAAAACGATGTAATTGTAGGCTGGTCGTCCGGAGCAGTGGCCGCCATGCGCTATGCTGAAAACAATAAAATCAAAGGGTCAGTACTGGTTTCACCGTGTTACACCGACACTGGCGACGAACTGGAAAAGCAAAGTGGCTACTACGATGACCCTTGGCAATGGGCAAAGATCAAAGCCAACCAAGAAAAGATCGCCCTCATCTGGGGCGATGACGATCCGTACATCGCGCAAAGTGAGTTCGATTTTATCGCCAAGCAACTCGAACCGGTACAAATTAAGATCCCTGGCGGCAAACATTTTATCGAGCGCACAGAATTTCCGGAATTACTTGCATATATCAACGGACTACAACACAACTAAGGAGAGGCTATGAACAAAAATATCCTAGGTACTGAAGCACATGGAGAGAGGGAACCGGTTGATTCACTTGCACCGGTGGTGCGGGGATCGGCATTTATTGCAGAGCACCAAAGACCTTTTCCTAGTGCAGGCGCAGCTACCAGTCCGGAAGCATTAGCGGCACTTCGTAGGGCAGCGGATCGGGTAGTTATCCTTGAACTACCAGCACATGTAGGAGTTGACCCCGAGCTATGCGCCGCGGTTCAGCCCTATCCGCCTATTCCTTCAGAAAATACCACTTTCCGGATTACAGGGCGCGGCAACGATCCTCATATCCGTTAATATCTCCATGCAGGATATGGCTTGCATACACTTACACACCGTAGATACTTACCTACGGTGGCATTAAAAGGCTACAAGAGATCGCCTTCTTGATTAAAATGAATGTTACCGTTAGGAGCTATTTCTTAATATATGCTCTTAAGTTATCTTTTTTACATATGTCACTATGTACTTAACGGCATATGTATGATGAAATTGAAGGAGCGATGTCTGCATTTGATGATATTTTGTCCTACCATTCCAGAGAAAAGTTTAAAGACTTCCGCCAAGCTCTTGTATCACATAAACGAGGTACGCTTTCGAGTGGTACTTTTTCGGACGCAATGGCAGCTCTTTATGACAAGGATATGGTCCAGACTGGATTGCTCGAGGAGTCTACCGAGCGCATTATTAAAAAGATTCTCTTCCTAAAGCAGGGGCAGATCCAGCATCCTGGTCTGATATTCGATACAACAGGAACGGAGCGCGCCTTATCTATTATAGCCAATAATGGCCGGCTTAAACTACACGAGGAGTTTGCCCAATATCTCAAATTCCATCACCAGGATGACAAGGACGCTTGGGTACAGAGCGACCGATCAACTAAGAAACGACTTATTGCCCGAAACGTCGATGATCTTATCAAAAAGACTGACGTCAACTACCGGACACACGGCGATAGATTACATTATCTAGTAGCTGGACTTGTTACTACCCGACAGGGAAAGCTTAAAAACCAATATCCCCTCTTTCTATTCTCATGTAGTGAGCTTAATCGGCATACGTTGGAGGCCGAAGTAGAGTCAACCGGCTTTCTCAACTTCTGGCTCGATCGCAACTTGCTCGAAAATACTGCTGGTGCAGTTCTGGGTGGCTACGAAGTCAACCTCAACGAATCCTTTCCTTCACTTATGAACAATGTTGCCAGTAAGCTTAGCGACTTACAGTCTTCTGAGTTCGATGAAATAACCGTTGATGCAAAGTATACTGCGTTGGCAATAGTGACAGGTTTCGAGGCAGAATATATCGATCCAGCATGGGGCAAAATACTATGAAACAAGAGATGACGATTAACCAGCTTGATCCTTCACAAAAATACGCACTTAAGCAGTTAATCGCGGCGGCAGATGATGACGACATTGATTTATCCCTGGTCTTTGGACCACCAGGGACCGGCAAATCGCAGCTATTGGTTAGCCTTTTGTATGAACTGGCCATCCGTAATAAAAAGGTATTATTTGTCAGTCAGAATACCGAGGCGCTAGAAGTCATTGAAAGAATGATCGACCGCGTAGAAAGTGAAATGAAACTCTCTGGCAATCATGTATCGCTAATCGACTTTTGCCTGAAACTTTATACCCGGGAGCAGCGCTATCTAAAGTATATTACGGCGCAATCCTCGCGACTTACGGCCAAGCTGATTCCACCGATCAGTGCCCTGGATGAACCAGATAATACTGCTCCCGCCATACCACTTGGCTACGTACACCTAGATCACGCAGCTAATTACTCCACTATAAGCGAAGAGCTTGGCGTTGATGAATTGCTGCGATACCTTATTCAGTACGTACACAGCGATCTTGTAATCGAAACGCTTTATCAGTTTGACAATGTTAGTGCCCGAACCGTTTTGCGTCTTATGGATGAATATCCACACAAAGATGATTTTCTTTTTATAACCAGCCGCAGAACGAGCTTCGTTTTATATCTACAACCAACCCAGACGTTAACCTTAATGCCGTCCAGTCAGGCATCCGCGATATCGGGGCGAGTATTGCCCGACTTTCCTCTAAGCTGCCCACGGCACTGATTAGGCAGCCTATCGATTCATACCTGGCAGCCGTAGCTGATTACGCTACTATTGCGCGACACCTTAATGTATGCAAAATCCAAGCCGATCATCTAAATATTGACGAATTAGAGAACAGTCTGCGTCTGGCTACCGTGAAAAGCGCTGCATTACTCCCAGATCAGGACGTTATCAGTGGCTTGGAACTGATAACGAAGCCTATCTTTCAGGATGCTCGGCAAGTAGTTTTCCTGGCCGCTGATCGTATTGAGCAATATTCCAACCACCTGCATGAGCTACGCAAAATTTCAGCCCACTTGCAGAAAGTCGATAATGATTTGGTAGCTTTTGACATCAAGGAGCTCCTATTTGGCGCCATAGATAAGGTGGGTATCGATCTTAGCCCTGTGCTAGACAAATTTCCAAGCATTAAGGAGTGGAATTGGCAGACGATTCGGCAGGAGCTGCAGGACGCCGAAGATTTTTCCCATAAAAATGCTATTGAAAGAACGCTTAAAGGTGTTCCCGACTCCTTTAAGGCATACTTGCCCGAGGCTAAGAGTGGTGACTATCGAGTTCTTTTGGAATACAAGTCTTACCTCGTCATAATCGCCCAGATCTTGGAAGAGACTAACTTGAGGGTGGCTACCTACCAATTACTTTTTCAAAAAACTAAAAAGCTCAAGAAACGCGCAATTAACCCGTTCGATGGAATAGAGGCGCCGGCGGCCCAGGCTCTGGCAAATAAGCTTATGCGGAGCATTGAGCTAGCTAAAGTCTATAGTCTGGATCGCGCCACAACGTTTAGGGAACTGCAATCAGAAATAGATGGCCTTCTCAGTGATCTGGGCGTGTACCAATCTACACTGCAAACTAACCGAGATAAGGCAATGCGCCTGGATACCAAGCAGTTTGTGGACCTCATTAACGCCACCATTCAGCACACCGGTGCCAAAGCTACAATTAATGAAATGTACGCTAAAACTGGGCGCTACCTGGTGGGTAATATAACGATAGATGCTTATATACACGAGGCCGATGGCTACACTCGCTTTATTACTGCCCACCGATCGGGTATCGAAAGTGTGTGCAGCACGCTCGCTTTGCTGCCTGAAGAAAGCGAAGTACGCATGGATGCCATTCAGCATCTGGCTACGCTCGTAAGCTCTATACAACATCAGAATATTTATTCTGATCTTTTCTTTACTATTCCTAAGGGATCTGACCTAGTTTTATGGTACGACGCAGTAAAGAATGTTAATCATTTTTCGAATAACCACCAGCTTGATGCATATGTCGCACATAATAAATTTGTTAGCGAACTTATTAAGGCTATGCCCGGCAACGAATCTTGGATTCGATCACTTTTGCAAACACCAAGCACAAGTTTTTATGATTTTTCTGCGCGTGTCGTAAATAGCGTTGTCCGTACAAGGTTTAATAATCTTCCGCCAAGTCAACGAAAGTCGGTTAAGGGAACTTACTTTAAGGAGTATACAGACAGTCTAAAGGCGAGTCGCAAAGCGTATTATATTGATGGTTTGAAGAAACTCCGACAGGAGACGTACGCTGCTGCCCGCACTATTTCAAATGGCAATAACTGGCAAGCTGCTCCCTCGACTATGGAGAAAATTCGCAAGAACACCAAGCTAATCACCGATGTTTACCCAATTATAATAGCGACCCCTAAAGAAGTGGCGAAGTATATTGCACCTGACAAAGAACTTTTTGACTACGTGGTGTTCGACGAAGCTTCTCAGCTGTTGCCCGGACAGGCATTGCCTGCTATCTATCGAGCTAAAGAAACCGTAATTGTAGGTGATCCTCACCAAATGCCACCCTCCCTTACGGCTACTATAGGTAGTTTTGGCAATGAGGCGGAACATGATGAAGACGATACCTCTGATAGCATTCTTGACTTGGCTCAAAAAATGCAGCCGCAGGGACAGTATCACCTAAAGGTGCATTATCGTTCCGAATCCAACAAACTGTTTGAACCCTCTCGACAGGCGATTTACGCAAAGGACAACATTGTACCTATCTATGAAGCCGATCTCTATGATGCGGCGCCTATCGATATTGTGGACAACTTGGGACAGGGCCCAGACGAAAGTGGCAAGTACGACAAGAACTTCAGGGAAATAGTCACACGCATGAACGACTACTTAGATCGTCAGTCAAATGCCAGCTTTTGTATTTTATTTACCACGGCCAATGACGCCAACTCATTTCGTGAATATTTAACGGTCTATGAAGAAACACTTGGTGAGATTTCCAAACTTTATGCCGAAAATAAGATACTAATCTCAACGGTTACTAATTGTCAAGGCATCGAAGGGACGTTCTCAATTCTTTACATGCCACACTATGATCGGCCGGGAGCAATGTGGTTCTTTAGAGAAGGCGCGGGTGCATATAAACGCCTGAATGTTGCCATTACCCGTCAGCGTAAAGGACTTACACTGTTGCTGGCTGATTCGCGACAGCATTGGCTGCAGGCTTGTGAAGTAGCAGATAATCCCAACACTACTCCTAATAAGAAATTGAGCGCTTCACTACTTCGTTCGCTGCTGCAGAATGCTGGCGAAGTCGTCGATACTGAGTATCTTGATCGCACGCTTGCAGACAACGCGCGTATTTTTGATTCTCCTCTAACAGAGCAACTCTATAATAAGTTAAGTGAACACTACAAGTCGAGGTTAAACGCAGATTTGAAGATATATTGTGAGGTCGGCTGGCACATGCTCATTCCGAATATAGAGGGCATCGATAATAACAACCGTAACGTTGGTTTCCGGATCGACATTGGCATTTATTCTATGGTCAAGAAGAAGTTTGTATTAGGTATAGAAATGGATGGTGCGGCCTACCATAGCGGCTACGATAGGGAACATAGTGATTATGAGCGCCAGAAAGTACTTGAGGATAAAGGCTGGGAGATCTATCGTATTTGGTCGACGAACTGGCTTAATGACCAGAGCTCTGAGTTTCAGCGGCTCACTGGTAAAATTGATAACTTGTTGGATTCAGAAAACACGCGCATACAGGCAGATTAAAAAATATTAGATAGGCTAAAACGACTATGGCGACAGAGAAGCAACTGCGAGACCTTAAAGAGCAACTGAAGGCTTACAAAAGAAAATATCTACGTAAGGAATTCACCTCGTTAAATGAAGCAGACACCCGGATTATGACTAACAGCTTTCTGACGGAGATCTTAGGCTACCAGGCTGGAAGAAGTAAAGACCGAATACCGAATAAAAGGTGAATATGCTGATTATGTCGTGCAGCTTAAGCGGAAGAAACACTTCGTAGTTGAAGTTAAGTCTATTGAGCTTGACCTCAACGAAAAACATCTCCGCCAAAGCCTTGCTTACGCAGCAAATGAAGGGATTGATTGGATACTATTGCTGAATGGTCGAGAGATACAGTTATATCGAGTAAACTTTGGGAAACCAATTAGCACAACCCTCATATTCAAGGTTAACCTTATGAATAACGATGAGTTAAAGAAGGCTCCTGACCTAGTATGGTATTTAACTAAGCGGGCTATCATGAAGGGCGAGCTCGAGACATTCTGGAGACGTACTAATGCGCTTAATCCTGTCAATCTTGCAAAGTTTGTATATTCAGAAGAGATCGTAAAACGGTTACGCAACGATCTAAAAGAACAAACAGGTATCTATTTTCAGATGGAAGATGTTGCCGAATCGTTGCACCAGATTATTAGTGAGAAAGTAGAGTTCCCCAAGCCTAAGTTACGCGTTAAGCGTAAACGAGTGGTAAAAGAACCAGCTACAAAAGAATCATCCTCCGAGACACCCATAATTGTTAAAATCGTAGAATAGATCGCGTAATTCGCATTTTCTAAAGCTGGCAACCCGAAACCCAGCGGCCGCCGGTTGCAAATGTAGTTAACTAAGCTTATGCTTTAAGTATAAATAACAACAAAGGTGGGTCTATGAAAATGAACGCATTAGATAAGCTGGCACTACTTCTGCTTATTATTAGCGGCTTTAACTGGGGACTCGTCGGCTGGCTGAAATACAACCTTGTAGATAAGATCTTCGGTGTGGAATCTACTATGTCGCGAATTATTTACGCCGTTGTCGGCGTGGCCTCACTATACGCTATATACACCTTGGTCAAGCTGATGGGCAGCGCTGCTAAAAAAGCGTAACACTGTGCAGAGCAATATGAGCAAAAAAATTACTACCAAACGCTTGGTGAGATTTAACCTTATTATGGCCGGTCTGCACGCGGTACAGGCTTTGCTTGTTTTTATCCTAAGTGATCCGAATCGAGGAGTGTGGCGTGTAACAGCCAACCATCTAACCCTTGGGCCGGGGTCAACGCCGGACAAGCCGGTTCTAGCCTCAGCGACGCAGCCGATCTTTAATATCAACCTGGCGTACCTGGTTATAGCGTTCTTCTTACTAAGCGCTACCGCGCATTTATTTGTAGCTACCGTTTACCGCCGACGCTACCAGGCCGACCTGGAACACGGTATTAACAAAATCCGCTGGATTGAATATGCCTTCAGCGCCAGTACCATGATGATCGGCATTGCCATACTATCAGGGATTTACGACCTGGGCTCACTAGTCATGATTTTCGGGCTGACAGCTATCATGAACCTTATGGGTCTGGCCATGGAAGTGTATAACCAGAGCCGCGAGAAAGTCAGTTGGCTGGCATATACCATAGGTGCGTTTGCGGGCATCCTGCCCTGGGTAGTCATTGGCATATATTTCTGGGCCGGCGAGAATTACGGGTCCGGCGAAATTCCAACCTTCGTGTACTATATTTACGCCAGCATTTTCCTGTTCTTCAACTGTTTTGCCGTTAACATGATTTTGCAATACAAAAAGCTGGGCAAATGGCAGAATTATCTTTACGGTGAAAAGGCCTATATTATCCTCAGCCTATTGGCGAAGAGTGCCCTGGCGTGGCAGGTATTTGCCGGTACACTTCGGCCGTAAGCTATTTATGTGCTATAGTATCACCCAGTTTTAATCAGGAATTATTATGTCCAATTTCTTTGACAAAGTACACACTGTTGGTAGGCACAAAGTACATACCATTGGTATGTATCCAAAGGCTACTGTCTTAATGGAAGTCGGCATATTCACCGTACCTGACAACAGAAGCATAGCGATCGAACCGCCGCTTACTGTGATGCTTGAAGGCGAAGCAGCCGATAAGG
>JGI24741J21665_1000139_pt1 | contig 20095 bp, 16 predicted proteins | sample KBSCornC7_FD_21665 | JGI IMG/M metagenome (IMG submission 21665) | reverse complement strand
CATACTATAATGCCCCGTTCCAGTGTGGCGAAGTTTGCATATAGGCTCGTTGACGTTCTATGTCGGATTCATATTGCTTGTAGAAGTGCAGCGAGTCGACAAAATGTGTGTACCGACCAAGGGGTACATTAAGCTGGCTGGCGATCTCTCTTTGGACACTCATAGCCAGCTGCATGTCCAGGAGCAGCAATCTGTATGCATCATTGGCACGTGCATGCGAGTGGAGCTCCAGGGTGTTGTTACGCAGACGGCAGTACAGCTGCGTAATACACACTCCGACTACTTTGGGATCCATGTGCTTGGGCAGCCAGCTGCTAAAAAGCTGTCTCCGGCTATCTGGATATAGCCTGAAGTGCTCGACAAGTGTTTTTAGGCCTCCCGATTGCAAAAAGAGCTCACTATAGTCCTCTTCCTCGGCCGTAATCAGCGCCGGATCAACTGTCGGAAAGTACGCTGCGTAGTTACCAAGATACCTAAACCGGTTATCTTTAATGGAAAAGCCATCGGTCTCCCCCATCAGCGGCGCAGATATTTCAATTGCTGCCGTATCCTCCCGCCAGATACTTCTATCACTGGTATTTTCTGCTCCTTTTTCATAAAGGTCGTAAAAGGCCTGTTTGGCGGCTGTCAGGTGGTTGGAGGTCTGTACGGTAATCATAAATGTTCTCCTATTCCCATGAACGAATGTCTGGGGTGAATGAGCTGCGGTGATATCGTAATTGCGAGTTTTTCGGCGGGCTCAACGTAGAGATCAGATCCCAGCCACCGTGGTCTGCCGCGATAGACTTCATAGGTAAGATGCGCAGAAGCAGGGTTTATGCCCATTTCACCTTTTGGCAGAAGGCCATTAAATGGAGTAACTACACCCATCGCATTCCAGTAACTCCAAATGGACATCGCTTTATGCTCATCAAATAAGAAGTGGAATCCTTTGTATCTATCGGTTCGTCTAACCTCTCGGTCGACGGTATGGCCTACAAGTGGTGGAGCGAGCGCGGCAAGCGTATCAAATTGAGGCATGACGGTTGGTTGTGGCGGCCCTGCATCGGGCCCGAACAGGCAGGAATTAATTAACAGGATAACGCGCTGCTTAACATACTCTAACAGCGCAGCAAACTGTACCATGGTATGTCCTTCGGATTCCAACGATCCCAGCGTGTAGCGCAGTTCGGCAATACTTGGGTTGAACGTCGCTAGACTGAAGTTGCGCAACAGATTCGGGCGGAGCCTGAAGATACACTCTTTATAGCCCCAGCAGTTTAACTCGCCCATGGCCATATACCGCTGGCTTCGTTTATCCTGTGAAAAAAGCATTAAGTACTCGCTTAATGCTTCAAAATAGATGTACCCCAGGATAGGCAATGAATCTACGGCTTGGCTAAGCAGCGCGAAAAACTGCTCGGTATCAATCTGTTTGTCCTCCTGCGATGCCGCACCGCATAACTGAAGAAAAGGCCAGGCTGCGGCAATTCGGGCAGCTACGCTGCTTTCGATTTGTTTTCGTGTGTCTGGCAGCAGATTTTTAGTGAGCGACTGGTACGTCTTAAGATGGATATCACCCATGTGGAGATAATCTATGCCGATTGGTTCCGTATAGGGCAATGTCGAGGTATCTAATTTTATAACTAACATATCAACCGTCCTGTCGTGGAGTGATTTTGCTGCCAGGCAGCGCGGCGTTTCCTGCTTGGAAATGTAGGACCCCAGATTATGCGAGCGAAGCCCTTCCGGCCCCGGGAAAAGCGGCACACCATAAACACCGCCAATCAGGCAGCCCCCGCTCGGATATAACTTGCCTTGTTTTGTTATAGGCTCGAGAGCTGTCGTGATGTGCAGCATATATACTGCATTTTTTCGCTGTAACTCCTCAAAAAAACTATTGTGCAACAGTAAAGAACCGCGAGGACTCTGTAGCAGCCGTTTATACCATCGCTGTTCCTGCGCTGCTATAATCGCACCGACACTCATAGACCCCGCCGGTAAGGTGTATAAAAAACATGGGTGTTATGCCAATGGTCGTGCAACGGATCGTAGCGGGAGTGCCCCTGTTTAGTAGCGCTTCTTACGCTGGCATGACTGTCGCTTTGTTTTAGAAAATTACCTTCACTTGTAGCTACCACCGTAAAGGCAATTTGCTTCAGTGATAACGAAGGCCTAAGGCGCAGGTGTTCATCATTGATCCACCATTTCAGCTTTGGTAATCGGTACCTATCGAGTGCATCCGCTGTCTTTAACACATCGACAAGCAACGTGTTTGTCCGGTAAAGTTCCTGCTGTCCAAGCGTAAAAGTATCATATGGAATTTCGTGCAGTTCAATAGCAGCGGCAATGCTGATTATGTCGCCGGGGGTGATATCTAAGCCCAAGTGTAATGCCACAGCGGCAGCATTTTTCTCAAACCAACGGGCAGAGCGTTCAGCATGACCCTCATCTGCTTTATCATCGCGCCGCCGGATATCGTGAACCAGTGCGGCAACAAGCGCGTTTTTGGTTTGAGCCGCCGCCTCTGGCGTGCCCTTCTCAGCCAGGACATACAGCGTAAAGATAGCTGTGCGTAACAGATGGCGCAAACCATGCAATGAATCAATAATCCGAGGCTCCAGAAACCATTCACTGGGCAATACTATGCCATCCAGCCAGGCTATATCAGACGCTTGCACACCCGGCAGGCTACTAACTTTATAGCCCGGATTGTTTTGTAGAATCCAGCGATGCGTTTCGTTGTCCATATACTGGAAGCTGGGCAAGGCATGTTTCCGGGCAAGATCCACAAGGCTTTTGGCTTTTGACCCGTTGAATGAATCTTCAGGTACTGGCGTTTCTTTTTGCATACTAAAGTACTGCCCTCCATGTAATTTTTTGTTATTCTTGTCAATATTTTACGAAAACTTCTACTTCAGAATATGCCCCAGTAGGCCCCATGGCAGTCTTTGCTGTTGTTGCTGTTCCACACGCTCGCCAATACACTGATACACTTTTAGGAAAGTTTCACTCAGACGTGAAACCGCTCCGGGCAGAAGCCCCATATTAGTGCGGTACGGGCCGGCCAGCGGACAGGTAAGCCCCGTACGACTAGGGGGTCGTATACCAGTTGGATCTCTGTCGTTTGATGAGACTTGCTCTTGGTAATCGATCCACTCCTGGTAAACTCTGCCGGTCGCCAATCGTCTGATTTCTTGCAAATTGGTTGTGAACGCAGGGCCAACGGTAAGACGGTCATGGTCTGCTTCCAGTACGCCCGGGATATATGTCCCGAATAAACTTGTTGCACCGGCTACGCCCAGCGGAGCTAAGAGCGTAATTTTATTGACAATGTCATGCCGGACGACACCAGCGAGCAGATCGTCTGCTGTGTAGTCGCCTACTCTTTCCGCTGTAGCTAAGTTAATTGCTTCCAACATCGAACCAATACCTTCCTGCGACGCTGTAAGCATGCTTTCTTCGGCGCTGTAGAGTCTGCCATTTAACAGGCCGCGATCAGTATGTTCTGAAATGACTTTTCCATGATGGCCGAATTGTCTCCACAGGTCAGCCTTTAGCTCTGTATCGTTCTCTATAAAGTCGTACATGAAACTGGTTGTCCGTATAAGCCGGTCGGCAAAATCGTAGCCATACTCTCCCACCGGTACCCGTAAATAGAGCCCGATCCTGTGAGGGGAACTCATGCCCGCCAGGAGGTATGATTTCTGGCGGCCGGTTGCGTATTCAAACACTCCACGCACATCGGCACCCTCCGTAATCCACGGTAAGTTCATGACGGCTGTGTTGTGTCCCAGGGTGTAAAATCCTCTCTCAAGCTGGGTGCGATAGCTCTGCTGGTATGTGGCCCATTCTTCAAGGTTAATACCGTTGTCCTGTTCCATGCGCTGCCGTAAATTAGCCGTCAAATTATCGCGGAACTCTGGAAAGATAGCATGGGCATGAAAACCAGGCGTACTGGCATGCAATCTTAGGTGCCGCTCCCAAAAGGAATCCATAAATCTGGAAAGTTCATGCGTGGAAGCGGGGATGAAGGGAGCGGGATTATTGCAATGTTCGTACAAATTTGGTGGAAGGTCATGGACGCCGTATGGCACCTTGTCCGCAGGCCGCCAATTGGCTATTGCATTAACTTCTTCAGGGTATTCCTCAACGTAAGCCTCAACGCGGGCAGCCAAAGCCAGGAGGGGTTCTGTAAAAGCTTCTTGCAATTCGGAGCGAACGGGGTTGCCCCATAGCCGTAAGTCCCGGGTCATAGATGCTTCACTCACATAGCCTCCTCTTTGTTTTATGGTGCCCATTGTACATGGCATCTCCTGTCACAGCATCTCCTGTAATAGTTAGCGTACGTACTAGGCAGAGCATATCTGTAACTGTCGAACATGTAAAACTGTTGTGTGGTTTGCGCACAACTTGCAATATTTTAGCCGTAGTGCATTGGTCGGCATTCTTCAGCACAAAAGCAACGTCTAGCGCAGCTCAACTTCTGCTGTTCTGGCATTGATGCTTGCAATATGTGAATCGGCTGTCCACCCGCTTTCGTGAACAATTGCGTAGTCTATGAATTCTTGCTGCATTTCTTTGTCGAATGCGTCGACGAATTCATCGAGCGTGCCAAGTGTTGCTCCATTTAGCGCATAGGTTCAAAGTCTAGCTCGTCTGTAAAAGTTAGATTACCGTTGTATGGCTTATTCACTCGCCAAGGATGTCATAGGGTCAATATCTTTTTGGGCCAGGTGGGCCACAACTACTTCGCGGCCGTCAGCCGAGCCTTGGAACGTACAGCTGTATAGCGTCATTTTAGGCTCGGCGCTCGGCGCTTCGATGCTTACCTGGTCGGGCTTTACTTTGATCCTGTCGGCGACTTCGTACATGTAGCGCTTGCCGTTGAAGTCGGCATATATTTTGTCTCCCTGTTGTAGCGCGTCTATGTGATACAGGGGCGATTTGCGCTTGGTTTCGCCTGGCGTGAGGCCGATTTCAAAGCGGTGGCCGGCCAAAATGAAGTTGCCACCTTTTTCTGGGTCACCGCGTTCGGGATAGCGATGCCATAAGTTATCGCGCAGTACGGTCGCATCACCAGTTTTAAACGCAAGGTTCAGCTTTAGCTTGGGGATATATATCCGGTTCTCGGTAAGTTCAGCTTTTACATGTGGCACTGGTGCATTCCACTTTTTAGCTGCACCTGGGCTTTGCACGGCGGGCGACCACAGCAAAAAGAGAAGGTACGCCCCTGACAAAAGCAAAACTACCGGAATAATCGTCAGGAGAGGTTTGCGTTTTCGCGCAAAAAAGAAGTCGCGCCGCGCTGTGCCTTTTTCGGTATGGTGCTTTAGGCTTCGCTTCATTATTTACGTGTAAGGATTCTACCAATTTTCTCCCTCATCAGGAATAGTATGGCTGTAGCTATCAGGATAATGGCAATGATCACGATTGGCGTGCGGGATTCCCCCGTATTAGCTAAGGCGGAAGCAGGCGGAACCACCATTGCCAGACCGGCAGGATCGACAATGATACCGTTGGCGCTATTGTCCATATCAAGGCTGCTACCATCCGTTGCTGTGAAGGTAGCTTTGGTTGCGCCGCGGCCATCGACGGTAAGCGACTGCAAATTAGCAGTATCGACCGTGAAGTATGTTTTGTTATTAGAGTCATATTTACGCAGTACGTAACTATGGTTGGTGGTATCGAAGTAATATTGGGTAACCGTTGCGGTAAGGCCGGGCGTGCCGCAGTCAGCTGTGAAGTCCATAAGGCCCACAGGATAGTCGTAGCCAGCGTCCGCCGGGCTGGTGGGCTCGGCCATCATGCTGGCAGCATTAATCTGGCATACCGAGTCAACTGCAAGCGATTTGTAGCGGCCGGTTACTGCACCCACGAACGTAGCAACGTTCTTTTGCAGGCTGTCGGGCGTACCATCGTTGTTCGCATCGCCGGCGTTCGGGCCGTCGTCTTCGATTAGGTCCTTGATGCCATCGTTGTCCGTGTCGATAGCCGACAGGGGCAAGACAGTAACCGTAGCGGTGGCCTGCGAACAATTTGACGGATACGCTACTTCGCAAATTTTATATTGAACCGGATAGATGGCGTCTGGCGTATTGGCAGGTATGGTTAGCTTGCCGATCGAGTCAATGGTTGCACCTGAACCGGCATCACTGAGGAGCGTGGTGGTTACCTGGCTGGCATTGAGCGGCGCGCCTTGGAAGGTGTCATTTACCAAAACGTTTCCGGCAGCGCCGCCCTTAACCGATACGGCCATGGTGTCGTTATTCGCCAGCAAGGTATGCACATCTACTTGTATGGTTATCGTACTGGTGTTAGAAACTGCACCGTTAGCGTCGTATACCAGGTATTGCACCGGTGACGTGCTGCCCGAAAAGCCGGCTACCGGCGTAAACGTGACCGTCCCGTTGACATTTGCTACAAATGTTCCTTGGCCGGGCGTTGTAATCGAGGTAACCTCGGCGCCGCTGCTACTCACCAGCCGTAAACTACCTGGAGTTATAGATGCGTCGCCCGCCGTGGCGTTTGATAGTACATTCATAGTTATCGGAGTCACGGCAATGGTGGTACCGGTTTGCGTTTGCACGGTAGGCCCTACATAGGTGTCCGTGCTGAACTCAGAAGTGTTGCCGGTGATGTCGGTTGCTGTACCCGAGATCGTCCAGCCGGTGGGGATGGACGTTGCGAAGCTGGCGCTGTAAGTGGCTGTGCCACTGCTGTTTGTAGTTACATTGGTAGAGCCCAGCCACTGGTTTCCCTGGCCGTGACCACTGGAGTCAGCGGTGGCTGTGGCATAAAAATCGAGAGTAACCGACTGATTGTTCGCGCCGGTATAGGTGCCGGCAACAGTTGTCGGTCCACGGCCTACGTGACGCAGTACGGGATAGTTTAATTGGATGTTCGGGCCGGTACGTGTTGTGCCGGCCGCGGCATTGGTAGTAACGCCATCGCTTGCCAGGTCTATGCCTAGGCCGCTGTTGCCGTACAGCGCGTTCCCCCGGATACTCACCTTCTGGCTGGTGTCGGAAGTATTCGTGCCAACGACAACACCCTTGCCGGTGTTATTGGCGATGGTATTTGCTTGTCCGGCAGCCGTGCTGCCAATGGTAATATTTGACGCGTTTGTCGTGGTAATAGCATTTGAGCCGTTACCCGTAATAGTATTGCCGTACAACGTTGCCGGACCCACAAACGCTGCAAAACTACCTGAAGCCGGCCCGAAGTTTATACCCTGCGTGCCGTTGTTCCTGATGGTATTATTCTGGACGAGCAGATTTGCGTTGCCGCGCCGGACTTCCATACCGAAGCTCGTGTTGCCTGCGATGATATTATTGCGGACTATTCCACCGCTTGTATCAAGCACATGCAGCCCACCGCCGCCATTCGGCCGCGCTAACGTACCGGTAGGATCAAGCCCGATGATATTATTTTCTATGATAAGGCCCGTAACGTTCACAGGCGCAGAGAAGGTTGTGAGGTTGGTCGTACGTAGCCCCAGGGCAGTATTACCACTTATAACATTGTAGGCCACACGGTTATTGTTGCCCCCGGTTACCGCTGTTACGGCCGCCAGGACAATGCCATTGGCGTTAGCTGCTGTCGTTCCGTCCGGCTTTAGGCCTACATAATTATATTCCAGAGTAGTATTACTGGGGATCTGAAACTGGCTCTGATAAGCCGTCCTGTTGAGCTGGATGCCGTAGGCGGGGCCATTGGTGATCGACAGGCCGCGCACCGTCATACCACCGTCGGTGTCATTGACTTTGTTGATGCCGATAACGGGATTCCCTGCTCCAACATTACTACCGTTAATTTGTACCTGCAAAACAGTACTCGATGGCGTACATACCGCGCCGGGTTGGGTGCAGCCATCAATGGTAATCGATTGAGGTGCCGTGATAGAGGCGTTGCCTAGGCCGGGCAATGCTGATGCCGGCGTGATGACAAACGGTCCCGTACCGGGGATATTAAATGTAATGACATGTGAGCCCGCCGCGGCATTGGCGTCGGTAATCGCCTGACGCAGCGAGCCCGCCCCGGTGTCGTTGGTGTTGGTAACGGTGAAGGTTGTGGCATGTGCGGGCTTGACGACTGTAAATACAAGTGCGATTGCAAGCACTAATCCCAAAGCGATATATTTTGAAGCGTATTTTATCGGCGACTTCATACTACTGTATGCCCCTTTGATTATTTCTTTTCAAACTCAGTTTGTTTCTTACGAGTATCAGCAGGCCGGCGGTCATCAAAGCTGCTGCGCTGCTGACAAGCAACCGGGTATTGGCGCCGGTATTCGCCAGCGTATCAGCTCCGCTACTGGCTGAAGTGGGAGCAGACGTAGAAGCACCGAGAACCTTTAGGGCGATGTCGCCGGTATTACAAACATCCGGACTGACGGCATCGCAGATCTGGTACACCACCTTATATGTTCCCGGGCTGTAGCAGGTGGCCGGTATCTGTACATTGCCACTCGGGTCAATGGTAAGGCCGGTCAAACCGCCATTATTCTGGACCGTCAGGTTTACACTGCTGGGGCTGAAGCTATCGCCGTACAAGGTGTCATTGGCAAAAATGTTACCGGCAGTCGCCGCTTTACATGGCTGCAAAGGGTTTGATGAAAAGTCGTCATTATTGGCCTGGACGCTAAAAGGCGTATCGGCCGTAACACATGATGCGCCATCGCCGGAAGACTGTCCCGCAATGTTGTTCCGTAGCTTGAAGGATGGGTTCGGAGTATCAAAATTGAGAATTTCATATACACCATTTTCTTGCGGAATTGTACCGGCAGCGTAGTACATATAGATACGACCACCAGCTGCCCACAGCGAAGGTGCATAGGTCATAGTATTGCCAATTAAGCTCATGCCGGTCATCGGGTTGCTGACGGTGACGTTACCATTTGATAGGTCAATCTTGTATGTCTTCAAGCCGGTGGTTGTGTTACCGCCGCTTACCGTGTAAAGAAAGCCATTCAGGTATGCGAAGTCGATCACGCGGACATTTGGCAAAGTAACCGTCAGGGGTAGCGTGACCGCTGTATTGTTGGCGACGTTGATACCGTATATCTTGTTGTCGCCGTTCACTGTGGTAACCCACAGGATGCCATTATTATCAAAGGCACCCGCCTGGTAGCTGTCGAGGGGCAAGCCGGTCGGAATAGTCCCGTACGGCATCTGCGTGGTGCCATCCGAATTGACACGGACAAGGCGGCCCAGTGTGGTGTTTTCAGTTGATACACCCCAAATATAATTATCCTGCGTGTTATACCCTATAGCGTTATACCCACCAACCGAACTGGTAGGCCCAAGGGGTGTTGTAAGGTTGCTCGTAGCCGGATCACCGCTGTACATTTGGGTGGCGGCAAAGTCATCTACCACCCAGAAGAAATCGGTCGGACAGTTAAAAGGCGCCGCGCTTGCCCGCCCGGGTGTGGCAATAGGGACACTGATTACCCCGATCACCAGTGCGAGCAGTATCGTAAATTTACTTCGTATTTTTTTAAACATCTGTCACCCCCTACAGTGTGTCCTTCCCAAAACTCACGTATTTTTTAATACATATCGCTATACCGGCGCTCAGCAAAAGGATAGCGGTAGCCGTTATAAACATGGTATTTTCACCAGTGTTGGCCAAGTGGCCTGCTGCTGATGTCCCGCCTGAAGTACTATCAGGTGTAGGGGCGGTAGGGCTATTCGTTGTGGCGTTAGCGACGTTTGACACGGCTGCCGCGCCAAGGGCGTTAATAGCAGTGACTCGATAATAGTACTTGGTATTAGCCGTCCGGCCAGTGTCCTGGTACGTCGTAGCGGCAGTGCCCGTATTTGCCGTTACTACACTCCAGGTGATGCCGTCTAGGCTGCGCTCTATTTTATAACCGGTGATGAGGCTACCGCCATCATCTGCCGGTGCGCTCCATGACAGGTTAATGCGGTCCGTACCGCCTGAAACGGCTTGCAAGCCAACGACTGGGCTTGGAACCGTTAGCCCGCTCGGGGTGGTAAAGTTTGCCAGTGCGCCCTCAGCCTCTTGCGTCCCATCACGGCCGGTCCATTGCGTAACGGCCTTAAACTCATATTGCGTACCGGGCGCGAGCCCGCTGATATTAGCACTAAACGGCCCCGCCGCCGTCATTGGTTGTGGCGTCGTTTCGGTATACGCGCTGCTGGAACCGACGACGCGGTAGCGGAAGAGAACGTTGGCTGTAGTAAAGTCTCCCAGGGAATTCAGGGTCCCATTGAGGGTAGCCGAAGCCCTGGTGATATTGGTAGCTGTACCGGTGGTGACTTGCGGTACTGTAACGGCATCATTATAAATTTTTACATGGCTGATGGTTGCCAGCGGCGCATGTTCGCGCGTATCCATACCGATGTAGGTATTTGCAGTCGGCAGGCTCATAGTGGTGCCACTATAGTTAATGGGAAAGGTAGGGTCTTCGGCGCCGTTAATGTATAAATGCAATTTCCCGTTGTTGGCTATCTGCTCGATGTGCACCCATTGGCCGATAGGCATGACGGCAGTCGAATCGGCAAGCACGAAGCTCCCATCCGAATTCCGGTGGTGCGGGCGGATATGTCCGGTATTATTGACGTAGATCATCCAGGCCCAGTTAGCACCAGATGAGTTGCGGCCCACCAGGTTGGCCCATGTACCACTCGTACCCACGTAACCAGGTTTGAACTTGACCCATAACGAGATCGTATAATTGTCCATCTGGTCCAGTACTGTGGCATTACCAAGATTGACTGAGTTCGAGGCTGTCGCTGTGGTTCCCGAGCCATCAAAATCAAGCGCAAACGGCAGGCTGGCGTCATGTCCCGGTGACACCCACGCAGGGCTGCCTGTGCCGGTACCTCGGATTATCGTGCCATTGTTACTATTTCCGGACGAATCGGCGGCAGTTGTACCGGTCCCTTCGTCAAGCTTCCAGTCGCCTATAAGGCCGGTGGCAGCGTGGGCATGTACGGTTGCGATCGCCAGAACGATTAATGGCAATGCAACTAACAACACTGCGCGTATTCGCGAAGCTCTAGACCAAAAATAGAAACCCCATCTACCCATATACCTTTTTCTCTTTGTAGGTAAAGTCGGTCGATAATCAGTAAGTACCTATTGCACATTATTGTAGGCATAAGCATCACGGGGGTCAAGCTGGTTTCAGACTTTCAAGTTTTCCACTGTAGGGAGCGGGCGCGGCTGCTTCCCCAGGGGCAATCAGACTCCTTAATCTGTAGTTAAGACACTCAGTACGGGTGCTATCATAAACATGATGAATCTAGTAAACCGGCTCCAAGCCCTGCATCACCTGCTGAATGATGGTCATCGAAGCAAAAAGGATCTATTCCAGGTTAAAGATAATAAAATAATGACGCCTATCGCACAGGATACACTTTCCCTATTTTCTTACAGATCGAAGCGTCGGGACAAATTTCGTAACATGGCGGTTATCGAAGGCATACTTAATGAAGTAAAGGCCGCCGGGCAGTTCCGCGGCATAAACCATATCGGGTTTTGCTATAAAGTCTCATCAAAGCGTACTGAAGCTAGAAGGTTGACCCAGGCAGCAAAAAGCAAAGGTTATCCTATTTACCGCGAGCCATCCAGCGATAACGGTGATTGGTTATTCGTCGGGGACATTTCCAACCCAGAGAGTTCCGTATTGGAATTCATTCCCCATGAAGGCGAGCCTGATACATGGATCGACTATTGGCTGCCCCATATCCAATTCGATATTGATACAGGTTTGGCGCCAGAAGAAATTGAAGCCATCATAAAAGAGTTTATAAACGAACCCGGAGTACCTTATGCAATCCAAATTGATGGCGTGACCTATATTCAGCGAGTTAATCTAGGCTGTATTGCAGGCGTTAATGTGTTCTTAGATATAGCGACAAACAATAGAGATCCCGCCTATCGTAAAACATGGACCAAGCTTGGGGAATAAATTTTTGTAGTAAAAAAAGTTATTTCAACTTGGCGGGTTGGCGGGAGAGACAGGACTGTTATCTGGGAGTAGGAGGAATATGATTATGCTGTTTTGGAAACTACTTCCTGAAACTTTGTGCTAAGTGACTGCAGAACAACATAGTCATCCTCTACCATTGTTGAATCATTCCGGGATTCAGCAATGAGTAAACGTGATAGGATATTAAAACGTTTTAATTTTACCGAATTACCAACAAAGCCACCCCCCATCTCCCTGAACCACGGCGCATGCTCTTGGGCCATGTCATGGAATAACGTACCGATTGCAAGATTATGTGAATTTTCAAGACGTGGTCGTAACGATATTGGATCTTTGTAAGGTTCGTAGTGGGCAGCGGGGACGCCTAAAACATACTCTTCGTGGCCGGCATGCGATGGCTCTTTGTCAAATTCACGAAAGGTAGAGAAGTACGGAAAGTATTCCGGTTGCTGCAAGCGAGCCAGCGCTCCATACGTAATAAGATCAGCCATTGCCAGAAATTTCTTGTTGTTGTGCTCCTTGACCTTGGCTATTTCTTCCAGAAAATTCATGCTGTTAGTAAGTGCCTCATTCATTGCAGCCTGGGTTAGCGGCTGACGCTCTACCCGATGATAGAAAGTTGAGCTTGTTGCCAGGAATAACCGTGCTTTATACCAAGAGAGGTGTCGCAAGTCAGAGTCCGGATGCCTGGCCAGCGCATCGAAATCATCAAAAGCCGCGTCGGCAAATTCACGGGAGCGTTGGTTGATCCCCATTTCAAGTTTATTGGAGGCTAAACGACCTTGGATGTTATACACTGCGCCGCCACTCGCCTCCGAAAGCTGCTTTTCCAGTTCAGCATGCTGAAATTCCAGCCACTCGGGGTTAAGGTGCTCCGCTAAGAAATACTGAGGTGCTTCATTTATTTCATTTTGTGTCATGAAATGTATTATATCTGATTCGAAAGTGCGTTAATTATGACGCTTAGTATGTATCGCACTCTTTGACATCCTGGCAGGAGAGGCAGGATCGCTGCGCCGAACTGCGGCGTGCTCAAAGCCAGCTTCTGCGCGCGTCCTCGCTGCGTCGAACTGCGACTACGGGCTTTGCTGCGCAAATCCCTGTCGCAGAACCGGGTCCGCGGCGCTTGAAAATTAAAAAAGACCAGCGGGTGCTGATCTTTTTTAATTAGCAGGAGCTCGTGGACAACTACCGAACTTTTGTAGCTGACATTGAATGCAACATAGAACGAATTCAGGAGCTTGATCTAGTACAGATCTGGGTCAATAGGGTCAGGGGGAGCGGTTAGTCCGCTCACGTGGCTTAGGGCCGGGAGCAACGCTTTGGTCAGATCAATGGTGAATGGTAGCTTGTTAGGCGTTGTGAGGTTGCCACCGATGTGGGCGTCACCGTATATCTTAAAACTGGTTGACGTCTGATAGCCCGTGGGCCTATAGGTGGTCTCACGAAGGCTGAGGCCTAACCCGGTAAGGGCCTGGGTGGCGACACTGGGTAGCGGCTTTCCGGCCTGGTCAAAAGCTTTACCTGGCGCCCAAACTGAGCGATAGATCAGATGTGTATCATTTGTTGGTCGCGAAAAGTCTTTTTCCATACCAAAAGCACCGATAGCGGCGGCCTGAGCGATTGCTATCTCTTCTTCCGGCTGGTAGTTGCAGATGTTGTCTTCACGACGTCTTTTACCGATCAAAAAGCCCACACCATCGTAGGTAGGAAAGAAAGCTGAAAGCTGGCTGACCGGTGTATCTCTGTAGCCGGGTACGTACCCGTCTGCGGTAATGCTCCAGTGGCTGACGACGGCCTGTGAGCGACTGGGCATCGGCTCATCTCTGTCGCCACGCCAGGCATAGGTGTAATAGCCGACCGCCAGGCGACAGCCTCGGTAGGTCATACCGGGTATGTCTATCGTCTGAAAACCTTTATCCCAGTTTGCCCAACACATCGAAGGCTTAAGGAGTTCATCCCCAAAAGGGGTGATATCGATGGCTTCAGGTAACAGTGTTGCCTCTTCGGGTATCGCGCCATGAGTGATGTAGTCCAGGGTTTTCATATAGCAGCCTTATAGTTATGCGTACGGATAACTATACGACCACTATACTATACTCGCCTGCCTATGCTAATCTGTAGTGGCTAGAGATATGTGGACAACAGAGCGTCAGCCCGATTTCAGATTTTGTGAGCATGCAGCCGAAATACAAGAGTTTATGGATGTTGATCTCCTTGTGCTCAGCGGTTTGACCACACAATTGCCACCGCTGATGGGTGCTCGTGTCATTACAGAGAAAGGTTATGCTATCGATGCACTTTCAAACCAGCGCATTACTCGCCTGCACTACGATGTTGATATCTTACTGGCTACGCCTCATCCAGACCATGTGGCCGAAACTTCCCAGTTGGTTCGTGAAGTAGTCGAACGAACAACCAATCTGGAGTGGACGATAACACCGCAAAAGCGCTCCTCATGGGTCAAGCTGCACGAGGCAAGCAAGCGACAGTGGGATGACGGCATTACCGGAACAAAAGCAGACCTTGAGTTGGCACATCAGCTTGACCTTCATTTTGTGCACTCGCCGCAGCCTTTTGCCGAGAATGGACGTGTAGAATTTTGGCCTAAACCCGGCGTGACCTACAGTAAGCCCGTAACAACGGCTCGGATGTTTGACACAAAAGGCCGGAATTTTAACTTGCTGGTGCCAACACGCGAGGATATATTGGCCACCAAGCTCCGTCTGCTCAAGCCTTTTGAGTCGTTTTATGGCCATACTCCCCGTCAGTCGGATATCTATGACTTCAAACTGCTTTTTGATGACCCACATTTTAGGCCTGACCACTTTGTCGAGCTTCTCCAGGACTACTACAGCAAACATGAAATACCAGCCAGCGATGCATCGGTGATTATCCAGCAAGCGCTTATGCGGATCAAAGATCTTGTGCCTGATAGATTGTGGCAGTATCTGGACGCACAGCCTGACCTGCAGGCCTAAAGGTCGCCAACAACGGCCAGCTTGCCGGGTATTGGCTGTCGGGTGGCGCTATGGATAGCCGGGACGTAGATATACCCGGTATTTTGGGGTGTATCTGCACTGACGATGGCTTTTATAAATTGATTTTTGCCAAGGCCATACGCTGCCGTATCAAGTTCGTGGATTATTGTTCTTGCAGTGTCATAAGGGCTGCAATCAACGCCGCTATTCTTGTACATACCGACGTAGCCGGCCTCACGGATGTCTGCAATACGTTCTGGAGTGAGTACTGACTCGCCACCAAGAATGGCTCGTGGAGAAACCTGCATATGTTGCCCTTTGATATAGTGGATAGACTTGCTGCTGGGCAGTTGCTGCTGCAAACGTATCGAGAGATCGAGTGTTTCCCAGCGTTTGTCGCTGGGGTAGCAAATAGTATGATTTGTAAAAAGTGAAGCCCGTAACACAGTGTTAACACCAACAAGATATCGAAAGGGAGGTTCGAGCAGGTAATCTTCGACATCACGATTTGCGGCCGTGAAGTAGCCCCGAAGACCCGTGGTACCTAACAGGTTCCCATATTGTTTGGCGGTGGCGAGGGTTATCGATTCCCCAGTGTGAAGGGGCATGGTGTAGACAGACGGACCGACGCTAACTTGTATGGCCGGATTTTCATGGAAGGCTTTGACCACCGCGCCAATGTAACCCGGCGAGAGTAGGCAGTCGGCGTCGGTTTGAATTAGCAAGGTCCGTTCGGGGTCAGTTTCCATGCAAGCTATCGCCCAGTCAACGGCCCGCTGCCGGGCGGGGCCAACGCCACGAGGATTATCGGTGCCCGTCACAATGCCGCCCATATCTTTGACGATGTCTGCGGTAGCATCGGTCGAGCCATCGTCGGCAACCACCAGCGCCACAGGGACTTCGCAAGTCTGAGCGGTAATTGAATCTATTAACTTGGGGATGGTTGCCTCTTCGTTAAGAGCAGGCACCGTAATACAGCAGCTAATTGGCGGGGCACTATCGACTGTGTTTCGTAACGGACGCAAGCCGGCCAAGCCGTTATCGGGCATGATCATAGTAGTCAATAGTTCTTTCTGATTGGGCATACAGTAGTTAATATCGTGGTGCAAAATATTTGTCAAGGAGAGAAGTCGCTATTGACCGAACTAAACGCTCATAGGATAGTAAGGTGATTACCCGGGGAAATAATATGATTGTCGCTGCCATGGCTACGATGCCAGAACGTGCTCCTTATCTGGAGCATGTTGTCGAAACTATTCGGCCTCAAGTTGATCTATTAAAGGTCTACCTCAATAACTTCGTCAAATGTCCGCCCTTTCTGGAGCCGGATGAGGTTTGTTTTTCTGACGCTGCCGCCGGTGACCTTGGTGATGCCGGAAAGTTTTACTGGATAGACGGGAGAGACGGAGCAAATGGCTATACACACTACGCCACTCTTGATGACGATCTGGCCTATCCTTCGGATTATATAGCGACGCTGGTAAAAGAATCCAACGCCCGAAACGGCAAGGCAATCATAGGGGTGCATTGTTCGATTTTTAGCGATCCGGTAGTGGACTACTCGCTTTCCAGGCAAGAGCGGTACACCTTTTACGAGCCATTGTCCAGCGCAAAGCCGGTTAACATGCTTGGTACAGGCACGGCTCTACTGGGCCGTAAGACATTGGCTTTATCGTTAGAAAACGATTTTTTGGCAATACGCAATGCTGCCGATCTGCAGCTGGCTATCGCCGCTCAAAAACAAGAAGTACCGATGGTTGCCATCGCCAGACCAAAAAAGTGGATCACCGAAATACGCCCCTGGAATGAAAAAAGTTTTTCCATCTGGCAAGACGTCCTGCGCAATGGTTGGCAGGCAGAGACGGCACTGGCCCGCACGGCAATTTCTGCCTGGCGGGTATACGCGGACCCGATTAGTTTATAAGCCGGTCTTTCTGGAAGTTTTGTCAAGCAACCTGCGACTACGCTCTTTTGCTTTGCAAAATCTCTAGTCGTAGAACCAAGTCCACGTTTCTCAAACACTAAAAATGACACAAGCGCAGGTTTGTGTCATTTTTAGTGACAGGAGCTCGGGGATCGGAATATAACTTTTACGGATGAACTAGACTTTGACGTCTCGGAACACGACTTTATTTATGATTAGCAATGAGACTAGAGAAATACGAATTACTGGTTGTAGAACGTCTTCAGTACACGGGCCATAACTTCGGGGCCGACGACGTGTACCTGCCCCTCGAGCGTTTGCCGTTCGGCCTGGGGGATGGCAGCGGTTATCGCTTTCGCGGCGCGGTCGAAGAAGTCGGTCGGGAGGGCGGCCATCTGAGGCTCGGTAAGCGGACCCTCGGTTATCACCAGCACCGGCTGAGTGATGTGGGCAAGTCGGTCCGTGGGGATCTTGTAGCCATTGAGGACCTCGGCATCCTTGACGAGCGTGTGGGCGAGCTCGACGGACGAGACCCAGAGCGGGTGCTGCTTGTCAGCCGCGAGGTCCGCGTCGGGTCCGCCGGTAAGCCGCATGAACAGTTCCAGCATCTCCTCGTCCCGGCCGGCTTTGTATGCCTTGTCGGTGTCTGCGAGGTACTGTTTGAATCTCGGCCACTGGTCGTCCCCGATCACGTACGGCGTATCCCATACCGCGATCTTGTCGACCTTTGAACCTGCCGCTGCTGCCTCCAGCACCAGGGCGCCGCCAGATGAAGCGCCGTACAAGTGAGCTGAGCCGCCGGCTGCCGCAATCAGCGCGTCGAGGTCTTCCAGTTCCCGCGCCAAGGAGTACGGCGGTGTATTGCCGCTGGCGCCCCGGCCGCGTCGTGCGTAATTGTAGACCGTGAAATCGTTGGCAAGGAGCTGGGCCAGCGGCGCGTTCTCAGTGCCGTCGTCTAGGGTGCCGCCGACGAGGATCACCGCCGGGCCAGTGCCTTGCCGGTTGTAGGCGATCTTTGTACCATCGGCGGACGTCACGCGAAGTGTCATCTCATTCATTGCTTCTCTCCATTTCTCGATGCGTTGTCGTCACCGTCCGATTCAAAAGGTGCGCCACAATCGTTAATAGTGCCTTTACTGGTCATGGTTTAGTGTATTTCACGTAATACACTCCGTCAACTTCGTAGAATGGAGAAGAGGTTCGAGACCAAGACAAATGCCTCAATATTTGAGGCATTTTTGTATCTGTTACTGAGTTTGGCAGGAGCTCGTGGATGGGAATATAACTTTTGCAGAGGAATTGGATTTTGAGATCGACGAACTTAATGAGTGGTCTAAGAGCTAGTGAACCGCTCGAGAAGGATTGCTTCGCTACCATCATTCAATGTGAAATCTGTTCTAAGATTTGTGATTATGTTGAAATCTCGTAAGGTAGTGGGAAGCGCCCAAATTATCTTAGGCTCGGCTAAAAGCTCGTCAATAGTAAACCACCTATGCTCACTGTGTTCGTCCGGATCAAGTGTAATGAGAGATCCACTCGGCACACGAGTCATAAAGGTCTTCATATGAACTACTCCATGCGGCATGCGGATTTCATGCACACCTAGGAAATCTATAAGCTCAAGAGCTAGCCCTGATTCCTCAAGGACTTCTCTTACGGCGGTAGTCGAAGGGTCTTCACCGGGCTCTTGCTTGCCGCCTGGCACTGCCCACATCCCACCGCCGAGGTCGTCACTGTGCCTTCTGAGAAGCAAGAGCTTGCCATCATTGTCAAAAATAAGACAGCTGGCTACTTGTAATGGTGCTTTACCTAAAGCTTTTAGCCTATCTATCATAGCTTTTAATATACGATTTTAGCTTTACCGTTAGCAAACCGGATGTTAAGAGTTTGGCGGATACGGGATCGCTGCGCTCCTCCGCTGCGGCGTGCTCGGAATGAATTCCTGCGCGCGTCCTCGCTGCGCCGAACCTGCGACAACGATCTTTTGCTTTCGCAAAATCTCTAGTCGCAGAACCGTGCCCTCCTTCTCAAACACTAAAAGTGACACAAACTTGCGCTTGTGTCACTTTTAGTGGCAGGAGAGACAGGGCTCGAACCTGCGACACCCGGTTTTGGAGACCGGTGCTCTACCAACTGAGCTACTCTCCTATATTGTTGCGGGCAGCATGTGGACCTTTGCGGGGACCTTGGCGGCCATCGGCTACATTTGCGGCGCAATAGGTTTCATAATACGCTAAAATGTGTTATTTGTCATCTGTAAAACGGCAAATGATCCTAAATCATTATTAGGCAGGACCGGCCGGTTGGTCGGTACACTGTCTGCTTTGCGGGCGGGGCTTTTGGGCAGTTGGCGCCCACCTCGTAATACTATATAATATTGCGATGAAGTCAAAAGGAGGGCCGGATACCTTATTTCGGCAGGCTGAAGCTGAAGCAGTGAGCTTTCAGCTGCCATCGGATTGGGCCGAAGGGCGCCCGCATATCCATGGTTTTGCAATCGATAGTACCTACTCGCCAGATATTGATGATATTGTTTCACCTACTCTCGATGATGTTTCTTTTGCTACCATTGAAGATCGTCCCTACTTCCAGGTAAGTATTGCCGATCTTGGTACGTTCATTCCGCCGCATTCGGCCATGGCCTTGATGGCCCAAAAACGGGTGGCCAGCAAATATGTTGGTGAGATTGTGGCCAATCCTATGTTCCCCCGCCCTATTAGCGAGCACAAGCTAAGTCTTCTCCATGACCGGCTGCGGCCCACGATTACCGTACGGGCACCTATTGGCGGACCAATTAAAACTGAGGACATCTCGGTTTTCCGCACGCTTACCCGGGCGCGACGCATCAGCTATGACGAAGTTAATCGGCTTATCCGCGAGGGCAGCAGCGAAGAGGCCCTGACCCTGCACGGTTTGCATCAAGCTGCCCGCCTCAGCTTTGCCGCCCGCTACGGCAAAGGCGTGGGGCCGCAGGAAGCCTTTGCTGAAGACGAGACTACCTCCGCAAACTTTGGGCGTCGGCGCTATAACAGCCGCCGGACACCCGGCGAACTGATCGTGGCCGAGAGCATGATCGCCTGCAATGCCATTATGGCCCGTTTTGCCTGGGATAATCAGATACCAGTATATTTTCGTAACCACATTGTCCCTAAGTTCCAGATTCCAAATGTCGCTAATCCGCATCGGCGCGCGCAGCTGCTGGGCAAGCTGGGCAATGCCTCCTACGGCCTGGAGAGCCATGGGCACGCC
>JGI24741J21665_1000131_pt1 | contig 20626 bp, 12 predicted proteins | sample KBSCornC7_FD_21665 | JGI IMG/M metagenome (IMG submission 21665) | reverse complement strand
CGGCTTGTCCCCGTAGTCGTGCTCCGCCATGTATGCGCGGCCGCCGACATCCTTCGGCATCAGCTGGGTCGTCGAACCATCACCCCAATCCACGCGAACGTTCGTCACGGGGTTCACGTTCGGCTGGTCGTCGAACCAGTTCGGCCAGTTCGCCGGCACCGCAGCCTGCAACGTGTACGCCTTGAATGCGTCGTTGGACATCTTCGGCAGGATGTCGGTGTTGGTGACGAGCGCCACGGCACCCGGGTTCGGCTTGTTGATGGCCGCGCCGGTATTGACTGCCGTGTAAAAGTTCTGGGCCGACGCAGTCACCTGCGCGCTCATGGCCGACGCTGCGCTTGCCGACAGGCCGTTGGTAGCATCCCCCAGGTCGAGCGAGTTAATCCAACGCGACAGGTCCATCTTGTTGAAGTCAAGCGCGGCCATCTGCTCAAGCGAGAAGCCCCAGCAGCGAGCCTGTTGCGGCGAGCCCCACGGATGACGCGGTACATTCAGGTCCACGTCAATCCTGTAGTTGCACCAGCGCGAGTTCGGGTCGCAACCGCCAGACAGGAAGAAGTGCTGGCTGTTATCCGTGACGTCGCCATGCGGGAACCATGTGGCCGTCGCCGGCGGCAGGCTCGTCGGCACCAGCAGCGGCGTGAAGTCGGCGCGAGGGTCGGTGTCGCTCGTGCGCTTGGTCGCCCACTCCAGCAGGACTGCACTGTGGATGTTGCCCTTCTGCGGCCCGCTCAGGAAGTTCGGGTGGAACAGGAAGCGCTGCGTGCTGACCATCAGCGGGGTGCCCAGACCCCGGTTCGGGTCGGCCTGATAGGCCTGTGTGTCCAGCGTGCCATCTTGAGCGAGGTAGTCAATGGCCGGCCAGGCAGAGGTCTGTACAATCGTGTACAGGGGAAACTGCGCATAGTCCGTCGTACGCTTGCGCGCGCCCAGGCCGCCCGTGGCCAGCTTATCGGTCACCGCGAAGCTGTACAGGCAGGAGCCGTCCGTGTGGCAGGAACCTGTCGAGGTGATGAACTCATTGACGCTGTCGCTCACGGCTGCAAACGTGCTGTCGGTTGGCATGGAGCTCGTCACGCCGTAGTCACCCGGCTGATGGAAGCTCTGTACCTGCTGAACGCGCCAGTTCACGTCGGCTTGCGACACGTTGGCGCCGGACAAGTCGACCTCCACCCCGGTCGGGCCTTCCGGCAGCTTCGTCGGGTCGCAGCTGTCGTCTGTTTTGCTGCAGGTCATGAACGAGACCAGGCCAGGCGTCGACGGGCACTCCTGGAATGCCGGCATCGTAATGGCATTCTTCAGCAGCTGCAGAGCCTGTTGCTTGGTCATAGAGCCCGGCTGGATGCCGTTGGTCGAGAGGACAGCGTTCAGCTCATTCGTGTACAGGTTGTACGCGGCCGTCTGCGCATCTTTCGACACGCAATAGCTCGGGTACTGCCAACCCCAGATTTGCGAGTTGCCAGTCACCGTCAGCTGATGCCATGCACCCGTATTGAGCACGCCGGTGTACTTGGTCGGATTCGGCGGCACGGCAGAGGCCGGCGTGTACAGCTGGAACGGCAGCGCGCCTGAAGCCTTTGCCGTCGACGTGTCTGCTGCCGCCACCGCATCCAGTTGCGCGCGGCCTTGCTCGTTGACCACGAGCGCCAGCATGTCATCGAAGACGCAGTAGGACTTGGTCATCTCCACGCACTGGCGAATCGGGAAGCCCGACTTCTTCGAGCAGTATTCGCCCAGGTAGTGGTAAAGGCCCTTCTGCTTAGCAACCGCCAGCTTGACTTCGTCGCCCGTGCACGCGCCCAGCTTGTACCAAGCGTCGCTGCCTTGAATGACGTAGTCCTTGCAGCAATCGCTGCCGAGCGCCTTGCTATTCGGCGCGTCGGATGCGAACGAAGCGCCCACTTCGATTGCGATGGCTGCAGCGTTGGCTGCCTCTGCCGCCATACCCGCCATTTGAAGACCTTCTGCCAGCAGGCCAGCCGATGCTCCGCCCGTCATGACCATGGTGGCCACGATGATGGCGATGGTGATGAAGGTGTTCAGGAAGTTGCCGACCGCGTAGTGGCAAGTCAGGTTCTTGCCCGAGAAGATGTACGGGTCATTGTTGGTCATTCCCTTCTGGATGCCTTCCAACTTGGCCATAGCCTGGTTGTACTCACCCAGTCCCTGGCCCACCTGCCCTTTGATGGACATGTTGTCCCAGCCCCAGGCGTTCGCGTGGACGCAGTTGCTGATGTCCGCATACTTGCTGCAGGACTTCACCGTGTTCGAGCAGATGTAGCTCTGTTGCTGGGTCATGCCAACACCGTTGGACGCCACCGAAGAGTCGGTAGACGACGACAGCGTGCAGTTTTCCTTGGTCAGGCACTTCGGCACCGGACCGGCTTGGCACATGGAGTTGACCGTGCTGTCGATGCATCGACCATCCGGGCCCAGTGCCGCCGAGGCGGACGACGAACCATCGCCATTGGGCGTAATGGTGCCGCCGCACTGGCTGGAGCTGGTCACACAGTTCGTCACCGGCGACGTGCAAGGCACAGTTTGCTGACTGATTTTTCCCGTCGTGGGGTCAACCACCTGCTGGTAGCAGGTATCGGAGCAAGTCGTTTGCGGCTGCGAGTAGCAGACGTACTGGTCCGTACGGGTCTCAGTTGTGGGAATGGAGCCGGTCAGCGGAGCCGTCGTCGGCGGATTTCCCGACCCGGTGGACGGCGTTGTGCCCGGCGGCGCGGCCGGCACCGGATTGGAGTCGACGGTTGTCGACTTCAACATCGTGCAATCCTTGCCCGTCGGCAGAGAATCGTTGGTCGTGTAGTTGCCGAACGCGCATTGGTAGTTGTAGGTCGCGTCGGTGATGTACGTCAGGCCCTTTACCGTAACGGACGAGTTGATGGCAGCCGCGGTCAGGCTACAGCTGCTCTGGACAGTCGCATAGGGGTCTCCCGAATCGCAAAACAGCTTCGGGTTGGTCTCGATGCACTGGAACTGGCGCGTCCAGCTCCAACAGGCGGTCGAGAAGCCGTTGAGGATAGGCGCACCAACAGACGCTACCACCCCTGGTGACACGTTAACCTGCCGAGGTGCGCTATCAGAGCAGAACCGTTGAGCCACCAGCTCTTGACACTGCAAAGAGGCTTGGCTTGTCGCGGGCAACAGTGCAGCAGCAGCCGTGACGAGTGTCACGGCTGCGCGAAGAAAGGCGCGAGCGCAGAGGAAGTTTTTCACGACAAGGAAACCCAACGATATTGGCTATCAATAGTATATCCTAAAAAGCGCTATGTGTCATGTAGACGCATAGTGCGAGAAGGTCAGCTCGAGAGCGAGCGCCGGCGCCGCGGGCTACTGGTCGTCGGTTGCCACTCCTTATCCTTGCTGTCACCCTTGTATCGGCTGCCGGGCTTCTTCCAGCCCTTCTGCACGGCTTGCGCTTTCTCGGTGTAATACTTGTCCCCAAGGGACAGCTGCGGGTAGGCCGCCAGCGCTGCTTCGTCGGCAATGGCCAAACCCTCCCGGCGTTCAGCGCGGCTCAGCTCCATTGGGGCAGGCGCCTCTTTGGTTTCCGCCTCGGCTGGAGGTGGCGCCGCCGGGGCAGGGTCTGCGCCCGGCTCGACAGCGTCCACAGTGGCCACCGCGGGCGCGGCATCTTCGGTCTGACCACCATCGGTATCGTCCGTTGTCGGCGTGACGCTTACCGCGCCCAACCCGGCCAGCAGCTCCAGGGCGCTAGCCGTCGATGCGTCGGTCGTAGGCGCCTGTTCCGGGTCGACGTTGGGCATGGGGCTTTCCGGCTCAGGCGTCACCACCGGGGTCGACGCAGGCGCTTCGTTAGCCGCTGGCGTCGATGTGGCGGTGCTGGCGGGGGCCAGGCCAAAGATACTGTCCTGCTCTACCGGCGGCGGGGGCGTACGGAAATGTCCCCGCCCGCGCGATTTGGGTTTGGGGGGAGGCGTGGCTTCTGACGCGCCGGACTCCGTCGGCTCACCGCTCAGGCCAAACGCCGCCATTGCGTCAGGGGCAGAAACGTCACCCACCTTGAGGCTATCGGATACTTCAGGCATCTTGGGCAAGTCGCGCTTAGCCTCCGGAGCTGAACTGACCTGGCCGTCGACATCCGCATTCGGTGCAAGAATCTGAACAGGGAACGGCGATTTGGTGCTGAGCCGATAGTTCAGCGCCTTCCACAGCAGGTCGGCCTTCAGGACCAGGATGCCGCGCAGGACGACGGCCTTCTCGCCGCTGCCGGACTGAATATCCCAGAGTGGGTTCACCTCTGAGACCTTCATCTCGTTGAGCTCCTCGACAAGCAAACCCTCTTTGCGCAGGCGAGCCGCAAGAATCCGCGTGTACTTGGCCAGCTTGCCCGCATCCCGTCGCGTCAGGTCCAGAGCGGCCGCGACTTCGGCAGGCATACGGCGCACAGCCGCCTCGCGCCAGGGCATCTCATAGATGAACAGGTACGGGCTATCCGGCGGGTTGTTCACCTGGTTGGCCGCGCCCTTCTTGCCGCGCTGGACAACCGGCGCTTCGCGGAAGAAGTCCACGAAGTCCTTCCACAGCAAGTCCTCTGGCTGAAGCTTCTCGAGGTTGCGGTCCTTCTCCGCAGCGGTCGCCGTGCGGTCCGCCTGGCCAAGCGCGCTGATGACCCGCATGGCCAATCGGGCGGACTCGCCGTCGCTGCGCAGCTCCGGAATCGCGTTGGGCGCGTGGTCATACTTCACGGCCAGCAGCAGCGCACGCTGGTGCACCTCGGGCAGTTGCTGGAACCCTGGTAGCGTTGCCAGAATGCGTGCGCTCTCGCGGGAATGCAGGCCGCGCCGCTGCCACTCACCGCTCCCGTCTTGCTGAAAGGTCACCAACTTGCCCACGTCGTGGGCAAGCGCTGCCAGGAGCGGCATGCGGAACTCGTGCGTGCACTTGGCGGCCGCCTCGGACAAGACGTTGAGCGTGTGCTCGAGCAAGCCCACCCCATGCCCGTGGCCAGCAAAATGGTGCGGGTCGGCAAACAGGAGTTGCAGCAGCTCCTCGCTGAGCTGGCGCTCGGCCGGCGTCAGCAGCTTGACCGCATCCGCAATAGCGCCCTGGGCCTCCACACAGGTGCGGCGCTTGTTGCGGATGCCCGGTTCGACAAATGCTACCGGCGCGCCGGTCAGCGCCGGCGTTGTCGCCTGCGGCAAGGCGCCCAGGGAGAAACTCGCAATGGTCACCCCCCAGAACTCTCCGCGTGGCTTCATGACCTGCTTCTCTCCGTGCGTGGCCAGGCGCACCCGCACCTCGGTGACGGCGAAGCCGATGACCAGGGCGGTTACCCAGAGGAGCAGGACGGGTACCGTCCAGAACATCAATAGGTGAAGCTGCACCTCCGCCGCCGTGCCCAAGCCGTGCATCGACAGATGCGGCACCATCGGGTAGTCCATGAGGCTGGCGTAGCGTTCCTCCGCCCAGCGCGGGGTGCCAATAAACAACACGACCAGGCCGAACAGGTACCAGAACAGCGTGATGCGCGTGAGCGACGTGATGAGCGAAATAATCATGAAATTGTGTGGCCAGCAGCCATTCCGCCGATTGAAACGTCCGCGGTATAGGCAATTTTTCGATGCGTCCGGGCGCCAAGCACCGAACCTAATCTGCTTGACGGGGTGCCATATTTTTGGTACTACTTATGCCATAGCCCCATATTTAGTGAAGCAACGAGTGGTTAACACTAGATACGGGCAGACTGTGTTACCCAGAAAGCGCGAATCCGCAAGGGGCCAGCCTTAACGTACAAGAACAGCCAGCCGAGGGCATCATGAGCACGAACGACAAGAACACATCACACTACTTACCTGGCCCTGAGCCGCGCAACCGCAAGTTGTACGAAATGGTGAAGCGGCCGTTTGGCTGGGTGGGTCGAACGGTCTATGAGTTGTCGGCCCCGTGGCGATTTGTCTTCAAGTACGCGCTCATCGTTGCCTTGGTCGTGTGTGTTGTGAACTACTTCACTCACCCCGCCGGCACCTCCTTGCTGATGTTGGCTGGGGCCTGGCTGGTGCTGACGGCGCAATGGACTTTCTACGCCGGCTGTGTTGTGGCCGTATTCCACGTCCTAGCTGCTTTGCTTCGGCTCTAGGCGGCACCTCACTAGTTCCCTGCCAGGCTGAAAATCAAAGGTCGCAACCTCGGTTGCGACCTTTTTTCTTGCTGTGACGGTTAATTCCGTCGGGTTGCGTCCTGGGCCTGACGAATCACCTCAGCCATCTCCTTGGGTCCCTTGTCTTCGGCGCCAATGAGCAAGTTGTCAACGGACTTCAGCTTGTTGCTCAACTGCTCGCTCCGCTGCTCGGCCATCTGAACCTGACCTTGCGTGGGGCCCCCACCGTTCTCCTGCGCCGAATGGCCGGAAAATGCGTTGGCCAGGCTGTTGCCACCGTGCTGAGCGTTGGGTTGCGGCGGCGGGGTCAGTTCCATGAGGGAAGCTGCGTACGCCGGCGCCGGTTGCGCTAGCGGTAGCTGAACCTGGGGCGCCTCCAGAGTAGCGGGCTGCGTCATGGGCTGCTGACGGGCTTGCTGAGTGCCCCCCGAGGTGGCCGCCTGGTTGCCGGAACCATGGCCGCCAAGCCCTTGCGGCAAATGCTCCGCGAGCTTTGGCGATACCGTGTCAAGCTTTGCCCCCATAGCTTCGGTGGCCTTCTGGACCTTCGTCATCGCGCCCTCGACCGCGCCCTTGAAGAGGTCCTTGGCGCCCTCACCCAGCTCGCTCGCATTGGACACCACCGCATCCTTGGCCAGCGACAAAGCCCCTTGCTTGGCCTTAGCCTGCTCAGCTGGCAATGCCGCCGCCGCAGACGATACTGCCCCCGCACCTTGGCCGTGGTATTCAGCCTCCTTCTTCTTGGCCGTGCCAAACTGAGCATCAGCGGACTTTTCGAGACGGGCCTTCTCTCCGCCGATTTCGTTCTCCATCGACTTCAGCCGGCTGTCGACCGCATTGGGTTGCGCCACCTGGTTGGCGGTTTGCGACACGCTGCTGTTGGCCGAGCCGTGTGCCCAGGCATAGTCCGCAGTGCCCTTTTCCGCGTAGTAGCCGCGGTCGAGGCGGCTATGGAATTCCATTGCCGGACGAATAGCCTCGTAACGCTCCGTGAGGCCCGCGATACCGCTCACGTTCTCATTCATCGAACGCTGGTAGTTGTCGCTTTCCGACGCAGACGTGCCACGCGTTGCCCCCGTGGTGCCGCTGTGTGTCACGGCGCCCGAATGGCTGGTCTGCCCGGAGGTGCTGGTCTGGGTCGAGTGAGAAGCGTTGCGCGTATCGGTGCTTGAGGCTTGCCCGGCGATACCCACATTCGTGTTCAGGGCGCTTGCCAGGCGTTGTCCCAGTCCGGGAGTCTTGCCGAATTGGCCAGGGGTCGACCCCTGTTGCGCCCCCTCACCGCCACCGCCACCACCGGCCGCCAATGCGGTTTGCGATGCGCCGGGGCCACCACGACCAACCGCCGCCGCAAGGGGGTTGATACCCGCCGAAATCGAGGTGCTCGTGCTGGTGGATGCCGCGTTCGAGCTGCCGGCCGTATCGGTCGTGCCGCCCGCATGGGTCAGGGAGCCAGAGTCGGTCGCGGTATAGCCCGTCGAGCCGCCAACCTGCGACCCCGCCGTTCGCGCGAGTTGTCCACCCGAGCCTACGCTCGAGCTGGCGCCCATCGTCAAGCGCGCCGACTGGTCACCGGAGGCGACGCCACCAATGCCCCCCATTTCGTGCTTGCTCATCATGCCGCCTTGCCCGGTCGACACCTGGCCGAAGCCCCAGTCACCGGTATGGCCGATGGACTGCTTGTTCGAAGTGAACGAGTCCATGGACGCCTGATTGAGCGAATAGTTACCGCTGGCCATGGTGGTGGCGGCCTGATGGGCGAAGTGCTCACCGACAGCCGCGCCGACGATGCGCGAGAAGTCCATGGAGCCCTTGACCAGTGCGAGTGCAAACGCCGGGACCATAGTGCCGAAGAACACTGCGGCGGCCCGCATGTTGGACGTCTTCTCCGAGATGATGCCCATGTTGGTCAGGGTGAAGCCGTACTGGCCCAGCCCGTTGTTGAGCGCGCCGCCGAGGTCCGCCTGCTGCATCGAAATGACGATGAAGTTCACGACCGCAAGCATCGGCTGCCAAATGGCCAGCCACAGCAGAATCTGCCCGAAGTTCTTGAGCAGCGCGAGACCAAGGCCCGGCACCAGGGCCGCGGCCAGGACCAGCGGGGTGATGCCGTAGACGAACACCTGCAGGATGGCAAAGATGTAGCCCATCGTGCGGTTGAACACTTCGGCACTCGTAATCCAGCCGGTCGTCTGCGTCTCCCTTGCCTGGCTCAGTGCCAAGCCCGTCAGGAAGTCGGAGTTGCCCGTGGCGGCGGCCGCTTGACGGAATGCACCGTTGAATTGCGCCAAGACGGCCGATTGCTTGACCATCGCGCCACCATCGGTGATGCCGTTGTTGGACGACCATTGGCCCACGGAGTCGGCGGCCGAGTTGACGACGTTCAGCGCCGGCGTGCTGGCCCATGCGCTGGCGCTGCGCAGGAAGTCGGCGGCGGTGGTGCCCTGCGCATTGACTGCGCTGTTGATGAGCGACCAGCCCGTGTTGCAGTCAACCACGTTCGGGCTGCCCACCGGGTTGGAGAGCAGCGTGTTCACGTACACCGACGGCATGTTGACGTTGATGTCGTTAATGAAGTCGGTCGACGTGAGGAGCACGCTTGCCTGCAGGCTGCCCCGCGCCATGGCCGTGATGACGCAGTCCTGCACGTAGTACGCCAGGGAGCTCGCAAGGTTCGGGTCGGTAATACGCGCCTTACCTGCATCCGCGAGCAGTGCTGCGGGCAGGTTGAACGGGGCACCGTTGCTCATCTTGAGCGCGTCGGGCAGCGGGAAGCTCGCCTCAATCTGCTTCGTAATTTCGTAGCCCGCGGTTGAAATCACCGACGCGGGAATACCCACGACGGCCGGCACGTTGACCGGAGCCACCCATGTGCCCCCGACCGTGTCCTGCACTTCAACCTGCACGACTACAGGGCCGCCGCTGCCGATACCGAAGAAGATGTAGCAGACGAGGAAGACGCCGACAACATAGCCAATGAACCGCTTGGCCACCGCGCCGGAGAACCCGCTGGTCATGCCCACGGCCAGCACGCCAGCCATGGCCACCAGGCCAACGATGCTCTGGAACATGGCGGAGGCGCTGAAGTTCGCCAGCGCGCGGAACGCGTCGGAGACGGCCTGCGCATTGCCGAACGCGTACACCGTCCAGGCGCTATTCGAGCCGAGGCCGGGGGCGGGAATGATGTTGTCGGCGAATGCGGGCGCGGACAGCGTCAGCGCGCCCAGCATCAGCGCCAGCATGCCAAACGCATGCATCAGAGTGGAGCGAAGCCGCATAGTGTTGTTCTCTCGTTCCATTACGGCGTGGTCGGTTGCGTGGCCCCGGCCTGCGATGCTTGGCGCTTGATGCTCACCGCGAGGTCAGCATTGCCGCCCAGACCCTGGGAAATCACTTCGGCCTGCAGGGCGCGGTTCACCTGGACGATGGTGTCAACGAGGTTGCGCTTCTCGCTCAGGCGCTTCATCACCTGCTCGCGCACCTCGCCGCCGTCATGGAGCATGTCCATGATGTGACGACGCAGGTCCACCACTTCCTGGCGTTGGAGGCCGCCCTTGCCCGCGCGGGTGTCGATGCCCGGGAGCTGGCCGGGGCTACCGACCTTCTGCAGCGTGTCCAGCACGTAGTGGATGGCGATGATGGAGCCGTAGGCCTGCAGCAGCTCGTCGGCCATACCGGGGTACACCGCAGCCAGGTTGATGAGGCGGTACAGCGGGTAACCCGAGCCGTTGAGGATGGCGATGGTGTTGGGCGGCAGCGGCGTGTTGTTCTGCACCGCTTCCACGCCGGCATACAGCGCGTCCAGGACGAACCAGGCCAGCCCGGTGTACTCGCTGTTCGACACCGACAGCCCGACCGCGTCCGACATGCGAACCATCGTCGGGCGCATGCAGCGGCTCGATTCCATTTCCAGGCAGTGGTACATCCACGGGTCCTGGCTTTCATGCGAAGCCAGCGACAACTGCATCGGGCCCTGGTTCAGCATCACTGTGCGGCACATGGCGCCCAGGGAGCTGTTGCCGAGCTGCGCCATGTCCAAACCGAACTTGCGGCTGAACGTGGTCATATCGCCTTGGGGGTTGAAACCGCACACCATCTTCATGGCCGCTTCCTGCACACCCGTAATCAGCGGCGGTGCGAAGCAAGTCTGGTGACCCTTGGTCGCTTGCGTCGTCTGCGTCTTGGCGTCGGTGGTCTGCGCGTTGGCCGGCGTGGCGCCTGCGGTGCTGGACGGAGCCGCTACAGCGTCTTCCGGCTGGCTGCCGATGATGCTGGCTACCGCCGTACCTTGGTCGGTGTCGTTCGGCGCCGAGCCGAACAGCTGGGTGAAGGCACCACGGCAATCCTTGCCCGGCACCGGGTCGATGATGGCCATGCCGGTGTACGACAGGAGGAAGTCCTTGACGAAGCCATCGGTGTAGCCGAGCGCGCTCAGGGCCTCATACGACATGTTCCCCACGGCATCGAGCTGGTCCTTGGTCGGTGTGTTGCTGACCGAATTGCTACCGCCCTGCAGGAACGAGAGGACGTTGTTGCCATATCCCGAGAGCTTGTCTTCGGCGTCGTTGAGCAGCTTGCAGGGGCTCAAAGAAGCGCCCATGAAGCTGTCCGAGTCCCCTGCGTCCGCTGAAGCCTGGCTGCAGCTCGTGATGCTGCTGTCGGCCGAGAACACGCCTTCCTTCTGAAGCATGGAGCCGAAGTTCTTGGCGATTTTGCAGGCGTCGGCCGCTGCGTTACGCATGGCGTTGGCGATGTCGCGCAGCTTCGCCATCACGGCGTAGCACTGAGGGCACAACGTCTGCATGGCCAGGTCGACGGCCACGCCCAGGGACGCCTGGGCGACGGCTTCCACCAACTGGCGGATTTCATCCACGGAGATGAAGGCAAACCCGCCAAAGTGCCAGGAAATGCCCGAGCAGCCTGCCGAGAAGCTGGGCGGGTCAGCAGCCAGCAGCGACACGCGCTTCCCTTGGAAGGACGTCATGCCGCCGCCCAGACTGTAGATGGACCTGGCTTGGGAGTGGATGGAGCCACCACGGTCAATCGTGGTGGTCCCACCGATGGTCTGGAAGATGTTGGCAGCCGTGACTGACTCGGCGTACACACTGTGTGTCCCGCCAAAGAAAACGGCGACCATCAGCAAGACCGCGAGGAGCGACTTACGCATGGCAAAATCCCGTGGGAATTGGTCGATGGTTGAGTATAGGAATGGGCGTATGCACTATTCCTTGGTATATCAAGCAGGGCTCATTTGGGTTTGGAATAGCCCATGAGCTCCAGCATGCGCTGTCGGTCCGGGGCGGCCACGGCGGTGGAACCGTCTGCCGGCGCCGTGCCCGTGCCCTTGGCGGCGAACTTGGGGTCGAAGGTGACCGAGGGACGCGCGCCCTTGCCGTTGTCCAGCCCATTGAGCATGGCCGCACGGTAGGCCGAGAAGAAATTCACGGTGTTCGCAAGCACCGTTGTATCTGTCACCAGCCCGGTGCCCAGCCGAATCCACGTGCTCGACGGCACATACAGGTACAACGCTGGCACGACCTGCACGTTCAGCACGGCGACCTGCTCGGGCTTGATGTTGTCGCCGCAGTTGTCGCCCTCGAACCCTTCAAGGCACTTGCCGTCCAGGGGCACGTTGATGAGCTTCAGGCCCATCGTGCGCGCCACGCGCTGGGTGTACGGCGCTTGTTGGTGGCAGTAGATGCAGTCCTGGCGGGAGAAGAAGAACAGGACGCCGCCCTCTTCCCGGATGAGGTTGAAGTATTCAACCTGCGAGGCCTGGTTGATTCGAGTCGCCAGCGCAATGCCAACCTCGGAGATGGGATTCTTGACCGTCGGGTCGAGGTCCGGGTTCTGCACCATGTTGAAGTACCACATGTTGGCAGCCATCGACGCCTTAGCCACCACCCACTTCATGTAACGCTGAGCGGCTTCCACGGCGTCCGGATTGTCCGGGGTCAAGCTCATCTGCTGCAGGAGAATGTCCCGCTGCTTTGCTTGGAATTCGAAGTCATTGCCCGGGTCGATGAAGCCGCATTTTGCGTCCCAGCTCGCCTTGTCCTGGCAGCGCTTCTCGTCGTCCGGCGCGGGTCGCGCAATCGCGATGACCGGGCCCTTGTCTTTGGGCGCTTCAACCTTTGGCGGAGGTGCCTGAACCGGCTCCTCTTCCTTCTTCTCTTCCTTCTTGGGGTCGAGATACCAGAACCACCCCTGCCGTGCTGGCGTTTGATGGAGCTCGGCGCCCGGACTGGCCGGGACCGCGCTATCGGCCGCCTGCGCGAAGGCGAGAGAAGAGCTTGCGCCGAGCGCGCACGCGAGCAGCGTGCACACAACGCGGAACTTGTGCATGATGTAGGTCTGATGCGAAATGGTGATTAAGTATACCGTACAGTGTGCATACGTCAAGCAAAGAGCAAACAAAAAAAGAGCCTCGAGGGCTCTTTCGTCGGTACGGTGCCGAAGTCTACTTGTTGGCGTCAATCCAGGCCGACAGTTCCTTGGCGTTTGCTTTGACCGTGTCGGGCAGCTCAAGCCCCTTGTCTTTGGCGATGCTCTCGGCGAAGGACAGCGCCTTGGGCGAGGGCTTGGCCAGGTAGGTGTCGAGGAACGCCTTGCAGACATCGAAATCCGTGTCGTAGTGCTTTGGGAGTTCGACGCTATGGCGCGCGGCGGCGCCTTTGGCCGCTTCGACCATCTTCTCGGTCGGCTTGCCCTTCTTGCGTTCTTCCTGGGTATCGGACATGCAGTGTGGCTCCTGGTCGGTAGGGTCGCGGTCAGTTGACCTGCGACGTCGCAAACTGCGACCCCCGGTATAGCGTTTTCTTTTCAGAACAACCACAGAGGCTGCGCTTTCCCGTGCGTGGCGCCGGCGAGAATCGGGCCGTGGTACCGCGAATCCAAGCTGCGCGGGTGGGTGCCGAACACCCACAACTCACCCGCGCGCAGGGTGTATTTATGGCCGGCGGGCACCCAGCTGTACAGCGGTCGACCTTTACTGTCCTTCTGGAAGACCTTGCCGGCGGAGACGCAAGAATTGGCGAGACCATCGACGTTGCGACGGCACAGCGTCAGATTCAGGTCCTGGTCGGCACGCACAACGTCACCGGCGACACCCAGCACCATCTTGGTGTGCACAAGGTCGTGGCCGTACCGGCCCTGCAGCCAGGTTTGTTGCGGCTCGAAATCAAAGGACACGTAGTCCCCCCGCGCGTAGCGGTGGTCCGTCTTGTCGACCCAGTAGACGCCCATGGCAATTGACGGTGTGCCCACCAGAATGGGGTAGCCAGGCGAGTACATGCGCAGCATTGTCGTCACGAGCACGCCGAACAGGAACCAGATGAGGACGTCGTACAGCGCGGTTTTCCAGCGTTTGGCGTCACCAAGGCGCTGGGTCACAGTGGAAGTTTTCGAGCAAACATCAGCCCCTTGTGCAGGTGCTTCGAGTTGAAGATTGGACATGGCGCGGGTCAGGGGACAATCTTGGTCTGGGCGTCCTGCTTGGCGGCGTCGGCGGCCAGCTTGTCGTCGCGCTTCTCCAGTTCGACGCGGTAGTCTTCGCGCAACTTGCCGGAGCTGAACGCGCTGTTCGTCGGCGCGACGGATTCCAGCGTCATGTCTGCGGCCCGGTTTGTGACCGTCGGTACGCTGGTCGACAGGCCAAAGCGCTTGAGCACCGTGTCGGTGATGTCGGGTAGGCCGTCCGGCACGACCACCGATTGCTTAACCAGGACCACGGCGCCGTGCGCCTCCTCCTTGATAACGGCCTCGGACTGCTTGGCCACCTGGGTCATGGTGAGCGTCAGGTCGGCGGAAGGCGAAACCGCCAGGATGCTGGCCGCCGCCCGCTGAGCGTTGAGGAACTTGACCGGGTCGAACACGACAATGCTCGGGCGACCCAGGCTCAACGGCGTGAAGTGGCGGTAGGCGACGACGGCGGCAACGGCCAGCACCACACCGCCCACTACCAGGGGCGCGCTAGGGTGGGACGCGAGGCCAACGACCTTGGCGAGCAAACGCTGCGTCAGCGGCACGGCAGCCGCATCGGAAGCGGAGGTAAGGGACGCGTCAGGCGCGGCGTCGGCGACGGCGGACGACTCGGTGGTGGATTGTTCAGCCATGGTCAGAAGATATACCACAAAATAAGTAAAACGCAAGTAGAGAAACGCATTGGGCCGCACTACGCGACCCACTGCTGCTGTTCATGCGGTCAGGCCGCTTCGAGTTCTCGCTGCCCCGCCAGCAAGTCGTCCAGGAGCGAGCCGCGCTTGGGTGCAAACGGGTGCTGTCGAACGACGTAGTCCTCGCGGGCCAGGAAGTCGACTGCATCAATCAGCGAAAGCCCGTGTCGCTCCTGCACTTCCGCCAGGCGGTTCAGGTCGCCACCGTCCGTGGTGTACAGCCAGTACGAGTGCCGGTCAGTCACGAAGCGGTACACGCCCTGCTGGCCGCCCTCACCCTTGACGAAGACCTCAGAGAAGCCCTGTTTGCGGTCCGAGTTGACGGTCTTGAGCATCTGGACCAGGGTCTCGTCGTCGGCAATCCACTTCTGCGACACCGCGAAGTCGATGGAGTCGGGCTTCTGCTTGAGCACAAACGTCCAGGCGGCGTTTTCCAGTGCGGCGCGCGCGGCTGCCGAGGCGGCAAAGTCGCCGAAGCTCTGTGTGATGGCTCCTGCACATCCCCGGTACTTGCGCACGGTACGAAAAGCCTTGGAAATGAAGCCACCTGACTGTTTGTCACCCAAAAGTCGCCAACCCTCATCAACTAGCAGCAACTTCGGCCTTTTACGGTCCGGGTCCGACAAGTACATGTCCTTGGTGATTTGGTGAATCATCAGGGTCATGACCACGGCCTGCAGGTCCGGGTCGACTTCCAAGTCTTCCAGCTCAACGATGATGAGGTCGTTGTTGAGCTCAACCTCGCGCGGACCGTTGAACCACTTGGCGTAGCGGCCCACGGCGAACGGGTACAGCTGGAACGCCAAGTCCTTGTAGCGCGGGTCCTCCTGGTCGTTCATCCAGTGGTACACGTGCTCCAGGCCGGTGTCTTCGCGATACGCTTCCCAGGCGTTCTGAATCGCCTGCTCGATGGCCTGGTATTCCCAGTTGTACTTCTGTTCCATCATGTCGTCGTCCGACAGCGGGAACACCATCTGGCGGATGAGCGACTTGAGCATCGGCATCATCTCGAACAGCTCGCCATGTGTCGTGATGCCCGAGTACGGGTTCAGTGACACCGGCTTCTCGGGATTGAACTCGAGAATCGTGCCGCCCATCACGGACGCGAAGCGCTTGTACGAGCGGCCCACGTCAAAGATGCGCACAACACCGTTGCGCGACAGGAAGTCGACCGCCAGTTCGTTCGAGAAGAACGACTTACCGGAGCCCGACTGGGCCACCACCACGAAGTTGAAGTTCGAAGAGGTGTCGAACAAGTCCAGAGAGGCGAGCTGGCCGCGTCGAGATGCCAGCAGCGGTCCGCCGCGCATCGGCGAACTGCCTTGCCAGTCACCCTGCACGTGCATCAGCGTCGCCGCGTTGAACGAGTTCACCGTGTTGGCGCGCTGCAGGCCGCGAGTGGGTGGGTCCATCACCGGGTCGTACATCAACGGCAGGCCGGCCAGGAACACCGGCAGCGAAATGTAGCGCTCGGGCGAGCAACGGAAGCCAGCCTTGCGCCACAAGTTGGCGACGTACTCGGTGTCGCGCTTGGTGCGGTCCGGCGTGTTGTAGAGCACCACGCCCGACCAAACCCGCATCGGAGCGTGGCCGTGGCGACTGGCTTCCAGCAGGCTGTCGAGCTCTTCCTTCTGGGTGTAGAGGTGACCCATCATGGACCGGTACCACGGCGATTCACTCATCATCTGCTTGTTGAGTGAACCGAGCTTCATCGTAATGCGGTCTTTCGCCTTGTCAGGATGCTGCACCAACATCGTGGTGTGCAGCCAGAACGGGCAGTTGATGCGGTCATCGCGTGCAAGCGGGTGCCCCATCAGCTTGGACGTGTTGGGAAGCCACCCTTCCACTGGCGGCGCGTCCATGGTCAGCACCGAGGCGACCACGTCCGTGGAGCCGTCTTTCATGGAGCTGAACTTGATGGTGCCGTCCGGGTTCACCGAAATGCGGGACTCGCGGTCGACCAGCGATTCGGGTAGCGGCTGGTTGTTGTTCACCAGGCGGTCACGGCGTGCTTGTGGCGTCAGCTGCGGATTGAGCAGCTCGTTGAGCAGGAACTCGAAGGCTTCCCGGTTCAGCGGTGCGCTAGGAATCGACGCACCCTTGAGGGCGCCTTCGATGGTCGCGCGCAGGCCGACCACGTTCTTCAGGAAAATCTCCATAGCCCCTTCGTCATCGGGCGCACCGTGGTACGGCAGGCTGACGGACAGGTAGTAGAAGAACTTGCGCGGCTGGAAGTCCGTGCCTTCCAGAGTCAGCGTGCCGCCATGCTCGGACGCGGCGCGGAAGTATTCGGCGCGGCGCAACGCAATCTCCGCCAGCACGGGGTGGCGGTTGTGTTGCAGGCGCGCATGCAGCCAGGTATCCAGGATTTGCTGGGTCTGCGTGCCCGCCAGAACACCGCTCTGCACGACCGTTTCCGGCGGACAGTTGGTGAGCACGGCTTCGAGCTGTGCCTCGATGTCCGTACCTGCCACCAGCAACGGCGAATAGGCCAGGACGAAGCCGGCGCGGAAGGTGTCGACCGCCGTCATGAACACGAGGTTCCGGTCGTCGTCGAAGTCGCGGTAGTTCAGCCAGTTGTGGAAGGACACGCGGTCCGTGAGCGCGGCCGCGAGCTGCGCCGGAATGGGCGCGCCTTCCGGCGCCTGTGGACGGAGCCACTCAGTGAAGCGGTCGACCGCCAGGTTCAGCGCCCGCTGGAGCCGGGAAGCCTTGGTTTCTTCTTCACGGGCCGACTGAACCCAATCACCCGCCTGGGAGGGCATGCGCGTTTGGCGCAGCTCGTGCCCGGCGGGGATGTCGGCGGCAGCGCGCATGGCGTCTTCGCGCTCTGTCGTTTGTTCTTGCATGTGAGGCCTTCTTAGTTGCCCAGCGAAATCGCCGGCGACGTCACGCCACCGTTGGCTTGTGCGGCTTGTTGTGCTGCTTGCTGCGCGGCCTGTTGAGCCGCGGCGGCCGGGGCCTGTGCGCCTGCAGGCGTGCCTTGCGCATTTCGGGTAGCCGAGTTGGCGACGTTGGAGAGGGTCTGCAGCGCGGCCTTATCGCGCTCTTGCTGGGTCTGCGGCTGGGCCGGCGCTTGGCTGCCCTTGGCGTCGGCGACCGTGCGCTGCACGATGCGGCCCGTCGGTTGCGAATCTGACGGCGTGGCCGGACGGAGCAGGGTGTCGCCTACGCTGCCGGCCTGGTTGACCGTGCCATAGGCCCAGCGCCCAGGAGTGACAAACCAGGCGGTATGGCCGTCATGGAGGGTGCCGTTGGCGTCGGTGAATGCAGACGACCACGTCTTGAAGACACGAGATTCCTTGAAGACCGGCGACCCCGATTCGGGGTTGTAGGGCTCAACCGAACCGCCACGGGCCTGGAGCGGGACCAGCGGACGACCGCCGCGCAGCTCGGGCGGGATGATGCGGCCCTTGTCATCCAGTAGGACGGACGTCTTGCCACCGGTGCCGCGCTTGGCGCCCATCATGGCTTCGTTCATGCCGGCGCAGGCGGTCGGGGCATCCGGCTTCTCGCGCGGGTCCAGCGGGCAGCGATACCCGATGCTGGTGCAGCCAGTTGCGCCGAGCACGGCAGCCAGCAGAGCAACTGCGGCGAGCGGACGGGACCGGATAAAATTCGGGGTCTTCATGGTTGGGTCCTGAATAGCGATTGTGCGTATAGTGCAAAAACGCATAGATGGCGACCTGTTTTGACCATCAGCGCGTCGGCGGCATGCACCCTGCCTCACGACGGCGCTAGTGGTCGTCGCGTAGGGTCAACGGGGCAGCAAACTGCGCGGGGTTAAAGCCGCGCAGTCTGGGTGGTATAGCGAAAAATGGCTGTTCTCAGGGCTTCGAGAGGCCCGGCGTGGGCATCACCCCCGGAATCGCCTGTGACGGGAACGATTGACGGTTCTCGATGGCGGACTCCACCTTCTCCTCGTTGTCTGCGGGCGACCCGCGATGGGTGTCGAGCGCGAAGGCCAGCAGGAAATAGCGGCCAGTCGAGTCGGTGTAGGCAACCGTCCCGCGCTCGAGCTGCACGCGGACCATGCCGCATACTTCACTCGGGCGCGCGTTGGCGAACTTGGTGCTGGGCAGGTTGGCGCGCAGGCGTGCAAAGGCGGTCTGCGCCTCTGCGTCGCTGAGGTAGCGGCATTCGGGCGCCGGCGCAATCAGCGCCGGCGGCACGGTCATCGGCGGGGGAGGCAGGGCGGCGGGCATATCAGTACGTACGCTCCACGGTGAGCTTGTCCTTGCGCTTGACGCGGTAACCACCCGTCGTCTCGAACTTCAGCGACTTGGACTTGGTGAACAGGACCGAGACCTTGCGGCCGGCATCCACAGCAATCACTGGCATGGTCGCTTCAGCCTGCTTGAGGTAGAAGTCAGCCAACTGGTGCGCGGCCGTGCTCGCGCCGTTGTAGCCGCCGCCGCGCACCGCGTTCATGCCAATCAGCGAGCTGGTCGTACCCAGCGCCGTGGTCGTCACCGTGCTTTGGGCCGCACCGAAGGCCGAAGCCACGCCCTGCGCGAAGCCGGCCAGCAGCGAACGGGCCAGCTTGGCGCCTTGGCGGTCTTGCAGCGTGCCGCGAATACCGTTCTTGCCGTCCGAGTCGACCAGCACGCCTTCCACTTCTTCAGACAGGACGAGCTTGTTGTTGACGTCGACGCATGTGAGCGTGGCCAGGCGGCCGAACACGCGTTCGCTGCTCATGTCACCCCAGACCGAGGCCAGCACGTGGCAACCCTTGATTTGGTACTGCGCGGCGTTCGGCAGCACGGCGTTGGCGTCCACGCGCACCACCAGCGGCTGCGGCTGTGCTTGCGCCGTGCCGCCCGTGAACGCTTCCACGCCAGAAATCAGGGTAGAGTCCGCGAAGCTGCCCGCCGGGAGGAACCCTTGACGTTCGTTCGCAACCAGGTCGACGGTCGTCGTCTGCTTCTGGGCGTCTGCATCGCTGTCGGCAGCAGCGGTTTCGCTCACCGGGACGAAGGCGCGGGCGGCCGAGCGTACCGCAGGCGCACTCGGTGCCGGCGCGGGACTCACGTAGCCTGCGCCTGGCGCAACGACATCCTTCGGCGGCGCCGGCGGCGCCGGCGGATTCGCGAGGCTGGCCGGCGGGGTCGGCGGCGGGGGCAGCGTCAGTTGCAGATTGCTGGACGGCCCGACGCCAGCGGGCGGTGTCTTCGGCTGTTGTTGCTGCTGCATCTGCTTGCTCATCGCCTCCATGCGCACCAGCAGTTCCTTCTGCGTGGTTTGCGACTGGGCGAGCGTTTGCTTGAGCGCCAGCATCTCGGCGTCCGTAGCGGTCTTCCAGTTTTTCTCGCTGGAGATGCCCTTCGGCGTCGTGTCGATGACCGGGTCGGCCGCGCGAACCTGACGCTTGGGGCCGGTGCCGGCAGTGGACATCCAGGTCGCGCCCATGACAAGGAGGACGCCGGCCATGATGCCGACCATTTTCCAGCGCTTGCCCACGTCCTTGGTCATGCTGCCCAGCAGCGCCTTGGCGTTGACGCGCGAGCCGGACGTCCCCGTGATGGAGATGTCCTTCTTCGCGGAAGAGAATTTCGTGTCCGACATTACTGCTGCTCCGTGGGCACGTACTCAAGCAGGTACAGCTGAGCAGGCGCTTGTTCAGTAATCGTTTCGCGGTCCAGCGCAATAGCGCGAACGCGCTCGCCGCGGAAGAGTCCAGCATTGATGGCCACCGGCTGGCTGCCGAATGCGCGAACCTGCATCAGGTGCACGCGCCAGTTGGCCCCGTTGCTCCACTGCGCCATGGGAATGACGTCGAAGTATTCGTAGCGAGTGGGCGCACCGACGTTCTCGGAATCGAAGCCACCAGGGATGTCGCCCTTGGCAAATCGCGACAGCAGAGCGATGTTTTGCTCCGAATCGGCCATGGTCGTTTCGGTTGCGGCCGCAGCGTTGGCCTTGCCTTCGGCCAGGCGGGTATCCGACGCGCCATCTTCGGCGCCGTTGACGCGGACAATGGCGCCCGGACCTGGTGACGGCATCAGGTTCATCGTCTCCATGCGACCCGAGCGCAGGTGCACCAGCATCTGGATGGGGCCCTTGGCGCCCGCGCGCAGCTGCAGGAGCATCATGCGGCGGCCGTTCAGGAACACCGGCTTGCAGGGGTCCATCGGACCGGCATCTTTCGCACACTCAGGCAGCGGAGCGCCCTCAGCAAAGAACACGCCTTCCACGGCTTCCGGGAAGACAAATCGGTTGAGCTGCGCGTCGGACACGGGCGTACCGACAATGCCGGCATACGGGTCCAGCGGCTTGGCGGCCTTCGGCTCCTGCGCCTCCTTGGCTGCCACATGTCGCTTGG
>JGI24741J21665_1000127_pt1 | contig 20745 bp, 19 predicted proteins | sample KBSCornC7_FD_21665 | JGI IMG/M metagenome (IMG submission 21665) | reverse complement strand
CTTCCACTCAGGTCTTGCGTCCGCGTGGTCTGAAAGTCGAACCCGTCGGACCGAATCACGCGCGCGTCGTCGTCGAGCCGCTGGAACGCGGCTACGGTCATACGCTCGGCAATGCGCTGCGCCGCGTGCTGTTGTCGTCGATTGCCGGCGCGGCCATCGTCGAGGCCGAAATCGAAGGCGTTTTGCACGAATACACCACGCTCGAAGGTTTGCAGGAAGACGTGATCGAGGTGCTGTTGAACCTCAAGGGCGTCGCGATTCGCCTGAATGGCACCGATGAAGCCAACCTCACGCTTTCCAAGAAGGGCAAGGGCGTGGTCACCGCGGGCGATATCACCGTCGACCACACGGTGGAAATCGTCAATCCCGAGCACGTGATCTGCCATCTGACCAAGGATGTCGCGCTGAACATCCGGCTGAAGGCGCGCCGCGGCATCGGTTACCAGCCTGCGGTCAGCCGCGCGAATCCGGACGAGGAATCCCGCCCGATCGGCCGCCTGCAGATCGATGCGTCGTTCTGCCCGGTGCGTCGCGTGGCGTATTCCGTCGATGCCGCGCGCGTCGAGCAGCGCACCAACCTCGACAAGCTGGTGCTGGACGTCGAAACCAACGGCACCGTGGCGGTGGACGAGGCCGTGCGCCAGGCCGCGCAGACGTTGCACGAGCAGTTGTCGGTATTCGGTGACTTCAAGAGCCGCGAAGCCACCGAGTCCGAGAAGGACAAGACCGGGGTCTCGCCGCTGCTGCTGCGCCCGATCGACGATCTCGAACTCACCGTGCGTTCGGCCAACTGCCTCAAGGCCGAAAGCATCTACTACATCGGCGATCTGGTCCAGAAGACCGAGGTCGAGCTGCTGAAGACCCCGAACCTCGGCAAGAAGTCGCTCACCGAAATCAAGGACGTGCTCGGCGCCAAGGGTCTCGCGCTCGGCACCAAGCTGGAAAACTGGCCGCCCGCGGGGATTTCCAGCGGCATGCAGTTGGGCTGAGATAGGGGGCGTTCTCGCGCCCATATCTCCGCGTGTTTATTTGTGCGATCGTCCCTGATCGCTGCGACACGGGCGGCTGAGTAATCTGCAACGATTTCTCGGCCGGCAACACCAGAACGGGCTTCCTGCCCTGACGTTCCACAAAAGCTCGCTTCCTTCGATGGAGCTTGTTTTCAACTCAATAGCGGAATTCCGCGGAAATCCGGACGCAGGTGCCGGATTTTCATAACGATAAGACAGAGAGATCACAACCATGCGACACCTCAAATCCGGACGCAAGCTCAACCGCACGTCCGCCCATCGCGAAGCCATGTACAAGAACATGGCAGCTTCGCTGATCAAGCATGAACTGATTCGCACCACGTTGCCCAAGGCCAAGGATCTGCGCCGCGTTGCCGAGCCGCTGATCACGCTGGCCAAGATCGACGGCGTCGCCAACCGCCGCCTCGCGTTCGCGCGCTTGCGCGACAAGCAGGCGGTCGGCAAGCTGTTCGTGGAACTCGGTCCGCGTTATCGCGAGCGCAAGGGCGGTTACCTGCGTATCATCAAGTGCGGCTTCCGCGATGGCGACAACGCCCCGATGGCGTATGTCGAGTTGGTGGATCGCCCGCAGGCGCAGGCCTCCGAGGCGTGATCCGGGAACAGGTACCTGGAAACAAAAAAACCCGGCCATGGCCGGGTTTTTTGTTGATGGGCATGACACGCCACCGCGAAAACGTTACTGTTGCCCGCCTGCCTGTCCGTTCGAACCCCCGATGAATCCATTCCGCTGGTCGTTCCGCATTGCTTTCCTGGTTGGCTTCGTGATCTGCGTGGCGTTGCTGGGTTACGCGATCTATGCCGAGCAGCAGCTTCGGCTGACGCCATGCAACCTGTGCATCCTGCAGCGCGTGGCTTTCATCTGGATGGCGCTGTGGTTCCTCATTGGCGGTCTGCATGCACCGAGAGGCGGCGGCCGCTGGGTGTACGTCGTGCTGGTGCTGATCGGCGCCGCCTTCGGGGCGGCCATGGCGATACGGCAACTGTGGCTGCAGTCGCTGCCAGCCAGCCAGATTCCGGCATGCGGCGCCGGGTTCGACATGCTGCTGGCCCAGCTCAAGGGACATTACATTCCGCTCAGCCAGTTCGTCACCACCATGCTGCGCGGTTCAGGCGATTGCGCGCAGGTGACCTGGCGCTTCCTCGGATTGTCGATGGCTGGCTGGACGCTGATCTGGTACGTGCTGCTCGGCGCCTGGGCGTTGCTGCCGCGGCCGCGCGGGAATAAATTGGGGGGTGCGCGCACATTGCGCGCCTCGAGGAGCTGAACATGGCCGTTTCCGAAGTGTCGTCGCGTGCGACCTTGCGCCCCGTGCGGGAAGCACGGCCGTGGACATCCGAGAGCTGGCAAAACCATCCGGCCGCACAGATGCCGCATTACGAGGATGCGGCCGAGTTGCAAGCGGCCATGCAGCGGCTGGGTGGATTGCCCCCACTCGTGACCTCCTGGGAAGTACTGGCGCTGAAATCCCTGCTGGCCGAAGCCCAGCAAGGCAAGCGCTTCCTGCTGCAGGGGGGCGATTGCGCGGAAACTTTCGCCGACTGCAACCACGAGGTGATCGCGAACCGCCTGAAAGTCCTNTTGCAGATGAGCCTGGTGCTGGTGCACGGACTGCGGATGCCGGTGCTGCGCGTCGGCCGCTTCGCCGGTCAATACGCCAAGCCGCGTTCGGCCGACACCGAAACCATCGACGGCGTGACCCTGCCCGTGTATCGCGGTGAGTTGGTCAACGGCGCCGAATTCACGCCGGAAGCTCGCCGCCCGGATCCGCAGCGCATGTTGGAAGGCCACGCGCGCTCGGCGATGACCATGAATTTCGTGCGCGCCTTGGTCGACGGCGGTTTCGCCGATCTGCATCATCCCGAATACTGGAATCTCGCGTGGGTCGAGCGCTCGCCATTGGCGGCCGATTACCGGCGGATGGTCGAGGGCATTTCCGGCGCGATGCATTTCATGGAAACGCTGGCCGGGCCGATCGCGAATTTCCGGCGCGCGGATTTCTACACCTCGCACGAGGCGCTGCTGCTGCACTACGAGCAGGCGCTGACGCGCCAGGTGCCGCGCCAGTGGGGCTGGTTCGACTTGTCGACGCATTTCCCGTGGATCGGCATGCGCACCGCGGCGCTGGACGGCGCGCATGTCGAATTCTGCCGGGGCATCCGCAACCCGATCGCTATCAAGATCGGACCGGCTATGCACGCGGAGCCGTTGCGGCAGTTGATCGAGATATTGAATCCCGACGACGAACCCGGACGCCTCACCCTGGTGCATCGGATGGGCGCGGGCGGCATCGGCCAGCACCTTCCCCGCTTGATCGAAGCCGTGCAGGCGACCGGTCGCCGGGTGCTGTGGGTGTGTGACCCCATGCATGGCAATACCGAGAAACTCGGCACCGGCGTCAAGACGCGTCGTTTCGCCAACATCCGCAGCGAACTGGAGCAGGCTTTCGACATCCATGCCGCGGCGGGCACGCACCTCGGCGGCGTGCATCTGGAACTGACCGGGGAAGACGTCACCGAATGCATGGGCGGCGCGCGGGATCTTTCCGAAGCCGACCTGGCCCGCGCCTACAAATCCGCCGTCGATCCGCGGCTCAACTACGAACAGTCGCTGGAGTTGGCGATGCTGATCGTGCGGAAATCCGGCAACCCGGCCCCGACCGTGTAGGGCCGGCGTCGACCCGCCGTTCGAATCGTGATGGCGGGTTGAAAGCCCGGCCTACATTTCGCCCGCGAGCCGTGCCAACTGCCGCCATGGTTCGATGTTCCAGAATCCGCGCGCCTGCCCGGACGGCGAGGGCAGCACGAAGACTTGCGCTTGCGCGATGCGCAATGGCTGCGGGCCGTACCGGAACGCGCCCGGCGCCGAGCCCAGCGCGGCACGCGCCGCATTCTTGCTGGTGAAGGCGACGATGCACGGCTTGTAACGCGCGAGCTTGCGCCGCAGCGATCCGGCGTCAAACGCGCCACGCGGNAGTTCCGCATCNGAACCGAAAGCATGTTTGGCGACATCGGTCAGGCCGATCCCGAATTGCAGCACTTCGCGGAACTCGNGCGGCGAAAGTCGATGTGGCGTCAGGCCGGTGGTGAACAGCGTGCGCCAGAAATAATTGCCGGGATGGGCGTAATAGGCGCCTTCCATCGCCGATCGCGTACCGGGTGCGGTGCCGCAGAACACGACGCGCAAGCCGGGCGCCAGCACGTCCGGCAATATCGTGCGCGTACGCGGAGTCATGCCGCACATTGTGGCACGGCTGCGCCTGCACCATTGCAGATGACGTCGCCCGTCGGCTGTGCCACCATCACTCCGGATGAACCCACCCGACACCACAAACGGTATGCCGATGCTGCCCTCGCATCGGGTCCAGCCGCGGCTGTACGCCGGTTTCTGGCGTCGGGTCGTCGCGCTGCTCATCGACGCGGTGGTCTTCTCCGCGATTCATTGGACGGTGGTGTTGTGTTTCGGCATCTGGCTGATGGTGCCGTGGACGTTGCTGGGCGGCGGACACGGGCCGGTGATGGCCGAACTGGTCGACATCGCGTTGCAACCATTCGGCGTCGTGGTGGTGTGGCTTTACTTCGCGGTCTGCGAATCCTCGCGCTGGCAGGCGACGATCGGAAAACTCGCGCTCGGATTGCGGGTCACCGACGCATACGGGCGGCGGATCGGATTTGCCCGAGCCACGGGACGCTACTTCGGCAAATTCGTTTCCGTCCTTTCGCTCGGCGTGGGCTTTCTACTTGCGGCGTGGACGGGGCGAAAACAGGCGCTGCACGATGACATGGCCGGTTGCTGCGTGGTGCGCAAGGCCGGGCTCGCCGAATGGCACGACGGCCAGGCGATGTCGCAGGAATCGACGGAAGCACCGCAGCACGCCGGCGGCTTGCCGGGCTGGGGGATCGCGCTGTTGGTGATCGCCGCTTGTGTTTTCCTTGTGCTGCCGGTCGCCAGTTTCCTGGCCGCGTTTGCGGTTCCCGCATGGCAAGGCCGTGCGCTGCGCACGGAGGTGGCGCAGGGTCTCGAGTTGACGGAGCGCGCCCGCGCATTGGTTGCCCAATACATCGGGGAGCGCGGCGCGCTTCCCGAGAACAATCGCGTGCTTGGCCTGCCCAAGCCTGAAGCAATCCACGCACGCTACGTCACCAGCGTGCGCGTGACGGGCGGCAAGGTGGTGGTGACGTATGGCAACGAGGCCAATGCCGTGATCCGCGGCGGACACGTCGTGATTTCGCCGATGGGCAATGCCGCCCGCTTGCACTGGCGGTGCAGCAGTGCCGATATCGATGTCCGGTATCTGCCGCGGGACTGCCAACCGTGATGGCCGGAGCCGGGCCAAGGGACGCCGTTTCCCGGATCGCGGGTCTTATGCGGCCTGGCGTGACGCGCGCTTGCGGTCGATTTCGGTGAGGTGCCGCTTGCGCAGCCGGATTTCTTTCGGCGTCACCTCGACCAGTTCATCGTCGTCGATGAATTCCAGCGCCTGTTCCAGCGACAGCTTGACGTATGGCGTCAGCGTCAGCGCGTCGTCCTTGCCGGAAGCGCGGACATTGGTGAGCTGCTTGCCACGCAGTGCGTTGACGGTGAGATCGTTGTCCTTGGCATGGATGCCGACCAACTGGCCTTCGTAGATCTGCGTGCCGGCGTCGATCAGCATGCGGCCGCGGTCCTGCAGCCCCCACAGCGCGTACGCCGGCGCCGGGCCGGTACCGTTGGAAATCATCACGCCATTGGCGCGCTTGCCGATCACGCCTTCGGATTTCGGGCCATAGTGGTCGAACACGTGGAACATCAAGCCGGTGCCCGCGGTGAGCGTGCGGAACTCGGTCTGGAAACCGATCAATCCGCGCGCCGGGATCATGTANTCAAGGCGTACGCGGCCCTTGCCGTCGGGTTCCATGTTCTTCAGTTGCGCGCGACGGGTGCCGAGCTTTTCCATCACGCCGCCCTGGTATGGCTCTTCGAGGTCGACCACCAGTTGTTCGTACGGCTCCTGCAGCACGCCATCGATTTCGCGCACGATCACTTCCGGGCGCGACACCGCGAGTTCGTAACCCTCGCGACGCATCGTCTCGATCAGGATCGAGAGATGCAGTTCGCCACGGCCCGACACCTTGAACTTGTCCGGATCGGCGGTTTCCTCGACGCGCAGCGCGACGTTGTGCAGTGTTTCGCGCGTCAGGCGTTCGCGGATCTGGCGGCTGGTGAGGAACTTGCCGCCCGAAAGGTCCTTGTTGCCCGCGAACGGCGAACTGTTGACCTGGAAGGTCATGCTGATGGTCGGCTCGTCCACGGTCAGCGCAGGCAGCGCTTCCACCGCCGACGGATCGCAGATGGTGTCGGAAATGCTCAAACTTTCGATGCCGGAAATCGCGATGATGTCGCCGGCCTGCGCTTCCGGTACTTCGCGGCGCTCCAGGCCCATGAAGCCCAGCACCTGCAGCACCTTGCCGTTGCGGCGCTTGCCTTCGTGGTCGATGATCGTGACCGGCATGTTGGTGCGGATCTTTCCGCGCTGCACGCGGCCGACGCCGATCACGCCCACGTAATTCGAATAATCGAGCGACGACACGCGCATCTGGAACGGCCCGTCTAGATCGACTTGCGGCGGCTGCACGTGCTGGGTGATCGCTTCGAACAGCGGCGTCATGTCGCCCGAGCGCACCGACGGGTCGAGGCCCGCGTAACCATGCAGCGCCGAGGCATACACGACGGTGAAGTCGAGCTGCTCCTCGTTGGCGCCGAGGCGATCGAAAAGGTCGAACGTCTGGTTGACGACCCAATCAGGGCGCGCACCCGGACGGTCTACCTTGTTGACCACGACGATGGGCCTGAAGCCCATCTGGAACGCCTTCTGCGTAACGAAGCGTGTCTGCGGCATCGGGCCGTCCATCGCGTCGACCAGGATCAGCACCGAATCGACCATCGACAGCACGCGCTCGACCTCGCCGCCGAAATCGGCGTGGCCAGGCGTGTCCACGATGTTGATGCGCCACTCCTCGCCGCGCGGATCGGTCCAGCGGATCGCCGTGTTCTTGGACAGGATGGTGATGCCGCGCTCGCGCTCGAGGTCGTTGCTGTCCATCACGCGGTCGGGCACCGCCGCGCGTTCCGACAGGGTGCCGGACTGCTTCAGCAGTTGATCGACCAAGGTGGTCTTGCCGTGATCGACGTGCGCGACGATCGCGATGTTGCGGAGATTTTGAATGGACATAAATACGACGACACGACCGCGCGGCCGGCGGTCGATGCAATGAAAAGGGGATGAGGACGAGGCACGCCCTGCCGTGCAGACTGACAATTATATACCGACCCGGGCTCGGCGGCTTTGAACCGGGCCGGGCGCTGTTAAGCTAACGGTTTGCCTCCACGGAAATGGCCATGAGCGACCTCACCGCAACCTTCCAGACATCCAGGGGACCCATTCACGTCCGGCTGTTCGCCGACCAGGCGCCGGTGACGGTCGCGAATTTCGTGAACCTCGCCCAGCGCGGCTTTTACGATGGGCTGAACTTCCACCGCGTGATCGGCGATTTCATGATCCAGGGCGGCTGTCCGCACGGCACCGGCACCGGCGGACCCGGCTACAAGTTCGAGGACGAGTGCCGCGCCGACCTGAAACACGACGCGCCCGGCAAGCTTTCGATGGCCAATGCCGGCCCCGGCACCAACGGCAGCCAGTTCTTCATTACCCATGTGCCGACGCCGTGGCTGGACGGCAAGCACACGATCTTCGGCGAAGTGGTTTCCACGGAGGATCAGGCCGTGGTGAACGCGATCCGGCAGGGCGACACCATCGAGAAGATCACGATCGAAGGCGATTCGGCGCCGCTGCTGGCCGCGCAAGCCGATCGCGTCAAGCAGTGGAATGCCAGGCTCGACGCACGTTGAGCGCGCACACGAATTCGCGCGTTCGCCCTGATTCGGAAGGCCAGGTCGCCGTCGGCTTGTTTTGCGCAGCGTGAGGCGTCTCCGACCGGAGACGGCACACCGGATTGCGGCAGTGCACAACGGTGCGTGATAAAATCGATCGTTGTTCCTCGTCGCTTTCGGGAGGTTGCCATGCCCAGACTCGCCACCCGCACCGGCCGCGCCAAGCCCAGCGCGATCATGGTCATCGCCGAGAAGGCGAAGCAGCTCAAGGCCGACGGCAAGGATGTCGTCAATTTCTCGATTGGCGTGCCGAATTTCCTGCCGGGCGATCACGTCTACCAGGCGGTTCGTGATTGGACCTCGCGCGACAGCGGCGCCTACGGCAGCAACCGTGGCGCGCCCGCGTTGCTGGATGCCATCGTCTCGCATTTCAAGCAGAGCGGTCTGGATGGCTATACGCGCAACCAGGTCACCGTCGGCATCGGCGCCAAGCAGGTGCTGTACAACCTGTGCGAAGCGCTGCTGGACGAAGGCGACGAGATCGTGTTTCCGTCGCCGTACTGGACCAGCTACGTCGACATCGCCGAGATCCTTGGCGCGAAGATCACGATCCTGGAATGCCCGCCGGAGCAGAACTACAAGCTGACGCCCGCGCAACTCGACAAGGCGCTGGCGTCCAGGCCGAAGGTGTTCCTGTTCAACAATCCATCCAACCCGACCGGCATGGTATACAGCCGCGACGAGGTCGCGGCGCTGGCCGAAGTACTGGTAAAGCACCCGGACACGTGGATCATCACCGACGATATCTACAACCGCCTGGTGTTCGACGGCATCGGTTACCACAATTTCGTGCAGTTCAAGCCCGAGTTGCGCGAACGCACCTTCATCATGGATTCGCTGTCCAAGACCTATGGCATGCCGGGCTGGCGCGTGGGTTTCGTGGCCGGCCCCGAAGCCGGCATCAAGGGACTGGTGACGCTGAACTCCAACCACATCACCTGCCTGCCGGAAATCACGGAAGTCGCTGCGATCACGGCCTTGACCGGTCCGCAAGCGATTCCTTCAGCCAAGCGTGACGAGTTTTCCAAGCGACGCGACGAAGTCGTCAACGCGCTGCTCGCGATTCCGGGCGTGAAGTGTCCGCGTCCGCAAGGCGCGTTCTACGCGTTCCCCGACATCTCGGTGGCGTTCGGCAAATCGCACAACGGCAGGCCGATCGGGAACGACGTCGATTTCTGCAAGGCGCTGTTGGAAGACAAGTTCGTCGCGACGGTGCCGGGTTCGGCATTCGGCGAACCGCGTTCCTTGCGGATTTCCTACACCTGCGCGCCCGAGCAGTTGCAGAAGGGGCTCGCGCGCATCCAGTCGTTCTTCGCCGAATTGAGCGACGCGCGGGTCGAGCGCGCACGCGCCGCCGGCGCCTGAGCGATCGTTGACGTTGCCGTGCATCGCGTCGCCGCGCGATGGANGTTCCTGTCCGTTGTTCCATTGATGGAGTCGTACGCATGAAAACCCCCGTTCGCGTTGCCGTCACCGGCGCCGCCGGCCAGATCGGTTACGCCCTNNTNTTCCGCATCGCCGCCGGCGACATGCTGGGTCCCGACCAGCCCGTGATCCTGCACCTGCTGGAAATCACGCCCGCACTGCCGGCGTTGAACGGCGTGGTGATGGAACTCGACGACTGCGCGTTTCCGCTGCTGGCGGGCGTGGTCGCGACCGACGACGCCAACGTCGCCTTCAAGGACGTCGATTACGCGTTGCTGGTCGGCGCGCGTCCGCGCGGCCCCGGCATGGAGCGCAAGGATCTGTTATCCGCGAACGGTGCGATCTTCGGCCCGCAGGGCAAGGCGCTGAATGCGCACGCCAGGCGCGACGTGAAGGTGCTTGTGGTCGGCAATCCGGCCAACACCAACGCGCTGATCGCGCAGGCCAACGCGCCCGATCTCGATCCGAAATGCTTCACCGCGATGGTGCGTCTCGACCATAACCGCGCCAAGGGCCAGCTCGCCGCCAAGGCCGGCGCGCACAATACCGACGTCCGGAAGATGATCATCTGGGGCAATCATTCGTCCACGCAATATCCCGACATCCACCATGCGACGGTGAAGGGCGAGCCGGCGTTGTCGCTGGTCGATCAGGCGTGGTACGAAAAGGAATTCATCCCGACCGTGCAACAGCGCGGCGCCGCGATCATCAAGGCGCGCGGCGCGTCGTCGGCCGCATCCGCCGCATCCGCCGCGATCGACCACTGCATTCGTGGGCACTCGGCACCGCCGAAGGCGACTGGGTGTCGATGGGCATTCCGTCCGATGGTTCCTACGGCATCAAACCCGGGGTGATCTACGGCTACCCGGTGACCTGCAGGAACGGCAAGTACGAAATCGTGCAGGGGCTCGAGATCAACGACTTTTCGCGCGCGCGCATGGATGCCACCGACAAGGAACTGCGCGAGGAGCGCACCGCCGTCGCACATCTGCTTGGCTGAGCGGAAGCTTCATGATTGAAGAAAAGGGCGGCCATCGTGCCGCCTTTTTTCTTGTGCCGAGCGGACTCAGTTATCTCGGCAATATCAGCGAGGAATTGCTGAATGCCCTGTCGCGCATGCCGCTGCACGCGATCCCGTTTCGAAGTCTTGGTCGCGCGCATCGCGGGCCAGCAGCCGGCCCCATCACGCTCGGACGCCTCCCCGGCGCCGGATTCTGGTTCGTTCCGATCGCCGCAGCGATCCGCGGCGTTCATGCCTCGTGCACCCGTTGCGCGTGCGCCTTCGGCTGGATCTCCTTGCCGAATCGGCAGGCGTACACCTGCGTTGCCTGAGCGCCGAGGAACAGGATCAATGCGCTGTAATACACCCACACCACGATCAGGATCAGCGAACCCGCCGCGCCCGCGGAGCTATAGCGCAGGTGCGCGAGGTAAACCCCCAGCGCGTACTTGCCGATGGTGAACAGCGCGCCGGTGATCAGGGCGCCGACCAGCACTTCGCGCCATTGGATTTCCGCATCGGGCACATACTTGTACAGCAGCGCGATCACCCCCACCACGATCGCGAACGAAATCAGCGCGTAGATCACCCGCAGCGCGATTCCGGCGCCTGGAAACAGTTGCGATACGTAGTGCTCGGCGCCGGCGAGCGCGATGCTGATGGCCATTGAGACCAGCAGCACGAATGCCATGCCCAGCACGATCGCCAGGGCCAGCAGGCGCGAACCGAGCAGCCGCCAGATCACGTTGCGATCGGGCGCGGTCTTCACGTCCCAGATCTGGTTGAGTGCGGTCTGCAAGTGTGCGAACACGGTGGTGGCGCCGACCACCAGCACAACGGTACCGATGATGGTGGAAACCATGCCGGCATGGGGGTTCCCGGCCTGGGTCATCAGCACCCGCACGACATCGGATTCCTGGGAACCCACCATCGAGCCGACGTATTGCAAGACCTGTTCGCGCGCCGCGTCCGTGCCGAATACCAGCCCGGCAAGCCCGGTCAGCAACAGCAGCAGTGGCGCCATCGATAGCAGCGTGTAGTAGCTCAACGCCGCGGCAAGCTGGAACGGCTTGTTCGCGAAAAAACCGGTGACGACGGCCTTCGATATATTCCAGATCGTCCTGAACAACATGGCTTCCTGCCGTTTTTTTCACTTGGCCCGCATGAGGACAGCATGCCACGCCAGGCGCCGGCAATTGTCATTGCCGCGTGGAGGGTCAGGACGCCGGCGTGCCGCGACGGGTTTCGCTGCGCTTCAACTGGTCATCGACCACGGTCGCGATCACGATGTCAGCGCCCACGTTGACGGTGGTGCGTGCCATGTCCAGGATCCGGTCGACGCCGATGATGATGCCGATGCCTTCCGGCGGTACGCCGAACGTCGCGAGCAGCGCCGCGACCAGCGGCAGCGAACCCCCGGGAATGCCGGCCACCGCGACCGCACTCAGCACCGCGAGCAGCATCAGGATCAGTTGTTGCGCCAGCGACAGGTCGATGCCGAATATCTGCGCGATGAACAGCACCACGCAGCCTTCGAACAGCGCAGTGCCGCTCATGTTCATGGTCGCGCCGAGCGACAGCACGAAACTCGCGGTGCTGTTGCGCAGCTTCAGGTCTTCGCTGGCCACCGNCAGCGAGGTCGGCAACGTGGCATTNCTGGAACTGGTCGAGAACCCGGTCACGAGGATCGGCCGGATCTGGCGGAAGAACTGGCCNGGCGAGCGCTTCCCCAGCAGCCGGATCCACACCGACATGGTGCCGAACAGATGCAGCGCCAGCGCCACCACGCAGCCCGCGACGAATACCGACAACGACAGCAGCACGTTCACGCCGACCTTCACGATCACGCTGTAGATCATCGCCGGCACCGCATAGGGCGCCAGTTCCAGCGCGAAATCCACGATCCTGGTCATCACCTCGGTGACGGTGTCGAGGCCCCGCTGCAGCGATCTCCGTCGGTCTTCGGCGAGCCCGGTCGCCGCGGCGCCGACCAGGATCGCGAACAGGATCAACGGCAGCACCTCGCCCAATGCGCCGCGGCTGGAACCCGCGATCGCGCCCAAGAGGTTGCGCGGCATGAACATGTCGACCAGCAGCGCCAGGCTCATGGTGGGCCGCGCGGCCTCGGTGGCGAGGGTCTGCTGCGCGCGGCTGCCGTATTCCGCCATCAGTTGCGTGGTCGCGTCGCTGCCCATGTGGTGGCCGGGTTGCAGCACGTTCATCATGGCCAATCCGATCGCGACCCCAATCAGCATGTTGGCAACGAACAGCACGAACGTGCGTCCGGCCAGGGGCCCGAGCCGATCCAGCCGGCCAAGCTGGGTTACGCCGGACGCGAGCGAGGAGAACACCAGCGGCATCACGACGAAAAAGAGCAGCCGCAGGAAGACCTGCCCGAACGGATCGAATATCGCACCGGACACGCGCTGCATGAACGCGAGGAATGGCGGATAAAGCTGGCCGACACCGAGGGTCGCCAGCGCGGCAACCACGCCGATTACCAGACCCCACAGGATGCGCGTGGCGAGTGGCATGCGCCGTTTCATTGCCCCGAATGTACGTGAGCGCGGCCCTGGCGTCACCTGTTTGGGCGCGATCCGTCAGGCGCAGGTTGCCGGCGCCTGTGCGATGGGCCGCTGCGTTAGAATTGCGGCTTTGCCGGAGGCTGCATGAGCGAATCCCATTCCGCGGGCGCCCGCTTCCGCGCCGCGCTCGCCGCCGAAGCGCCGTTGCAGGTCGTCGGCGCGATCACCGCCTATGCCGGCCTGATGGCCAAGCGCACCGGCTACAAGGCGTTGTATCTCTCCGGCGGCGGCGTCGCGGCCAATTCGCTCGGGGTGCCCGACCTTGGCATCTCGACGATGGAAGACGTGCTGACCGATGCGCGCCGCATCATCGACGCCACGCAGTTGCCGCTGCTGGTCGATATCGACACCGGTTGGGGCGGCGCCTTCAACATTGCGCGCACGATCCGTTCGTTCGAGCGCATCGGCGTCGCTGCCGTGCACCTGGAAGACCAGGTCGGCCAGAAACGCTGCGGTCATCGCCCCGGCAAGGAAGTGGTGCCGAAAGAGGAAATGGTCGATCGCGTGAAAGCGGCCGTGGACGCGAAGACCGATCACGACTTCGTGTTGATGGCGCGCACCGATGCGGCCGCGATCGAAGGCATCGACAGCGCGATCGAGCGCGCCGTGGCTTATGTCGAAGCCGGCGCGGACATGATCTTCCCCGAGGCGATGAAGACGCTCGAGGATTACCGCAAGTTCAAGGCGGCCGTGAAGGTGCCGATCCTCGCCAATCTCACGGAGTTCGGGTCCACGCCGTTTTTCACCGTCGACGAACTGCGCTTCGCCAACGTCGACATCGCGCTCTACTGCTGCGGCGCGTATCGCGCGATGAACAAGGCCGCACTGGGCTTTTACGAAACCGTGCGCCGGGACGGTACGCAAAAAACCTACGTGCCGCAGATGCAGACACGCGAGGAGCTGTACGACTTCCTGGGCTACCACGCCTACGAAGACAAGCTCGACGAATTGTTTGCGGCGAAGAAATAGGCGTCATGGCGGAGCCACAACGCGACGAAAACATACCGACGCCCATCGGCAAACGGGTGGGGCGCGAAATCCGTTACGACGCCGTCGCTGCGGTAATTGCGGCGCTGGTGGGCATGCTTGCATTGATGGTCGCGGGTTACACCGCCTACATCCAGCGCCAGCAGGTGAGCGCGCAGGTGTGGCCGTACCTCATGTGGGCGAACAGCGACAATGGCATGGATTACTTGTGGATCAACAAGGGAGTCGGCCCCGCCATCGTGAAAAGCACAGTGGTGCTGGTGGGTGGCAAGCCGCAACGTGACTGGAAGACGGTGATGCGGTCCATGCAGGTCGATCCGCAGGATTACGGACAAAGCACGTTCAACCACAACGTGATTTCGGCCGGCGAAACTTTGGAGTGGCTCAAGTTCAAGAACCATGATCAATTCCAGACGTTTCGTGATGCGGCCAGGACGCGCATGGCCCTGAAGGTGTGCTACTGCTCGACCCTGGGCGACTGCTGGGTGAATGACAGCACCCGCAACGACGGCAACACTCGCTTCGCGGTCGGGAAATGCCCGGCCGTGCCCGAAGCGCAACAATTCGATGATTGAACCGGAATGACCGACGTAACCGACAGACAAGGCCATGCAGCGCGACGCCGCGAGATCAGATGGGACGCGATGGCAGCGATCATTGCGTCGCTGGTCGGGTTCCTCGCCCTGCTCGTCGCTGGTTACACCGCGTACATCGAGCGCTATATCGCCGAAATCCAGACGAAGCAGGTGCAGGCGCAGGTGTGGCCGTGGCTGGTGGCCGGCAACAACGACAACGAGCGTTCCATCGAATTCCTCAACAAGGGTGTCGGTCCGGCGATCGTGCGCAGTGCGCAGGTTTTCGTGGACGGCAAACCGCAACCGGATTGGCAACACGTGTTGAAGGCTCTGGGCACGGTCCCGCATCAGTATTCGCAGTCGACACTCAACCCCAACGTACTGACCCCCGGCGAGAAAGTCCCGGCGATCCAGTTCGCGGACGAGGAGGACTACAGGCGATTCAGGGCGGTCGCGGTCACGCATCTGACATTGGTCAACATCTGCTACTGCTCAACCCTCGACGAGTGCTGGATGTACAGCGACAAGCACGCGGTCGGCTACAAGTCCCTGGCACAGCTGGTGAAACCGGTCGACCGGTGTCCGAAGCTGCCCAACAATGTCATTTTCAACAACTGACGGCGCGGCCCGATCGGTGCTGCAATGATTCGAAGATGGAGAAAATCATGAGCGACAACGCACAAGTTCTGCCCAAAGCCAAGAAATCCGTCGCGCTTTCCGGCGTCGCCGCGGGCAATACCGCGCTGTGCACGGTCGGCCGCAGCGGCAACGACCTGCATTACCGCGGCTACGACATCAAGGATCTCGCCACCAAGGCCACGTTCGAGGAAGTCGCGCACCTGCTGGTGCACGAGCATCTTCCGACCTGGGCGGAATTGAACGCGTACCGCGCCAAGCTGCAGCGCTTGCGTGGACTGCCGCAGCCGGTCAAGGCGGCACTGGAATTGCTGCCGGCCTCGACGCACCCGATGGACGTGATGCGCACAGGTTGTTCCGTGCTCGGCACCGTGTTGCCGGAAGCGCACGATCACAACGTCACCGGCGCGCGCGACATCGCCGACCGGTTGATGGCAAGCTTCGGTTCGATGCTGCTGTACTGGTATCACTTCTCGCATAACGGCCGCCGCATCGACGTCGAAACCGCCGACGAAACGACCGCCGCGCACTTCCTGCACCTGTTGCACGGGAAAGCACCCAGCGATCTGCACGCGAGCGCGTTGGACAAGTCGCTGGTGCTGTATGCCGAGCACGAGTTCAATGCCTCCACGTTCGCCGCGCGCGTGATCGCCGGCACCGGCAGCGACTTCTACTCCGCGATCACCGGCGCGATCGGCGCGTTGCGCGGACCCAAGCACGGTGGGGCCAACGAGGTGGCGATGGATATCATCAGCCGCTATCGCACCGCGGGCGACGCCGAAGCCGACATCCGCCAGCGCGTCGCCAACAAGGAAATCGTGATCGGTTTCGGCCATCCGGTCTACACGATCGGCGATCCGCGCAATCCGATCATCAAGGAAATCTCGCGCAAGCTGTGCACCGACGGCGGCAATCCACGCCTGTTCGAGGTGTCCGAACGCATCGAGAACGTGATGATGGAACTCAAGAAGATGTTCCCGAACCTCGACTGGTATTCGGCCAGCGCGTACCACATGCTGGGCGTGCCGACCGCGATGTTCACGCCGCTGTTCGTGATCGCACGCACCTCGGGTTGGTCGGCGCACGTGATCGAGCAGCGCCAGGACGGCAAGATCATCCGGCCGAGCGCGAATTACACCGGCCCGGAAGACCAGGTTTACGTGCCGATCGAGAAGCGCTGAGGATCGGCGACGCGCTCCATGGCGCTTTCATGATTCCGGAGCAAGCCGGAATCCACCTCGCCGTGGCAAGCGTGAATCCCAGATGGATCCCGGATCGCGGCGACGCCGCGCCGGGATTGACGGCGAAAAAGGCCGCGCACTGCGCGGCCTTTTTTCCCTGCCGCGACGTCAAGCCGCCTGATCGACGTCCTCGGCCTTCAGTACGCGCTGGACGCCCGCATCCGCGCGCATGCGCTGCTCGAATTTCCTGAGGTTGTCGAGGCCGGACAGGTCCACCTTCGTGCCCTTGGCCCAGCGCAGCATCACGAACAGGTAAGGATCGGCGATGGACTTGCGGTCTCCCGCGATCCAGTCGTGCTTGCCGAGCTGCGCATCGACGCGTTCGAACAGCGTGCGCAACTGCTTGCGGGCGTTGTCGTGGGTCTTCCCGATGGTTGCCTTGTCTTCGAGGTAATCGGTGGTCCCGAACATCGGTTTGAAAGCCGGGTGCATGTCGGAGTTGAAGAACCCCAACCAGCGGTTCACTTCCGCGCGGCTTCTGGGCGTACCGTCGCCGCCGAGCTTCGCTTCCGGGTTGGTGTCGGCGATGTAATTCAGGATCGCGGCATTCTGCGTGAGCGACCAGTCGCCGTCTTCCAGTACGGGTACGGCGCCCGCCGGGTTGAGCAGGCGAAAGTCCGGCGTGGCGCGCTGTTCACGACTGACGATCACCGCCGTGTACGGCTTGCCCGTCCATTCCAGCACGATGTGGTCGGCCATCGAACATGCGCCGGGCGATGTGTACAGTTTCATGCGCCAATCCTCGAAACGATGAACTTTCCTATATGCGTACCGCCGGCGCACGAATCAAGCCGGTTTTGCAGGAAGTTCAACGGGCTTGAAATAAATGCCACGCCAAGGACAAGCATCCGGCCGAGCGCTTTCGCCTAACTCGTTGAGCACACTGCGCTTTGTGCGGGCGCGTCGACCTCGTCCATGATGGCACGTTCGATGCTCTCCGATGCTCTGCCAAAACCGGCAAATCAAACGGAGAAATGCACATGCGCAAAACACAGATGGTCTCGGCGGTTTGCCNGGGGCTGGGAATGTCGATGGCCTTTTCACTNTCCGCGCAGGCACAGGATGCCAATGCCAATGGCGACGTGAGTTACCTGCACAACTTCCCGCGCGACAACGTGAGCCTTACGCTGGTGGGCGGCGCGAAACAACCGCTCGGGGATGTGCAAGTGGGCGATGTCTACGACGCGAGCATCGGCATGGGCCTGGCGCTGAACGACAGGGCGCTGATCAGCTTCGGCTACGACCCCAGAGTTTCGTCGGCGCGACCAGGGCGGACGGACGCTTGCCGGTTCGACGCGTACCGTCCTGGGCAGCCTGCTGGTGGGCGGCCCGTACAGGATCAACGACCACCGCAGCTTGAACGTGGCGCTGAGCCTCGGCGTCACGCGCGACACACCNGACGTCACCCTGATCGTGCGTCTCCCGATGACGTTCTGATCGATATGCGAGCGACCGAAAATGTCGTCTGTGCGTCAGGCCGCAGGCCTGCTGCCTTCCGACGCTCACATTACGTCTTCACCGGCCAATCCCTGCGATCGGTAGCGCAGCAGCTTGTTGTAGACGGTCTTGAGTGAAATACCCAACACCCGCGCCGCTTCCCGCTTGTTGTTGTGGAAGTGGGCGAGGGTCTTCAGCAGCGCTTCGCGTTCCATTTCCTCGAACGTCGTACCGACGCTGAACTGGATCGTTCCATCCAGCGGGGCAGGACGAAAGACCGAATTCGATCCGATGGCGCCATTGTGTGGCGAATGGTGGGTGTCGGAGGCGCGGCGGTGCGGGAGTCGTCCGGGATCATCCTGTATCTCGAGGTCGCGGGTTTCTCCCGACGTGATGTATTGGCGCCGAATCGTGTGCAGCAATTCGCGCACATTGCCCGGCCATGCCCGCTTGGTCAGCGCGTCCAAGGCTTCCGCGCTCAGGCATTTTTCGGTGCCATACCTCTCGTTCAGCTGGTCGAGGAAATGTTGCGCGAGCAAAGGTATGTCTTCCCGCCGCTCGCGCAAGGGGGGCACCGTCAGTGGAAATTCCAGCAGGCGAAAATACAGGTCCTGACGCAAAACGCCCGTCGCGACGGCGTGCTGCAGGTCGCGGTTGGAAGCGGCGATCACGCGCACGTCGATCGGAATCTCGCGCGTTCCGCCGACGCGGGTCACCCTGTGTGTCTCGATCGCCCGCAGCAAATGCACCTGCAATGCCAGCGGCATTTCGGTGATTTCGTCGAGGAACAGCGTGCCGCCGCGCGCCTGCTCGAAATAGCCGGCGTGCAGTTGCGTGGCGCCGGTGAAGGACCCACGTTCGTGCCCGAACAACTGGCTGCTCAACAGGTCCGGCGAGACGGCGCCGCAGTTCACAGCCACGAAATCCCCGCTGCGACCACTGAGCTTGTGCAACGCTTGCGCGACCATTTCCTTGCCGGTGCCGCTTTCACCGTGGACCAGCACGCCGACTTCGAGCGGCGCAACGCGACGGATGCTTTCGAACAACGCCTGCATCCAGAGGGAGCGGCCCACCATGCCGCCGAGCTGTCCGTCGAACTGGATTTCCCGCGAGGACGTGCGCAGCAGGGACCGATTCATCAAACCCAGCAACGCCTCCAGCGAGAGCGGCTCGGTTACATGATCAGCGTTGCCGCGGTTGCGGAGATTCGCGCCGGCACCTCCTGCAATCACGACCTGTCCTTGTCGCGTCAGGTCGGCATCGAGGAACTGCGCCAGATCATCCTCGGCAAGCGAACATGGGTCCATCAGGATCAGATCGAATTGCTTTTTTGCTACCCATGCCAAGGCTGGCCCGAGTCCCGCCGCCCACGTGAGCTGGCAGCGCGCGGCTCCGGCGGCCGCGCTGGCCAGGTTCACCAGTCCGCCCTCGCCATCGATCAGCAGAACGTGACCCATGCGGGGAGCCATGACCCCACTCCTGTAGTGGTCTGAAGGTCCGCGAGTGATTTCAAGTATCGCGCCAGGACGTGAACGGATGTGCCAAGGGAGATTCATGATCGGTTCACGATCATTAACGCCTTTGCGCGGCGCGCGCATCCGTCAGAGGGTTGCGGCGAGTTCCGTCGCTTGCCGGATCGCACGTTTGGCGTCGAGTTCGGCCGCGATGTCCGCGCCGCCAATCACATGCACGCGTATCCCGAGCGCGATCAACTCGTCGGCCAATGCACGATTCGATACCTGGCCCGCGCAGATGATCACGTTGTCGACGCCGAGCGTTTGCGGCTCGCCGTCGAGGGTGATGTGCAGACCGGCGTCGTCGATCTTTTCGTAGGTGACGCCGCCCATCATCTTCACGCCCTTGGCTTTCAACGACGCGCGGTGCACCCAGCCGGTGGTTTTGTTGAGGCGCTTGCCGGGTCGGCCGGCGGTGCGCTGCAATAACCACACTTCGCGTGGCGACGCTTCGACTTCGGGTTTGTCCAGTCCGCCGCGATGTTCCAGCGTGGTGTCGACGCCCCATTCGCGCGTCCAGCGAGCGATGTCGGTGGTGGGCGAGGGCGGCGGTTGGGTCAGGAATTCGGCGACGTCGAAACCGATGCCGCCGGCGCCGATGATCGCGACACGTTTGCCGATCGGCCGCAAGCCCATCAAAGCCTCATGGTAACCCATCACCATCGGATGATCCTGCCCCGGAATGTGCGGATCGCGCGGCGTGACGCCGGTGGCGATGACCACGGCATCGAAGTTCCCGACTTGCAAGGTCGCCGCGTCGGCGCGTTTCCCGAGGTGCACTTCGACGCCGAGTTCATCCAGCAGGTTGCCCCAGTAACGCATCGGTTCGGCGTATTCCTCCTTGCCGGGAATGCGCCTGGCGAGTTTGAATTGACCGCCTATTTCGGTTGTCTGCTCGTACAGGCTCACGGGGTATCCGCGTTGCGCGAGCGTGGTCACGCAGGCAAGGCCCGCCGGGCCTGCGCCGACTACCGCAAAACGTTTCTTCTGCGCGACCGGCGCATCGACGAGTTCGGTTTCGTAACACGCGCGCGGATTCATCAGACACGACGCGCGCCTGTTTTCGAATACGTGGTCGAGGCACGCCTGGTTGCAGGCGATGCACGGGTTGATCAACGACGCGCGCCCGCTGCGCGCCTTCGCCACCCACTCGGGGTCGGCCAGCATCGGGCGCGCCATCGACACCATGTCGGCATCGCCGCGCGCCAGCACTGCTTCGGCCACTTCCGGCATGTTGATGCGGTTGGTGGTGATCAGCGGGATACCGATGCTTTCCTTCATCCGCCGCGTCACCCACGTGAACGCCGCGCGCGGCACGCTGGTGACGATGGTCGGGATGCGCGCCTCATGCCAGCCGATGCCCGTGTTGATCAGCGTGGCGCCTGC
>JGI24741J21665_1000122_pt1 | contig 20977 bp, 26 predicted proteins | sample KBSCornC7_FD_21665 | JGI IMG/M metagenome (IMG submission 21665) | reverse complement strand
CGCTCCTGCGGAGGCAAGAGCGCAGCGCGCGCCCGGAGGAACATGACGACGCTTGAAGTCGGCGCTGTGGAGCGGCCTGTCTCATTCGGCGCCTTTCGCTGGGGGTGGTGTGCGAAGGGGCGGGAATCGCGAGCGCCGTCTACTGTCCGGCCGTTCCAGCCGTCGACCGCAATTGCGCAGCTCCATCGCTTGCGGCATCCTGAAGCAATGACCGATCCCATGCCTGTCATCCAGAGCCTGCTCTCCGGATTGCCGATCTTCCTGCTCCACCTGGCCTCTGCCACCCTGGCCTGGCTGGCGGCGCTGGCACTCTATATGTGGATCACGCCGCATGATGAATTTGCGCTGATCCGGGAAGGCAATGCGGCGGCGGCGATCTCGCTGGGCGGGGCAGCGATCGGACTCGCGGTGCCGCTGGGCTTTTGCCTCGCGGGTTCGGTGAATGTCTGGGACATCATGATCTGGGGGAGCGTCACCCTGATCCTGCAACTCATCGCCTTTCGCATGGTCGATTTCCTGCTGGGCTCGCTACCCACCCGAATCGAGGCGGACGAACGGTCCGCCGCCATCTTCCTTGCCATGATGAAGGTCGCCATCGCCTGCCTTACTGCCGGCGCGGTCGCGGGCTGAGCCATGGCGCGCGGGCGCTTCGGCTGTCTGCCTGGCCTGCTTGGCATCATCCTGGCGCTGCTGTGGATCAGCGAGGTGACCAGGCCTACGCCGCTGCGTGTCGAGGCGTTCGACCCCCGCTCTCCCCGCCGCCCGATGCCGCAATGGAGCGATGAGAGCTTCGTCATCGAGGAACGGGCAGAGGCGCCCGCCGACAGCATGGGCACGACCTTCTCAATCGATCGTTCCGGCGCCTGGCTGACCGCCGAGCATGTCACCCATGGCTGCACCCGCGTCGGCATAGAGCAGGGCGGCTTTGCCCGACCCGTGTCGCGGCTGGTGGAAAGCCGGGAAGCGGACGCCTCGCTGGTGCGCGGCGGCGTTGCGAGCGACCAGGCCCTGCCGCTGTCGGAACGCATGCCGCCGCCCGGATCGGTCGGCTATCATATGGGTTTTCCCGGCGGCCAGCCCACGCTGGTCATATCGGAGCTTATTGGTGCAGCGCGCGCCCGGCGCGGGGTGGGGGAGGAGACGCAGCCGGTGCTCGCCTGGGCCGAACATGCGCGCATCCCCATGGGGGACGGCACCTTGTCCGGCATCAGCGGCGGACCCGTCTTTGCCGAGGACGGGCATGTCGTGGGCGTCAACAGCGCCGCCACGGACCGGCGCGGGCGGATATTGACGACGGCACCCGATGCCATGATGCGGCTGGTCGTCGCCAGCCGGGCGGTGACGGAACGGCCGGTGGCCTACCCCTTCCTGGACGTCGCCGATGCGCACGCCCGCTTCGAATCCTGGTTGGCGCAGGGGGTGATCCGGCGCATCTTCTGCGATGTGGATGATGGGCCGGAGCAGTTGACGGCAGGTAGCCCCAAGGGCTAGGTCGCGCCAAATTCACAGGATCTGGACCATCATGAGCGATACGCCCCCCGACCGCCTTTCCACCAACCCGAAGAGCCCCTTTTTCGACATGGACGTGCTGCAGCGGGGCATCGGCATCCGCTTCAAGGACCGGGTCCGCAATGACGTCGAGGAATATTCCATCTCGGAAGGCTGGATTCGCGTCGCGGCCGGGAAGACGCGCGACCGTCATGGGCAGCCGCTGACGATCAAGCTCTCCGGCCCGGTCGAAGCCTGGTTCGAGAATCCTGCGGAGGACGCCGGGCAAAGCGCGGACAAGGCGGAATAGCCTTTTTGATCGCGGTGGACGAAAGACGCGCTCTTCTGGTTGGGGTGGCGTCCTTCGACGCGAAAGACGCCAGCGATCCCCGCGCCTCAACGCAAGGCCGCGTCCCGTTTCACCTCCGCGATGATGTCGCGCAGCGAGCGGGTCGAGGGCGTCGAATCGGCATAGCGGATGGCGCGCAGGTCGACCGTCAGGCGCGGCTGTCGGGCAACGACCGTCCGCGCCGACGGCGCCTCCGGCTCCGGATCGTCCTTCGCCACGTTCATGCTCGCAAGACGAACGCTGTCGCCCAGTGCGGGGTCGGGCTGGAATTCATGCAATTGCGGCTTGTCGGGATAGATGAAACCGAAGGTCGGGTTGCTGCGCGCGCCCATCTGGTTGGTCGGACTGTGCCAGACGCGCACCGCGCTCCAGTCGCCTGCTTCGGACACGTCGATCGCGAGAACGTCTTCTTCGATCGCGCCAGGTACCGACCAGTTGGCGTGCCGGATCAGCACGCGCCGGTCATCCAGGACCCGGCTGACCACTGCGACATGACCCAGCACCATCGGGCCGACGGGACGGAAGGCCAGCACTGCGCCCCTGCGCGGTGAATGGCCGCGTTTATAGTGATTTTCCGCCTGGTCCCACCAGGTCAATGCGTCGCCATGGATCTGAACGCCCGATACGGTGCGCGCATAGGGCACGCATTGCAGCATGGTCGCGCCCAGCGCCGGCGTCGTGATCATCAGGCCGGCCAGCAACAAGGCCGCCCAGCGCGTTTTTCCCAATTTCATGCGACCCCAAAAAAGTCAGAATCGCCCCACCGGCCCTGAAACTAGGCGCTGGCGTTTAGGAAATGGTTAAAATGTCAGAAAGCAGTCTGGGCACCGTCGACGCCGACGGTTGCGCGATCCGCCATGGCGATCTGCACCGGAGCAGCGGTCGACTTTTGCGCGTAAATGAAGCCCTTGGCGGCGTTCGGCCGCAGACCCAGATCCCCGATCGGGCCATACCATACGCGCACGTTGGTCCAGTCGTTGTTGGGGGAAACGTCGATAGCGCGGACATTGCGCTCAATGCCGCCGCGATAGGACCAGTTGGCATGGGTCAGCAGCACTTCGCGCTCGTTGATCACCTTGCTGACCATCGCGACATGGCCGACCGGCATGGAACGGCTCGCGGCGAAGGCGAGGACGGCACCGACCCGCGGTTCATGGCCGCGCTCATAGCGGCCCTCGGCCTGGCCCCACCAGCTATTGGCATTGCCGTACAGCGCGATGCCGGAAACCTGGCGGGCGAAAGGAGCGCATTGCAGGACGCCGGCGGCGGCCGGGGTCGTGATCAGGGCGCCAAGCACAAGCGTTGCCGCTGCGACAATAGCGCGAAAACCACCGATCATAGAAATGCGACCCCCGACTTCTGGAACGACTGACCCCGTGGAGGCTTTAGGGCAGACGCCGGACTTGTTGGGAAGCGCCCAGCGACGAATCGTTGTTGCGACGCGTCAATCTGCGGAACGAACGACCTGGCCGGCCGTTACGCAAAATCGGCTGGCTTTACCCAACTCATTGAAAAGACTGCCTTCCGTTCCCGTCATCCAGACCTGACCGCCAGGTTCGCGCAGCCGGTCGAACAGCGCAGCCCGTCGCGACGGGTCGAGATGCGCCGCCACTTCGTCGAGCAACAGCACCGGGGGCTGGCCGCGATGCGCCGAGACCAGCGCGGCGTGGGCGAGCAGGATGGAGAGCAGCAGCGCCTTCTGCTCACCGGTCGAACAGAGCGCGGCGGCCTGCGCCTTGGCAGCATGGACAACGGCGAGATCCTGGCGGTGCGGGCCGGACAGGGTGCGGCCGGCGGCGGCATCGCGGCGGCGCTCGCGCGCGAGGCGAAGCCCCAGGGGCTCCTCGCTCGCTTCTTCCTCGATCGCCAGCAGGGGACGGGCGAAGGGCTGGTCGGGCTGGCCCTGCAGCGCAGCCTGAAGGCGGCTGACCAGATCGGCACGGGCAGCGGCCAGGGCGGCGCCATGTTCGTCCATCTGCGTTTCCAGTGCGCTCAGCCAGGAGGGATCGGCGGCGGACAGATCGTTCAGCAGCCGGTTGCGCGCGCGCATCGCCGCCTCATAACGGGCGCTGTGCACGGCATGGGCGGGATGCAGCGCCAGCGTCAGCCGGTCCAGGAAACGCCGCCGCCCGCCGGGGCTGTCCATGAACAGGCGGTCCATGGCGGGCGTCAGCCAGACGATGGAGAGATGATCGGCCAGCGCGTTGGCGGAGGAGGCAACGCCGCCGATCCGCACCTGCCGCCGGTCGGGCGCGGAAGCGAGAACCCCCGTGCCCAGCATCACGCCGTCCACTTCCGCCGCAATGCCGAAGCCGCCAGCCCCGTCCTGCCGGACCATGTCGCGCAGGGCCGCGCCTCGCAAGCCGCGCCCGGGCGCCAGCATCGACACGGCCTCCAATATGTTGGTCTTGCCCGCGCCATTGTCGCCCGTCAGCACGATGAAGCTGTGATCGGGCATGATCAGCGCATCCGCATGGTTGCGGAAATCGCTCAAGGTAAGACGGCCGATCATGGGGTGGCTCTATCCAGTGCGAAGGCTTTGGGAAAGCGCGGAGTAGAGCGCCTCCGGTTCCTGCGACGGCAAGGATCGGGAAATCAGCTACACCGCTTGCGTGTCACAGCCCGGCCCCCGTCGATCACCGTCAATTCGCGGCCGCCCGCCGACGGGCGCAGTTCCAGTTTCCTCTTCCAGCTCTGCCCTTCGCCGGTAAAGGCGGCGTCGATGCGGATGCGCCCGTCCGGGCCGTGCGACACGCCGGTCGCCTTCCCCTCGCTTTCCAGGAAGACGAGGCTGGTGGGCGTGATCGTCAGTTCAAGGTCGGCGGCGCGATCGGCGCAGCTTTCGTCCAGCCCGGTCCAGCGCCCCTGCAGGCTGGCGGGAATGGTCGACCCCACCGTCGCCGGCGACGAGGGAATTTCCGGTGCGGGCTCGGCGGTCTGAATCTCGTTCGCGTCCTGCGGCACCTGCTGGATGTCGTTCATCGCCTCATCGACGATATTGGTGGCCATGCCGGGCTGGTCACCCGGCTTGTCGTTGCACGCCGCAAGGACAAGCAGCGGCAGGAGGATCATTGCGCGCATGGGAAGAAAACCGGCGCTTCGCCAATGGGTTCCGGGCCGCCCGCCTTCCTGCTTCATTCCTGCTGTCCTCCAGGTCGAGAGGGGCGTTATGCCACGGCCGGGCCGGGAAGGGAGATGTTTTCTTTGCTCGCGGTGGAAGCGAGCGCACTGGCGGGCTTGCGCGCGTCGAGCGTTGCGGNCATCACCATGGCCGAACGCGATGGCATGTCGGCGTCGCCTGCCCGAGCCTGAGCGAATATGCCTGGAAGAAGAGGAAAGCGATGATGAGAAGCCTGAAGATCGCGCTCGCCCTTGCCGCTGCCGCCGCCGGTTCTCACGGCGCCATGGCCGCGCTGGCCGTCGGGGCCAAGGCGCCCGACTTCACCACCCGCGGCGCGCTCGCGGGCAAGACCTTCACGCTGACGCTGTCGCATCAGTTGAAGCGCGGCCCGGTGGTGCTGTATTTCTTCCCGAAGGCGTTCACGCCCGGCTGTTCCGCCGAAGCGCGGGAATTTGCCGAACATATCGAGGATTTCAGGAAAGCGGGCGCAACCGTCATCGGCATGTCGGGCGATCCGGTNAACGATCTCGTCGCCTTCTCCACGAAGGAATGCGCGGGCAAGTTCGCCGTGGCATCGGCCGGGCCGGCCATCGTGTCGGGCTATGACGTGGCGCTGAAGATGCAGCCGGGCATGACGGACCGTACCTCCTATGTCATTGCGCCGAGTGGCCGCATCGCCTTCGTCCATAGCGAGATGAACTATGCCGGCCATGTGAAGAGCACGCTGGCGGCCGTTCAGGCGATGAAGCAGAAATAGGGGGTTCGCGCCGGCGGCGCCCTTATTTTTTCACATATTTGCCGAACCAGTCGAGCGTCGCCTGCCAGGCGGCCTTGGCGGCGGCTTCGTTGTAGCTGGGACGATAGTCGGCCATGAAGCCGTGGTCGGCGCCGGGATAGACGGTGATCGCGTCGGGCGGCGATTTGCCGGCGATCTTCAGCGCGGCCTGCATCTTCTCTACGTCGGCCACCGGAATGCCCTTGTCGAGCGCGCCATATTGGCCGAGCACCGGGGCCTTGAGCTGGCTCACCTGCTCGATGACGCTCAGCGGCTGCAATTCCGTCTTGTCGCTGATCAGTCGGCCATAGAAGGCGACGCCCGCGTCCAGTTCCCTGCTATGGGCGGCGTAGAGCCAAACCACGCGCCCGCCCCAGCAGAAGCCCGTCATGCCCCGCCGCCTGCCGTCGCCGCCATGGCTGCCCGCCCAGGCATAGGTGGCATCGATGTCCTTCAACACCTGCTCGTCGGAAGCCTTGGAAACGATGGTGCCAATCAGTTGCTTGAAGTCCGCGACCTTGGTCGCGTCGCCATGGCGCGCGAACAGGTCGGGCGCGATGGCATAATAGCCCGCCTGGGCGAAGCGGCGGCAAAGATCGCGTATCCACTCGTGCACGCCGAATATCTCATGCACCACGACGATGATCGGTGCGGCCCTGGCGGCGGCAGGCCGGGCGACGAAAGCAGGCATGGCGAAGCCGTCGCTCGCCCTGATCGACACGGCCTCTTCCTTCAATCCTTCGCCGGAAGTCTGGACCGCGCTGCTGGATATGGGACGGCAGGCGGCAGCGAACCCGGCAGCGAATGCCCCGCCCATCAGCAGCTTGCGCCGGTCGAGTCCGGTCGAGCCGATCCAGTTTCTGTCCTCTGGCAAGCGTTGGGGCTGATCCTGTCCGTCGGTCATGCGCGTCTCTCCTCAAGCCATTGCGGCAGAGCCTGAGCCTTTTCACATGGAGCGAGAACGCCCTGTCCCCGGATGCCGCATTTTTCCGAGTCGTTGATCCTGGCGCGCCGCGTCAGATCGGACGCGGCCATGCCCTCCGAATTTTCGTCGTGGCATCGTCAATCGGATGATCGCTGTCCGGTTTTTCGCACGATGCTTGAAGTCCCCTTATAATCCAAGAGCAAAAGGAATGATCATCCCGTGACCGGGACAGCCGCGCTCCTCTCATTCTCCGCTTCCAGCGCCTTCGACCGCTCCTCCAGATAGACCTTGATCATCGCGATGATCGGGTCGGCGAGAAACAGACCCATGATCCCGAACAGCGCGCCGAACAGGATTTGCGCCGCCAGCACGAGCGCGGGAGCCAGATCGGTGGCGCGCTTGGCCACCATCGGCACGATCAGGTAACCGTCGACGATCTGCACGACCAGATAGACGCCGAACGCATATAGCCCGGCATTCACGCCCGCCGAAAAGCCGACCAGCACGATCAGCACGCCGGAGATGATCGACCCGATATTGGGGAGGAAGGCGAACAGTCCGGTCAATATGCCGAGCAGCCCGGCCATCGGCACCCCGCCGGCCCAAAGCAGCAGCCAGGTTCCCACGCCTTCCACCGTCATGCCGATCAGCCGGCCGAACATCAGCCGCCGGAGCGTCCAGCCCATCCGGTCGGCAATGGCGTAGAAGCGACCGCGCCTGTCCATCGGCAGCATCCAGGCGACGCCGCGCTCATAGAGCTTGGGTTCTATCGCGATGAAGATGGCGAGCACCAGCATCATCACCCCGCTGGTGACCGCACCGACCATCGTCCCCACCGCCGCCGTCACCCGTCCGAGCGAACTCATCGCCTGTTGCGCCAGGCTCTTGAAATCCTCCGGCGTGGTGGTGATGCCGAGCTGTTGCAGCCATTGGCCAATGCGGTTGATCTGCGTCTCGACGATGACCCGCATCGCCTGTGCCTGCGCAGCCAGGCTCGATCCCGTCAGGTAGAAGGTGTAGATCAGGAAGGCGAGGGCGGCGATCAGCACCAGGGCCAGTCGCCAGCCGCGCCCGATCGGCAGAACCCGGCCCAGCAGCCGGGTACCGCCGTCCATCATCGTGGTCAGCACCAATGCGCCCATGATGAGCATGATCGGCTGCGCGAGCAGCACGAGCAGCGCGATGGCGATGCCGATGGCGAACCAGACCCCCGCGCGCTTGATNTCATGCTGGACCAGCGGGCTGCGCAATTCGCTGGGGCCGGGTTCCTCAATGTGGATTTTCGTCCCGCTCAATCCTGGCCCCCTGTGCAAGGCTTATTTCGGTGGAGTAACGCTCGCCGGGCGCAGGCTGTTCCCGGCNCGGCCACCGCGCAGNGCATGGAGCCAGCTTAGCGGGTTCCAGGATGAATCGCCGTCGAGCGAGAAGGTGATGAACTCCGCCCGGCCGCCAATGGCTTCCCACGGCACTGGTCCGCCCAGTCCGTTCTCCTCCAGCGGCGCGCGGCTGTCGGCGCTGTTGTCGCGATTGTCGCCCATCAGGAAGACGTGATTCGGGGGGATCCGCACCGGGCCGTACCAGTCGAGCGTGCTTGGGCCCATATCGATGATGACATAGCTCTTGCCGTTGGGCAGCACTTCCTGCCGCACCGGCAGTTCGCACCAGCTTTTGCCGTTCGCATCCGTGACCAGCGCGCCGGGGAATTGCGCGGGTGGGCAGGGGGCGTTGCCGTCAACAGGGATGCGGATGGGCTTCAGTACCCTTTGCGGCACCGGCACGCCGTTCAGCACGACCTGTCCGCCCCGCACCTCCAATATGTCGCCAGGCAGGCCGATGACCCGCTTGATATAATCCTCCCGCTTGTCCTGCGGCGAAACGATGACGATATCGCCNCGGTCGGGCATGCGGCCGAAGATCCGGCCCTTCAGGAAGGGCAGCGGATGGAAGCTGGGCGAGACGTAGGACCAGCCATAGGGATATTTGCTGACCACCAGCCGGTCGCCCTTCAGCAGCACGGGCATCATCGATTCGCTGGGAATGTAGAAGGGCTTGGCCACGAAACTGTGGAAGGCCAGCACCGCCAGGATCAGCAGGGTGATGCTTTTCGCCTCGTGCCACCAGTTCACGGACGCCTTTTCCGGCTCGGAAACCGGGCCGGGCTGGTCGGATGGGGCAGAATCGTTTTCGGTCATGTCGGCTGCCGTCATGGGAGGATTTCCGGCTGGAGAGATGCGGCGCTTATAATGGCAAGGCTTCGATAATCACAAAGGCTTGTGCCCATGGATGATCGTCGGTGAGCGTCAGGTGAACGACGGGCCGATGTCCGGCCGGCACCAGCGATTCGAGTCGGGCGAGTGCTCCGCCGCTCAGNTGCAGCGTCGGGGCGCCGCTTGGGCTGTTGACGACGCCGATGTCCTTCATGAAGACGCCCCGTTTGAAGCCGGTGCCCACGGCCTTCGAAAACGCTTCCTTTGCCGCGAAGCGCTTGGCGAGCGTGCCCGCCTTGGTGAAGGGACGGCGGTTGGCCTTCGCCCGCTCCACATCGGTGAACACGCGATTCTCGAACCGCTCCCCGAAGCGGTCGAGCGAATTCTGGATCCGCTCGATATTGCAGAGGTCGGAACCGAGGCCGACGATCAACGGGCCAGATCCATCTGGCGGCGCATTTCGCGAATGCTGCTCTCCAGCCCGCTGAAGATCGCCTCCCCGATCAGGAAATGGCCGATATTGAGTTCGGCGACCTGCGGGATCGCGGCGACCGGCCCGACATTGTCGAAGGTCAGGCCATGGCCCGCATGCGGTTCGATGCCGTTCTTCGCCGCCAGCGCTGCCGCATCGGCCAGCCGCCGCAGCTCCTCCGCCCGTTCGGAACCCTCCAGATGCGCGTAGCGGCCCGTATGCAGTTCGACCACGGGAGCGCCCAGTCGAATGGCTGCCTCGATCTGCGCGGCGTCAGGTTCGATGAACAGGCTGACGCGCACCCCGGCATCGCCCAGCGCGCCGACGATGGGGCGGAGAGCGTCGATCTGCCCGGCGGCGTCCAGCCCGCCCTCGGTGGTCCGCTCCTCGCGCTTTTCCGGCACGATGCAGGCGGCATGCGGCCGATGCCGGAGCGCGATGCCCAGCATTTCCTGCGTCGCTGCCATTTCCAGGTTCAGCGGCACCGTCAGCGCCGCCATCAGCGTGGCGATATCCTCATCGCGAATGTGCCGCCGATCCTCGCGCAGATGGGCGGTGATGCCGTCCGCGCCCGCCTTGGCCGCCAGCAGCGCCGCCTTGACCGGGTCGGGATGCGTTCCCCCGCGCGCGTTGCGAATGGTCGCCACATGATCGATGTTGACGCCCAGGCGCAGATGAGCGGGGGTTTGCGACATTATTACTGCTTCCGGCTGCCGGGCTTGATCGCGGGGATTGCCGCCAGTTCGGGCGGGACCTGGTCCGCGTCATAGACGGGGAAATTGATGCTGACGAGCGGGTAGAAGGGAACGCCCAGATCCACTTCTCCGGCGGAACGGTCGACCAGCGCGGCTTCCGCGATGACGATGCCGCCCTCCGCCTCTACCGCCTCGATCGCCTGGCGGGAGGAGAGGCCGGTGGTGACGACGTCCTCCACCATCAGCACCTTCTGTCCCGGCGTGATGGCGAAGCCGCGGCGCAGTTCGAACGTGCCCTCGGGACGTTCCAGGAAAACGGCGTCCTTGTCGAGCGCGCGGCCGATTTCATGGCCGATGATGAGCCCACCCATCGCAGGGGACACCACCAGATCGATGTCCTGCCGCAATTCGCGGGGCAGCTTCTGCACCACGGCGCGCGCCAGCCGTCCGGCCCGCTCCGCGTTCATCAACACGCGCGCGCACTGAAGATAATTGGCGCTGCGGCGGCCCGAGGAAAGGATGAAATGCCCCTCCAGCAACGCGCCCGCAGCCCTGAATTCCGCTAATACTTCCTCGTCGGTCATTCTTGTCTTGATCCATTCGCCCACGCCGCCCCGCTCGGGCGCGATGCGGCACGCCTTTTCACCATGGGTCGCCCCATGATCTCGCCCCATATATGCGCAATTGCGCGCGGGGTGCGAGATAGGCTCACCAACTAGGCGTTGCAACAGCGAAGAAAATCTGGTTGTGGAAGCTTGAGGCGTAAAAAAAGATGCTTATAAGCCGCGGCAGACCGATACGGGCGGGGGGGACGTGTATGCGTGTGTCTTCGTTGCAGCGGCGCCAAGGGGTTACGGGGTAAGAAGACGCTTATGAACAAGGTGAAATCGCTCGTTCTCGCCGGGTTGTTGGCCTTTGCGCCTACGCTCGCCATGAACGGTCCGGCGCTGGCCCAGGACAATGCCGCGATGGCGGCTCCGGCCGCCGGGAACGAAACGGCAGCGGCTGATTCGGCCGGCAATGCAGCAGCGCCCGCCGCACAGGCCGCGCCAGCGGCCAAGGTGGCCGCGCCGCCGCGGATGAAGCCCACTCTTGGCGTCGGCATGCCGATGCCGGGCGAAATCACCCTTCAGAAACAATTTTCGCCCACCGGTCACACTGCGCGCTGGCTGCATGACAAGATGCTGCTGCCGATCATCACCATCATCTCGATCTTCGTGCTGGTCCTGATGCTCTATGTCATGGTCCGCTTCCGCCGCAGCGCCAACCCGACGCCGTCCAAGACCTCGCACAACACGGTGATCGAGGTGGTCTGGACCGTGGTCCCGGTCGTGATCCTGCTCGCCATCGCTATTCCCTCGATCGGCCTGCTGGCAGACCAGTACAAGCCCGCGCCCAAGGATGCGCTGACCGTCAAGGTCACCGGCTACCAATGGTATTGGGGCTATGAATATCCCGACAACGGCATTCCGGAATTCGTTTCGAACCTGCTGCCCCGCGACAAGGCGGAAGCGAATGGCGAGCCCTATCTGCTGGCGCCGGACAACCGCCTGGTCCTGCCGGTCGGTCGCCCGATCAAGCTGATCATCACAGGCGCCGACGTGATCCACAGCTTTGCGGTTCCTTCGCTCTGGGTGAAGATGGACGCGGTGCCGGGTCGCCTCAATGAGAAGAGCTTCACGATCGAGAAGCCGGGCGTCTATTACGGCCAGTGCTCGGAGCTTTGCGGCGCGCGCCATGGCTTCATGCCGATCGCGATCGAGGCTCTGGAGCCCGCCCAGTTCGAACAGTGGGTGCTCTCGCAGGGCGGCACGTTGAAGGCCCCCCCCGCGACCACGGCGCAGGCCCCGGCTGCCGCGCCTGCCGCCAAGCTTTGATGTAAGGGCAAGACGCCATGACCACCATTACCGCAGATCATCACGGCGATCATGCTCATGAGCATCATGACGCCGACCACAAGCCGGCCTTCTTCCAGCGTTGGTTCATGTCGACCAACCACAAGGATATCGGCACCCTCTATCTGATCTTCGCGATCATTGCCGGTATCATCGGCGGCGCGATCTCGGGCCTGATGCGTGCCGAACTGGCGCAGCCGGGCATCCAGTATCTCCAGACCTGGGCGCAGTTCAGCGATGGCCCCACCGCCACGCTGGACCAGGCCTATCACCTCTGGAACGTGCTGATCACCGCCCACGGCCTCATCATGGTCTTCTTCATGGTGATGCCCGCGATGATCGGCGGCTTCGGCAACTGGTTCGTGCCGATCATGATCGGCGCGCCGGACATGGCCTTCCCGCGGATGAACAACATCAGCTTCTGGCTGCTCATCCCCGCCTTCGCCCTGCTGCTCGGCTCGACCTTCGTGCCCGGCGGCACCGGCAATGGCGCGGGCACCGGCTGGACGGTCTATGCCCCGCTGTCCACCAGCGGTTCGGCGGGTCCGGCGGTCGACATGGCGATCCTGTCGCTCCACATCGCGGGTGCCAGCTCGATCCTGGGCGCGGTCAACTTCATCACCACCATCCTGAACATGCGCGCACCGGGCATGACGCTGCACAAGATGCCGCTGTTCGTCTGGTCGGTGCTGGTCACCGCCTTCCTGCTGCTGCTCGCGCTGCCGGTTCTCGCTGCGGCGATCACCATGCTGCTGACCGACCGCAATTTCGGCACGACCTTCTATGACGCGGCNGGTGGCGGCGATCCNGAACTGTACCAGCATCTCTTCTGGTTCTTCGGCCACCCCGAAGTGTACATCATGATNCTGCCGGGCTTCGGCATCATCAGCCAGATCGTCTCGACCTTCAGCCGCAAGCCGGTCTTCGGCTATCTCGGCATGGCCTATGCCATGGTCGCGATCGGCGTGGTCGGCTTCGTCGTCTGGGCGCACCACATGTTCACCACCGGCATGTCGGTGAACGTGAAGATGTACTTCACCGCCGCCACCATGGTGATCGCGGTGCCGACCGGCATCAAGATCTTCTCCTGGATCGCGACGATCTGGGGCGGTTCCATCAGCTACAAGACCCCGATGGTCTGGGCGCTGGGCTTCATCTTCCTGTTCACTGTGGGCGGCGTCACCGGCGTGGTGCTGGCCAATGGCGGCGTCGACGACGTGCTGCACGACACCTATTATGTGGTCGCGCACTTCCACTACGTCCTTTCGCTGGGTGCGGTGTTCGGCCTGTTCGCGGGGTTCTACTACTGGTTCCCGAAAATGTCGGGTCGCATGTACAATGAATTTCTGGGCCATCTCCACTTCTGGGTGTTCTTCGTCGGCGTGAACATGCTGTTCTTCCCGATGCACTTCCTGGGCCTGTCGGGCATGCCGCGCCGCTACCCCGATTATCCGGAAGCGTTCGCCTATTGGAACAAGGTGGCGAGCCACGGCTATGAAGTCATGGCCGCGGGCATGCTGATCTTCTTCGTCAACCTTGTCTGGTCGCTGGTCGCCGGCAAGAAGGCGGAGGGTAATCCCTGGGGCGAAGGCGCCACCACGCTGGAATGGACGCTGTCCAGCCCGCCGCCCTTCCACCAGTTCGAAACGCTGCCGGTCATCGACTGATCATCGGCGGGGGCGTCCCGGTTTGCCGGGACGCAAGGATTGGGGTAAAGGCCGCCAATCCTGGAATCAGGGCAGTCCCGGCGTGGCCGTCGCGCCGGGACGCCGCGTGAGGAGATTATGGCAAGTTCGCCGATCATGTCCGAAGGTTCGGCTTTCACGATTCCCGCGCACTGGCGGGACTTCGTCGCGCTGACCAAGCCGCGGGTGATGACGCTGGTCGTCTTCACAGGGCTGTGCGGCTTGCTCGCGGCGCCCGGACATATGCATCCGGTCCTCGCCTTCACTGCAATCCTGTGCATTGCTCTGGGGGCGGGCGCGGCCGCCGCGCTCAACCAGTGGTATGAAGCCGATATCGATGCGAAGATGAAGCGCACGGCCAACCGTCCGTTGCCCGCGGGCCGGATGGATCGCCAGTCCGCGCTGCATTTCGGCGTGGGCCTGTCTTTCTTCTCGGTCCTGCTGATGGGTATCGCGGCTAACTGGCTCGCGGCTGCCGTACTGGCCGTGTCGATCCTCTTCTACGTGTTCGTCTACACCATCTGGCTCAAGCCCCGCACGGCACAGAATATCGTCATCGGCGGTGCGGCGGGCGCCTTTCCGCCGGTCATCGGCTGGGCGGCGGTCACGGGCGACATCAGCGCGCTTCCGATTGCGCTGTTCATGCTGATCTTCTTCTGGACTCCGCCTCATTTCTGGGCACTGGCCCTGTTCGTGAAGACGGATTATGCCGCCGCCGGCATTCCCATGCTGCCGGTGGTTTCGGGTGAAGTGGCGACGCGGCGCCATATCTGGTTCTACACCGCCATCATGGCCGTGGCCGCCATGGCGCCGGTCCTGTTGCGCCTGACAGGCCCGATCTATGGCACGACGGCGCTGCTCGGAACGGCGCTGTTCGCATTGCTGGCCTTCCAGGTGTTGCGCCGGCGCGAGAGTGATCCTGCGCGGATGGCGCCGGAAAAGCGCTTGTTCAAATATTCGATCCTGTACCTGTTCCTCCTTTTCGGTGCGGTGGTCGTCGACCGCTGGGTGGCCGCATGACCCCAGAGGAAGACGGCCAGATTCGCGCGCGGCAGAAGGCGCGCGCCATCGTGACGGGGCTGCTGCTGGGCGCTCTGGTCATTCTCTTCTACGCGATCACCATCGCCAAGATCGGTGGGGGNCATTGATGGCGAGCCTTCCGCCTTCACCCTTCGACCGGGATCGCCGCAACCGGCGCACCATGATCGGCATGGCNGGCGTAGGCCTGGNGATGCTGGGNCTGGGGTTCGCTTCGGTGCCGCTCTACCGGATCTTCTGCCAGCGGACGGGCTNTGGCGGCACCACGCAGCGCGCCGCTGCCGGCGTGCAGGTGGCAGAAGCGGTCGGGCATCGNATGTCGATCCGNTTCGATTCCAACGTAGCGCCCGGNATGCCGTGGAAATTCTACCCGGAGCGCAGCACCCAGACGGTGACGGTCGGCGCGCGCACCATGGCGATATTCATCGCGAAGAACATGTCGGACAAGCCGGTCACCGGCTCCGCCAGCTTCAACGTCACGCCGCTCCAGGCAGGGGCCTATTTCACCAAGATCCAGTGCTTCTGTTTCACCCAGCAAACGCTGAAGCCGGGTGAACAGGTGCGCATGCCGGTGATCTATTATGTCGATCCCAAGATATTGACGGATGCCGACAATAAGGACACGCAGGAAATCACGCTCAGCTACACCTTCTATCCTGTTGAGCAGGACAAGAAGCCAAGCTAAGGCACAATCATAACGCGAACGGGGATGAGAAACGTCATGGCAGGCGCCAAGAACCACGATTATCATATTCTTCCGCCCAGCATCTGGCCGTTTTTCGGCTCCATGTCGGCGCTGGTCATGGCTTTCGGCGCGATCATGTGGATGCATCCCGATGCGCTGCCCGCCGGCGGCGGCTGGGTGTTCCTGATCGGCGTCGCTGGCGTCCTGTTCACCATGTACAGCTGGTGGGCCAATGTCATTGCGGAGGCTCATGCGGGCGATCATACGCCGGTGGTGCAGCTTCACCTGCGCTACGGCATGATCCTGTTCATCGCATCGGAAGTCATGTTCTTCGTGGGCTGGTTCTGGTCGTTCTTCGACTTCTCGCTCTTCCCCAGCCAGCTGGCGCCGATCGAGGGCATGTTCCCGTCCAAGGGCATCGAGGTGATGAACGCCTTCGAACTGCCGCTGCTCAACACGCTGATCCTGCTCTGTTCGGGCACGACCGTCACCTGGGCGCACCATGCGCTGATTCATGGTGATCGCGACGGCCTGAAGAAGGGATTGACGCTGACGGTTATCCTGGGCGCCCTCTTCTCGTCGATCCAGGCCTATGAATATGCCCATGCGCCGTTCCCCTTCGGCGGCAGTCCGTACAGCTCGGCCTTCTACATGGCGACCGGGTTCCACGGCTTCCACGTCCTGATCGGCACCATCTTCCTGCTGGTGAACCTGATCCGCGCGCACAAGGGCGACTTCACCCCGCGCCAGCATTTCGGTTTCGAGGCGGCTGCCTGGTACTGGCATTTCGTCGACGTGGTGTGGTTGTTCCTTTTCGTCGCCATCTATGTGTGGGGCGGCTGGGGCGCGCCGGTGCACGGCGGTTGATCCTTTCGCCGATCGATTTACAGAAAACGGCCGGACCTGCTCCGGCCGTTTTCTTTTCCGGCCGGGGGCATTATGCCTGAGCCCATGTCCCCGCCAGACCCACAATCCCCTGAGCCGCAGCCGCTGTTGATCGCTTCGGCGAGGGGCGCTTGTCCGCAATGCGGTGCGCCGACGCTGTTCGCGGGGCCTGTGGGCTTTGCCGCGTCGTGCAGGAACTGCGGGCTGGACTATGGCCAGTTCAATGTCGGCGACGGGCCCGCAGCGTTCCTGACGCTGATCATCGGCGCGCTGATGGTGGCGATGGCGTTGATATTGGAATTGAAGGTCCATCCGCCGCTCTGGCTGCATATCCTGCTCTGGACGCCGCTGACCGTGGTCGCGGTGATCGGCAGCCTGCGCGTGGCGAAGGGCGCGCTGCTCATCCTCGAATATCGCAACAAGGCGCGCGAGGGGCGGTTGACCGAAAGGGAACGCCAGCCATGAGCCGGCGCTTCCCCCTTGTCCCGACGCTGATCGTGGCGGCGGCGGTGCTGGTGATGGTCGGCCTCGGCATCTGGCAGCTTCAACGCAGGGCGGAGAAGGAGGCGATGCTGAGCCTCGTCGCGGCGAATCCGGCCCGGCCCGCCGTCACCTTTCCGGCCTATCCGCCTGTGCCCGCCGACCTTCTGTTTCGACGCTCCTCCGCCCATTGCCTGCGTGTCGTCCGCTGGCACAGCGAAGCCGGACGGGCGGCCGATGGGTCGGTCGGCTACCGCTACATCGCCGAATGCGCGACGGGTATCGAGGGGCCGGGGGTGCTGGTCGCTGCGGGCGTCGCCAGGACGCCGGACGCCAAACCCCAGTGGCGGGGGGGGCAGATGCGCGGCTGGATCGGGGAGGAGCCGGACCATCGTTCGCTCCTGTCGCGGATCGGCGGCAAGGCCATGCCCTTGCGGCCCATGCTGATCGCCGGAGAGCCGGTGCCTGGCCTCAAGCCGCTGGCCCCGCCCAATGTGGCCGACGTGCCGAACAATCACCTGGCCTATGCGGTGCAGTGGTTCTTCTTCGCGGGGATCGCGGCGATCATCTATGTCCTCGCGCTGCGCAAGCGGAAGCCGCGACCTTAAAAGCTTGCCCGGAGGCGCGTCCGGCGTTACCGCGCTACCCCATCATGCACTATGTAAGCACCAGAGGGAGCGCGCCCGCGCTCGGGTTCGAGGATGTGACGCTGGCGGGGCTGGCGTCCGATGGCGGGCTCTATGTGCCGGAAAGCTGGCCCAGCTTTTCCGCTGAGCAGATACGTGCGCTGGCGGGCCTCTCCTATGTAGAAACGGCAGTGCGGGTCATGGCGCCTTTTGTCGCCGGATCACTGGGCGAAGAGGAATTGCGGGAACTGTGCACCGCCGCCTACGGCCGGTTCAGCCATGATGCGGTGACGCCGCTGGTGCAGCTTGACCATCGCCACTGGCTGCTGGAACTGTTCCACGGGCCGACGTTGGCGTTCAAGGACGTGGCCCTGCAACTGCTCGGCCATTTGTTCGAGCGTTTCCTGTCACGCCGGGACGATCATCTGACCATCGTCGGCGCGACATCCGGCGATACCGGGTCGGCGGCGATCGATGCGGTCGCCGGCCGTGCCAAGATCGATATCTTCATGCTGCACCCGGAAGGCCGNGTGTCGGATGTGCAGCGGCGGCAGATGACGACGGTGCGGGCNCCCAATGTCCACAACATCGCCATTGACGGCAGCTTCGACGATGCGCAGGCGCTGGTGAAGGCGATGTTCAACGACGCCGATTTCGCGCGCCGCTTCAACCTGTCGGCGGTGAACAGCATCAACTGGGCGCGGTTGATGGCGCAGGTCGTTTATTATTTCTACGCCGCCGTCCGCCTGGGGGCGCCGGAACGTTCCGTCGCCTTCTCCGTCCCGACAGGCAATTTTGGCGACGTGTTCGCGGGCTATGTCGCGGCGAAGATGGGATTGCCCGTCGCGAAGCTGATGGTGGCGACCAATGTCAACGACATCCTCCACCGCGCCCTGTCCGATGGCGACTACAGCCAGGGGCAGGTGGTGGCGACGGCTACTCCCAGCATGGACATCCAGGTCAGCTCGAACTTCGAGCGCCTGCTGTTCGATGCGGGCGGGCGCGATGGCAAGGCGCTGGCCGAACAGATGAGGGGTTTCGAAACGAGCAGGGCGATGCGCCTCACCAATGCGCAGCGGGACGGCGCGGCGGCGCTGTTCACGTCCGCGCGGATCGATGCCGACGCCATGACCATGGCCATGCGCTGGGCCTATGATGCGGCCGGGCAGGTGATCGATCCACACAGCGCGGTCGGCCTGGCGGCGGCGCGGTCGGCCGAGCTCGACCCGGCGGTGCCTGTGGTCACGCTGGCGACGGCGCATGCGGCGAAATTCCCCACGGCGGTNGANCGCGCCACGGGCATTCGCCCCTCCTTGCCCTCGCGCGTGGGTGACCTGTTCGCACGGGAAGAGGCCTATGCCAAGCTGCCCGGCACCTTCGACGCGGTCACGGCCTATGTCGCGGAGCGCGCGACGCCGAGGGGCTGAGGTGAAACTCCAGACCCTTATCGGTGAGCCCTGGTCCGATTATGGCCTGATCGATTCGGGCCACGGGCGAAAGCTGGAGCGCTATGGCCGTTTCCGCTTCATCCGGCCGGAACCGCAGGCGATGTGGGCTCCGGCGCAGGATGACTGGCAGGCCGACGGCGAATTCGTCCCCGGTTCCGACGAGGAGGGCGGCGGGCGCTGGTTCTATGAGCGACCGGTGCCTGCTGAAGGCTGGCCGTTGGATTGGAACGAAGTCACCTTCCAGTCGAGCTGCACTCCCTTCCGTCATCTCGGCTTCTTTCCCGACATGGCGCCGGTNTGGGAATGGATGCGCGGCCGGATCGCGGACAAGGTCAGCGCAGGTGATCAGGCGCAGGTGATGAACCTGTTCGGCTATACCGGCGTGGGCACGCTGGCGATGGCGGCGGCGGGCGCGCAGATGGTGCATGTCGACGCGTCCAAGAAGTCGGTGGCGCAGGCGCGGGCCAATGCGGCGTTGTCCGGGCTGGAGGATCGGCCGGTTCGCTGGATCGTCGACGATGCCGCAAAGTTCGTGGCGCGCGAGGTACGCCGCGGGCGCCGCTATGACGGCATATTGCTCGATCCCCCCAAATATGGCCGGGGCCCCGATGGGGAAGTGTGGCGGCTGGAGGAGGATCTGCCGGGGCTGATCGCGCATTGCCGGCAATTGCTGGACGCGGACAGCCGTTTCCTGTTCCTGACCGTCTATGCCGTCCGCATGTCGGCGCTGGCGATCGGGGAATTGTTGCGCCAGGCGTTTGCCGATCTGCCGGGCACCGTCGAAGCAGGTGAACTGGTGGTGCGCGAAGAGGCNCGCGGATTGATGCTGCCTACTGCGATCTGGGCCCGCTGGAGCCGCTGAGGCGATTTTGTGCCAGGNGGTGACGCTCCGGCCTCTGGCGTCGCANCGTTTGAAAGGGAAAAGCATGGCCGCTTTTCCCCGCNATGNTCAGAAACTCGCCTTCAGTCCATCGATCACGAATTGCGCGGCCAGCGCGGCCAGCAGGACGCCCAGCAGTCTTGTGATCACCGCCTCGATCTTGGACCCGAGCAAAGCCATGATCGGCCCNGCCGCCAGCAGCGACCCCAGCATCAGCGCCAGCGTCACGACCACCGCGCCGATCACCACCAGCCGCTCGCTCAACCCCTCGGCCCGCGACATCAGCAGCATGACCGTGGCGATCGAACCCGGCCCGGCGATCATCGGCATCGCCATGGGGAAGACCGACACATCCTCGACCTCGGGCGTTTCGGCGATCTTCTGCGCCCGGTCCTCTCGCCGCTGGGTGCGCTTTTCGAACACCATGTCCATGGCGATGATGAACAGCATGATGCCGCCCGCGATGCGGAAACTGTCCAGTGCGATCCCCAGGGTGCCCAGCAACTGCTTGCCCCACAGCGCGAACAGCAGCAGGATGCCTGCCGCGATAGCGACGGCGCGGATCGCCATGCTGCGGCGCTGGATCTGCGTCGCCCCGGTGGTGAGGCTGGCATAGATCGGCGCGCAGCCCGGCGGATCGATCACGACGAACAGGGTGACGAAGGCGGAGATGAACAGTTCCGTCATTGCGTCGCGGCCACCCTGTCGTCGATCACCATGTCATAGTCGGTCCCGTTCCACATGCGTACGGTCACGCGGCGGCTGCCGTCGGCAGCGACGTCGGCGGTCCAGCTCAGGCTTTCATCGCGAGGGGCTGGCGGTGTCTCGCCCTTTGTCGCCTTGCGGTCCGGCGGCGAGGCGGTGGGTCGAGGGCCGTCCCCGGCGCGGCCGCGCTTGCAGGTCGCGACCTTGCCGATGAGGAATTCGGGCGCTTCACGGGCGCTGGCGAGCGTGTCGCCATGGTCCATGATCCATTTCCACTCGCCCTTCTTGTCCCGCTGCCAGATAGTGGTGAAATAGCCGACCGATCCGTCCGGCCGCTTCCAGCCGCCGGTGCTGGCCGCCAGATTGCCGTCGCAGGACACATAGATGGTCGAGGGGGTCCAGCTTACCGGGGCAGGCGGGTCGGCGCGNCCCTTCAGCCATTGCTTCGCCAACACCCGCTGCGGCACGAACATCACCGCCTCGTCCGCCGCCGTTTCGCGGAAGGCGGTCCATTGCCCCTTCTGCTGCGCGAGCCGGTTGAAGGCGAGTTCGGCCGCGAACACGGAACTGGGGTCAGGCTGATAGCGCATGGGCGGGCGCGCGCCCGCCAGCGCCAGC
>JGI24741J21665_1000115_pt1 | contig 21692 bp, 17 predicted proteins | sample KBSCornC7_FD_21665 | JGI IMG/M metagenome (IMG submission 21665) | reverse complement strand
CGCAGCCAATGTTCTCCCTTCCACTTTTTTAAGGGCAGCTTTAGAAACTTTCACTTCTTCCGCAAGGTCGAAGATCTGAAGGATATCTTTATCAGATTCGTATCCGATAGCTCTTAATAAAGTTGTTAATGGTAATTTTTTCTTACGGTCGATATACGCGTACATTACGCTGTTGATATCAGTTGTAAATTCCATCCAAGATCCTTTGAAAGGGATAATTCTTGAATAATATAATTTGGTCCCATTCGCGTGGTAAGTCTGTCCGAAGAATACACCAGGTGAACGGTGAAGCTGCGTAACGATAACTCTCTCAGCACCGTTGATGATGAAAGAACCACTTGGCGTCATATAAGGAACCGGACCTAAATATACATCCTGAACCACAGTTTGGAAATCTTCGTGTTCCGGGTCAGTACAATACAATTTAAGTCTAGCTTTTAGAGGAACTGAATAAGTAAGTCCTCTTTCCACACACTCATCAATTGAATAACGTGGAGAATCTACCAGATAGTCTAGGAATTCTAATACGAATTGGTTTCTTGAATCCGTAATTGGGAAATTCTCTTGGAAAGTCTTGTAAAGAGCTTCTGTCTTTCTGGCTTCAGGAAGTGTATCAAGCTGGAAAAATTCTCTGAAAGACTCAATTTGGATATCCAAAAAGTCCGGAGTGATGATTTTTCCTTTCGCTGATGAGAAATTAATTCTCGGATTTCCTTGAGTTGTTGATTTTGTTTTACTCATAAAACTTTTAAGAAAGGGTTAAAAAATATTTTGATTCATTAAAAAATATCAGAAAAGAACAAGAAACAAGGTAAAAGTAAAAGGTAAAAGTGTTTTTGGCGCTCACAGAAGACCTTAGGACTCTTTTAACTATGCACTTGGCTCTTTCTAACTGCAACACTGGTATATCTTTTCACAGTGTAATGCAAAATATTTTTATTACTTTTGAGGCAGCATTACCGCAATATCTACACATACGAAATCCCTTCCACGTTTTCACAATGAAAGAGTTGATTTTCAGTATTTTATAAATTTACAAACAATTTTTCGCGCCAAAAGAGGGGCAAATATACAAAAAAACATCCACAATAACAAATAAAACACCTCATTTCGAGGCTCTTAAAACAAGAGAGGCTGCCCAAATATGAGCAACCCCTCTACAACACAAGCTAATCTTATGATTATTTCACAATAACCTTATAAGATTTTATTTTTGATTTGGTTTCTATTTTAATGATATAAACCCCTGTAGGAAGTGAAGACGTATCAATACCGATATTGGCATTCAGTTTATCTGTCCTAATGATCTGTCCCTGTGCTGAGAACAATGTATATACTCCTTCTTCTGCGGATGTGATTCTAAGATTTTCTCCTGCTTTTACAGGGTTTGGATATACTTTCACATCATTTGCTGCATCTGCAATTTCTGTAGCTGTGATTTTCGCAGCAGTTTTGGAAGCATTTTTCAGCAATGAAGCATAAGGTGAAAGTGGTGAATCCGGTGAACCTCTTTTCACAAGGTCTGTATCTACTACAGCCTGAATACCGTCTTTGTCTTTATCGTTAATCGTAGAGATGAATCCACCTCCTAATGTATCGAGGTTTTCTTTTCCGATCTTATAAAGGTCAAGATCCGAACCATTGGAAGTAATATCCAGGAAGTCAGGTTTATCATCTCCATCTGTATTTTTAATTGCATATTTCAATACTCCTGAGTCCGGTGAAGTTTCCAGAATATCAGCAATACCGTTTTTACCTACCGGAACATTTGTATCAATAACTCCGTTGTGATCTGCATCAATCTGATTGATTACTGATACCGGAATTCCTGATTCAAACAGATCTAAGATACCATCGTTATCAGAATCAAGGTCCAGATAATTTGGAACAGAATCTCCCAATACCGGCGTTAACAGAATATCTCCTTCATTATCATCATCCTGAAACTTGCCATTTTTATCAAAATCTTCTACCGCATCAAGAATACCGTCGTTATCAGAATCCAGATCACAGGCATCCACAATACCGTCTCCGTCTGTATCCAGTGCAGGAGATTTATCATTCACTTCAGTACAGCCTTCTGCACAGTCAGGAATTCCGTTTCCGTTATTATCTATGCTGTCATCACCTCCAGGGCAACGGTCGAAACAGTTTGGAACACCATCGTTATCATCATCTCTGCTCGCGAAAGCGTTATAGATATAATAATTTTGAGGAATACGAACGGCCGTTCCGCTATTGAATGTAATTTTAATGCGGTTAAAAGGCTTTGTAGCTTTTCCTCCTACATAGAATTTATTTGAGTTCGTTGTGAAGAAGTTTCCACTGATTAGACTTCCTGAACTTGTAAAGGTATCTGTCAAGATATTTCCATTGTATAATGTCACGGTGATATTTTCCAGAACACTTACTCCAAGAAGGTTTCCTGCTTTTTCTACAGTGAATCCAGCCATCGTATTGACAGGAAGCACAGCAGTACTGCTTACCGTTGCAAATGCTGAAAAAACACTAAGAAAGGATGCCGCTGGAACCGTAGCCGTTGCATAATTAGACGGATTATTATCAACAATAGCTTCCGGATTCGTCATCTTCGCTAAAATAAGACCAAGAAATCCCGGACCTGATGTCCATGAAGTTCCGGTTACCAAATTTCCGGGAACAGCAGAACCACTGGTCTGGATTTTATCATCACATTCGCAAGAAACAGGCTCCTCAAAAGCATAGTATATTTTTAAAGCTCCTAAATTAAATCCTACTGTCTGGGTAATTTTTAATCGTACTTCATTGAAAGGCTTTGTGGTCGTTAATGTAATTTTCTGTTTTCCTGAACCAAATCCTAACACTTTAATATTAATCAGACCTCCTCCGTCAGACAGCTGCTTTGAATCCTGAAGCTGGCCATAAAGATAAGTTTCTATTGTAATATTTTTTAAAAACTCAGCACTTAACAGTTTCCCCTGATCATCCGGTTCTATAACAAACCCTGTTCTGTTACCCGCAGGATAAATCTGGTTTTTGTCAAGAACTCCAACTGAATAAGATCCCAGCAATCCGATCGGAAGAACTATTGATCCGTAAGAGTTTTTATTTCCATCACCAATTCTTTCTTTATTCTGAACATAAGAAAGCGGAGCCAGGAAACTGCTGCTTCCGGATACATTTCCGTCAACACCGCCTCCTGCAATGATATCATCACAAATACCATTATTATCTGTAGGTATTTTTGCGGGATCAAATGCAAATGCATAGTACACATTCATAGCACTGAATATGGAAAGGACATTGGTTTGGTACAGCCTTACTTCATCAAATTCTTTTGAAGTTTTAAAATGCAGGAATATCCTGTTCTTACTTCCTCCGAACGCCGGTACTGATAAAAGTGTACTGCTGGTAGTTGTCTCCTGAAGAACACCATTTTTATAAGTACTGATTCGCAGAGAACTCAAAAGATCAACAGTAATAAAACTCGTTCCAAGATCTACATTGAATCCGGTAATATATCCCGCAGGATAGGTTGTATTTTTATTTTTTACAGAGATACCGTTCCCACTTAACAGGGAAGCAAAATTCCCCATGCTTACGCTGTTATCAAGGCTTGCATCTACCACAGGATTCATGCTTCCGTTATAACATGCTAGACAAATCCCTGAATTGTTGACAGGTTTTGCCTCTACACCCATCCCACGGATTGGTTCATAGCCCTGCTGCGCAAATACTCCTGCCGACATCATCAATGTCATAAGCATCGCAGCTAACTTTTCGAATAATTTTCTGGTCATTTTATATTTTTTTAAGGTTTGTGTTTATTTTTTATTGAATTAGTAAAGGGCTTTCCAATTGGTTCCATTACAGCCCTCATGTGCTTTAGTGGTTGTATTATATCGAATTGCACCTTCTTCAGCTGATGTACATGTTGCATTGGCACCCGAAGCGATTCCCTTCATCTGTATAGCAGCACCTGTAGATGTAGCTGCAGTAGGAGCCATATTGATTCCTAATATGGTATCTGTTCCATTACTTTTATTGAAGAAAACATGCTCTTTGTTAGCATAAACCATTTGTCCCGCAGCTGCCTGACCAGAAAATCCTATTGCAAAAGCTTCTGTACCAGTAGCAGTATTTGCAGATCCAACAGCGATATTGTTCAATGATGTTGTATTTCCGCTTCCGATAGCAATCCCACCACTGTTGATGTGATTATTCCCAACAGTAAGTCCCGTAAGTCCTGTTACGGTATTAAGATTTCCAAAAACCAGGTTATTGGCACCTGTAGCGTTATTATTATTTCCTATTACTTTAGCTCCATTATTTGCTGTATTGTTTAATCCAATGGCTACAGCGAGAAAATTACCCTGTGCAGAGACTGAGTTATCTTTTCCTAATGCAATATTTGAAGAGGTACTGTTTGTAAGAATATTATTGGATCCCCAAGTAAATGAAGCATAAGGACCTGTTGCAGAATTGGAATTTCCACCTTGTAGTGTTCCATTAGTATCTAATATTCCTTTTACGTTTTTCTGAGTAGCCAGAACCAAATTCTGACCGTCATTTGTTCCTAAATAATTTCCGCTTCCAATATTTGTTCCTAGGGCTGCTGTTGCTGCTGTTGTACCGGCATTTCCTACTGTACGCCAGCTTCCGCTTAAGCTTCCCCATCTGGTTCCATCAAAATAATAATACCCTGGTGAAACAACATCAACGGTCTGCCCGGAAGGTGCAGCTTCAACCGAGGTTACATATACTATTGCTCCTGTTTGGGCTGTAGTATAGTTTTTAGCTTTTAATTGTACACCTGTAAGCCTTGGAGCAATCACGCCATCATGTTTACCGGCATTGGAAGGTGATCCTACTATGTCAAAGGTAGCCTGAGCTTGTTCGGTATTAATCCCTACCTGTGCTAATGCTGGCAAACCTAATGATAAAAGAGCGATGGTGAATAATCTGTTTTTCATGTCTAATGATATTTGCTGTTTTTTATATATGTGTTTTTTTAAAAGGACAATTCTCAGGCATTCTCACTCAAATAATAAATGAAATAACAGATAGTACTGTAAGAAAGCGCATAAAATTGTTAGAAGTATTTGGAGATGATAGAATGGATTAATTTATCAGGGATCTTGATAATAAACTTAAAGCCATCAACGAGTTTAAAAGGATTGATATAGAACTTTCGGACTTCATTAAATGTCAGGAAAACATATTCCTTACAGATAGAGTACGAATAAGCCCATTTACTCCATCCAGCGACAAGTTTTATGTCTCTAAAAAGGAATGATTGAAGATCATTATTATTAAAAATAGAAAAATTGTATTGTTGGCTATTGCAATAGAATGCAAAGGTTTCAATTTGAACAGCAGACAATTTGTTTGCAGCTGCCACTTCATTTCCTTCTTCAGACAGATGAACTGAAACACCAGCTAAGCATCGTTGTGGCTGATTATTTATAGCTGAACAATACGGTAATTCAGTTTTACTTATTGTGACAGGTATAAACTCAGCGTTTAATTTTCCTACGGCCGCGAGAAGCAACAAAAGTGTAATCTTGTGACTGTAAGAAAGAAAATAATTTCTATCCAAGTTATGTTGTGTTTTTCGGTACAAATATAATATATTTTCAATAAAAACAACACTTTTATAATAAAAAACCAAACAAAATAAATAAATTAAAAAATAAAAACAAAATATCATGCTAATTTTTATCAAATAAGCAACCATATTAAAATACAATAAAGAAAGAATTAATAATATTCAAATACTGTTATAAAATAAAACACACATTTACAAAGACTTACATACAAAAAAAAGAACCCGGGCATTTGCCCGGGTTCCTATATTTATAATAAAATTGAAATTATTTCAATTCTACTTCAGCACCAGCTTCTTCTAATTGCTTCTTAAGAGCTTCAGCTTCGTCTTTAGAGATACCAGTTTTGATTGGAGCAGGAGCACCATCTACGATATCTTTAGCTTCTTTAAGACCAGCACCAGTTAAATCTTTTACTAATTTAACGATAGCTAATTTAGAAGCACCTGCAGACTTAAGAATTACGTCGAATTCAGTTTTTTCTTCAGCAGCTTCACCACCACCTGCAGCAACTACTACAGCAGCAGCAGCTGGCTCAATTCCGTACTCATCCTTAAGGATAGTTGCTAATTCGTTTACGTCTTTTACTGTTAAGTTTACTAGCGTTTCAGCTAAATTTTTTAAATCTGACATTGTTGTAATGTTTTTGTTGATTATTTATTTAATTTCTTGAGTGTAATTATTCAGCACTTGTTTCTTCAGTGCTTTCTGCAGCAGCTTCCGGAGCTTCAGCAGGAGTTTCTTCTACAGCAGGAGCAGCAGCTTCTTCAGCTTTAGCTTCTACAGTTTCAGGTTTGTTTTGAAGAGCAGAAACAACTCTTTGAATTGGAGATTGAAGTAATCCGATGATTTCTCCGATCATTTCTTCTCTAGACTTGATGTTAGCAAGTGCAGATAAGTTTTCGTCTCCAACGTAGAAAGTTTCTTGAACAAAAGCAGACTTTAAAGCAGGCTTTTCTTCTTTCTTTCTGAACCCTTGGATTAATTTTGCTGGACCGTTTGCAGTCTCAGAAATCATTAATGCAGAGTTTCCTTTAAAAGTCTGGAACATTTCAGAGTAATCTACTCCTTCAATCTGCTCCATTGCTTTTTGTAAAAGTGTATTTTTTACAACTTTCACTTTGATATTTTGCTTGAAAGCCTGTCTTCTGAATTCTGAAGACTTCGCAGCGTTCAAACCGTCTAGATCTGCTACGTATACTACTTTTGCATCCTGAAGCAAGTCTTTGATCTCTTGTATTGCTACAACTTTTTGGTCTTTTGTCATTGTCTTAAGGATTTATATTAGTTAACAGATTTAGTATCGATTGCAATACCAGGGCTCATTGTAGAAGACAAATAAATGCTTTTTACATACGTTCCTTTAGCAGCAGTTGGCTTCATTTTGATCAATGTAGAGATCAATTCCTGCGCATTTTCTTTGATTTTAGCAGCATCGAAAGATACTTTACCAATACCAGCGTGGATGATACCATACTTGTCTACTTTGAAATCAATTTTACCTGCTTTCACTTCAGTTACTGCTTTACCAATTTCCATTGTTACAGTTCCTGATTTAGGGTTTGGCATTAAACCTCTTGGACCTAATACTCTACCTAATGGACCTAATTTACCCATTACAGCTGGCATAGTAACGATAACGTCAACATCTGTCCAACCTTCTTTGATTTTTTGTAAATATTCGTCAAGACCTACATAGTCAGCACCAGCAGCTTTAGCTTCTGCTTCTTTATCTGGAGTTACAAGAGCTAATACTTTAACATCTTTACCAGTACCGTGAGGAAGAGATACAACACCTCTTACCATTTGGTTTGCTTTTCTTGGGTCTACACCTAATCTTACAGCGATATCTACAGAAGCATCAAACTTTGTAGTGTTCACCTCCTTTACAAGAGCTGAACCTTCTTCAAGGTTATAGATTCTTCCTTTTTCTACTTTGCTTAAAGCTTCCTTTTGCTTTTTTGTTAATTTTGCCATTTCTTTAAGTTTTAAGCGTTAGTTGGTTTAGTTCCTGTTACTCTTAATCCCATAGATCTAGCAGTACCTGCAACCATAGAAAGTGCAGAGTCTGTTGTAAAACAGTTAAGATCCGCCATTTTATCTTCAGCGATTTTCTTTACTTGTTCCCAAGTTACAGAACCTACTTTGTTTCTGTTTGGTTCACCAGAACCTCCCTTGATTTTAGCTGCATCCATTAACTGGATTGCTGCAGGTGGAGTTTTAATAACGAATTCAAAAGATTTGTCTTCGTATACTGTAATTACTACAGGTAAAACTTGCCCTGGCTTATCTTGGGTTCTTCCGTTAAATTGCTTACAAAACTCCATGATGTTCACACCTGCAGAACCCAATGCTGGACCTACTGGTGGAGAAGGGTTAGCTGCGCCACCTTTCACCTGAAGCTTTACCATTTTAAAGACTTTCTTAGCCATTGTTTGTTTTTTAAATTTGAATAATTAATGAGTTTGGAAGCATTTATTATTCAGCAGGTTATGCACTCACATAACAATAAACCTACTTTTTGGACTGCAAAAGTATAAAATATTTTTGAAATAGCAAACGGAAATTGCTGATTTTTAAAAAGTTTTAAAAAATAATTGAGATAAAGAATTATTTTTTCCAGACAGCTTTTGCAGCATCCTTTTTCGTGAGGATTTTGAAATATAACCCAAAGACACCTCCAATTACTTCCACCCGATTAAAAAAAGAAGGACAGATATCTGTCCTTCTTTTTATTTATAGAATCAAAAACGTACTAAAAACCTGATGGTTTGGTAATTGTTTGGGTAGACCCATTATTCCCTCCAAGATCAGCATTAACATCACTGATATTTTGTTTTGTAATCAGCCTTCTGTAAGCCATCAGATAAAGATCTACCGTAAAATTATTGTAACTTCTTGATGGATTGGATGAATTCACAGCAATAATTCTACTGTCTGTAAATCTTGCTCTTATATGCCATGTCCCGTTACTTTTGAAAGCAACAACATCAGGTGATCCCTGTTTGTTGTCATTAATACCGTTATCGCCATAATCAAGCATCACATTGGTATTCCCGTCATTCAGTTTGAAAGAATAGTTATGAAGTACAACCAAAAAATTATTTGCATCAATTTTGGTATCATAATCCGAAATTCCTGTACCTGATACTCCAGTAAGAGTAAGCTTAAGGTAATTGAACAGTCCGCTGCTTTCCAAAGCAGGATCATACAATTGTAAACCATTCTGCGAAGTTGCTAAAAAGCTCCCCCCCGTCATGGTAGGTTCTCCAGGATTTCTCAGATATAAAGAATTTGTATATGTTTTCCCGTTAACGTCAAGTGTCTCTGTGGGATTAGCAGTATTCACTCCTACTTTTCCTTTCTGGGCATTCAAAAATATCCCCAGGCACATGATTATTGTGATATAAATTTTTCTTTTCATAGTTTTTTTATTGAAGCCCTAGAGGCGTATTGGTTGATACTCCTGAATAAGCCGGTGAAGCAGATGCTGAAACTGAACCGTTGAAAGTTCCCCAGTCTTTAACTAGTGATTTTTCAAAGACATTCAGGGTAAGAGTCCATGTTCCATTTTGTGATGAAACGGTACCGGCTCCTTTAAAACTTAAATTAATCGCATGATAATTTTTACCTCCACTTGCTATCTGAGTAACTTCAGTAGAATAAGAGCCAAATGATTTTGGGCTGGTCGTCGTATTAGCTGCTGAAACCGCTCCTGTAAAAACAGCACCTGTAATTGCCACTACATATTTACTTACATCTAATCCTGTATTGAGATTTACAACTTCATCCTGTCTCACATTTTTCAATACAATATTATACATATTTACAGGGGCTACATTACGGAGCGATATATCCAACAGCTTTACCTTACCTACCGGTGAAGTATCTTTTGAACGGGTAAGAAGAAGATAGTTTCCGCTTGCCTTCGTATTTTCAGTATCTATTAAGTAGGACTCTACCAATGTTTCTCCTTCAACATCGAGAGTTCCTTTGGGTGTATTAGTGTTAATTCCAACTTGTGCATTAATGCTTAAAGCAGCAAAACCCGTAAAGAGTATCGCAATAATTTTTTTCATAAGTGTTTGTTTTATTGAATTAATGGAGCTGCAGCAGCACCAGTTGTTGAAGCATTAAGACTTTGTGTAGAATTAAAATCTTTGGCATATGACCTGTCAAATACCAGTAAATTCAGTGTCCAAACTCCTGTAGGAAAAGAGGCATCCGGAGAAAACCCCTGATAATCTGCTTTAAGCTTCCATGTTCCCCCTGCAGAATAAGCAAAAATCTGAGGTACCGGTGTAAGCCAATCTGCAGAAAAAGTTCTTGTAGGCTGTGTAAATCCAAAGGAAGAAATTACCACCAAAAATTTACTGGAATTGATCTTTGTGTCAAATTGATTTACCCAATCCTTGTCTGAAGGATCACAGGTAATTTTAAATTGAACAAGATTAATCGGTGCCGGAGAATTGGGTACAAAGGAATCGTTGTACGCTGTAATTTTGTTTTCCGGAGCTGGAGATTTGATAATGAAAGTGTAATTCTCATCTGCTTTCAGTTTCTCCAGGGGTTGCTTGAAAACAACTCCTGATGTCTTCATTGTACCGTTCACGGTAAGTTCTTTTTCCGGGTTCGCAGTATTGATACCAACCTGCGCACTTGCGAGTACGGAAGTACCCACCAGAATGACCATCGAAATAATTTTTGTCATTGGGTTATGTGTTTATATAAGGCTTGTGTTTTGAATAGCTAATCGAAACTTTACATTTTTTAGTTAAAAACATAGAATTTTCATACGCCTGTAAACAGTGTATGAAATAAAAACATAAAATTTTATGGATTAGTTAACAGCTTGGTTGCAAGAACTATGCCAGTTGAAAAATAAATTAAAGAATTCATAAGACTTTAATTCAGAAAAAAATTCTAAAGAGGTAATAATTACATTGAAGTAAAGCCCTTCGTAGAAGCAATCAACAGGATATCTGTGCTTAAAAATACTACTGAACAACAGCATTAAATTTTTTAAATCAAATTTCTGGAAAAAGCAAAAAGACTGCTTAATAGCAGTCCTTTTATATTTTTATAAGTAATTGTTATACTTTTTCTACTTGCATGTAGCTTAGTTCCATTGGAGTTTTTCTACCGAAGATCAATACAGAAACTTCAATTTTCTTTTTGTCTTCAAGAATTTTCTCAACTGTACCATTGAATCCGTTGAAAGGTCCATCGATTACTTTAACGTTTTCACCTACTACATAAGGAATTTCAACATCACTTGCAAATTCTGAAAGTTCATCCATTCTTCCAAGCATTCTGTTAACCTCAGATTTTCTCATTGGAACAGGATCTCCTCCTTTAGTTAAACTTAAGAAAGAAATAACTCCGGGAATATTCTTGATAACGTGAGGAATCTCTCCCATCAGGTCAGCTTCAATCATCAAGTATCCAGGGTAATAAGGTCTCTCTTTAGGAACTTTTTTTCCGTTTCTAATTTGAATAACCTTTTCCATAGGAATAACCACTTGAGTAACGTACTGATCAAACCCTAGACGTTTGATTTCTGTCTCAATATAGTTTTTCACTTTATTTTCCTGTCCGCTGATTGCTTTCAGCACATACCATTTCAATTCGCTCATTATGGGAAAATACTTTTAATTAATTGAACAAGTTGATTAGCATTCCTATGATGTTGCTGATTGATTTAGAAAACAATTCATCAACTCCAAAAGTGAACAATGCCAGAATCACTGTCGCAATAGTCACTACAATAGTAGATGACTGAAGGTCAGCCCACTTTGGCCATTCAACTTTATGTCTGAATTCGTTATAAGAACCTTTTAAAAAATCGACAAATGAACTCATAATTTATATTTGCACGGGCACAAGGATTCGAACCCTGATCAACGGTTTTGGAGACCGGTATCCTACCATTGGACGATGCCCGTAGATAAAAGCTTCCGAGAGTTTCCTTTCGGAAGCTTTATTTATTTTAAGATAATTAGTCTAAGATTTCAGTAACCTGACCTGAACCAACTGTTCTACCTCCTTCTCTGATCGCAAATCTAAGACCTACGTTAAGAGCGATTGGTTGTAACAATTCTACAGTGATCTCTAAGTTATCACCAGGCATTACCATTTCTACACCTTCTGGTAAGAAGATTTCACCTGTAACGTCAGTAGTTCTTACGTAGAACTGAGGACGGTATTTGTTGTGGAATGGAGTGTGACGTCCACCTTCTTCTTTAGAAAGGATATAAACAGAAGCTTTGAATTTTTTGTGTGGCTTAACTGAATCTTTCTTAGCGATAACCATACCTCTCTTGATGTCAGTTTTTTCAATACCTCTCAACAATAGACCTACGTTATCTCCAGCTTCACCTCTATCTAGGATCTTTCTGAACATTTCAACTCCTGTAATAGTAGAAGTTAATTTCTCGTCACCCATACCTACGATATCAACTGGATCACCAGTGTTGATAACACCAGCCTCGATTCTACCAGTTGCTACAGTACCTCTACCTGTAATAGAGAATACGTCTTCGATTGGCATCAAGAATGGCTTTTCAGTATCTCTTGGTGGTTGCTCGATCCAAGTATCAACAGCATCCATCAATTCTTCAACGCTCTTGAACCACTTATCTTCTGTGTTAGCAGGAGATGCAGTAGCTGCAGTAAGAGCTCCTAATGCAGAACCTTGAATTACTGGAGAGTTGTCTCCGTCAAATTCGTAAGTAGATAGTAAGTCTCTAAGCTCCATTTCAACAAGCTCTAATAACTCTGGATCATCTACCATGTCAACTTTGTTCATGAAAACAACGATTCTTGGTACGTTTACCTGACGGCAAAGTAGGATATGTTCTCTAGTCTGAGGCATTGGACCGTCAGTTGCAGCACATACTACGATAGCTCCATCCATTTGAGCAGCACCAGTTACCATGTTCTTAACATAGTCGGCGTGACCTGGACAGTCAACGTGAGCATAGTGTCTTTTTTCAGTTTCGTATTCGATGTGAGCAGTATTGATAGTAATACCTCTTTCTTTTTCTTCTGGAGCAGAGTCAATTGCAGAGAAGTCTTTTTTCTCAGCAAGACCTTTGCTAGCTAATACAGCAGAAATAGCAGCTGTAAGAGTAGTTTTACCATGGTCAACGTGACCAATAGTACCAATGTTCAAGTGTGGTTTGTTACGATTAAACGTTTCCTTTGCCATGATTTAAAATTATTTATTTATTGTTTTTCAAATTTTCGGTGTGCAAATATAATGAATTTTTAAATACCAAAAACTTTTTATTAAAAAAACTTTCAATATTCTCATCCAGTGAAGGACAAACCTTATATTTAACGTATTGAGACTGCAAATTTACACAATTTTCCGAATTGAAAAAAACTTTCTGAAACCTTTTATTAAAAAGCCTGAAATACAGAATATTCCAGGCTCAATTAATATATAAATGAAAGAAAAATCACATCTGGCTGAGCTTTTTTGTCCGGTTGAATATCCAGAAAATAATTGGAAAAATAAGCAGTGTAAGCACGGTAGCGGTAATCAGCCCTCCAATAATGACAATGGCCAGAGGTTTTTGAGATTCCGACCCGATTCCCGTAGACAATGCTGCCGGCATCAATCCAATAGAGGCCATAAGCGCTGTCATAATTACGGGTCTTGTTCTGGATTTTACCCCATTTAATATCGCAGAGTCTATATCAAGACCGTCTTTCACATTCTGATGAAATTCTGTGATAAGAATCACTCCGTTCTGGATACAAATTCCCAGAAGAGCAATCATACCTACTCCGGCAGAGATTCCAAAATTGATTCCGGTAACATGCAATGCGATAATTCCCCCTATTAAAGCAAAAGGAACGTTGGCCAATACAAGAAGGGAATCTTTCATATTTCCAAACAGGATAAACAACAGGAAGAAAATCATCAGAATACTCACAGGTACTACCTGTGCCAATCTGTGAGAGGCTCGCTGCTGATTTTCAAACTGACCGGTCCATCCTACAGAATAACCGTCCGGAAGTTCAATAGTTTCAACTTTTTTCTGGGCATCGGCAATTGTGCTTCCCAAATCTCTGTCACGGATTGAGAATTTAACCCCAATATACCGCTTGATATTATCCCGATAAATAAATGCAGCTCCGTTATCTTTAACGATGGTACTTATTTCTTTTAAAGGAATCTTTGCTCCATCCTGTGTAGGAACCATCAAAGCTGCAATATCGTTTTCATTGGTCCTGTATTCCTGAGAATAGCGCAGACGGATCGGGAATTTTCTTTCGCCATCAAACATTTCTGAAGCGGTTTTCCCGCCAAAAGCCATCTCCAATACGGCCTGTGCATCTGCCGGCATTACACCGTAAGCCGCCATTTTATCTCTGTCCAGTACAACACTTACTTCCGGCTGGCCGATATTTTTAATAATTCCAGGGTCTTTTACCCCTTCTACATCTTTAATTTTTAATAAAACTTCATTGGCTATTTTATCCAGAGTTTCCAGATTATCACCATAGATTTTGATTCCGTTTTCGGCTTTAAAACCTGCTACTGCTTCAGCTACATTATCCGAAATCGGCTGGGAATAGTTGAAGGTAATTCCTTGGTAACTTCTGAGCTTTTTATCAATTTCATTAATCAACTCATCATAGGTAATCTTACGCTTCCATTCTTCCCTTGGCTTAAGGTTAACAGCAAACTGTACGAATCCAAATCCATTAGGGTCTGTCCCATCATTACTTCTCCCCGTCTGTGCAAGAACGTCTGTAACTTCTGAAAAGCTCATAATGTCTTTCTTTAAAAGGTCCGCTGTTTTCAGAGATTCTTTTAATGAGGAGCTCATTGGCATTTCGGCCGTAATCCAAAGTGAACCTTCATTCAACTGAGGCAGGAATTCTGTTCCCAAAAATTTACCGGAAAATAAAGTGACCGCCAAGAAAGAGATGGCAACGATCATACTCATTTTTTTATGCTTAAATGTTAAATTAAAGCCTTTCAAAACGATTCTATCCCAGAAATTAACAAATGGATTATTTTTTTCTCTTACATTTTTATTTAAAAGGATATGTGAAAGAACAGGAACCAATGTTAATGTAAATATTAATGCACCAATTAATGCAAACCCTAATGTAAAAGCCAAAGGAGAGAACATCTTTCCTTCTACTTTCTGAAATGAGAAAATAGGAATCAGGGAGGTAATGATGATTAATTTTGAAAAGAAGATCGCTTTTCCTAATCCGGTTCCAGTCTGTTTGATCCAGCCTCCTTTTGCGAGTTTATTAAACTTCTCCATTCCATACCGTTTCGCTTTATGATCCAACATTACAAAGAGACCTTCTACCATGACGACGGCTCCGTCTATGATAATCCCGAAGTCAACTGCTCCTAATGAAAGCAGGTTGGCGCTCATTCCAGCCAGCTTTAAACATAAAAATGCAAAGAGTAAGGATAGAGGAATGATGATGGAGACTATTAATGTTGTTCTCCAGTCGGCCATAAAGATTAAAACGATTACCGTTACCAGTACAATTCCTTCGATAAGGTTATGCATTACGGTATGAGTGGTAAAATCCATCAGATTGTCACGATCATAGAAAGTAACCATTTTGACATCTTTTGGAAGTATCTTTTCGTTAAGTTCTTTAATTTTAGCCTTCACTCCAACTAAAACCTCCCTTGGGTTCTCTCCTTTTCTCATCACCACAATTCCTTCCACCGTATCATCGTGATGGTTCAGGGCAGCTTGTCCTACTCTAGGCATAGAGCTTTCATGAACTTCTGCTACATTTTTTACCAGAACAGGGTTTCCGCTGTCATTCTGAATGGTAATATTTCCGATATCGGCTACTGATTTCACCAAACCTATCCCCCTTACTACATAGGCTTGGCCATTTTTTTCAATGACATCACCTCCTACATTCAGGTTACTTTTGGTGACAGCATCATATACCTGAAGTGGAGTAAGGTTGTATTTATCCAATGCTCTTGGGTCTATACTTAATTCAAAAACTTTATCCTGACCTCCGAAAACATTGATATCCGCTACACCTGGGACACCTCTTAAAGCACGGTCTATGACCCAATTTTGCAGAGTAAGTAATGCTCTCGAATCTTTTGTTTTACTTTCCAGCGTATATCTGAAAATCTCACCGGTTGGCCCGTAGGGTGGCTGTACTTCCGGATCTACCTCATCAGGAAGGCTAATAGTTCTTAATTGGTTGTTGACCTGATTTCTGGCAAAAGTATCGTCCACCCCATCGTCAAACAGAATTTTAACAATAGAAAGTCCAAACATTGTGGTGCTTCTCACACTTGTTTTTTTCTGAACCGGGCTCATCGCCAATTCGATAGGTGTAGTGACAAAACGTTCCACTTCTTCTGCACTACGCCCATTCCACTGAGTAATGATTACAATCTGAGTATTGGTAACATCCGGGAAAGCTTCAATAGGCATATTTTTGAAACTTATAAAACCGGAGATAGCTAAAATCGCTACCCAGATAAAGGTAAATGCTTTATTTTTTAATGAAAAAGCGATTATATTTTTTATGAATTTATTCATGATAGATAAATTGATGACCTAAAAAAGCCGTTAAAGAAAAATATCAATATTCTTAATGGTTTAATTAAGACTAACTGTTCAGTGAACGGTATATCAGCAGCTGGTTGTTGGTAATCACTTCCTCTCCTTCTTTCAGCCCGTCTGCAATATAGGTGACATCTCCTACCTGCTTTAAGACTTTAATTTCTCTGACCTTCACATCTGTTCTGGATTTAAAAATCACTACAAAGCTTTTGTTATCATCAAAAATCACTGCTTTGGACGGAACAGTCAGCATAGTACTGCTTTCCAGGCTGGAAACTTTTATAGTTGCTTTACTGTCCGGAATGAGAAGCCCATTGGCATTATCCAATACCACTCTTGCCTGCATAGCGTTGGTCTGCGGATCAATAATCTTGAATATTTTATCAATTTTCCCGTCAAAAACCTTATCCGGATAAGACAGAGTAGATACCTGAGCTTTCATTCCCAGACTGATTTTATCAATATCCGATTCGTTGACATTCATGATTGCCCACACGTTGGTAGTATTGGCAACATCAAAGATATTATCACTTCTGTCACTTCTCAGCTGCATATCTTTATTGATACTTTTCTGAACAATATAACCGTTAATGGGTGCTACTACACTGTATATATTTCCGGTTTTCACATTATAAACCGTACTTACTGCTGCAGCTCTCTGCAACTGATCTTCGGCTTTTTGTAACTGGCTTTTTGCTTCCAGGACATCTCTTTCCGTATTTAGTTTTCCTTCGTACAGCTCCTTCGCAACCCGAAGATTATTTTTTGCCACTACCAGATCTGTTTTTGCATCACTTACATCCTTTTGAATTTCTGCAAGCTCGGTGCTTCTGATGGTTGCCAGCACCTGCCCTTTTTTCACATAGTCTCCCAGTTCTACATTTACACTCATCACATTTCCTCCTACCAACGGATAAACATCTATATAGCTGTTTTTGTCTGCAGATATCTTTCCGTAGAAGCTGTATTCATCTTCTATATTCTTTTTTTCAACTTTTGCCAAAGAAATTGAATTCAGCATTGTGTTGCTCAGCTCGAATCCTTTTTTAGCGTGATTGGTTTTCTCTTCCTCTTTTTTTGAACAGGCCAATAATGAAAGGACCATTAATACGGGGATAATATATGTTTTCATGATTTTAATAGAAGATTTTCGTTTGTACTAATTGATTAAGCTGTTCTGCTGACTGCATGATCTCATTTTTCATATCATAGATCTGAAGGGCCGTTTCCCTATAACTATCCATAAAGTCTGTGAATTCAATCAGGTTGACATTTCCTTTTCTGAAATTGTTCAGCATCCCGTTGTATACAAGATCCATATTCTGCAGATCTGTAGTTTTAATGTCCAAAAGCTGATCATACTGAGCTTTCCATGTTTTATAAGCAGATTGAACTTTCGTCTCCAGGGTCAGTTTCTGGAAGTCAGCATTTTTCTGATTCTGCTGAATAGCATAGTTTGCTTTTACCACATTTCCCTGGTTCGCTTTCCATAAGGGCAGAGGAATTCCTAAGGTAAGGTTTGCTTCATTATTAAAAGTTCCGCCTGCCTGATCCCATGCAGCGCCTACTGTCACATCCGGTACATTCAGGGATTTCTGCCATTGTGCATATAACTTGCTATTATCAATGAGTTTCAGATTGTATCGGTAATCAGCATTATTTTCCAGCGCTTTGCTTTTCAGTTCTTCTTCATCACCGAATGGCTGTGCTGCCAGTGATTCTTTAGCTTCAGATTCAGACATCGTAGGTTCTATTTCCTCCGAAACGCCTGTTAAAACTTTTAGATTCTGTTCAAAATCCAGAATATTTTTATTGATCTCAAGTTTATCATGATTCAGCTGGATCACAATACTCTGTAACCTTACAGCATCTTTAAGCGAAACGTTCCCTTTTGCAGACTGTACACGATAAGCGTTTAAAAGATCATTCATATAACCTAACTGCTTATTGGTGTTTTCCAGTTTTAGCTTTTCGTAATAAAGGTTGAAGTAGGCGGAACGAAGCTGAGATCTTAAATCAGCCAGCAGTTGGGAAAACTGAAGTTGTGCAAGTTCTTTATTGGATTTGGCAAAAGCAATTTCATTTTTCTTTTTCCCACCCATATAGATCAATTGAGTAACTCCTGCTCCTTTTGAGTGCCCTACATCAAAAATCTTTTTATCCTGGGGATTATAAGCATTGAACTGTCCGCTTAGTTGTGGTAACTCCCAGATTTTAGCCTGCAGAATATCTGCATCAGCCATATTGATGTTGTATTGTTCGGCGAGCAGCTGGAGGTTGTTCTTCTGAAAGGCTTCTTCGCAATCCAAAAGAGACATCTGCTGTTGTGCTGCCATGAATGAGGAAACGGCGAGACACAGCACTGCAATTCTGTTCATTGTTTTTCTTTTTAAATTACAAAATTGCTCTGATGCTATTAAAAGAAACTTAAATGACGCTTAAAATAAAATTAAAATCTCCTTATACAGGCCGTTTCAAAGAAAAAAGCAACAATTGAACAGATATTTTATTCTCCAAAAGTTGAATTTTCTATCAAAAATTTAATCCTGAGTTTAACAAAAAAAGCAACTGCTTTTGAGGTCAGTTGCTTTTGAATATTATTTCTTAAAAATTAAAGTGAATTTATTAATATATTCCTGAGGAGAGGAGTAGATGATATCGGCGTCATGGTATTCCAGAATTCTTTTGACAATCCTAAGACCTAGGCCCGATCCCGCAATATTCTGGGCATTATTTCCTCTTGTAAAAGCTTCAAACAGTTTGGTCTGCTCATCTTCGGAAATAGTATTTCCATGGGAAATAACTTCTACATAAAGGTTATCATTCGTTTCGGTGATCAACACATTCACTTCCGTATTGTCAGAATAAACCGCCGCATTCTTAAAGAGATTAATAAAGACAATGACCAATAGTGATTGAATTCCTTTTATCATGAGAAAAGCATTTTCGGAACTGTCTTCATTAATCAGGAAATCAAGCTTAAGCTGTGGGTAACTTTTCTCTACTGCTTCAAAAGCTTCAAAGATGACTTCATCAATCCTTACTTCCTCATAAATACTCTGAATATTTTCTTTGTCAAATTTAGTAAGCAGCAAAAGCGAATTCGTCAAATCCGACAACTGGTACACGTCCCGCTGAATCTGCTGTAAAGAAGACAGAGTTTCCGGGGAATGTTCTTCAAATTTGATAAGATTCTCCAGCTGAAATGCCATTCTTGTAATAGGTGTTCTGATCTCGTGGGAAGCACTTGCGGTGAAATCCTTTTGTGACTGAAATACATCATCCAACCTTCCGATCATTGTATTAAATGATTTTGCCAGCACACTGACTTCATCATTAGACTGCTCAACAGGAATCTGGGTTGTAAGTTTATGGGCCGTTACTTCAGAAATTTCCTTGTTCAGATCTTCCAGCGGACGCAGAAACTTTTCCACAAAATAATAACTGAAAAAACCAATAAGAAGAGTACTCATGGCATAAGCCGTGATCAAAAGATATTTAAGATAACCCAACTTCGATTTTCCATTGGTATCAAAGGCGCTGGTAAGGATATAATAGTCTTCACCATTAATAGTTCTGAGTGCAGCATAGATTTCCGGAACTGTTCTTTCCGTATAGATAATCTTCTTTTTATCCAGTTCTTTAAGCATTGCACTGTCCCAGGTGACATTCCGGTCCTTGATTGTACTGTAGATCAACTCTTTTTTCTCATTGAAAATTAAAATCTTTTCATTCAAAAGAATGTTATCTGAATTTTCATTGAAGAAAACCGGAGCCTCCTCCTCAAAGTCTTTGGATTTTGAGATGAAATGGGAAGTAAATTCAAGTCTCTGCCTGAAACGTTCTTTAAACTCATCCCTTCTGAAGTCATTAAAAGATAAATAAATGACCGCCATTACCATTCCAAAAAGTAATGAAAAGGCGATACTGATGGTTAATGCTATCTTTCTTTTTAAAGACATTTATAATGGGCTAAGGTAATATCCGAAACCTGAACGGGTATGGATCAGTTTTATTTTAAAATCTTTATCAATCTTTTTCCTCAGGAAATTGATATAAACTTCTACTGTATTGGTATTCGTGTTAAAATTGTGTTCCCAGACATGTTCTGTGATCTGCTGTTTTGAAACTGTTCTTCCCTGCGCCTCCGCAAGATAAACCAGCAGCTGAAATTCTTTTAATGTAAGGGTAATTTCATTTCCTCCACGATAGACTTTCTGCTCGGTTTTGTTGATAATAAGATCATCAATTCTAAGAATATCCTGGTCTGAATTATCGGAAGGTGCTTTTCTTCTCAGCAGCGAGTTCATTCTTAAAAGAAGTTCTTCAAACTGAAAAGGCTTTACCAGATAATCATCGGCCAGCCTGGTGAAGGCATCTTTTTTATCAGAGATATCTCCATAGGCAGAAATGATAATAATCGGCGTATTCTTATCAAAGGAACGGATGGTCTGGCAGACATCAAGTCCATTTATTTTAGGAACATTGATGTCCAGCAAATACAGTTCGTAAGTATTATTTTTTATCTGGCGGAGGAAAGTTTCTCCGTCATAGATCTTATCACAGTTAAAATTATTTGATTCTAAAAATCGGCAAAGCTCTGCAGACAGAATGAGATCATCTTCTAATAAAAGAATATTCATCAAAATTTATTTTACACGAATTTAACGAAAATTTTATGATTGTGATTCTAAAGATGAAGTAAAAATTTCCAAGGCATCACAGTACACTATCCATAATAGATGAAAAGTGACCTGAAGAAAAAACGAGATGGAATCAATTGATGATTTTGTTTAAGCACGTGTTTAACTATAAAACTTCTTCAGTAACAAAATCACTTCATACTTAATTTCAAAAAATAGGGATAAAAAAAATTCCCGAAGAAATTCGGGAAAATCGAGAGCCAACTACGGGACTTGAACCCGTGACCTCTTCCTTACCAAGGAAGCACTCTACCGCTGAGCTAAGTCGGCATCAACTAAAAAAATCACACTAAGTAGCGTGATTTTTTTTGAGCGGAAGACGGGGGTCGAACCCGCGACATTCAGCTTGGAAGGCTGACGCTCTACCAACTGAGCTACTTCCGCAATTTTGTTTCCAAAACTATTGGTAAACGCTGTGCAAAACTAAAAAAACTTATTTAATTTTGCAAGTTTTTTATAATATAAAATGTGGGGAGAGCAGGATTCGAACCTACGAAGCCGAAGCAACTGAGTTACAGTCAGTCCCATTTAGCCACTCTGGAATCTCCCCAGATATTTTATATTAAAATGAGCCTCCAGAGGGATTCGAACCCACGACCCCGAGATTACAAATCACGTGCTCTGGCCAACTGAGCTATGGAGGCATTTTAATAAAAGACTGAAATGGATCGAGAAACTCTACTCTACAGATTTCAGTGTTAAAAAAAATCACCCTTATCAGGGTATTTTTTTGAGCGGAAGACGGGGGTCGAACCCGCGACATTCAGCTTGGAAGGCTGACGCTCTACCAACTGAGCTACTTCCGCAATTTTGTTTCC
>JGI24741J21665_1000113_pt1 | contig 21885 bp, 19 predicted proteins | sample KBSCornC7_FD_21665 | JGI IMG/M metagenome (IMG submission 21665) | reverse complement strand
CGCGTCCCGGCACATTATCTGCTCGGCAAGGAAAATTTGGGCTTTTCCTACATGATGTCCGAATTGCCGCAGGAAAGGATGATCGTGCCGATCCGCGCCGCTGCCTCGATCGAGGCCATGTTGGAGCGGACGGTCGAATATACGAAGGACCGAAACGCATTTGGAGCGCCGCTGTTTTCGTTTCAGAATACCAAATTCAAGCTGGCCGATGCGCGCGCCCAGCTGGAGATGCTGCGGGCCTTCGTGGATGACTGTCTCGCGGAGTTTTTGCGTGGCGAACTCAGCGCAGATCGCGCGGCCATGGCCAAGTTGATGGGCGCCGAGATGCAAAACCGGATCCTCGATGACCTGGTCCAGCTGCATGGCGGCTATGGCTTTATGAACGAGTTCGTCGTCAGTCGCGCCTGGCGTGACGCTCGTGTCATGCGCATTTACGCCGGAACGTCAGAAATCATGCGCGAGATCATAGCACGCACGCTTTGACATGCGGGCCTGTTCAAGGTGAAGCTATATGACGGGAATAGTGATAGTTGATGCCATTCGGACTCCGATCGGCCGTTTTCGGGGATCGTTCTCCGGCGTGCGCGCCGATCATCTGGGGGCGAATGTCCTGCGTGCGATCGTTGATCGAAATGGCCTTTCGACGGATCATGTCGACGATGTTGTGTTCGGCTGCGTTACCCAGATNGGGGAACAATGCGGNAATNTTGCGCGGACGGCGCTGCTCAGCGCCGGATGGCCAGAGCATATCCCNGGCATGACAGTCGATCGCAAATGTGGAGCGTCCGAGGCCGCGATTCACACTGCAGTAGGCGAAATCGCCAGCGGCCTGGCTGACATCGTCGTTGCCGGCGGCGCGGAGAATATGACGCGGGTTCCCATGGGCAGCAACCGTGCCCTACATGGAGACGTGTTTGGCTGGAGATTGACAGAACGTTTTAATCTGACTTCGCAGGGTGAGGCCGCCGAGAAGATTGCCGACCGTTACGGATTCACGCGCGATCAGATCGATGATTTCGCCATTGAAAGCCACAGGCGTGCGGCCGCCGCAGCTGATCGTGGCGACTTCGATGGCGAAATCAATCCGGTTAATCTTGCCGAATATGTCGAACGGGACTTGGAAGCCACTGACACAGTCTTGGTCGACGAAACCATTCGCCGGGACACGAGTCGGGAAAAGCTGGCAACATTGAAAACCAGCTTCCGTGACGATGGACGGGTGACGGCTGGGAATTCTTCCCAGATTTGCGATGGCGCAGCGGCCGTCCTGCTGGCCTCGCAAGCTGCTGCCGATCGATGGGGATTGAAGGTCCGTGCCCGGATTCGGGCCATCACGGTGGTCGGTTCGGACCCCGAACTCATGTTGACCGGACCTGTCGCCGCGACGAGCAGGATTTTGGAACGCAGCGGGTTGAGCCTTTCAGATATCGATCTTTTCGAAGTCAATGAGGCGTTTGCGACCGTGCCGATGGCCTGGATGAAGGAACATGGCGTCGGTCACGATCGCCTGAACGTGAACGGAGGCGCAATCGCTCTGGGCCATCCTTTGGGAGCTTCGGGGGCACGGATCATGACAAGCTTGCTCAACGCGCTTGAACGTCGCGGCGGCAGGTTTGGCCTTCAGAGCATCTGTTGCGCCGGCGGGTTGGCGACGGCGACGATTATCGAGCGCTGTGAGGCTTAGCCAGGCCGGCAGTGCGACAAAACGGGAAGAGGGCCGGCCGGTTCCGGGCGCATCTGGCGTCGGATTGCTGGTCCGTTCGAGCGAGTAGGACAGTGCAATGAACGATCATAAAGCGGATGAAGCCGGCAGCTATAGCGATATTCTTTACAATGTTGCGGACAGTGTTGCCACGATCGTCATAAATCGACCGAAAAAGCTGAACGCATTCAACGGGCATACGATCGACGAGCTGCGCGATGCGATCGCACGGGCCGGCGACGATCGCGCGGTCGGGGTCATCGTGCTGACGGGGGCAGGGGACAAGGCGTTCAGCGCTGGTGGGGACATCGAGTGGGAAGTTGAAGGTGGTTTGAAGGGCCATGACTGGAGGCTGGGCGAAGATATCATTTCCTGCCTGAAGCCGGTCATCGCGCGGGTGAAGGGATATGCAGTCGGGGGTGGCCATCATCTCCACTATTTCTGCGATTTCACGATCGCTTCGGAAGACTCCATATTCGGGCAGAACGGCCCCCGCGTGGCGTCGCCCGCGGGAGGATATGTCGTCTCGCATCTCGCCAGCATCATAGGCCATAAGCGTGCAAGAGAGATGTGGATGCTGTGCCGGCGCTATACGGCCGCGCAAATGCTCGAATGGGGACTGGTCAACGCGGTTGTTCCCGCGGAACAACTCGACGCCGAAGTCAGGAAGTGGTGCGATGAATTGCTCGCTCTCAGCCCTACGGCGCTCAAGACGGTCAAGTCATCCTTCAAGGATCACATGCTGCCATATATGGGCAAAAATGTTTCTGACGTGGTGACAGAGGTGGCGCCCAACTTTTTTGAAACCGGAGAACAGGAAGAGGGAGGACGTGCCTTCATTGAAAAGCGCAGGCCAGACTTCTCTCCTTATCGCTAGGAGCCAGACAGATGACTATGGAACTTCCTCTCACGTCCCCGGAAAAGGCCAGGCAATATCGTGCCGCAGGGTTGTGGCAGGACGTCACTCTAAGCGAGCGGTTTCTTGCGCAGGCTGATCGGTTTGCGGACAAGCTGGCGATTGTCGTGGATGGCCGGCGTGCGACTTACCGACAGCTTCAGCGAGACGTACTGAGCGTGGCCAATGGCTTGCTGGCCGAGGGCCTCGAACCCGGCGATGTAATCGCCGGTCAACTGCCCAATAGTTACGAGATTCCCGTTCTGCATCTCGCGTGCAATATGGTGGGTATGTTGTACATGCCGCTGCATGACAGCTGGCGTGCGCTGGAAGTCGGGCACTTGCTGGCGCAGGCCAAGGTGAAGGTGGTTATCTCGCGGCATCTATATCGCGACTTCGATTATGTCCAGATGATCAGGGATCTGAGGCCCGATCTTCCTGACCTGAAGACACATTTTGTTATCGGCGAAAGCGCGGGAGATGGGATCAAACCCTTCGAAATGCTTGTTGCGGCTGAACCGTTAGGCACAAAGCAGATTGCATCGCTCCGGCCTGATCCGGACTATCCCGCGGCGCTGATGCTGTCAGGGGGGACAACGGCAATCTCGAAGATCAGCCGCTATTCGAGCAACGATCTTCAGGCCATGCTGAATGCCGCCAGAGATGGCGCCCGTTTTGTGGAAACCGACGTGGCGGCCGCCCTTGCGCCCGCCGGAACCGGAGCGACCGGATATGTCTATCCTGTGCTGGTAATGCTGCCACATTGGAGCAATCCTGAAGATGCGGCGGATTTGATGGTCAAGGAAAACTGCACCTACGCGACCGCGATTCCAGCTCAGCTCATCAAGCTGTTGCCCACATTCCGGTCCAGGCCAAGGGACGATTTTCATAGTCTGCGAGTGATCACAAACGCCGGTGCTCCGCTTCCCTATGACGCGGCGCGAGAGGTCGAGGAACTGACAGGCGCTGTGATCCAGAGCATTTATGGAGCGACAGATGCCGGGACGCCCACGCTGACGGCTGCCGATGATCCGCGGGAAAAAAGGCTCGGCACTGTCGGCCGCATCGTCCGGGGTTGCGAATGCGAAATTCGTGATTCGGACGGTAACGCACTGCCAGCGGGCACCGTCGGTGAAGTGACCTGGCGTGGTGCTGACAAGTCATGGGGATATTTAGGGGCCGATGACCAGACCAGATCTGTATTTACGCAGGACCATTTCTACAAAAGCGGCGATCTTGGTCAATTTGACGAAGACGGCTACCTGAAGATTGTCGGGCGGATCAAGGACATGATCCTCCGGGGCGGTCGTAATGTTTCGCCCCTTGTGATCGAAGAGGCGTTGATCAAGCATGCTGACGTCCAGGACGTAGCGGTCGCAGCAATGCCGGATCCTGTGCTCGGCGAGCGGGCTTGTGCATTTGTCATAGCAAGGCCGGGAGCGGGACTGGAACTGGCGGGATTGCTGGAATTCCTGCGTGGCGAGGGCCTCGCGACATGGCAATTGCCTGAGCGGCTCGAAATCATGCAGGAGTTTCCGAGATCGGCGGGGGGCAAGACGCTGAAGCGAGAATTGACGGCGCTTGTGACTGAAAAGCTGAAAGCTGAACTGGAGCAGGGGGTATGAGGCAGTCTGCGTCGCCACAAAGGCGACACACTTGGTTCGCGGACGAAAAGGAGCCAGAGCAACGCTGAGGGGAGGCGGCGAGCGGAAGGAGACTTCACGGTCATGGACGGTGCGATGAACGAAAGGGAACAAGGCGATTTTGAAGCACTCGAACGGATTGCGCGGGACCGCCGGTCGGTGCGCGGCTTCCTATCCGACCCGGTGCCGATGTCGATCCAACGGCGCGCTCTGGAGCTTGCACTTTCAGCGCCGTCAAACTGCAACGTGCAACCATGGTTGGTGCATGTCGTGAGCGGCAAGCCTCTGGCGCGTATCCGCCACGCGTTTGTGGAAGCGGTGTCGGCTGGAATCGCCGCTGAGCCGGATTTTCCGGGGCTGTTGACCTACCCCGGTATTTATCGTGACAGGCAGGTGGATAGCGCCCGCCAACTTTACGCTGCGATGGATATTGCCCGCGACGACCGGCCAGGACGCAATCATGCCGCGTTGCGTAATTTCGAATTTTTCGATGCGCCACACGCTGCCTTTCTCTTCGTGCCCGACTGGGCGCTGTCGCGTGAGATCGCTGACTGTGGGCTCTACGCTCAGACGCTGATGCTGGGGCTGACGGCGCTCGGCATTGCGTCCTGTCCTCAGGGAGCCTTGGGCTATTATCCTGATATCGTGCGATCGGAACTGGGAATTGGACCGGACCAGCGACTGCTCTATGGCATATCCTTCGGATTTGAAGACATGTCCGTCGCCGCCAACGCCGCACGGACAGGGCGCCGTCCCCTCGAGGAAACTACCAGCTTTCATGGCTGATCCAGTGGGATCATGACGATCCAGCTTTCGTAGCGGAGTGACGCCAAGCGGTCGCATTTCGACGGCCATGCCGAAGTCTGTAGAGCCTCGAAAATATTTATTGCAACTACATTTCCAAGGCTATGCTGGCGCGGCCAGCGCTGGATCACCCAATTCTGCACGGCTGATGCCCAGTGCTTTCATTTCGCGCTCCGCCACGAACAGGCGCCCCGTATATTCTTCCGGATCAGCGCATGCGATGAAATAGATGATCATCCGTGACGGGATGACCGTATCGATTGGACGCGGCTCGCCTTCTTTCGGAGCAAACCCCCTGGACGCCAATCGTGCCGAAACCACTTCGGATGCTACCCAGCCGGGATGCAGACCGATGACAAACACATTTTGTGCCCGCAATTCGGGCGCAATGACATTGGAAAGTCGATCCAGCGCGCGTTTGCTGGCAAAGTAGCTGGGCGTGGTCCCACTGAATCCGAATGACCCGGCCGCCGGTACTTCTTCTTCTACCCGACGATGCGCTTCGGCGGAACCGGTGGTGATGTTGATGATTCGCCCGCCACCGCGAGCGGCCATGATCGGGGTTGCAAGTTGCATCAGGATGAACGGTGCGTGGAGATTGATGTCGAAATCCCGCGACCATTCTTCGAAGCTGATATCGAGAAATGGCTTCGACCAAACCGAGCCAACCGTGGATGCAGCGTTATTGACCAGGATATCAACACCGCCAAATCGGGCTACAGTTTCATCGACGATTTGCTTCAGATCAGCCCGCTGAGCAAGATCGGCCTGCACAATCAGCGCGTCCCCGCCGGCTTTCTCGATCAATCGCGCCGTCGCGCCAAGGCTGCCCGGCAGGTCCGGATCGCGATCAATCGTGCGCGCAACCAGCGCCACCTTGACGCCGCGCCGTGCCAGATCAAGCGAGGCCTGCCGGCCGACGCCCCGGCTCGCACCGGTCACGATTGCGATTTTTCCGGTCAGATCAAGTTCTTGTTGACGTTCCATGTTCCATCCTCTTGTCCTGGCGTTTAATCAGGGCCTGTCGACATGGCGTGACCGGCGCGATGATATTTTCCATTTGATTTGAACCGCCTCCTGGTCGAGCAACCGCCGTTCGGCAGGGACCGGAGCGGGAATACCGGCGAGCCCGAGGTCGAAGCCGCGGATCAGAGTGTTCGCGCGGAAGGGCAGTGAGAAGCCATTGGTTTTATCGTCATTGCCCATCGCCTTTTCTGTAGCATTTTATAGTGCAAATGTTCTAAATTTGACTGGATTATGAGCCCAAAATATTTGGCGAGTCTCGAATGGCTTGAAAAATGGGCCAACAGCGATGCTACGCGCGCGGGTCAATGACCATTGTGCGAGCGGGACGGGGGGCCGGTGGGCTGTCAACGCCGCGGCGGAGAAAAAACCGCCTGCCTGTCACGTTCGCTGTCGGGGGCTGGTTCGCCGGCAAATGCCGTATACCAGTCTGCCGTTGCACGATCGTGCTGCAGTGAGGCTCCGAAAAGTTGCGCATGAATCTGCCCTTCCAGCAAATGCCGGAGAGGCACTTCCATGCGCTTGCCGTTCGACGTATAAGGGATGGCAGGCGCATCAAAAATATCATCGGGCACGTGCCGCGGGCTCAACCTAGCACTGATCCGTGCCGCGATAGTGGCGAGCAAGTCTTCGTCCAGCGCCCGTCCATCCGTCAGGGTCACGAACAGCATCAGTCGGTCGCGATATCGTCCCGCCTGCGGGAAAACGGTAATCGCATCCGTGATGGCCGGATCATCTTCCAAAGCGCGGTAGAACTCGCTGGTCCCCATACGAACCCCATGCCGGTTTATCGTGGCATCGGATCGACCAAGGATTCTGCATCCTCCGTCGGAGTGGATGATTATCATGTCGCCCTGCTGCCAGCGGCCACCAAAATGCGACAGGTAACTGGCGGCCAGCCGGGTGCCGTCCGGATCTTTCCAGAGGCATCGAGGAGCGTTGGGGAAGGGGGTGCTGATCACAAGCTCGCCAGCCCTGCCGCGAAGCGATCTGCCCTCCGGATCCACGGAGTCCACGTCCATGCCCAGCATCCTTGCCGTTGATTCACCGGCATGGATTGGCAGCAGGCGTACGCCGCCGGCGTAGCCGCCGCAAACTTCGGTAGAGCCGGCCTGCGAGAGGATCCGGCAGTGCGGGGGCAAGACATCCGCAAGCCATTCGTAGAGCGGGGCTTCGGCTACTGCACCCGAGAGAATGAGCGCTTCGAGCCTTTGAAGGTCATGCTGCGCGGCGGGGTTATATCCCCGATCCTTCATTCGTCCGGCAAAGCCTGGGCTCACGCCCATTATGGTCGCGCCGGCGCGTTCGGCGATGGACCAGAGGCTGCCCAGGTCCGGATGGAACGGACTCCCGTCGTAAAGCACCACGTGCGTCCCAAGGGCAAGGCTGGTGAGCACCGTATTCCAGACGATCCAACTCGGCGTGGCATAAAATAGCAGGACGGAGCCTTCCCTTGCCTCGAGATGGAAGGTCAAGTCCTTCATCGCGCCAAGAAGTGCACCGACATGCGTGTGAACGATCGCCTTTGGCGCGCCGGACGTGCCGGATGTATAGACAACCCACAAGGGGTGGTCGCTGGGTACCGGCTCAAAGGTGAAGTCGTCATATGTCGGCTCCGGCGTCGCGGCAAGAGATGACCAACTCCGCAGCAGGGGGCCGTGATCGATCAGATTCTGGGCATCATCCTGCAAAAGGACCAGATGCTCCAGCGTTGGCAGACCCTTGACGAGTTCACGCACGCTTTCGCTGCGATCGTGCAGCCTACCGGCATAATCATAGCGGGAGGTCGCGATGAGCAGCTTGGGCTCGATCTGCGCGAAGCGGTCCGTTGCGGCGCCGGCGCCGAATTCGGGGCTGCACGACGACCAGACCGCACCGACCGCCGCTGCGGCGATAAAACCGATCGCGGCTTCCACGACGTTGGGCAGATAGGCGGCAACGCGGTCACCGGGCCCGATCCCCATCGCGCGGAAGCCCGTCGCGACCCGTCGAACCGCTGTGCCCAGCTCTGACCATGTCCAGCGCGCGTGACTGCCATCTTCATGAAAGGCTGAGATCGCCACATGGTCAGCGAGACGCTTTTCGTGCCGCATCACCATGCGCGCGAAATTAAGCCTTGCCCCTGTAAACCATTGCGTATTCTGAAAGCCCGCGCCTTCCATCACGCTGTTGTAGGGGGCATCAGCTTCAACAGCGAAATAGTGCCAGATTGCCTCCCAGAATTCGGCTTGGTCTGTGGTCGACCATCGCCAGAGCTCGTCATATCCCTCGAACGAGAGGTTGCGGCTTTGCTTGAGCCAGGTCATGAACATGGTGAGCGTCGACTGCTGGCGATCGGCCGCCGTCGGCGTCCAAATGACCCGCCCGCGACCAGCGCCGGCCAACGCAGCCTCTGCGGCGACCGACCCGAGTTCGCTATCAGTATCTGTCGTGACCACGCATACTCTCCCATGCGAGGGGGCTCATTCATCCCCCTTCGATCGATCACTCGCCAACTTGGTCCGCCGCCACATCAGGCTGGCTTGTGCAGCCTGCCGCCTCTCGGTCGGCTTCAACGTCGCGCGCGGGTGGTCAATTGGACGCCAGCGTATGAAACGCCTTCTTCATATCCGCGGCGCGCGTGTCAATTCGATCCTCAAGATCCCGATTGGGAAACAGCCAGAAGCGTTCCGTTCCGATCGCATCGGCCACCAGGGTTGCGACCTCAGCGGGATCGATGCCGTTGCGCAGGACTTCCTCCATAGTCTCCATCCGGTCGCCCGTTGAAAGCTGAGCAGGTGCCCGAGCGGCGTTCGCCTCCAGCAGGGATGTCCTGACCGGCCCGGGCATCAGAACCGAAACTCCTATGCCGCTGCCGCTCAGTTCGTCGCGAAGGGCCTCGCACAATGCGACCACGCCGGCCTTCATCGCGGTATAAACGCCCGTCCGTGCCTTGACATTGAGCGTCGCCAGCGACGCGGTCGCCACCACATGGCCATTACGGCCCGACGCGACGATTCTGTGCAGGCCTTGCGTCAGGCCATGGAAGTTGCCGTCAAGATTAACTGAGCGCGACCATTCCCAGGCGGCCTGCGACGTTTGGCTTACGGGATCGGTGCTGCCCGCAACACCGGCATTGCTGAACAGAACGGCCAGGGGTCCGTGACGATCTTCCGCCTCATCCAGCGCGGTATTCCAGCTTTCCGCATCGCGGACGTCGAGCAGCACCGCAGATGCGCCTTCGATCTGGGCAGCCACCCTTTCTGCTCCGACAAGATCGATATCGGCGACGGCGATCTTCAGCCCCCGTCGCCCGAATTCCATGGCGGTGGCCCGGCCAATGCCACTTGCTGCCCCGGATATGAAGGCCATTCGGCCGCGGAAGTTCATATCACTCATGGCGGTCCCCTCCATATCCTTCCTTGCGCCGCCGAGCGTGCTTCATGCGCATGTTCGGCGTGGGCAGGGAAAATATGGTCGACTTGCTAAAACGTCTGTCGAATCCATAAGCCCCAGTGGTATGAACTGAGCGAACTTCCGACCCTGAACAGGTCGTGCCTTGCCAAACACTCTCCACTCACCGTTCTCCATAAATGAAAACTAGTGCCCTGCCGGATTCAAGCCCCCAGCCACATTCGGCCGGGAATTGCCCTTGAAAAGGTTCAAACGACCGGAGCTGTCACAGGATATCAGATTCCTTTGAATAGCTCGACATATTCGGCAGTCAACCAGAGACTTGGTAGAAAACTGTGTGTCCAAGCCCTTAAATGTGCGGCACGAAGACTTTCAATGTTGAAGCAGCATNCTCTTGCATAAATTGCGGGANNATCACAGCCAAAGCTGCGTCACCAGCTGACTACTCTCGATCACTGCGAACTGTCAACATGANGGNATCGGCCCGATTCTTGCTGTGACACTCTTGTCGTCACGCTGCATGAATTTTTATGATGAGTTCATCAGAAGGATGAATGAGACAGACTTTGGCTTTTCGTCTAGCCAGTGCGGACAATCGGTTTGATGGAAGGGAGCGCTGCCAAAGCCGCGGCGCTTGCACGCGCACCGGCTTAGGTGGGGCCAGGAACAATAATGGCAGATATTGCGAGAATTCAGCGAGTCCAGCGTTCCGAACTGGCGGTTCCGGCGACATCACCCCATTTTTTTCAAAAGGCAGCACAGGGACCCGCTGACTCCATCTTCCTTGATCTGGAGGACGCCGTCGCGCCGAACCGGCGGGAGGAAGGGCGCGCTAACGCGGTCGAGGCGCTGAACGCGGTCGATTGGGGCGCCAAGATGGTTTCCGTGCGGGTCAATGGCCTGGATACGCCCTGGGCGATCGCGGACATTATGGCGGTTGCGCGCTGCCCGCGGCTGGACATGATCCTGCTGCCCAAGGTGCAGACGAGTGAAGATGTTCGCTTCGTCGACCGGCTGCTCGGNTGCATGGAACTCGAAACGCCGCGGGAGAGGGGGGTAGGGATCGAAATTCTCATAGAAACGACGCGCGGGCTGGCAGAGGTGGAANCGATCGCCGCATCGTCGCCGCGGCTGGAAGGCATCATCTTCGGCGTGGGAGATTATTCGATCGAACTTGAGAATTTCGACACGGTGTTCGGAGCGCCCAACCCGGAATATGCGGTCGGTGGCGCGGAAAACGACCAGTGGCACTTCGCGCTGGCGCGGATCGCCAATGCCTGTCGCGCCCATGGCCTGCGTCCGATCGATGGGCCCTTCGCAAATTATGGCGATCCCGATGCCTATCGCGCCAGCGCGATCCGCGCGCGGGCACTGGGGTTCGAGGGTAAATGGGCGATCCACCCCTCGCAGGTGACGATAGCGAACGAGATTTTCTCTCCGACGCCCGCCCAGATCGCCTGGGCGCGGCGCATCGCCGATCGCATGGCGGCGGCGGCGTCGGATGGCCAGGGAGCGATTGGCATCGAAGGCGTTCTTATCGATCGCGCGCATGTCAAGCTGGCTGAAAAGATCCTTGCCCGGGCGACCCTGTTCCAGGGGGCCGTCGCTTGAGCGCCGGACCGCTCAGTGACATTCGTGTGCTGGACGTTGCGACGTTCATCGCGGCGCCATTCTGCGGCACGCTGATGGCAGACTTCGGTGCAGAGGTGATCAAGATCGAGCAGCCAGGGGAAGGCGATTCCCTTCGTCGCTTCGGGACAGCCACCTCCTGCGGTGACACGCTCGTCTGGCTGAGCGAGGCGCGAAACCGCCGGTCCGTGACGCTTGACCTGCGGAAGAAGGAAGGGGCGGACATCTTCCGCCAACTCGTCGAGAAATCCGATGTGGTGCTGGAGAATTTCCGGCCGGGAACGATGGAGAAATGGGGGCTGGGCTACGAAGATCTGGCGGCCATCAATCCGAAGCTGGTGATGCTGCGCGTGAGCGCCTATGGCCAGACCGGGCCGATGCGTGACAAGCCCGGCTTTGCGCGTATCGCACACGCGTTCAGCGGCCTGGCGTATCTTTCAGGAGAGCCTGGCCGCCCGCCCGTGGTTCCCGGCTCCACCTCGCTGGCGGATTACATGACCGGGCTGTTCGGGGCCTTCGGCGTGATGGTTGCCCTGCGCGTGGCCGAGCAGACCGGATGCGGCCAGGTCGTCGACATCGGCCTCTATGAGAGCATATTCCGCGTCTTGGATGAATTGGCGCCCGCGTTCGCATCGTCCGGCTACAAGCGCGAAAGGATGGGCCCCGATACGGTCAATATCGTGCCGCACAGCCACTATGAAACGGCCGATGGCGCGTGGGTCGCGCTGGCCTGCTCGAACGATCGGATGTGGGAGCGGCTGACCAGGGCAATGGACCGGCCCGAGCTGGCGCAGGATCCGCGCTATGCTACGCTCGTCCAACGGAATCGCCATCGCGCAGAGGTCAACGCGATCGTGGCCGACTGGGTGAAGAGCCTGCCGACCACCGAAATTCTGGCGCGCTGCGAGGCGGCACAGGCGCCGGCGAGCAAGCTGCTCGACATCGCCGACATATTCGCCGATCCGCAATATGCCGCTCGCGAGAATCTGCTCAGGATTCAGGATCCGAGGGTCGGCGAGCTCGTTATCCCTGCGCCATTGCCCCGGTTATCCGTGACGCCGCCCCGTTTCAGCCATGCCGGTCCTGCACTTGGCCAATCGACGGAGGCTGTGCTGGGTGAGCTGCTGGGTTTGAATCGGGACCGTATCGATCAACTGATGCAAGAACGCGTGGTGTGACGAGGCGCATGGGCGAGGACGACACTTCGCGATCGCGAAGTCTGACGATAGCGTACAGCCGGCATGGCGTCGGCTTTGGTATATGGCAATGATAAGGAGGATGCATCGTGGACAATGAGGCATCAAACGCGACTTCAAACCTCGTGGTGTCGAAGCTTGTGGTTGCGAAGCTGCATGGCGAGGAGGATTTCAAGTCTGACGGGTTGCGACCTTTTGCGAAATATCGCGATCTGGGATTTGCNGAGGNNACCNACGGCATGTTGCATGCTCATGTGATNAANCTNGTTCCNCCATGCACGGACGAGGTACGCAAACGTCACCGGCACATCACCCANGTGCAGATGTTCTACATGCTCGAAGGCTGGATGAANCTGGAGTTCGAGGGCCATGGNGAGGTTTTGATGGAGCCGGGCGACTGTTGCCTGATGCCGTCGGGCATAGCGCATACCGTGCTTGATTACTCGCCCGACGCCCGCAATCTCGAGATCACCATTCCCAAGGATTACGACACGATCGATGCATGAGGCGATGACGGCGATGTCCAGGAAGGGCCGCTACCCGAGGCCGGTATTGTATCAGACTTTTCAGGAGGAGATTAGGCGTTGAGGATCTGCCGTTTTGACGACAACCGGCTCGGCCTTGTGCAGGGCGACAGCGTTTTGGATGTGACCGAGGCGCTGCAAATCCTTCCGGAATGCCGTTACCCGCTGCCGATGGCCGATCTGCTCTACAGCAATCTTGATGCTGTTCTTGCCCGCGTGACCGAACTTGCGCCCTCCGCGCAGCGCCGCGGGCTCAAGGAGATCAAGCTGCTGAGCCCTGTCGCTAATCCGTCCAAGATCATCGGTGCGCCGGTCAACTATAATGATCATCTCGCCGAGTCGCGCGCCGATCCCAACCTGTCGCAGGGCAACGTCATCAAGCCCATCGGTGATTGGGGTCTGTTCTTCAAAGCGAACAGCTCGCTGGTCGGTGCCGGGGACGGCGTGAAGTTACGCTTCCCGGATCGCCGCACCGACCATGAGGCGGAGCTGGTCGTCATCATCGGTAAGACCGGAACCAACATTCCGGCTGAAGAAGCGATGTCTTACGTCGCGGGATATTGCGTGGGCCTCGATATGACAGTGCGGGGCGTCCAGCAGAAGACATTCCGGGCCTCTGTGGACAGCTATGCAGTCCTGGGGCCGTGGTTTGTCACCGCCGATGAGATCGCTGAGCCGGGCAAGCTGGACTTCTGGCTCAAGATCAATGGCGAGACGCGGCAGGCTTCAAATACCAGCTATCTTATCTACGACGTCCCCAAGCTCATCGAGTTTGCCTCCAGNTATTACACGCTGTTGCCGGGGGACGTGATCTTCACAGGTACGCCGGCCGGCGTGGGGCCGGTGGCACCTGGAGACATCATCGACGTGCATATCGACCAGATAGGGGCTATGCAGGTCGCAGTCTCGGCTGCCTGATTGTTCCGCGGATTGGATAAAACGACGCCATAAACCGGGAAGAGCGGGGCCCATCCTCCAAAGCTTGAAGCATTCGGCAGGCGCGCGCTCAGGCTGGTGGGGCGGGGCGGGCCGACTGTGCCCTTAACATGCTTTTCGTGAAGTCCGCGAAAGCGCGCGCCGCTTCGCGCAAAACAGTGCCGCGGGCAGTAATGATGCAGATCGTGCGGCTCAGCCGCGGATCCACGATGGGGAGGATCTGGAGATTTTCTCGGTTCCCGCGTGGAATGGCGCAGGCTGGCATGATGGCTACCCCAATACCTTCGACGGCCATCGCATATTGCGTCTGCACCTGGCTGACCTCGTAGCGTGTCCGCAGCTTGAGACCGCGCGCTGCCAATTCCGCATCCAATACTCCGCGCAGCGCCGTGGCACTGTCGAGCACGATGGCCGGAAGTTCTGCAAGTTCGGCCAGCGTGATGCTGGTCGCCGAACGGTTCTGGAAGGGCGGGGGGATGAACGCCATGATCTCTTCCTGCAGGAATGGCTCGAAGACGAAGTCGACTGCGCCTTCGACATTCAGGCCGATCCCCATTTCGATCTCCTTGCTGCGCAGTTTTTCGAGCAGGTCCTGCATCGAGCTTTCGCGGACGCTCATGGTGATGCCAGGGAACTCCTGCTCGAAGCTGTAGATGAAGGTGCGGGAGCAATGAGGAGGATAGCGTCGGGATGCAGCCAAAAGAGACGAATCCCTTCCGCATCTTGAGTTCTTCTTTCAACGAGCGGAGCCCGAAGTTGAGGTCGGCGAGCGAACGACGCGCAAAGCGCAACAAACGCTCGCCCTCCATTGTCAACTCGACGCGCCGTGTGCTTCGATTGAACAGTCGGGCACCGATCTGGTCCTCCAGTTGACGGATCTGCATGCTGATCGCGGATTGTGTCCGCCCCATCTCTTCTGCCGCACGCCGAAAGCTCTCATGTTCGGCCACGCTGATGAAGGTCTGAAGAAAGTTGAGATTGATATGCATATGGGGTCTCGCGGCTGGCGGCCGAGCGGTTTCATCGTCCGCATTTATGCATTGATCTGATAGATAAGCGCTTTCAAGGTGTATCTTCAAGGATTTCTTGAGAAAGTCGCAATGGTGGCGGAGCGCCGCGTGCGCGTCGCTCCAGCGAGACAAATTGCATCGGATCAGGATGATGCGTGCCGTTCCTGCCAATCCGGCGAGAGTTCAGCACAGCAGGCGATTGCCTCCCTGCCCAGTTAAGTACTTTGGGGCACTGTCATGTTCCGCGGACGGGACCATCCGCCGTCGCTCCCAAATACTTTCGCTCAGTCGGGTCGCGAGTCGAGGAAGGCCCGCGCCTTTGCCAAGAAACCATCCGGGGAGGAGAGGGGAGGGAAATGGCCGGCTGCTTCGACGACGTCGAACGATGCGTTCGGAAGCGCGAGTGTCGCGGCCTCGACCACGGCGGGATCCCACATGAAATCCTGATCCCCCGCCAGACACAGGCAGGGGCATGCGATGCTGGCGAGGCGCGGACCGCCCTGCCAATCGAGCAGCGCTTCGGTCAGCGCTGCATAGGCATAGGGGTCATTTGCCAGGAAGTCGCCTTCATATTCCGATCGGGCAACCGCGAACGGCAGCGCTATTCCTTCGGGAAATGACAGTTCGGCGCTCGTGCGGGAGGCAACACGCATGCCACCCGCGCGAATGTCGCTTGCGCGCTGTCCGGCATAGAGGCGGGTCTTTTCAGGGATGTCGGGCGATACCGAGCAGAGCAACAGCGAGCGCACCAGCGCCGGCGCCTGAAGGGCGACCTCAAGCGCGACGATCGATCCCATCGCGCATCCCATGATATCGATGCTGTCGATCCCCTGCCGAGTGAGGAAGCGCTGCACGTCATCGGCTATGTTGGCCATGCTGTAGGGTTGGCACGGCTTTTCCGAACGTCCGGTTCCGCGGATGTCGAGGAGGAGGAGGCGATGGTCCTGGGCCAGGGCGCCGACAACGTGCCGCCAGGTTCGTGTGCTGCCGCCCAGTTCCGCCAGGCACAATATGGGGCGGCCGACGCCATGCTCTTCATAATGCAGGCAGATATCGCCGAGATCTAAGTGAGGCATCCAGTCTCCATCAAGTCGTTCGATGGCCAAGGGCGGCCGAGAATGAACCGGCTGTACAGTTCGCGCGGCGTGCGGACGGTAAATGCCAACAGCCGTGACATGTCAGTTGCCGGACTTCAACATGTCCAGCGCGATGTCGACGATCATGTCCTCCTGCCCGCCGACCATCTTGCGGCGGCCGACCTCGGCCAGGATGGAACGGGTATCGAGGCCATAGTCGAGCGCCGCCTTTTCTGCATGACGAAGGAAGCTGGAATAGACGCCGGCATAGCCAAGGGTCAGCGTTTCGCGATCGACCCGCACAGGGCGGTCCTGCAGCGGCCTGACAAGATCTTCCGCTGCGTCCATCAGCGCATAAAGGTCGCACCCATGATTCCATCCGTAGCGATCGGCAGCGGCGATGAAAACCTCCAGCGGCGCGTTGCCGGCCCCAGCGCCCATGCCGGCGAGGCTCGCATCGACACGTATTGCGCCATTCTGCACGGCGACGATCGAGTTGGCGACGCCCAGCGAGAGATTGTGGTGCGCGTGGACGCCGCGCTGGGTCTCCGGCTTCAGGACATGATCATAGGCCTGCAGGCGAGCGGCATATTCGTCCATGTTCATCGCGCCGCCACTGTCGGTGACGTAGACGCAATGCGCGCCATAGGTTTCCATGAGCTTGGCCTGCGTCGCCAGCGCATCCGGCGTGGTCATGTGGCTCATCATCAGGAAGCCGGAGACGTCCATACCCAAAGCGCGGGCCGCCTCGATATGCTGCTTGGAAACGTCGGCTTCGGTGCAGTGCGTGGCGATGCGGACCGAGCGCACGCCCATCTCATAGGCATGTTTGAGGTCATGCACCGTTCCGATACCCGGCAGCAGCAGCGTGGTGAGCACTGAATGTTCCAGAACCTCGGCTACCGCGCCGATCCAGTCCCAATCGGTGAAGGCGCCGAAGCCATAGTTGAAGGAAGAGCCTTGCAGCCCATCGCCATGCGCCACCTCAATGGCGTCGACTTTTGCTGCATCCAGTGCCTTGGCGATGGCGCGAACATGATCAAGACCATATTGATGGCGGATCGCATGCATCCCGTCACGCAGCGTCACATCCTGGATGTACAATTTGGTCTGATGGGGATCAAAGGTCATAGCGCCATCCTTTTGGCCATCTTCTCGGCGGTCTTCAGAGCTGCGGACGTCATGATGTCGAGATTGCCGGCATAGGCGGGCAGGTAGTGCGCCGCGCCTTCGACCTCCAGGAAGACCGAGACCTTGAGCCCGGTGAAGTCCGAGGTTCCCGTAGAGGCCATTTCGGGAATGTGCAGCGGACGATTGGAACCGATATGCTCGAACTGTACCGACTGCTTCAACCGATAACCTGGAACATAGCTTTGCACTTCGGCTACCATGTGGTCGATGGAGCGACGGATCGCATCCTGGTCCGCCTCATCGCACAGGCAATAGACGGTATCACGCATGATGAGTGGCGGTTCGGCCGGGTTCAGAATGATGATCGCCTTGCCGCGGGTAGCTCCGCCTACGGCGACGATGGCCTGGCTGGTCGTTTCGGTGAATTCATCGATATTGGCACGGGTTCCGGGGCCCGCGCTTTTTGAACTGATGGAAGCGACGATCTCGCCATAATGCACCTTGGCCACGCGATTGACCGCGGCCACGATGGGAATTGTTGCCTGGCCACCACAAGTGACCATATTGACGTTCGCCGCGTCCAGGTTGGCATCGCCGTTTACCGGCGGGATCGTGTAGGGACCGATAGCGGCCGGTGTCAGATCGATCATCCGCTTGCCCGCAGCCAGTACCGCCTGGCTGTGGCGCTGGTGCGCACCGGCGCTGGTGGCGTCGAACACGATCTGGATGTCCTTGAACTGGGGCATGGCGAGCAGCCCGTCGAGGCCCTCATATGTGGTCGGAACACCCAGCCGGTGCGCCCGCGCGAGCCCGTCCGACGCCGGATCGATGCCGACCATCGCCCCCATCTCCAGCGTATCCGACAGGCGCATTACCTTGATCATCAGATCGGTACCGATATTGCCCGATCCGATGATGGCAACCTTCACCCTGGCCATGAATCAAGCCTCTCCATATCTAAAACTGCATGTCCCGATGCCGCCCACCACGGCACGCACCTGATCGCCCGGATGGATGGCTACCATGGGTCCGAGTGCGCCCGCCAACAGCACGTCGCCAGCCTTCAGCGGCTCGCCGCGCTCTGCCAGCGTCCGCGCAAGCCATGCCGCTGCATTCAAAGGATGTCCAAGCGCCGCCGCGCCCGCGCCCAGGGATGCGATCGTCCCATTAATCTCCATCACCATCCCGGCAGACCACAGATCAAGGCCGGGCAAGGAGTGCCCTTCTTCCGCCAGAACGAAAAAGGCGGAGGAGCCGTTGTCCGCCACGGTATCGGCGAAGGTGATTTTCCAGTCGGCGATCCGGCTGTCCACGATCTCGATGGCGGCATGTACCGTCGCCACTGCCGCCGCCGTCTCTTCAGCCGTCGTCTGTGCGGAAGGCAGATCCGTGCCCAGCACGAACGCGATCTCCGCTTCCGCCTTCGGCTGAAGGCAGGCACCGGGGTCGAGCCTGCCGCCGTCGGCGATCCGCATATCNTCGAACAGCACGCCAAAGTCGGGCTGATCGACGCCTAGNTGNGTCTGAACGGCCTTGGCCGTCAACCCTGCCTTGCGCCCCACGATCCGGCGTCCCTGCGATTCCCAGTAGCGCGTGTTGATCGTCTGTACGGCATAGGCACCCGCCATATCGAGCGGGTCCAGGCCGTCGCGCAGCGGTGGCACAGCACCGGAACGATAAGCCTCGCGCAGGCGGCTGGCGAGTTCGTCGTGAGTAGTCGCAGTCATAGCATCTCCCGCAACTGATCGATGGTTTCGGCCCGAAACGCCACTTCCGTATGGATCGCACCAGACGCGACAGCGCCTGCCATCGGGGTCGGTCCTTCAGCCACCCTGATGAACGGGAATCCCGATTTCCAGACCATCCAGCTCAGGCTGAACGATGATCTGGCAACTCAGGCGCGAATTGGGCTGACGTTCTGCCGCGAAATCGAGCAGTGCGTCCTCCTCCTCGGATGGGGCTGGCACGAGCCCGACCCAAGCTTCGCCCAGATATACGTGGCAGGTGGCGCAGGAGAGCTGACCGCCGCAATCGGCGTCAATCCCTGCAATTCCTGCCGTTACCGCCCCTTCCATGACAGAGATGCCATCGTTGATCGCGACGTCCGTTTCCTGCCCCGCCGGATCGACAAATCGTACCAGAACCATTTTATCTTCCTTTGCGCCCGCTTCCTCTCAGGCCGCGTGCTTATGCTCGCTTTCCAATATCCGCATGATCTGCTCACGCTGATCGCGAGGCGTGCCAAGCAACTCGGCGTTGGCGCGCGCCCGCTTGTAGTAGAGGTGGTTCCGCATTTCCCAGGTGAAGCCGATGGCCCCGAACACTTGAATATTGCAGGCGGTGGCAGCGCGATACTGCTCGCTGGCATAGCTTTGTGCAATGGCTGCGGCCTTGCTGGCGTTGGCGGTGCCCTCGCTTAACGCCCATGCGGCATATTGCACCCCGGCAGTGGCGCATTCGTTGCCGCCGGCGACTTCGGCCAGGTCATGCTTGATCGACTGGTAAGAGCCGATGGGCCGGCCGAAGGCGATACGCTCCTTCGCGTAGGCCACGGCGTCGTCAAGCACCTGTTCGGCACCTGCGGCGCTTTCCGCAGCGAGTATGAGGTAGAGCCGGTCGCGGATCCACGACCAGCTGTCGCCATCGGCCTGAGGCAGCCGCTCGGCCGGCACGTCCTTGAATGAAATGCGGCTCACATGGCGGGTGATATCGCGCCAGTCGAGGCGCTCCATCGCCAGGCCCTGGGCCTTGGCATCCACGATGAAGAAGCCGGGCGTGCCTTCGACGTCCACCATGACCACGATCTTGTCTGCATCGGCTGCCTCGACGACGAACGACTTTTCCCCGCTGATCGTCCAGCCGTCCCCCGCCTTCGAAGCGGTGGCGCCATGTGACAGGCCGTTTACGTCGCCATTCGGGTCCGCGACTGCCAGCGCGAGTGAAAGCTCGCCTGCGGCCACCTGTGGCAGCAGAGACTGCTTCTGTTCTTCGCTGCCGCAACGTTCGACGGCCCAGGCGCCCGCCAGTGTTCCGAAAAGAGCCGACGGCGCGAGGGTGCGGCCCGTCTCACCGACAATCATGACAAGGTCGATATAGGTCAGGCCCAATCCGCCATAAGCTTCCGGGATGACGATGCCGGTCCAGCCAAGCTTCCGGATTTCATCCCAGAGGCCATCACGCGCGACAGGCTGCTCATTTGCCTCTGGTTTGAGATAAGGGTCGAGCCTGACTTCCTTCGAGAGGAAGGCGCGCGCATTATCCCTGAGAGCGATATGTTCTTCGCTGAGGGTGAAATTCATTGGATAAGTTCCCCGGTCGAGGGCCAATGTCCTGGCGTTTGCAGGGTCGCGGACATTGGCGCGATGGATGTTTCAGGCCGCCAGTTGCGGGCGCCCGATTTCACTGAACGGCAACTTCGCCGACGGATCGATGTCGCGCGGCAGGCCAAGGATGCGCTCCGCGACCGTGTTCTTGAGGATTTCCGTCGTGCCGATACCGATCGTGCCAGCCGGTCCGAACCAGTAGCAATAGTCCCAGCTGTTGAACAAGCCATAGTCCTGCTTGGGCAGGGGCAGTTCATCCTCGTCGCGCAGCATCCCGGCTATACCCTCTGTCCGTTTGGCCAGATCCGAGAGGCGCTGGCCGTGAGGCGAGGCAATCATCTTGCCAAGGTTCGCCTCAAGGCCGGGCGGATTGCCGTTGATCCGGTTACTGAGGTTGCGATCGGCCAGCAGACGGAGCAGTTCGCCCTCGACATAGAGTTTCGCGGCTTCGTCACGAACGAGCGGATCATTGATCTTGCGCGTCTCGATCAGGCCGGAAACAAGCTCCCGCGCGGTTGGGCCAAAACCCCATACCGCGCCCGGTTTTACCATGCCCATCCGCTCGGTCTGCAACTGTTCGAGAACAATCCGCCAACCCTGGCCTTCCTCGCCGAGCCGGTTGCTGACAGGCACGCGGACATCGGTCAGAAACACCTCGTTGAATTCAGGTGCATGACCGGACATGTCGAGTATCGGGCGTACCTCAACGCCCGGGTCCTTCATGTCGATGAGGAAGACAGTCAGGCCGCGATGCTTCGGTACCGTGGGGTCGGTCCTTGCGATAACAACGCCTACCTGCGAAATATGAGCGTTCGAATTCCAGATTTTCTGGCCGTTGATGATGTAATGATCACCCTCCAGCCGCGCTGAAGTGCGCAGGCCGCCCAGGTCCGATCCACTGGACGGTTCTGAAAACAGCATGCACCAGATGTCGCGACAGGCAAGCGCTGGCGGTAGGAACTTCTGCTGCATCTCTTCAGTGCCGTACACCAACAGCGACTGGCCACATTGGTTCACGCCGATCGGATTGAGGGTATGAGGATGCGTGATTCCGGCGCGCTTGATCTCCTGTTCGATGATCAGCTGCGTTTCAGGATCCGCCGAGAGGCCCCATGGCGCCGGCCAGTGCGGAACGGTGTAGCCCTTCTGCGCCAGTTCCTCATAGGTTACGTTAGGGTGCGCTTCGAGCCACTTGCGCACCTCCAGGCGGCGCGGATCATCGTCGGCGGGAAGATTGAAGTCCATACTCACTCTCCATAGCAATGGTCGGCGCGATGCCCGGTGCCTTGTAATTCCATAATCATGGCAGTTTGCCATTCGTTCGCCCTGAACCCGCTGGTCCGAGACTGAATGACAGAATATAAAGCATACGTTCTATCTGTTCGAAGCTCGCCCTGGCTGTCAAGCTGAAACTTCGCCGGCTTTGGGTCTCGTGGGTGTGGATCATGGCTGGGTGGCAAGGTGAGATCGGTTGATCGGATCGGTCGCTCGGGCGGTTTGGGAATGCGCTACACTCTGCTATATTCCCATGTTGAGCGTGATGCGAAGCGGGCTGACGCTTCTCTCCGGACGGCTCCAGGAATTCGGCTCCGTTCGTTCC
>JGI24741J21665_1000112_pt1 | contig 21900 bp, 23 predicted proteins | sample KBSCornC7_FD_21665 | JGI IMG/M metagenome (IMG submission 21665) | reverse complement strand
TGCCATGGCTTGGCCGGCAATGGACCGGTACCGCCCCAAGGGTGGAGCCGGTTCCCGTCGATCCCTGCCGGAAACGGTCGGGAGAATGCGCCCTTCCGGGCGGGATGACGATGATCGGGTAGTGGCAGGTTCATGGCGGGACAGGTTTCGACTGGAGTCAAGCTGGCGATCGGGGGCGGCGCAGCGGCGGTAATGCTGGTGCTGGGGCTTTCCCTCGGCCGCGGGCGCGACCTGCCTCCGCCTGAAACTGAAAGCGCTCCCACAAAAGAGCCAAAGCCAGTCAAGGCGGCCGAACGCACCCGTGCCCAGCCCGTAGCCGTCGATCCCCAGGCGCTCATGGTCAAACGGGTGCTGGCCATAGACGGCCCCTTCCGCCACGGCGATTATGTCTGGAACGAAAGCGGCGCGCCCGCGACGGGACGGATCATCATCACCGTCGATCTCAAGGCGCAGACCTTGTCGGTCTTCCGCGCAGGCTATGAGATCGGATCGGCGGTCATCCTTTATGGCGCGGATGACAAGCCCAGTCCGCTGGGCGCGTTTCCTGTCATCGAAAAGGACGCCGATCATTATTCGCGAACCTACAACAATGCGCCCATGCCCTACACGCTGCGGTTGACCAGCGACGGCGTCGCGATCCATGGCAGCGACGTTCGTTGGGGCTATGCCACCCATGGCTGCATCGGCGTACCCAAGCCCTTTGCGAAAAGGCTGTTCGGCGTGACGAAGCTGGGCGACCTGGTCGTCATCACCAATGGCAGGATGCTGGATACCAGCCATGCCAAACCCGCCGCCTGAGTTGCGCGGGCCATCATTGCACCTGCAATAAAGTCACGCTCCATGCGGCTTGATTTTCGCAGATAACGTTATCATGTGCGGGCCTCATTCCCATCGCATCGCAACATGGAGCAGCCAATGGCGCAGGCCAGCCGTCCCCCTTCTTCCGGCTCCGTTCACCCCGCGCTCGTCATTCTTGCNCTCTCCATGGGTGCCTTCGCCATTGGCACGACCGAATTTGCAGCGATGAGCCTGCTGCCCTTCTTTGCGAGCGATCTGCGCATCAGCGAACCGATGGCCGGTCATGCGATCAGCGCCTACGCGCTGGGCGTGGTGGTCGGCGCGCCGGTGATCGCAGTGCTGGGCGCAAGGCTGCCACGGCGAACACTGCTGATCGGGCTGATGGCGCTGTTCGCCATCGGCAATGGATTGAGCGCCCTGTCGCCTGATTATGCCACCATGCTGCTGTTCCGCTTCCTGAGCGGCCTGCCCCATGGCGCATATTTCGGCGTGGCGGCGCTGGTGGCGGCGTCGCTGGTGCCGAGCGACCGGCGTGCATTGGCGGTGGCGCGCGTGATGACCGGGCTGACCGTCGCGACCGTGATCGGCGTGCCGGTTGCAAACTGGATGGGACAGGCGCTTGGATGGCGTTGGGGTTTCGGCATCGTGGCGGTGCTGGCAATGATCACCATGTCGCTGGTCGCATTATATGCGCCGCGCGACGCGGGCGATCCGCAAGCCAGTCCGATGCGGGAGTTGGGCGCCCTCAGGAAGCCCCAGGTGCTGCTGACGCTGCTGACCGGCGCCATCGGCTTTGGCGGGCTGTTCGCTGTCTATACCTATTTGGCCTCCACCATGATTTCGGTGACCCATGTGTCGGAGCGGTTCGTGCCGATCGTGCTGGCGGTCTTTGGCATCGGCATGACGATCGGCAATCTGGGGGCGGCGTGGGCAGCGGACCGGGCGCAGGGCAGAACCGGGATCATCGTGCTGCTGTGGAGTGCGGCGTCCCTTGCCCTTTTCCCGCTGATGGCTGGAAATATCTGGAGCCTGACGCTGGTGATCTTCATGATCGGCTGCGGCGGGGGATTGGGCAGCGTGCTGCAGACGCGGCTGATGGATGTGGCGGACGATGCGCAGACGCTGGCGGCGGCAGCGCATCACAGCGCCTTCAACATCGCCAATGCGCTGGGACCATGGCTGGGCGGGCTGGCGATATCGGCAGGCTATGGCCTGACCTCGACCGGGTGGATCGGTGCGGGCCTCTCCCTGGGTGGCCTTGCGATCTTCCTTCTGGCGCTTGACCTGCGCCGGAGGTCTTTGTCCTTGGTGGCCGTGGCCTGCGAGTGAGCCGAGCCGGCTTCTACTTTTCCGGGGACGCTTTAATCAGCTTCGCATAGCTGCCCGCCACGGCTGTCACGCGCGTTGAGGGCCGAGGCGGCATCGCTCGCCACGCGGGGGAAGCTGACGCCTTCCAGCGAGCCGCGTCCCCTGCAGAGTTCCGTGCATTTCATGTCGACCACGCCGGGCAATGACAGCTGATCGCCGTCATATTGGGCGACCACGATGCAATGATCGCTGCGGGAAAAGCTGAGTATCAGCTTGTCGCCTGCCCTTCGCGCCGTGCCTTCGCCCGCGCAACTCTGGTCCTCCCCGAAGGTCGCTTCCAGGCCGAAGCGATAATCGCCATTCTTTGCCGGGATTACGCAGAGCGCATCGCGTCCAGCTTCATGTTTTCGCTGGTAGAGGCCGACGGGCGGCACTTTGGCGGCGTCTGCGATTACGCCGGTTTCGATGGCGGCGCGCTCCAGGCCCGAACTGGTCTGAATTCCGGTATCCCGCGGCCCTGGCGCGGAGCCCGCCTGACGCTGGCACGCCGCGAGCAGGAGCAACAGGGCAAGACTAGTTCGGCGCATCGACAGGTGCCAGGCCTTCCGGACCGATGCGGCGGAAGAAACAGGACCGCGCGCCGGTGTGGCAGGTGGGACCGGCAGGCGCGGCCTTTACCCAGACGGCGTCCTGATCGCAATCGATGCGGAGATCGCGCACCTGGAGCATATGGCCAGACGTCTCGCCCTTTTTCCACAGCGCCTGGCGGCTGCGCGACCAGAAATGCGCGAGGCCGGTATCGCGGGTGAGTTGCAGCGCTTCGGCATTCATATGCGCGACCATCAGCAGCTCGCCACTTTCCACATCGGTCACGACGGCAGTGATCAGGCCGTCCCTGTCATATTTCGGATTGAGGGTCAGGCCCTTGTCGCGCGCTTCGTCCATGAGCGGGCTATAGAGGGCTGCAACGCCCGTGCGAAGCCCTGAATGATGGAGAGGCGGGAGACGGACAGCTCTTCGACCAGCCCGGCGCAAATGGGAGAAGCCGTGCCTGCCCAATAGGGCTTCCAAGAGGAAAATGGGGCGATCGACGGGATCCGAACCCGCGACCTCCGGTACCACAAACCGGCGCTCTAACCAACTGAGCTACGATCGCCACAGGGGCTGTGCCCCTTGAGAGAAGGCCACATATGCGGCCCATCCCGCGCCGTCAAGCGACCTCATGGCGAAAAATCAGCGACGCCGAAATAAAAAGAAAAAGGGGCGAAGAGCCTGACGCTCTCCACCCCTTTTCATGCCCCGGAAAATCAGCGCGCATGGGAACCGTCGCCCCTGCTGCGTTCAATCCGGCAATCTCTCCAACAGAAACTTCCGCCAACCGCGATGCCGGCTTGGAATCAAAATGGGACGCCCACGAGGAAGCGCCCCTTGAGCCCTTTAGTTTACCGAATCCTTCAGGCCCTTGCCGGCCTTGAACTTCGGCTGGGCCGAAGCCTTGATCGTCATCGTCTCGCCCGTGCGCGGGTTACGGCCGGTCGAGGCCTTGCGCTGAGAAACGGAGAAAGTGCCGAAACCGACAAGGCGGACTTCGTCCCCCTTCTTCAGGGCTCCGGTGATGGCGTCGAAAACGCCCTCGACAGCCTTGCTTGCGTCGCTTTTTGAAAGGCCGCTGCTTTCAGCGACTGCGCTGATAAGATCCTGCTTGTTCATGCCTTGGGAACCCCCTTCTAGCTGTTTGGATAGTTTAGGAATCGCGGCGTAGGCGGCGCAATAAGGCCCAGCTTTCGGGCCTTGTCAAAGGGAAAGCGGCGTCAGCAGCCAGTCTGGCGAGATTTTATGGTAAATCCCCGCCGATCAGCCCGCCCAGGCCGCTTTCCTGATCCATATCAATGCCGAATGGAGGCTTCCCCATCCCGCCCCTGCGCCGGACTCGGCTGGGCGGCGAGATCATCCTCCTCGGTCCAGGCGATCGCCTCCGGCTTGCTCATCAGGGCGCGGGCCAGCACCTCGTCCACATGGGATACGGGGACGATCTCCAGCCCTTCCTTGATATTGGCGGGAATCTCCGCAAGATCCTTCTCGTTCTCCGCCGGGATGAGCACCGTCTTGATGCCGCCGCGCAACGCCGCCAGGAGCTTTTCCTTGAGGCCGCCAATGGGCAGTACCCGGCCACGCAGGGTCACTTCGCCGGTCATCGCCACATCCTTGTGCACCGGAATGCCCGTCAGCGTCGACACGATGGTCGTCACCATGCCGATGCCGGCCGATGGGCCATCCTTGGGCACGGCCCCTTCGGGAAGGTGGATGTGGATGTCCTTGCGCGTGAAGATGCTGGGCTTGATCCCATAACCGGGCGAACGCGCCTTCACATAGGAGAAGGCGGCCTGAACCGACTCGTTCATGACCTCGCCCAGCTTGCCTGTGGTCTTGATCGCGCCCTTGCCCGGCACGGTCACGGCTTCGATGGTCAGCAGTTCGCCGCCCACCTCCGTCCAGGCGAGGCCGGTCACGGCGCCGATCTGATGCTCTTCCTCGCCCACGCCGTGGCGGAACTTCCGCACGCCGGCATAATCAGCGAGATTCTCCGGCGTGATCGTCACCTTGTCATAGACGCCTTCAAGGATCTTGCGCAGTGCCTTGCGGGCGAGACGTGCCACTTCCCGTTCCAGGGTGCGGACGCCGGCTTCGCGCGTGTAATAGCGGATGAGGTCGCGCACCGCCTCTTCACTGACGTCCAGTTCGCCTTCCTTGAGGCCGTGGGCGTCGATCTGCTTGGGCAGCAGGTGCCGCTGCGCGATCTCCACCTTCTCATCCTCGGTATAGCCTTCGAGGCGGATGATCTCCATGCGATCGAGCAAAGGTTGCGGCAAATTCAACGAGTTGGCCGTCGTCACGAACATCACGTCCGAAAGATCGACGTCGATTTCCAGATAATGATCCTGGAACTTGCTGTTCTGCTCGGGGTCGAGCACCTCCAGCAGAGCAGAAGCCGGATCGCCGCGGAAATCCTGTCCCAGCTTGTCGATCTCGTCCAGCAGGAAGAGCGGGTTCATCGTCCCGGCCTTCTTGAGGTTGGTTACGATCTTGCCCGGCAGCGAGCCGATATAGGTGCGGCGGTGACCCCGGATTTCCGCCTCGTCACGCACGCCGCCCAGCGACTGGCGCACGAATTCGCGGCCAGTGGCCTTGGCGATGCTGCGGCCGAGCGAGGTCTTGCCGACACCCGGAGGGCCAACGAGGCAGAGGATCGGGCCTTTCAGCTTGTTCGTGCGCGCCTGCACGGCGAGATATTCGATGATCCGGTCCTTGACCTTCTCCAGCGCGAAATGATCCTCGTCCAGGATCGCCTGCGCCTTTTTGAGGTCGGTCTTGACCTTCCCCTTCTTGCCCCAGGGCAGGCCCAGCAGCACGTCGAGATAATTGCGCACGACCGTCGCTTCGGCCGACATGGGCTGCATGCCCTTCAGCTTCTTGAGCTCCGCCGTCGCCTTCGTCCGGGCTTCCTTGCTGAGCTTGGCCTTGGCGATCTTCTCGGTCAGTTCGGCGAGTTCGTCGCCCTCCTCGCCATCGCCATTGCCCAGTTCGCGCTGGATCGCCTTCAACTGTTCGTTGAGATAATATTCGCGCTGGGTCTTCTCCATCTGCCGCTTCACGCGGCCGCGGATCTTCTTCTCGACCTGAAGCACGCCCAGTTCGCCCTCCATGAAGGCGAAGACCATTTCGAGGCGCTTGACCGGATCCGCCTCGACCAGCAGCGACTGCTTGTCGGCGACCTTGACGTTGATGTTGGCGGCAACGGCGTCGGCCAGACGACCCGCATCCTCGATCTCACGAAGTTGCACGGGCGTTTCCGCCGGCAGCTTCTTGTTGAGCTTGGCATAGTTTTCGAACTGTTCGGCGACCGACCGCATCAGCGCGGCGGCTTCCGGACCTTCGGCGGCGATTTCTTCAACCGCGGTCACGTCGGCGATCAAATGGCCACCGGCCTGCGCCATGCCGTCCAGGCGGGCACGCTGCTTGCCCTCCACCAGCACGCGGACCGTACCGTCGGGCAGCTTCAGCAATTGCAGCACCACGGCGATGACGCCGGTGTCGTAGAGCGAATCCTGCCCCGGATCATCCTCCGCCGGGTCGAGCTGGGACACGAGGAAGATTTCCTTGTCGCCTTCCATCGCGGATTCGAGCGCGGCCACGCTCTTGTCGCGGCCCACGAACAGCGGCACGATCATCTGCGGGAAGACGACGATGTCACGCAGGGGAAGCAGGGGATATTGCGTAGTCATTCACTCTCCGGGGTGAGAATCCACCCAGTCATGCGGTTCATCGCCTTTATGGGGACGATCACCGCATGGTTCAATCACGCGTTATGGGATCGCAATCATGAATAAAGGCTGATCCCCGGCATCGCTGCGATCAGAAAGGCAGTTTGAAGCCGGGCGGCAGAGGCAGGCCGGCGGTCATCTTGCCCATTTCGGCGCTGGAGACTTCGTCCGCCTTCTTGCGCGCGTCGTTGAACGCGGCGGTGATGAGATCCTCCAGCATCTGCTTTTCCGATACGGCAAGCAGGCTGTCGTCGATGGCGACGCCCAATATGCGCCCCTTGGCCGAAGCGCGGACCTTCACCAGCCCGCCGCCGGCGCTGCCCTCGACTTCCAGCTTGTCGAGATTTTCCTGGGCGCGTTGCAGTTCCTCCTGCACGCGGTTCGCCATGCCCAATATTTCGTTCAGATCCTTCATCGCTCTGCGCTCCATTGTTCGAGCTCATTGCCAAGCTCGGCATCGGGGAAAGCGGCGAGCGCCGCCTTGACCACCGGGGTTTCCATGATTTCCGCGCGGGCGTCCGCCGCCTTGCGCATGTCCTGTTCCTGCAGCGTCGGCGCGGCGGGACCGTCGACCGCGCTGACGCGCCAGGCCGTGCCGGTCACCTCGCGCAGCGCCGGGTTCAGGCGGGCGAGGAAGTCGGACGGCAGGGAGGGCGTCGGGACGTAATCCAGTTCCGGCGCGGCATAACGGACAAGGCCGATGCAATCGTGCAGTTCCTGCGCCAATTGCCCCTTGCCCCGTTGCCAGAATGCCTCGATCAGATCCTCAAAACTGCCTGGCAGCTTCGCGGCGGGCGAGCCGACAGGGCCGGCAACCGGCGCCTGACCCGGATCAGCAGCAGCGGACGCGCCAGTGCGGAGCAGGCGTGCGATCTCCCCCGGATCGGGCATGGTTGCGGCATGCATCACCCGCAGCAGCGCCATTTCACAGCTTTCGATCGGCAGGGTGGCGCTGGCGACCTCGTCATGGCCCTTCAGCAGCAACTGCCAGAGACGGTGAAGCGGCGCGAAGCCGAGTTGCGACGCCCAATCGGCCAAAGCCTCGCGCTCCTCCGCCGACTGGCCCGGACTGGCGATGTCGCGGCCAGCCTTCACCAGCGTAACCGCATGAACCAGTTCCAGCAGGCCGCGCATCAGCGAAAGCGGCTCGACCCCCAGCGCATATTGGTCGCGCACCGCGCCCAGCAGCGCGCCGGTGTCCCCCTCCAGCAGCAGCCCCAGGAGACGGCGCGTGGCCCCCCGGTCCGAAAGGCCCAGCATGTCGCGGACCTGCAGGGCCGTGACGAGCGGGGCGCCATCGCCCATTTCGGCATGGGCGATGGCCTGATCCAGGATCGACAGGCCATCCCGCGCGGAACCCTCGGCAGCCTGGGCGATCAGCGCCAGCGCATCGGGTTCGGCGGCGACCGATTCCGCCTCCACCACATGGGCGAAATGGGCGGCCAGCAGTTCGGCGGGGATTCGGCGCAGGTCGAAACGCTGGCATCGCGACAGCACCGTCACCGGCACCTTGTTCACCTCCGTCGTGGCGAAGAGGAATTTCACATGCGCCGGCGGCTCCTCCAGCGTCTTCAGAAGCGCGTTGAAGGCGTTCTTCGAGAGCATATGGACTTCGTCGATGATGTAGATCTTGTAGCGGGCCGAGACCGCGGCGTAGCGCACAGCCTCTATGATCTCCCGCACATCGTCGACGCCGGTATGGCTGGCGGCGTCCATTTCGACCACGTCGATATGGCGACCTTCCGCAATCGCCCTGCATGGCTCACAGACGCCGCAGGGATCGATGGTGGGGCCGCCCTGCCCGTCGGGGCCGATGCAGTTCAGCGCCTTGGCAATCAGGCGCGCGGTCGAGGTTTTCCCCACGCCGCGCACGCCGGTCATCAGGAAGGCGTGGGCCAGGCGTCCACGCCGGATCGCGTTGCCCAGCGTTTGCACCATCGCGTCCTGCCCGATCAGTTCCCGGAAATTGCGCGGGCGGTATTTGCGCGCGAGCACGCGATAGGGCTGGGGGGAATCGGACATTTCGATGTTCTAACCGTTCGCGCCGGGCTTGTCGAAGCGCTGTCCTGACTTCGTGGAAAGAAAAGAACAGGGCTTTGACAAGCCCGGGCCCAACGGAATTTGGATGGAGGTGGGAGCCGGAACGACCCGCAGCGAAATCACTGTGGCTGCTTCCGTCAGGACCTGACCAGGTTCGCGACGACTACGCCCGCCCGACTCCCGGCGCGGCATATGGCGAAAGGTGGAAGGGATGGCAAGGGGTGGCGCAATCGTTGCAGCTTCCAAATGAGACATGTTCCTGCCTTCGCAGGAGCAGGATGGTTCCTGAAACGATGGTCGCGCGCCTTCTCGCCGGCTTATTCCAATCCCGTCTTCTGCGCCTTCCCCACAAAATCAAGCGCGGCGCGCGCCGTTTCGGCGATAGCGGCTTCGGCGGCCTTCGCATCCACCGTCGGGCGATCGAGATAGATGGCGAGGACATATTCTTCGCCCGACGGCGCCTTCACCAGCGCCACGTCATTATAGGCGGTGCCGCAGCTTCCGGTCTTGCTGCCCGAGGTCCAGCCCTTGGGCAGGCCTGCCTTGATCCGATTGGCCCCGGTTGTGCTGGCATCGAGCCAGCCGCGCAGCTTTTCGGCACTGGCCGGCGCGAGGTCGCGAAAGATCAGGCGGCCCATCAGGCCGGCCATGGCGGCGGGACTGGTCGTATCGCGCTCGTCGCCCTCGACATTCTGATTGAGCGACGGCTCGTTACGATCGAGCCGGGTCACCATGTCGCCATGGGCGCGGATGAAACGGGTCAGGCCTTCCGGCCCGCCGACCATGGGCAGCAACAGGTTGGCCGCGCTGTTGTCACTGACCTCGACCGCTGCCGCCGCCAGTTCCTCCATCGACATGCGGCCGCGCTTGAGGTTCGCCTTCACGACAGGGGCATAATCCAGAAGATCGGCCTTGCTGAAGCTGATCTGTCCCTCCAGCCCGAACTTGCCGCCTTCCGCGCCGGTCAGCACGGCAGCGGCGAGCGGTGCCTTGAAGGTCGAACACATGGCGAAGCGCTCGTGCGGGTTGAAGCCCAGCATCAACGCGCCCTTGCTGTCCACCAGCGCCACGCCCAGCCGGCCGCCGGTCGCGCTCTCAATCTCCTTGGGATTGCGGACAGACGCCAGCGCGGATTCGCTTATTATATAGCGAGGGGCGGGCGGCAGGAGCGATGGTCGCGGGGTTTCCTGCTGCGCGGACGCCGGCGCGGCGAGCAGCAGAACCGCAGGGATCAAGCGTTTTGGCAAGCTCACATTCCCTGCATATTGTAGGATTCGCCCGGAATGCGGACCGTCAGGCTGTCGAGCTTTTCGTCCAGTACGATCTGGCAGGACAGCCGGCTGGTGCGGGTAGCGGCGGCGGCAAGGTCCAGCATGTCTTCCTCATCCTCGCTCGCCCGCTTGAGCTTCGGAAAATCTGCGGCGTCGACGATGACATGGCATGTCGAGCAGGCCATCTGCCCCTCGCAAGTGCCTTCGAGCGGCTGGCCTGCGGCCTGCGCGACCTCCAGCAGCACGGCGCCCGTCGGCGCTTCGACCTCCTGCTTATGCTCTCCATCGGCGCTGACGAAGACGACCCTGGTCATGATATGCGTTCCCCGCTTTATGGTGTCACATGGGGCGCAAACGGTTTTCCGCTTTTCCGCACCATGCCTCAAGGCGCCCATATTTGGGCTGCCCTGTTCATTGTTTCCGCAGCATCCTCCAATTCGGTCAGCGTCGTGTACCGGCCAAAGCCGATCCGCACCGATCCGCGCGCCTCCGCATCTGAAAGGCCGAGTGCGCGCAGAACATGGCTAGGCCGCCCGGACCCACTTGCGCAAGCGCTGCCGAGCGAAAAAGCGACATCACGGCATTCCGACAACAGCCGCGCACCGTCGACTCCTGAACGACGGAGGTTCAGATTGCCATGATAGCGCAAATTTTCGCTGCCGTTGAGCGTCCATTGGGAGAAGAGATCGCGAGCAGCGGTCCAGAGCGCTTCCACATGAAGGCGGTCGCTTTCCGCCCGTTCACGCATCAGCCGCGCAGCGACGCCGAAGCCAGCGCACAGGGCCGGCGAAAGGGTACCCGAACGCAGGCCACCCTCCTGCCCGCCGCCGTGGATGATGGGCGCCAGGGCCACGTCGTCGCGCAGCCAGAGCGCACCGACGCCCTTGGGCCCATGGATCTTGTGGGCGCTGATCGCGATCATGTCGCATCGGGATGGGACAGGCACCCGGCCATAGCCCTGAACGGCGTCGCAGAGAAACAGCGCGCCAGCCGTGCGCGCAAGGTCCGCGAGTTCCGCGACAGGCTGGATAACGCCGATCTCGTTGTTGACCAGCATGGCCGCGACGAGCGCCGTGCCGGGCTGGATCGCCCTGGCTGCCTCTTCAAGGTCGACGATGCCGTCATGGCGAACCGGCAGGATCGTGACGTCCCGCCCGCCCCTGCGCAACGCGTCGACCGTGTCGAGGACGGCGGCATGTTCGGTCGCGATGGTGACGATGCCCCCCGCCGGTGCGCCCTGAATACCCAGGTTGAGCGCTTCCGTCGCGCCGGAAGTGAAGATCAGGCGCCCGCCCTCCGGCAGCAGCCTCAGGATTTCCTCGCGGGCCAGTTCCACCTGCGCGGTGGCCGCCCGGCCCAGTCGGTGGGGGCTGTGCGGATTGGCGAACTGGTCGCGGAGCAGCGGAACCATCGCGTCGAAAGCTTCGGGCGCGAGAGGCGTCGTCGCCTGATAATCGAGATAGATCGTCATCGCGCCCGCGCCGCCATCGATGTCCAGGCCGCGGCGAAACGATCCACCTCCGCCTCGCCGGTATCCGGGCCGAAGCTGACGCGGACGACTTCGCCCGCCTGCGCATCGTCCCATCCCATGGCGTGGAGGACGTGGCTGGTCTTGAGCGAGCCCGAAGAACAGGCGCTGCCCGCCGAAACGGAAATGCCCGCAAGGTCGAACTGGATGAGCTGGGCGCGAGCGGACAGGCCGGGCATGCGGTAGCTGGCGATGGCAGGGATGCGCGGGGCGTCGCGAGCGACGATCTCGCCGCCGGATGCCTCGATAGCGGCATCGAGCCTGGCGCGAAGGGCCGCCGCTTTGGGCAGCCAGTCCTCGCGCGCCTCCAGCGCCGCCGCCATGGCGAGGATGGCGGGCAGGTTTTCGGTGCCGGGGCGATAGCCCTGTTCCTGGCCGCCGCTGGGATGGATCAGGGCAAGATCCTTGATCAGCAGCGCGCCTATGCCCGGAGGGCCGCCGAATTTATGCGCGCTGATCGCGATCATGTCGGCATCGGGGAGGGGAAGCTTGCCCGCGCTCTGGGCGCAGTCCGCGAAGAGGAGCGCGCCTTCACGGTCGAGCGCATNGAGAGGCTGGATGACGCCGGTCTCATTGTTGACGTGCTGGATGGCGAGGATGGTCTTNCGCCCTTCATCCCCGTGCCGNNGGGAAAGACGAAGAAGCCCATTCGCGTCCACCTGCAACCGTTCGGCATGCGGGGTGACGCGCAGGACCGAATCATGCTCCACCGGCGAGGTCAGGACTCGGTCCGCCTTGACGCGGCCGAGCGCGATGGCGATCGCTTCGCTCGCGCCGGAGGTGAAGATGATCTGCCCGCCCCATCCCAGCGCGGCACCGATGCGCCGCCGCGCATCCTCCAGCGCGGCACGGGCGGCGCGGCCATCGCCATGCGGGCTGGATGGATTGGACCAGTTCGCCAGCGCCTCGACCATCACTGCCCTCGCCTGGGGCAGGATCGGCGTGGTGGCGGCATGATCCAGATAGAGACGGTTGGAAGCCACGGATCTGGGAAGACTCATTGATTGCGGAAATGGTGGCGACTTCTATATAGGCGGTCTGTCGCACAGCGCCAGCGCTGGCTGCTGCGCCCCCTCCATTCGCGGCCCGCCCTGTTTTGGGTCGGGCAGCCCAGAACCATAACAGGTGCCATGCCCGACGTTATTTTCCCCGGACCCGAAGGCCGTCTCGAAGGCCGCTTCAGCCCCCCGCCCCGCCCCCGCGCGCCGGTCGCGATGATCCTTCATCCGCATCCCCAGGGTGGCGGCACGATGAACGACCGCATCACCCAGGCGCTCTACAAGACCTTTGTGCGGCGCGGCTTCGCGACGTTGCGCTTCAACTTCCGGGGCGTGGGACGCAGCCAGGGCACGTTCGACAACGGCATTGGCGAATTGTCGGATGCCGCCGCCGCGCTCGACTGGGTGCAGAGCTTCCATCCGGAGGCCCAGACCACCTGGATCGCCGGATTTTCCTTCGGCGCGTGGATCGGCATGCAACTGTTGATGCGCCGTCCGGAAATTCGGGGCTTCATCTCGGTCGCGCCGCCGGCCAACATGTATGACTTCTCCTTCCTGGCGCCCTGCCCCTCCTCCGGCATCATCGTGCAGGGGACGGCGGACGAGGTCGTGACGGCAAGCGCGGTGCAGAAGCTGGTCGACAAGCTGCGCACGCAGAAGGGCATCACCATCCATCATGACGAAATCCGTGGCGCAAACCACTTTTTCGAGCATGAGCTGGAGCAGCTCATGAAGTCGGTCGACAACTATCTCGACATGCGCCTGTCGCCCGATTCGCCCATTCGGTGAGCCCGGCCCGATGCTGAAGTTTCAGGGGCTGCTCCGGCGGCCCCTTTTCTTTTCGCGCCTTGGGTCAGGCCCTGCAACGGTCACGCACGCGAGAGGGAAGCTGTCGCTGAGAAGTTGGGGTTGAGGTGGCAGAGGAATTTTGCGCTTGGCCTGATGGTCTGTGCGATCTAGCCGCCAAGCGCGATGAGTGAGCAGAAGAANGAATCCCGGCTGATCTGGAGCCGTTATTACAGCGCCTTCGTTCCCGCTCCGGCGGGGCCGGGTTTTCTGGANCGGTTGAAGGCGGCGAGCGGCGCCATTGGCGGCATCGCCATTACCGGCCTGCTGTGCGGGCTGATGCTGGGTAACGGGATCGCCCACCCGCTGCTGGTTGCGCCCATGGGCGCCTCGGCCGTGCTGCTCTTTGCCGTGCCGGCCAGTCCGCTGGCCCAGCCATGGTCGGTCTTTGGCGGCAATGTGGTGTCGGCCCTGGCCGGGATCACCGTGGCGAAACTGATACCCGATCCCACCATCGCCGCCGCATTGGCCGTGGGTTGCGCAATTGGTGCGATGTCGCTCTTCCGGTGCCTTCATCCTCCGGGTGGAGCGGTAGCACTGTCGACGGTGCTGGGCGCCACCCACGGGGCGCCCGGCTATATGTTCGCTTTTGTGCCGGTGGCGGTGAACACCGCGTTGCTGGTGACGGTGGCGATCATCTTCCATCGGATAGCCGGACATAATTATCCGCATATCGTGCCGAAGGCGTCCAGCGCCCATGGCACCAGCGATCCTGCGCCGGTCCTGCGCACGCCGTCGGAACAGGACGTCGAGGAGGCGTTGCACGCCTATGGCGAGACATTGGACGTGGATGCGGCCGATTTGCAGATGGTGCTGCATGACGCGGAAATGCGCGCCGCCGAACGGGCGCATGGCCGGCTGACATGCGGCGAGATCATGTCGCGGGACGTCATCTCCGTCCAAGAAGACCGGCCGGTGGCCGAGGCGCGGGAACTGCTCCACCTGAGGCAGCTATTGTCCTTGCCGGTGCTGGACAGATCCGGGCGCGTGCAGGGCGTGGTCGGACCCCTGGACCTGGCGCGCCAGGGGGAGCGGGTGCGCGACATCGCCTCTGCGCCCTATGTGGTGCATGCCGATACGCCGGTGGCGGCGCTGCTGCGGCCCCTGACCGGCGGAGCGCGGCGCGAGGCGATTGTGGTGGACGACGACCGGATGCTGTGCGGCCTGATTACCCAGACTGATTTGCTGACCGCGGTGGCACTTCGCGCCTAGCGGCCATGTCCCGGCAGCGACAGGTCCGGCCCCGGAATGGCGGAAATGGCGACATTGGCGAACATCACCAGCCCGGCCAGGATCATCAGCGTGCCACGCTTGCGGTCGCCCCGCTTCGCGATGGCGTATATGCCGCCGCCGGTCAGCGCCATGCCCGCGAGCATCAATATCGATAAAATCGTGCCAGCCATGAAGCAGGCCATAGGTGGGCGGGTGGACTGTGGCAATATCGCGGATCAGCCCCTATGAGGCGCGGGAACGAATCACCTTTTGCGTGACAGGACGAATTTGCCGTGAAAATCGCTATCGCCTCCGACCATGCCGCCGTCGATCTGAAGGCGGAACTTGCCGATTGGCTGCGCGCTGAAGGGCATGAGGTCGACGATCTGGGTCCGGCGACTGCGGACCGGGTGGATTATCCCGACTTTGGTTACAAGCTCGCGACGGCGGTGGCTTCGGGTGCTGCCGAACGCGGCATCGCGCTGTGCGGATCGGGCATCGGCATTTCCATTGCCGTGAATCGCAACCCTGCCTGTCGCTGCGCGCTGGTGTCGGAGCCGCTGTCGGCCGCGCTCAGCCGCGAGCATAATGACGCCAACGTCCTGGCCATGGGCGCGCGCCTGACCGGCGTGGACATGGCCAAGGCCTGCGTCTCCGCCTTTCTTTCCACCGATTTCGGCGGTGGCCGCCATGCCGGCCGTGTCGAGAAACTCTCCCAGCCCGCGCTTTAAGGAGCCTGCCCTATGAGCACCGCCACCCTCACCCAGCCCGCCCTGTCGGACATTCGTTCCGAAGGCTATTTCACGCGCAGCCTGGCCGATGCCGATCCGGCGGTCTTCGCGGGCGTCACCAGGGAACTGAAGCGCGAGCAGAACCAGATCGAGCTGATCGCTTCGGAAAATATCGTGTCCAGGGCGGTGCTGGAGGCGCAGGGCAGCGTCTTCACCAACAAATATGCCGAAGGCTATCCGGGCAAGCGCTATTATCAGGGCTGCGCGCCTTCCGATGAAGTCGAGCAGCTGGCCATCGACCGGGCGAAGGAAATCTTCAATTGCGGCTTCGTCAATGTGCAGCCCCATTCGGGCGCTCAGGCGAACGGCGCGGTGATGCTGGCGCTGACGAAGCCGGGCGACACCATCATGGGCCTGTCGCTGGACGCCGGTGGGCACCTGACCCATGGCGCCAAGCCCGCGCTGTCGGGCAAATGGTACAACGCCGTGCAATATGGCGTGCGCGAGGATACTCACCTCATCGACTATGACGCGCTGGAGGCGCAGGCGATCGAGGCCAAGCCGACGCTGATCATCGCGGGCGGTTCGGCCTATCCCCGCCACCTCGACTTCGCCCGCTTCCGCGCGATCGCGGACAAGGTCGGCGCACTGCTGATGGTGGATATGGCGCATTTTGCAGGCCTGGTGGCCGGCGGTGCGCATCCGACGCCCTTCGGCCACGCCCATGTCGTGACCACCACCACGCACAAGACGCTGCGTGGCCCGCGTGGCGGCATGATCCTGACCGATGACGAGGCCATTGCGAAGAAGATCAATTCGGCGGTGTTCCCCGGCCTTCAGGGCGGGCCGCTGATGCATGTGATCGCGGCGAAGGCGGTCGCCTTCGGCGAAGCGCTGCGGCCTGAATTCAGGACCTACGCCCAGGCGATCGTCACCAATGCGAAGGCGCTGGCCTCAAAGCTGGAGCAGCGCGGCCTGGCGGTCGTTTCCGGCGGCACCGACACGCACCTCGCCCTGATCGACCTGCGCCCCTATGGCATTTCGGGCAAGGATGCGGACGAGGCGCTGGAGCGCAGCTTCATCACCTGCAACAAGAATGGCGTGCCGGGCGACCCGCTGCCGCCGACCAAGACCAGCGGTATACGGGTCGGTTCCCCTGCGGGAACGACGCGCGGGTTCGGCGTTGCGGAGTTCGAGGCGATTGGCGACATGATCGCGGATGTTCTGGAAGGGCTGCGCGATCATGGCGAGCATGGCGATGCCGCCGTGGAAGCCAATGTCCGCGAGCGCGTTTCCGCCCTCTGCGCCCGCTTCCCGATCTACGAAGGGTAAGCGCCCTTGCGTTGCCCCTTCTGCGCCCATGACGACAGCCAGGTGAAGGACAGCCGCCCGACGGAGGATGGCGCCGCCATCCGTCGNCGGCGNCAATGCGAAGCCTGCGGTGCGCGCTTCACCACNTTCGAGCGGATTCAGCTTCGCGATATCTGGGTGGTGAAGAGCGAGGGGCGCAAGGAAGCCTTNGACCGCGACAAGCTGGCGCGCTCCATCGGCATCGCCTCCCGAAAACGGCCGATCGATCCAAGCCGGCTGGAGAAGCTGATTTCCGGCATCCAGCGGCAACTGGAGACTTCGGGCGACGGCGAGGTTCCTGCACGCGCCATCGGGGAGATGGTGATGGAAGGGCTGAAACGCCTCGACAGCGTCGCCTATATCCGCTTCGCCAGCGTGTACAAGGACTTCACCGATGCGCGGGATTTCGAGGATTTCGCCTCCACGGTGAAGGAGGTGGGGAGTGATTGAGGCTCTGGCCGACTCTCCCCCTCTCCCCGTCATCGTGCTCGTTCGCCCGCAGCTTGGCGAGAATATCGGCAAGGCGGCACGGGCCATGCTGAATTTCGGGCTGACCGAAATGCGGCTGGTGTCGCCTCGCGACGGTTGGCCCAATCCCGATGCCGGGCCGTCTGCGGCAGGCGCCGATGCGGTGCTGGACAAGGCGGAGGTGTTCGAGACGCTGGCCGACGCCGTGGCCGATTGCGCGCATGTCTATGCGACGACCGTGCGCAAGCGGGGCGTGACCAAGCCTGTTGTGACGCCCGAAGAGGCGGCACGGGAAATCCACGGCGCCGCGGGACGATCCGCTTTCGTCTTTGGGCCTGAGCGATCGGGGCTGGAGACCGAGGATGTGGCGCTGGCGCGGAAGATACTGACGGTGCCGATCAATCCGGAATTCGGATCGCTCAACCTGGCGCAGGCGGTGATCCTGTGCGCCTATGAGTGGTCGAAACAGGCTTTGCTGGAGCAGCCGACCGTGGTCGATCTGGGCGAGCCGGCGCCGCAGGCGGAGCTGGAGGGGATGATCGCGCAGTTCGAGACGCTGCTGGAAGGGGCCGGCTATTTCTTCCCGCCGGACCGGGCGCCCGCGACCAAGCGAACCCTGCGGAACCTGCTGACCAAGCCCGGCTGGAACCATCTTGAGGTTCGGACCTTGCGCGGCGTCCTGTCCGCACTGGGCCATCCCCGCGCGCGCTGAACTACGTTGCGATTCTAGCTCCTGAGCCGATCGAACTCGTTCATTTCATAAGCGATCGACGCTTCGACCAACATTTCCCACAGCGCCCCGACCACATCGGCGGGAATGCCGAGACGCTCTGCTTCGGCCTGTGCATTGGCTATGACCTCCGCCTTGCGCGCTTCGTCACGGACGGCGCCGCGATCCGGCTTGATGCGGGCAGCGGCGCGCATATGAGCGAAACGGCGGGCAAGCAGGGCGACAAGCTGGCGGTCGAGTTCATCCACGCCCGCGCGGACTTCGGCCATGGTCGTGTAGCTTTCGGGGTTCATGGCCCGCTCACCTAAGGCCGGAACGCCAGGCTGTCGAGGGTTGACATGCCCCGCGCCCTTCGCCATAGGCGCCGCTTCGCGATTGGCTCCGCATCCCGGTGAAGCGGTGGCCCTGCCCCTGAAATACGGATCGCAGGCGATACCGGGAACAACGTTGAAGCAATTGTCTAGGACCATATCATGTCGAAGCGTTCAAGCGCAAAGTACAAACTCGACCGCCGCATGGGCGAGAACATCTGGGGCCGCCCGAAGAGCCCGGTCAACAAGCGTGAATATGGCCCCGGCCAGCACGGCCAGCGCCGCAAGGGCAAGATGTCCGACTATGGCATTCAGCTGCGCGCCAAGCAGAAGCTGAAGGGCTATTATGGCGACATCACCGAAAAGCAGTTCAAGAAGAACTACACCGAAGCCGCGCGCATGAAGGGCGACACCGGCCAGAACCTGATCGGCCTGCTGGAGCGCCGTCTGGACGCCGTCGTCTATCGCGCCAAGTTCGCCCCGACCATCTGGTCGTCGCGCCAGCTGGTTTCGCATGGCCACGTCTATGTGAACGGCGTGAAGTGCAACATCGCGTCGCGCCTGGTGAAGCCGGGCGATGAGATCACCCTGGGCAAGAAGGCGCAGGAAATGGCGCTGGTCCTGGAAGCCCAGAGCCTGCCCGAGCGTGACATCCCCGACTATGTCGTCGCGGATGGCGCTGCCAAGGTCACCTATGTCCGCGTGCCGACGCTGGACGAAGTGCCCTATCCGGTGAAGATGGAACCCAATCTGGTCGTCGAATTCTATTCGCGCTGATCCGGTTTCGCTTCCGGCGAGACATTCAGGAAGGCGGTCCTTCGGGGCCGCCTTTTTTATTTGCCCGCCCGGCTTGTTGGAGCGCTTCGTTTGTTTGCCCATCCAGCTTGTTTGCCCTCCCCGCTTGTTTGATGGCCGGCCAACTGGCATCAACGGCGCATTCGCAGTCTTTTCAAAGGCCTTGCCATGCGCGCGCTTTTCCTCACCTCTCTCATCGCCCTTGCCAGTGGGGGCGCGGCGATGGCGGCCTCCTCCGTCGGCGGTCCTTCGATCGAGACGATGAAGGAAGTGGTGAAGGAGATATCCTCCGACGCCTATGAAGGCCGCGCGCCGGGAACGGTGGGGGAGGAGAAGACCCTCGCCTATCTGGTGCAGCGTTTCGAGGCCCTGGGGCTGAAGCCCGGCAACAAGGGAAGCTGGTTCCAGGACGTGCCCCTGGTCGAGATCGACGCGAAGAATGTGTCGCCGCTGCGCTTCACCGGCGGCAAGACGGCGGTTTCGGCCAGCTACGGGCCTGAAATGGTGATCGCCACCTACCGCACCGGCCAGCCGCACATCGATGTGAAGGGCAGCCCGGTCGTCTTCGTCGGCTATGGCATCAATGCGCCGGAAAAGAAGTGGAACGATTATGCCGGCGTCAATGTGAAGGGCAAGACGGTCGTCATCCTGGTGAACGATCCCGATTACCAGACCCCGACGCTGCGCGGCCCGTTCAACGGGCGGGCGATGACCTATTATGGCCGCTGGACCTACAAGTTCGAGGAGGCCGCCCGGCAGGGCGCGGCGGCGGCGATCATCGTGCATGATACCGTGCCCGCCGCCTATGGCTGGAATGTCGTGCAGTCGAGCTGGACCGGCGCCCAGCATGTCGCCGACAGCGCCAATGGCAATGCCAACCAGTCGGCCGCCATTGGATGGATCCAGAAGGACAAGGCCGCGGCGCTGATGGCGAGTGCGGGCCTGAACCTCGACACGCTGATGGCGGCGGCGAGGAAGCGTGGCTTCAGGGCGGTTCCGCTCAGGAATGTGAAGGCCAGCGTCTCATTCGACAATGCCATCCGCAAACATAGCTCGAAAAATGTCGTGGCGCTGCTCCCCGGCAAGGCGCGGCCTGACGAATATGTCCTCTATGCGGCGCATTGGGATCATCTGGGCCATTGCGAGGCAGCGCCCGACGGCGACGACATCTGCAACGGGGCCATCGACAATGCGACCGGGACGGCGGCGCTGGTGGCTCTGGCAGAAGCCAATGTGAAGGCCGGACCGACCGACCGCAGCCAGGTTTTCCTGGCCGTGACGGCCGAGGAATCGGGCCTGCTGGGGTCAGCCTATTATGGCGATCATCCCGTGTTTCCGCTCAGCCGGACGGTCGGCGGGGTCAATATGGACGCGCTCAGCATGGCGGGCCTTGCGAAGAATGTCGTGGTGATCGGCAAGGGCAAGTCACAGCTCGATGCCTATCTCGACCGCGCGCTGGCGGCGCAAAAACGGGTGGCCAGCCTGGAGCCGACGCCGGAAAAGGGCTTTTACTATCGCTCCGACCATTTCAGCTTCGCCAAGCATGGCGTGCCGATGCTCTATTTCGAAGGCGGTCAGGATCTGGTGAAGGGCGGCCCCGCGGCGGGCGCCAGGGCCGCGAAGGATTATGAGGAGCATCATTATCACGGCCCCAAGGATGAATATGATCCCAAATGGGATTGGAGCGGGGTGAAGGCGGACCTGAAGCTCTATTATGATGTGGGGCGTGCGCTGGCGAATACGACCGATTGGCCCAATTGGATGCCGGGCGACGAGTTCCGGGCAATCCGCGACAGGAGCCGAGCGGGGAAATAACGGTTTTCCGCCATTTTTTGCAAAATGTGGCGCCGAAGTTCACACCATATGCGCGCGCGTGCCTGCGCGCGCGTATGCGTGAGGAAACAATCTGTCGGACGTTTCAAAGAGCGATGCCGCGATAGTCTGGCCGACACCGAGTAGGACAGGTCGGATTACGTTCCGTTGAAAAATAGGATGTTTTTTAAGCCCGTTGTTGCCGATTGGGCACGCATCATGAGCGGGATGTCATGGTTGATCTTCCCGCGGCTGTCGACCAAAGGCGGCCGCTCAGGGTCGGTTCCAGTTCACTTGAAAGCTGCCATAAGTCTTCTTGAGATCGAGCAGTGCGAATCAGCGCCATGTCGGTAAAGGTTGAGAGGTTTAGCGTGAAAAGTACCGGCCGGTTTAATGCGGACCTGCGGGCACTCAGGTCGCGTAGCTATGACCGCTGCCAATCTTGCGGAAAGAAGTTGCCGCGCGAAGTTGCTGCATATGCGGGCTACGCTATCGATGGCCGGCCCCGATATGTCGGCGCTTGCTGTCTGAACGAGATAGATGAACTGGCGACCCATGTTTATTGGTGGTGGGAAGCTGATAAGCGTGTCGAGCCGGATACCGTGCTTTGGCGATATATGGATTTAGCCAAATTCCTGCAGTTATTAGAAGAGAAGACGCTCTTCTTCTCGCGTGCCGACAAGTTCGATGATCCTTTTGAAGGCGCATCTGGCGTAGCATCGCGTGAAAAGGAATGGGATGGCTATTATCTTACTTACTTCCGTAAGGTCATCCGAACTCCTCCCGCTGGTGGTTCCCAGTTGTCAGATGATGCTGTTGAGGAAAATGCTCAGCGCCTCCTTGCTTCAATCCGCCAGAGCGCTGCCCGAGATCGCCGCACGACATTTGTAAGCTGTTGGCATGCAAATTCGGGAGAATCCGAAGCTTTATGGCGCCTATATTGTCCGCTCGGCTCAAGCGGGGTGCTGGTTAAAACGACGGCAGACCGGCTGTTGCAAGCCCTCGACCCATCCGCCCAAATCAAGCTTGGCCGTGTCCAGTACGTCGACTTCCGCAAGTCCTTCGCCGGCCTTCACGATCGAATCTTTTGGAAACGCAAATCCCTTGCTCATGAATCCGAGGTCCGCGCCGTGTGCACGGGAAACCTAAGCGACGACTGGCCAGGGCTACCAGTCTCGGTCGATCTTTCGGTCCTACTTGAAATGGTGGTGCCATCTCCCTTTGCTCCTCCTTGGTTTCCGACTTTACTTGCGTCGTTAGTTGGCCGTTTCGGGCTGGGAGTGCCAGTCGAAGACTCTGAGTTACTCGCCCAGCCTTTTTTCTAAATTTTGAATAGACCAATGTCCCATACCACTTATGGAAAGCCGCCTGTCCGCACCT
>JGI24741J21665_1000110_pt1 | contig 21968 bp, 18 predicted proteins | sample KBSCornC7_FD_21665 | JGI IMG/M metagenome (IMG submission 21665) | reverse complement strand
AGGACGGAATTCTGTTGTCATTTATTGCTATTATATGGAATCTGGCTTTTTTACTATAAAATATTATCTTCAAAATGTTTAAAAAGAGGGATTGTATTTTTAATTTCCGGATCTGAAGAGGCAATATAACTATGGTAGTCTTCATGAATAAAAATTTTTTTTATAAAGAATTTTTCTTCATCAATAATACATTCGTCATGTATCACTTCAAAAGAATCTAAAGAAAGCATCATACCCGCTCCATGTGCTTTTATGACAGCTTCTTTTCTTGTCCAACAGGTAAAAAATGCTTTTGCTCTGTCTTCTGAATCATAAATTTCCCTAATCTCATTAGAAGTCATCTGAGATGTAAAGTCAAAATAACTTACTTCAGGATCATTAAATTCCAGATCTATTCCCAAAGGATATTCTGCAATTGCACAGGCAACAAGATCTTTGGAATGCGATATATTAAAATGAAGGTTTTGTCCTATCAAATAAGGTTTTTTGTTGGGGAAAATACCTGTTTCCACATCCGTGATGTTATAAAAAGTTCTTAATCCGTACTGTAGAAGCACTTTTCCCAATAAAGAAAGCTGTGCATCCTGCCACCTTCTATATCTCAGAATATCTCTTTTACTATCTTCAGAAAAAAGAGGCACATACCGGTCAATGAGAGACTGGTGTTTTTCTTCGCTAATGAATGTATATAGAATGATCATTTTCTATTTCTTCTTTTGATACTGGGAATAATTACTTTCACGTTAAAAATAAGCTTTTTTTCATCCCTTTTTAAAGCAATTAACCTTGTTGGTCAAAGTTGCAGAATCTGAGGCTGAAACGTAAGGGATTTCGGCCATACAGTGCTGTGTCTTTTGAAAAAAAGACTGGAATCATAAAGCGCTTTGGAAAATCTTTTATAATTTTAGGGTAAAATCACTATAAATCATTTAAAAAATGAAAGTACAAACATTAGCATTATTGGCGGGATTTACATTTTTTGCAGTTTCATGCGGAACAACAAAAACGTACTCCGTAAATGCCAAAAGCGGAACACAGACAGGAGGAACGGCCAAGTTTACTCAAAATGGAAATGAGGTAACAATGAAGCTGGATATCACCAATCTTACTCCTGGAATCCATGCAGTACACATTCATGAAAAAGGAGACTGCTCTGCAGCAGACGGAACTTCTACCGGAGGCCACTGGAATCCTTCCAAGAATGATCATGGTAAATGGGGTGCTGAACATTTCCATATGGGAGATATAGGAAACCTGATTGCTGATGAGAGCGGAACTGCAACATTGACTTTCAAGACAGACAAATGGTGTCTGGGCTGTACAGATGAGTCTAAAAACATCATCGGAAAAGGTCTTATTGTACATGCAGCAGCAGATGATTTCCATACCCAGCCTACCGGAAATGCAGGAGGAAGAGTGGGATGTGTAGAAATTAAGTAATCCTGTTACTCAATAAAAAAACCGCTAATTTTCATTAGCGGTTTTTTTATGTTTAGGATTTAGCTCCCATATCTGATACAATATTCATTGCTTCCTGCAGGTAAAGATCTTTTTTCAGATTTTTGATCCACATTTCAGATTTCTTCTTGAAAGCTTCGTCTTTTTTCTCTCTTTCAATTTCACTTGGATACATGATGAACTGAAGTCCGTTCTCAAATTTAGTCAAAGCCTTGAACTTTTCAATCTGAGACTTCCTGTTCTTCATCAATTCATTAAACTTAGTGATATTCAAAGTGATGTTTTCTTCTTTGTCCAGTTTTTCTCTCCACTGAGCAGACTCTAATAACAACTGATAATTGCTGTTTTTAGCCATTCTGTCTGCACTTGCTTTTTCCAGCGCCTGAATGTTGAAATAGTTCAGTTTCTGGAATTTTGTAGGTGGAATCTTATCCCATGCCAGAGCATAGTCATCATATCGCTCTCCTACTTCGGCATAGGTAAAGAAGTCTTTCATCTGGATATCAGAAACGATTCCTTTTCTCTGTGTAGATTCTCCGGTAATTCTGTAGAACTTCTGGATAGTAAGTTTTAACGATCCGAAATCATCTTCTGTGTTCAGGAATCTGTTCAGATCAACAAAAGTCTGAACGGTTCCTTTTCCGAAAGACTGCGGAGATCCGATAATCATTGCTCTTCCGTAATCCTGCATCACTCCTGCAAGGATTTCTGAAGCCGAAGCTGAAAGCTCGTTTTGCATGATCACCAATGGACCTGTCCAGATAGGAGTTTCATTTTTATTTTTAAGAGTCTGAATTTTCCCATTTCCGTCTTTCACCTGAACGTAAGGGCCTGCTTCCATGAAAAGACCCATAATATCTCCTACTTCAGTTAAAGAACCACCTCCATTATTTCTAAGGTCAAGAATTATTCCCTGAATATTTTGTTCTTTCAACTTAATGATCTCATTTTTAATATCATCAGAAGCGTTTCTTCCTTTTGCATTTTCAAAATCAGCATTAAAGCTTGGAAGGTTGATGAAACCATATTTCTTTCCAGTTGGAGTGTTCACTACGATACTTCTTGCGAAAGTGTCTTCAATAGCTACTTCCTCACGGATCATTGTTACGTCCTTGATAGTACCGTCTTTTTTCTGAACAGTCAGTGTTACCGGAGTTCCTTTCTCACCTCTGATCAGTCTTACCGCTTCATCAGAAAGCATTCCTACCACATTTACAGCATCTTCTTTCGGTTTGGATCTTACTTTCAGGATTTTATCACCTTCTGAAAGCTGTTTAGATTTCCATGCCGGTGCACCAATGGTAAGAGCACCCAGATAAAGATTTCCTTTTTTCTCCTGGATCAATGCTCCGATACCGATTACTTTTCCAGTAAACTGAGTATCAAAATCTTCTTTATCTTTTGGTGAATAATAGTTGGTATGCGGATCAAATACTTCTGTATAAGCATTCATATATACGGTAAACCAATCCATTTTCTTTCTCTTTTTGAATCGGGTAAAGGTATCTTTTACAAGATCTTTTACTTCATCAGTCGCTTTTTTGATCTTTTCGTCCTGAGTAAGAGGCTTAAACTTGATCGTATCTTTCAACTTGTACTTCTGAACAGAGTCTTTCTTTTCTTTCTGAGCTTCTTCTTTGCTGTTCATTGACTCTACTTCCTGTAGGATATTGTATTTGATGAATTTTTTCCACTCGTTATACTGTTCCTGCTTGTTGGCAGGTACCTTTTTGAGTTTCGGCTCAAGGGTAAGCGTTTCATCTTCCTGAAGATTGATTGGCTTACTGAAAATATCCTGTGTTATTTTATCGATCTCATCCACTCTCTGGTATAGTCTGTCAATCGTAAGCTTATAGAATGTAAGATCACCCTGGCTGATATAGTCATCAAGCTTTGTTTCATGCTTGTTGAATTCATCCATATCAGATTGCAGAAAATATCTTTTCGCTGGATCTACCAATTCGAAATAATGCTTATAAACGTCCTTCGAATAGGCATCATTGATAGATTTGGGGCTATAATGCAGATAAGAAAGTGTGTTTTTTACGCTCACCATTATCGTCTGCATCTTTTCATCGTCATTCTTTGGCGAGTTGAAACAAAACATTAGACTGGTTAATGGAATAAGGAGTAAAAATTTATTCAGTTTGAAATTTTTCCACATAAACTGTCTTTATTTATTAATTTTTTTAAAATAAGTATAATAATTAGTAGCAGTAAGTTTGGTACTGTTACAAATGATCAAATTTAATACCTTATTTGCAATTATCAGATAGTTTTGAACATTTTTATTAAATAGATTTACAAATAATAATAACAGTGTTAGCCATTTCCTATTATCAGGCAGTTTAACTCCAGAAATGAAGTAATTATCATTTTATTTTCAGGGAAGAGATTCAACTTTTATTTCTTACTGAAAATTAAAACAGATACCACAAAAATGAATTTCAGGGCATAAAGGCACAAAATATGCTGATATTTAATCAAATAACTTTAAAATGTAAAGTCATGAGAAGTTTATTATGGTTAATTGCAGTCATCTGCATCGTTGTTTGGCTTTTAGGAATGTTAGGAATAGTTCCGGGTATCAGCACGGGTTATTTGATTCACATTCTACTGGTCATTGCCATTGTTGTTATTCTTTATAACATCATTACAGGCAGAAAACCTCTTGATTAGTTTATTATTTTGTACAACCACTTAAATTAAACAACCATCAGGCTTAACAGGTGCTTTTCAGCTGAACAGGATCAGATTCTGTTTGGAAAAGCATCTGTAAAGTACTGAGGGTATTAGTAAAACAGAAATCGATATTTTGATAAACTAAAATTAAATCAATGTATTAATTTTCCTTAATTCCTGATTTATTTTCCAACCTTAAATTCCTTTCCCGGAGCCTATTTTATAATAAAAACAGGGCAATCTCTACTCTGAACCGAAACAATTAATAATAAAAACAGCTGTTTTATTACGTCTTATTTTTGCCTACATTTGATGTGTTGAAAATCTATTTGTTCAATTCTAAAATGAACAAATTCACTCTATTTGAATAAAAAATATTAAAGATAATTTATGGAAAGACCGCTTATTCTGGTTACTAATGATGATGGAATTACAGCTCCTGGTATCAGAAATCTTATCAGTTTTATGAATGAAATCGGAGAAGTAGTTGTTGTAGCACCCAACTCTCCTCAAAGTGGAAAAGGCCACGCTATTACCATTAATTCTACCCTAAGCTACGAAGAAGTTACTCTGGATGGCCCGCAGACTGATTTCTCATGCAGCGGAACTCCTGTAGACTGTGTAAAAATGGCTCTTGATAAAATTCTGAAAAGAAGACCTGATATTGTGGTTTCAGGAATCAATCATGGAGCAAATTCTTCTATTAATGTGATCTATTCGGGAACGATGTCTGCCGCTGTAGAAGCGGGTGTTGAAGGAATTCCAGCTATTGGGTTCTCATTACTGGATTTCAGTTGGGAAGCTGATTTTACCCAAGCTAAAGAATTTATTCAGAATATCGTAAGAAGAACCCTGGAAAACCCAATGCCAAAAGGTGTTGTACTGAATGTGAATATTCCTAAACTTCCTGCTGAAGAAATAAAAGGAGTAAAAGTATGTAAACAAGCTCACGCAAAGTGGGAAGAAAGCTTTGATGAAAGAATAAACCCACACGGTAAAAAATATTACTGGCTAACTGGTTATTTTAACAATATGGATGATTCTGAAGATGCTGATGAAACTGCTTTGGCTAACGGGTATATTTCCATTGTTCCGGTAAAGTTTGACCTTACGGCATACGAATACATGAAAACATTAGAAGAGGTAATGACTTTTGAAAATGTAAAAGAAGAAAAATAAATCCCAGAAATTAAAAGTAAAAAAAGCGTGAAATTTGATTTTCACGCTTTTTTATGTATTAAAACAATACTTTATCTTCTTTTCTAAGTTCTTCGAGATAAGCCTTTTTTTCATCTCTATAGAAAAGGTTCATGGTTTCAAAAGGAATTAACTTCAAGTCTTTATTGACAATATGCACACAGGACTTTTTTACTGCCCGCACATCAAAATCATGAGCATCCATAAAGTTCATAATAATAATTCTAAACAGGTTATCATAATCAAGATCCGGGGCACAAACTTCCGGAAGACAGCATAGTAACTGATTTACTTTGGGCTGCACTTTATCTACAGAAATACCGGTACTGAATATATCCAGCAGTTGCATATGCAGCCCCTTATCCTGTTCGTAAACGATGGTATTTCTTGATTCATTATTCAGAAGATCTGCAGGATTTATATACCTGGTCAAAGGAATTGTTTCGTCCTGAAGTTTTAAAATATATCCCATAGCCAGGGAATCCGGGTTACATGGAACCGGAATAATATCATCAGAGTTTAATAAAGGAAACTGATTGATTATTTCCTGCCTTACCTCAGTTAAAGTAATCTTTTCATGAGCAGAATCTTCCCGGTTTCTTCCTGCAATTTCAACAGGCTGGAAAGTGATTCCCCTCACACATTTTTGTTTCAAGGCAAATTCTATAATTTTTCCAATTTCATCAATATTTTTTCCTTTTTGAAGGACAATAACTAATGTAGTGGAAAGATTAAGCTCATTAAGTTTTTCCAACGCTTTCATTCTTACAGCAGTAAGATCCTTTCCTCTAAAGTCTTCTAATACTTCCGGTTTAAATGAATCAAACTGCAGGTATATTTCAAACTCAGGAGCGTAGGTCGCCAGCTGTTCAGCAAATCCCGGATCATTGGCAATTCTGACGCCATTGGTATTCAGCATGAGATGTTTAATTGGTTTTGACTTTGCAATATCCATAATTTTGAAAAACTCCGGATGAATCGTAGGTTCTCCCCCACTGATCTGGACTACGTCCGGCTCACCTTCATTTTTTACAATAATATCAAACATAGCTTCAATTTCTTCCAGACTTCTATGACTTCCATAATGCGGAGATGACATAGCGTAACAAGTCGGACAAGTCAAATTACATCGATCCGTAACTTCTACGATAGAAAGACAACTATGCTGTTCATGATCTACACAAAGTCCACAATCATAAGGGCATCCATATTCTACATCGGTTCCGAAGTGAAGCGGCATTTCTGATGCTTTGTTATAGTTTCTTATGTTTTTATAATAAGGTACATCGGAAGCTATTTTTGTTTTAAAAAAACCATGATCAGGACATCTTTTGGTCATAAAAACAGCTTCATCCTCAATAATGATCTTAGCACCGACTCTTTTAAGACATTCCGGGCAAAGACTGATTGTATAATCGTAATAAGTATAATTTCTTACTGGCATAGTTAATTTTTAAAATGCTTATCCGCAGATATATCCGCTTATTAGCCCACAGATCAATAAACAAATAACAAAAGTCTGTATAAACTGTTTTTTGCTGAACTTCCTGTTATCCTTGCTTTCATAAATCAGTTTTGTAATAAATGTAACAATAATAGACAAAAACGCAGCTCCCAAAATCATTGCCCCAACAATAAAGATTACCAGGCCGGTCAGATCACCAACTTCCAAAAGTGTTAATAGGTTCATCTTGAATATTTTAAAGTGGTTTGACTGTTTTTAATAGTATAAATGTAGTAAATAATAATACAAATACATACAAGTTGAATAGTTCCCAGATTTCCAGCAATTTCAATTCTTGGTTTAATGAAGTCTAATAAGAATCTGAATGTAAAATAACTCAGCATAAAGATCTGAAAGAGAAAACCAGACGTGTATTTTTTCTTTCTCTGTATATATTTAAGAACGACCCAAAGACTAACAAGAAAGACTATTTCATATAGGGCTACAGGATGTCTTAAATATTGATCACCTAGATGCATTCCAAAAGCAGAATCTGTTGGAATGCCATAAGTTTCCTCATAAACTCCTGTAAGAAAGCAGCCAATCCTACCAATGATCATAGCCAGCATTAAGGGAAAAACCACCAGATCTCCTGTACTTTCTTTATGATTGACTACTTTTTTAGCCAGTTCGACACCTAATAATCCAAACGCCAGACCTCCGACAATTGTATTACTTGACCAGAGCTTCTGAAAACTAAAACTGTCAAACATTGTATAAGGATTTTCCAGATTTCCTATACATTTGGAACCTAGTAATGCTCCTGCCGTTGCTCCGATCAAAACTGAAGCAGAAATATTGAATGATAGCTTCTCAGCTGATTTTCTCTTAAGGTAAAAATAATACCTCATACCCAAAAACATTCCTACAGCCTCAAAAAGAGGATGTGCAAGGATTGCTTTGCCGAAAATATGAAAAGTTACAGGAAAATCCATTATTTCAAAAATACACTATTTCATATTATTCACTACCTTTATTCTGACAAATAATTACAAAATGCGTATAGAAAATGACATAAAACTGGGGTTTAAGGATGTAATGTTCCGCCCCAAACGTTCTACTTTAAAATCCAGATCAGAAGTTGATTTACAGAGGGAATTTACTTTTAAACATACTAAGAAAAAATGGACAGGCGTTCCTGTAATTGCCGCCAATATGGATACTGTAGGAACTTTTGAAATGGCTGTAGAGTTGGCAAAAGAAAAGATTATTACAGCTATTCATAAACATTACACTCCTGAACAATGGGATGAGTTTCTGCAGAGCCAGCCTGAAAGTATTCATCAATATATTGCTTTAAGCACAGGAACAGGAAAAGCTGATGAAGAAAAAATAAGACTGATCCTTGAAAAGCATCCAAAAATAGAGTTTCTATGCATTGATGTAGCCAATGGTTATTCTGAGCATTTCGTTGGGTTTGTGAAGAAAGCAAGGGCTAATTTTCCAGATAAAATCATTATCGCCGGAAATGTTGTTACAGGAGAAATGGTAGAAGAGCTTCTTCTTGTAGGTGCAGACATCATAAAGGTAGGTATTGGCCCCGGGTCTGTCTGCACTACCAGAGTAAAGACAGGAGTAGGTTATCCTCAGCTTTCTGCTATTATTGAATGTGCTGACGCTGCCCATGGTCTGGGAGGTCATATTATTGCTGACGGAGGATGTAAAGTTCCCGGCGATGTTGCAAAGGCTTTTGGAGGCGGTGCAGATTTCGTAATGCTGGGCGGGATGTTTGCCGGTCATGATGAAAGTGGAGGAGAAATGATTGAGGAAAATGGTAAAAAATACCGCCTTTTCTATGGGATGAGTTCCAAAACTGCAATGGATAAGCATTCCGGAGGTGTAGCAGAATATCGTGCTTCGGAAGGAAAAACCGTGAAAGCAGCTTATAAAGGTCCTGTGGCAGACACCGTAAAAGATATTTTGGGAGGTGTAAGATCTACCTGTACCTATGTAGGAGCTTCAAAGCTTAAAGAGCTTTCCAAGAGAACCACTTTTATCCGGGTTCAGGAACAGGAAAACCAGGTTTTTAAAGACTAAAATAAAAACATAATAAAAGGCTTTAGAATTATTATCTAAAGCCTTTATTTATTCTTTTGTTCTGATATATTTCTTATTAAAGTATTTTTGGAGCTGATCATTTACATAGGTTTCCTGTTCTTTTACTGAAGCCATTTCGTCTATATATAAAATTCTCGGAACCTCTTTTATTTTATCTACTACAACGGAGTCTTGAGAAGAATTTCTAATGACATTTATTCTTTCGTCCATTTCTCTCTCATATTCCTTAAGATCTGTGTCCAGAAGCTCCATGACTATATTTTCACCATTAAAATCAATATTAAAATAATAATATTTTTCCGGGAAAATTTTAAGTTCAGGAAGAAAAATAATGAGGAGAGAGACCCACCAGAACTTTTTAATTTTTTCAAATCTAAAATATAATAACAGTGAAAAAGTCAGGAGAAAATAAAATAGTATGCTTTCAAACTGTCTTGCAATAGAGGTGAGAATATAGCTCGTAAATAACAAAGGAATCAGGGAGACAGACCAAAATAAAACAGCTTTTTTAAATGTTATCTGAACGGTAATCTTTTTAAGTTCTTCTTCAAAAACCATTATAAATAATGGAATTACTGCAATAACTTTTAATCCTACATAGGCCGTATCAGCACCAAAAAGAGCAATTCTTTTCAGCCATTTTACAATTCCTCTTTCCACCTCTCCCATTCTGTTGAAATTTCCTGGTGCGAGAAAACATGCAAGCAAAAAAACGGTTCCTAACAGGACCAAAAACAAGCTTTCTTTATTGCGTTTCTGATAATAAGATACTAACAGAAGGCCTTCAAGAATCAATGCCAGAATTTCATTAGATCCCATTAGAATTATGATAAACAAAACCGAAAGGTAAAACCACATTTTCCGTTTTGTATCCTGATATTTTTTGAAAAGATACAGTAAGATACCGGATAAAATAACAGGAACGAAATAGACATTGGAACCTGTAATCCAGAAGTAATGCTCTGGTAAGCTTACGAGAAGTACGGTATAAAAGAAAAACAGAAGAAATCCTTTTTTGAGGGATTCTTTCAGAGAATAGTTGAAATATTCTTTAAAGTTTAATGCTGAAACTCCAATAAAGGAGAGCATTAAGAAGACAGGATATATTTTCGGGAGAATATTATTTTTGTCATAAAAGACAGGATTAAACATATTAATTGAATATCCGAAATACCTTCCGCCCCAGTTTGTATAGGTATCTATAAAGCTTTGCAGCAACCCTGATTTTCTGGTCGTATAGGACCAGAAATAATCATCGGTCTGATATACATTAAAAAAACTGATGTATGCCAGACCGATGCCTATTAAAACCGACAAGAATAATACTATATTCTGTACTTTTTTCATTTTTTAAGTTAACATTCCACCGTCAACGTTTAACGTTTGTCCGGTAATGTAAGCTGACATTTCGCTGCCCAGGAATACACATGCATTCGCGATATCTGCAGGCTGTCCTCCTCTCTTCATTGGAATTTCTTCTCTCCATCCCTGAACTGTTTTCTCATCCAGAACGGCAGTCATTTCCGTTTCAATGAAACCTGGAGCGATAGCGTTACATCTGATATTTCTTGATCCCAATTCCAGTGCCACAGATTTTGTAAACCCGATAACCCCAGCTTTAGAAGCTGCATAGTTGGCTTGTCCGGCATTTCCTTTCACACCTACTACAGAAGTCATATTGATGATAGATCCAGATCTGGCCTTCATCATCGGCTTGATTACCGCTTTGGTAAGGTTAAAAACTGAATCTAAGTTTACTTTGATTACTTTATCCCAATCTTCTTTGGACATTCTCAATAATAAGTTATCTTTTGTAATCCCTGCATTGTTTATCAAAATATCAATCTGCCCGAACTCTGCCATTACATCTTCCACCAATTTCTGAGCAGCATCATAATCTGATGCGTCAGACTGATATCCCTTAATTTGGGTTACAGAACTTAAAGCTGCTTCTAATTCTTTTGCTTTGTCTACAGAGCCCGCGTAGGTAAATGCTACTTTTGCTCCCTGCTGAGCAAACATTTCAGCGATACCTTTACCGATTCCTCTTGTAGCTCCGGTAATTAGTGCTACTTTTCCTTCTAATATTTTCATATCTATTGACAATTATTTTCTTTTAACTCATTCAGCTTGTGACAGCTGACTCTTATAGTTTCTACAATTCCTATCCGGAATTAAACGGTTTGCAAAGATATTATAAATTGTTATTCAACCCATTTAAATTGTTAAAATACTGGATTTTTTTAATGATTATCTGGATTTTATTAAAGCTGAACAGAATTATTTTTAAATCTTGTGAAATAAATAAAGTCTGTCTTTTTGCTTCTATCCAGCTTCAGTACTTCTTTCTGCCAGAAATATTTATCATAAATAATTTCTTTCAAAGGTTCATTCTGGAAGTTTAAAACTCCGAATTTTCCTTCTTTTTTTACTACAATTTCGTTTTCAGCATTCCCGAATGTGATGATATCTTCATAAATAAAGGGAACAATTTCTGTTCCTTTTCCATCCAGAATGCCGTATAAATTGCCTGTATTTTTACATACCAAAGGTTTTGAATACTGATTAAGCGGATTAAAATATTCAACGTCTTCATTTCTGATCTGACTGATGTTCTTCAACTCTGCCATTGAGCCATCCTTCACAAAAAAACTATAGTAACGATCCTGTTTTCCAATAATAAGATTGTCCGGATAAAAACCTAAAATCTGTACTCCTTCTCCAACAATATTTTTAAGATCCTTATCCAGGAATTTTTCTTCATTTCCTTTTTTAAGGTAGATAAAATCTTTCCCGGAAATGGTAAAAGCTTTGATAAAATCATACTCCTGAGGAAGAATGATATTCCCCTCCAAATCAACAATTCCGGATTTTTTTACTTTATCATTATAAACACTGAAGAAATTATTCAATAAAGGATTTACATATTTAAAATTCTGGGGATACAGCTTCCGGTCTTTCTTATTGAACACAGTTGCTTTACCATTTTTTATAAGGTAGATATACTCCTTTCTTCCAAAGTATTCCGGTGTGATATCATTAAATATTTCCTCTGCAATTGTATTTTCTTCTGCATCTATCAAACCATATTTTCCTGTACTTTTATTTTTAGTAATCAGATAAGGATATGCATTGATATCTACCACCTTTTTAGAAAATTTATGCAGGGTTTGCCCATTGTTTCCAATGATTTCACTCTCATTTTCTTCATTAATGATCAGTGCTTTGCCATCTTCGAAGTTGTAATCTTCTTTAAATTCGCGGCTGCTGAGCTGTTTTCCGTTAAGGTCATACAGAAACCATTTTTTATCTTTTAAAACAAAAAATCTGTTCTTTCCCGAAAAACGGATCTTTTCAGCATAAGGAATAATTTCATTCCCATTATAGTCATAGACGGCTTCTTTATTCTGCTTTGAAGAAATAATACGGTCTTTGCTCCACCAGGGTGTATTGAATTCCTGATCATCCAAAGCAATGAATTCCTTCCCTTTTTCATCAATAATGGCTGATTTTCTCCTATTTCCGTCTTCAGAATAAAGAATAAATCTGTTTTTAAAAATATGTAAAATTCCTCCTCTGTAAGGTGATTCAAAGGTAACGGTTCCTAAAGAGTCTACTATTCCCTGCTTTTTAGACCCGGAATCGTAAACTGTTCCGTATCCCTCTGAATAGGAATTTACTTCCTTTCCTGTTTTTTTTGACAGGATCACTTTCATATATTGGTTGGTCTGTGCTGTACAAACTACAGAACACAATACAAAGACTAATTTTTTCAAGAAAAATTAAATAGAATTGTTGACAATAAGAACGATCTCTCCTTTTAATGTTTTACTCTTGGAAAATTCAATTAATTCATTGATTGTTCCTCGTTTAGTTTCTTCAAATTTTTTAGAGATCTCACGGCTCAGACTTACTTTGGTTTCTTCTCCAAAAAATTCTTTGATCTGCTCCAGAGTCGTGTTGATTTTATGGGGACTTTCGTAAAGAACGATGGTCTTTTTTTCTTCAGCAAGCTGTTTAAGCTTTGTCTGTCTTCCTTTTTTCTGTGGTAAAAAACCTGCGAATAAAAATTCATTATTGGGAAGTCCTGAAACTACAAGTGCAGGAATAAGAGCAGTTGCTCCGGGAAGGCAGATCATATCAATATTATTATCTGCTCCTGCCTTTGCCAGTAAATATCCAGGATCAGAAATACCGGGTGTTCCTGCATCGGTAATAATAGCGATATTCTGACCGTTTTTAAGGTCTGTAATTACTTTCTCAGTTGCCTGGTGTTCATTGTGTAAATGATAAGATTTTAAAGGCTTTGAGATCTCAAAATGTTTTAAAAGTATTCCGGAAGTTCTGGTGTCTTCACATAAAATATAATCAACTTCTTTAAGGACATTTACCGCCCTGAAAGTCATATCTTCCAGATTCCCAACAGGTGTGGGAACAAAATATAAGATTCCGCTCAAAATTATAAGAATTTATTTTCCACCAATATCCAAAGTCTCTGAGCATATTCATCCACTTTATTCCATTTTCTTTCGTAATACAGATCACTAAGATATTCTTTGGCTTCTTCCAGTGTTTTGAACTGGTTCAGCTGAAATACTGTATCATTCAGATCGGTCTGACTTCCTTCAAAGAGCATTTTTGAAAAAGCAATCCTGTCATTCAAATCCAGCTTAAATTCCGGTTTCTGCTTGTCTGCTTCCATAAAATTGGTAGGAATATTAGACTTCAGAATACTTCCGGTAACTTCTTTCTCAAGTACGGGCTCCTTTTCGTTATGAAATTCTCTTTCCAAAGGATCGTCATCAAAAAGTGACTGAACGGCCTTCAATCCCTTGATATTGGATAATTTTATTTTTTTCTCCTGATGATATTCTTCTAAGTTTTCAAAACTTTCATCAGAAGGATGTTTTTCTGTTTCTTCGGCAGCAGGTTTATCGAATTCTACGATTTTCCTTCTGTCATAAACTTCAGCAAGGATGCTTTCCTCCTTCGTCTCTTCTACCGAATGATCATTTTTTATCTCACTCAGAATATTTTCTACATTGGACGTTTCTGTGGCCAGTTCTCCCTGTTCAATAGAAATATTTGAAGCAACAAACTGTTCTTCATTTTCTTCAATCAGTATTTCATCTTCCAGAGTTTCTGTATCAAAAATACTTGGAATAATTTCTGTCACAGGAACTTTAGCATCATTTACCCCGGCAAAATCGGTTTCTTTTTTTGATTCCGGCTCAGTATTTTCCTCCTCCTGGTCATCTATTTCATTCAGCTGGTTGTTGAAAGTGGCTTCTTCCTCCGTCACTTCATTGTGAAACAGGTCTTCATTAAGATCTTCATCAGAATCCGGTGTAGAATCAGCAAGAATTTTTTCTTCATCTACAAAGCTCAGAACAGCTCTCTCCTCTTCTGAAATTTCATTTTCATCAATTTCGTTCAATTGATTATTGAAAACCGCTTCTTCTTCCAGGATTTCATGATCAGAGGTTTGTTCCTGAATGCTTTCCGGTGTTTTTTCTTCGTAACTCTCTTCTGCAAAGTTTACAATATTTTCATGGAATTCATTTTCAACAATTTCATTCAGCTGGTTATTGAAAACGGCTTCCTCTTCTTCAGATCCGGTTGAGAAAATTTCATTCTCATCAATTTCGTTCAGCTCATTATTAAAGATAGCTTCCTCTTCTGTCACCTCATTTCCCTTATCATAATGTTCTGTTTCTCCGGATGCAAAAGAGACATACTGATTGTCCGCGTGCTGTCCCGGAGGATCTGTAACGAAATATTCAATATTCTTTTCCAGCAGTTTCAAAAAAGAAATCCTGTTAGCAAGCTCATCTACAAGATCTTGCTTGGAAAGTAATTCGTCTACGTTGTTTATTTTGTCCAGATTATCAATGATATTCATGGATTCAAAAAAAATCTTTTCCTTTAAATCTTGGATATTCTGCATAATAAGATTCTTATTAAAATTGCTTACTTTTGATGTTAAAAATATACGGCTAATTTAACAAATGTTTTTAGAAAATACAATTAATCATTCCAAACAAAGTGGTTGGATGGAAGTGATTTGTGGCTCTATGTTTTCCGGTAAAACCGAGGAACTGATCCGCAGATTGCGAAGAGCGGAAATGGCAGGACAGAATGTGGAAATTTTTAAACCAAAAATGGATGTACGGTATTCTGAAGAGGATGTAGTATCTCATAATCAGAATAAAATCCGCAGTACAGCAGTAGAAAATCCTAATGAAATTCTTCTGTTGGCTTCCAATTGTGATGTAGTAGCCATTGATGAAGCTCAGTTTTTTGATGAAAGTATTGTTGATGTTGCCAACCAGCTTGCCAATAGCGGGATCAGAGTGGTAATTGCAGGATTGGATATGGATTTTTTGGGCCGTCCGTTCGGGCCAATGCCCAATTTGATGGCCACTGCTGAGTATGTCACAAAAGTGCATGCTATTTGTAAGAGAACTGGTAATCTCGCCAACTATTCTATGAGAACTTCTCAGGGAGATAATCTGGTAGAATTAGGAGAGACTGAAAGCTATGAGGCAGTAAGCCGCCGTGTATTTATTGACGAAGTACTTTTAAAAAGAAAATAAGGGATTGAATACCCCATTAATATATTCACTCAGTAAAAATAAAAACGGAAAAGCAATAGGATAAAATCTGGAAAAAGAAATCAGTATAAATAATCGGTTTCTTACTTTCTTGCTGTTTCGTTCAAAAAAATAAAGCAGAAAGGGCACCAATGAACTATACAGTACAACACATTGCAGAGATCACCAATGCACAAATCATTGGAGACGGAAATTTAATGATTAAAAATATAGCATATGACAGCAGAATTATTTATTCTACTAAAAATACTGCTTTTATCGCGATCAATACCCATAAAAATTCCGGTGAAAAATTTATAGAGTCTGCCATAGACAGGGGTATTAATGTCATTATTTCCGAACATCATTTTCCGGAATTTGAAAATATAACCTGGATTATTGTTGAAAATTCTGTAGAGTTTCTTCAAAAACTGGCAAAGTATCATTTCGAAAATTCTCATTTACAATCTATCGGAATCACGGGAAGTAATGGTAAGACTATTTTAAAAGAATGGTTATATCAATGTCTCTGGAATGAATTTCCTACTGTAAAAAGTCCTAAAAGTTTTAATTCTCAGATTGGTCTTCCGCTATCTCTTCTTCAGATCAACAGTTCTCATCAGCTCGGTATCTTTGAAGTGGGAATTTCAAAACCGCATGAGATGGAAAAGCTTGAAAACATGTTCCATCCTCAAATCGGATTGCTTACTCACATTGGAACAGCTCATGCTGCCAATTTTTCTTCCGAAGATGAGCTTATTGATGAAAAGATCAGACTTTTTAAAAATTCTGAAGTCATCATTTATAATGGTGACAATTCTTTGGTCGAAAAAAAAATTAAACAATCCTATTCAGATAAAAAATTAATTTCTTACGGCTTTAAAAAAGAGAACCAGATTTTCATCAAAAGCAATATTTCCAAAGATGACGACATTATTGTTGATTATTTTGGTGAAGAAATTACTTTTCCGGCACATCAGAGAGACGAAGCAACATTAACCAATGCTATGGCGCTTATCACAGTCCTTAAGGAACTGAATGTCGAAAATAAAAAGATCGTTGAAAAAATCAACCTTTTAAAAGCCGTTGAAATGAGGCTTGAAGCGATTGAAGGAATTAAGGGCAATATCGTCATCAATGATTCTTTTAATCTTGATCTTGATTCTTTGAAGACTGCCCTGCAGTTTTTGAATGAATATAACAAATCTAAAAAATCGCTGGTCTTAACAGACATCGTTGGGGTGAGTACCAATGTAAAAGAATTATATGAAGAAGTTTCTGAGCTGGTCAATGAACAGCATTTTGATTCTGTATTCTTAATTGGTAAAGATATATCAAACTTTAGTGAATTATTTAAATCTAAAACATATACTTTCATTGACACTAAAGAGTTAATTGAAAGTAAGCATCTTACTGAAATAGAAAACCAGATTATCTTGTTAAAAGGAGCAAGAAAATTTGAGATCGAAAGACTTAAAGACATTCTTGAACTCAGAAAACATGATACAGTATTGGAGGTAAACCTTAATGCCATTCTTCATAATATCAACTATCATAAATCGCTGCTTGAGCCGGGAACCAAAATGATGGCAATGGTAAAAGCCAATGCATATGGATTGGGAAGTTATGAAGTATCAGAATTTCTTCAGCACCATCACATAGATTATCTGGGTGTGGCTTATGTTGATGAAGGAGTTGAACTTCGTAAAAAAGGAATCACAACTCCAATTATTGTCATGAATCCTGAACAGCACAGCTATCAGACTATTATAGAGTATAATCTGGAGCCAGAAATCTATAGTTTCAGAGTATTGGAATTATTCTATGAGGCCGTTCAGAAATCAGGTTATGACAAAAAATATCCGATTCATATCAAGCTGGAAACCGGAATGCACCGTCTTGGTTTTAAAGATTTTGAACTGGATCAGTTAAGCGAAACTTTAAGCCAGAAAAACCTGAAGGTTCAGAGCATGTTTAGCCATTTGTCATCTTCTGACATGCCTGAAGAAAAAGAATTTACTTTGAAGCAGCTCGAAGTTTTTGAAAGGAACTCCAGCTACCTGATACAAAAATTAGAATATTCTCCTATACGCCATATCCTGAATTCATCCGGAATAACAAGCTATACCAATTATCAGTTTGATATGGTAAGAATCGGTATCGGAATGCTTGGAGAATCTCCTGATAATGAAATTCAGAAGCAGCTGCAGTCTGTTGTAAGTTTTAAAACTGTAATTTCACAGATATCAATGGTTGAAAACGGTGAATCTGTAGGCTACAGCAGAAAATACAAAGCTGACCATCTAACCAGAATTGCGACAATACCTGTAGGATATGCAGATGGTATTCCAAGACTGATAGGAAATCAGGTAGGAAATGTAGGTGTCAGCAAGACACTGGCACCAATTGTGGGAAATATCTGTATGGACATGATGATGATTAATGTAGATAATATCCCGAATGTTAAAGAAGGCGATACCGTAACAGTTTTCAACGCCAAACCAAGTTTAAAAGAATTCGCAGGCTACTGCAAAACGATAACCTATGAAGTATTAACCTCCATTTCACCTCGGGTGAAACGGATTTATATAAAAGATTAACTATGAGAAAACTCCTGATACTGCTTTTCATATTCCAACTGTTATTGATCCATTCTCAGGTAAAAAAAGATTTGGTGATTCCTAAGAACCCAAAGATCGGACTCTCACTAGCGGGTGGCGGAGCCAAGGGGTTTTCACATGTAGGTGTTCTTAAAGTTTTAGATTCATTGGGAGTTAAGGTGGACTATGTTTCCGGAACAAGTATGGGAGCCATCGTAGGTGGTTTATATGCCGCAGGCTACTCCGGAAAAGAAATAGAAAAAATTGTCATGGATACAGATTTCTATTCTTTAATTATGGATCCGAAGTCCAGGCAGGAATCCAGCTTTTTTAACAAATCTGTAGATAAATACCTTTTATCCATTCCGCTAAAAAACGGAAAAATAACACTTCCTTCTTCTATCAGTACCGGCCAGAGAAATGTTTATCTTCTGAAAGAACTTTTTAAAAACGTTTCCAATATCGAGGACTTTTCCAAAATGCCAATTCCATTCCTGTGTGTTGCAACCAATCTGGAAAGCGGCAATATGCAGATATTTGAAAAAGGAGATCTGGTACAATCAATTATGGCAAGTTCTGCATTTCCTTCTTTAATGGATCCCGTTAAAATTGGTGACAGTATTTATATTGACGGAGCCATGACCGTGAACTATCCTTCAAAGCCTTTAAAAGACAGAGGAATTGATATTGTCATTGGTGTGGACCTTAATCAGGATCTTTCAAAAAGAGAGGATTTAAACAATATTATATCCATCCTGAACCAGGTAATTGATTTCGGAATAAAGAAAGATACAAGAAAACAATATAAATATACAGACATTAATATCAAACCCAATCTGAAGGGTATGTCAGCTACAAGCTATGATGATAAGAAGAAAATTCTGGACAGCGGGTATGTAGAAGGCCTCAAATATTCCCAGGTACTGGATCAACTACCCAAACGTCCTTTTGACCGTCTCAGACAGCGTGTAAACCCTATATATTCCAATGTATACAAGATAGACAGCATTTCTATTGAAGGAAGTAAAATATTTGGTAAAAATTACACACTGGGGAAAATGGGACTTCGCCTCCCCTCTTTACAGACTTATGGAAGCATCAATAAAATGGTAGATAAATTGGTGGCCACAAATAACTATCGTTTTATCAATTATGATATCGTTCAGGAAAATGATGCCAACTATTTAAAACTTTATGTCACTGAAGATGACACCCGCCATTTTCTAAAATTCGGTCTTCATTATGATGAAGTTTTCAAAACAGGACTTCTTTTGAATTATTCTGCAAAGAGACTTTTATTTAAAAATTCTAATCTATCCCTGGATGTTGTCGTAGGAGACAGATTAAGATATTACCTGAACTATTTTATTGATAACGGATATATTCCGGGATTTGGTATTTACTCGTCCGGAATGAGCTTTGATATAAAAAATGTTGATAATTATGTTGTAGACCGATGGGAATGGTTGAGAAATGAAGCCTATATACAATCTATATGGAAGGATAAATTCGCTATCGGAGGTGGTATCAGCCATGATTACTTCAAAGCAGAAAACAGCAATGGAGATAACAGGCGTTACAGCCGTTTTCTGAACCCTTACATCTTCATAAAAACCGATACGCAGGACGATAAGGAGTTTCCTACCAAAGGAATTTATTTTGCTGCAGAAGGAAAGGTAGTAGATCTTTTAAAGTCTGAGGTTGACAAAAGGATAATTCAGATCAAAGCAGATCTTAAAGTCAACATTCCTCTGGGCAAACAATTCACTTACCGCCTTAATGTGTTTGGAGGTGTTACTATTGGTGAAAATCTTCCTGCCTATTATCAATACAGATTAGGGGGAATTTTTGAACAAAATCTAATGAATTTTAAAAGCTTTGGAGGATTTTATTTCGCCCAGCTTTATACTAATAATGTGATATTGGCATCCAACGATGTCCAGTTTAAATTTAACAAAAACTATTTTATCAGTGGAAACTTTACCTTTGCAAACCTATCAAACGATATCAAGTTTGAAGATGCAGTTAAAGTAAATTATAGCTCGCTGGGAATTACGGCCGGTTACAAATCTCCTTTCGGGCAGATAAAAGTAAACTTCAGCCACTCACTCAAAAATAACCAAAAAGGTATATTCAGTGTTATTTTAGGACACTGGTTTTAAAAAAAATGATACAGTTCTTTTACGAAAACTTACCAGAATCAGTAAGTACAGATTACAAAAAATGGCTGGAAGATCTTATTCTTTCAGAAGGAAAAAAGCTAGGAGAAATCAATTATATTTTCTGTGATGATGAATATCTTCTTAAGATCAATCAGGATTATTTACAGCATGATTATTATACGGATATCATCACCTTTGATTATGTAAAAGGTAAGACAATAAGCGCTGAGATTTTCGTATCTTTGCAGCGCATTTCTGATAACGCCTCTACCCTTTCCCGAGATTATGAAGAAGAATTAAGAAGAGTTTTAGCCCATGGTATTTTACATCTTGCAGGCTATAAAGATAAGACAGAAGAGGAAGAAAATGAGATGCGGAGAATGGAAGATTTGTACTTGGCAAAATACCGGGATTTAAAGTTTTAAAATTGAACAATCACTTAAAGTCCCATACCTAAAGTACTCTGTTCTAGCAATAATATTAGTTTATCTAGAGTGCATTCTCCAAAAATGTTTCACGTGAAACATTGGTTATAAAGATAAGGTTTAAAGCTTAAAACAAGCGAGATAAAAATGATTTCAGAAATATATGATGTGATAGTAGTAGGTGCAGGACACGCAGGTTGCGAAGCAGCAGCGGCAGCAGCCAACCTCGGTTCAAAAACACTACTCGTTACAATGAATATGCAAACCATCGGACAGATGAGTTGCAACCCGGCAATGGGCGGAATCGCAAAAGGACAGATCGTAAGAGAGATTGATGCAATGGGAGGATATTCCGGAATTGTAGCAGACAAATCTGCTATCCAATTCAAAATGCTGAATCTTTCAAAAGGTCCTGCGATGTGGTCTCCGAGAACCCAAAATGATAGAATGCTTTTTGCCGAAGAATGGCGCTTAGCATTAGAGAATACTCCCAATCTTGATTTCTTTCAGGATATGGTGAAGCAACTGATTGTTGAAAACAATAAAGTAACAGGAGTGGTTACTTCTTTAGGAATTGAGATCAAAGCAAAATCTGTAGTTCTTACTAACGGAACTTTTCTTAACGGATTAATTCACGTTGGAGATAAACAATTAGGCGGAGGAAGAATGGGTGAACCAAGAGCATTTGGAATTACAGAGCAATTGGTCACTTTAGGATTCGAAGCTGGAAGAATGAAAACCGGTACTCCACCAAGAGTAGACGGAAGAAGTTTGGATTATTCAAAAATGGAAGAACAAAAAGGAGATGAAAATCCTCAAAAATTCAGCTATCTTGATACTCCGAAATTAACAAAACAATTAAGCTGTCATATCGTATATACGAACGAAACGGTACACGATATTTTGAGAGAAGGTTTTGACAGAAGCCCAATGTTCAATGGTACTATTCAAAGTTTAGGTCCGAGATATTGTCCAAGTATTGAAGATAAGATTAACCGTTTCGCAGAAAGAAACAGACACCAGCTTTTCGTAGAACCTGAAGGATGGAAAACTGTAGAGATCTATGTAAACGGATTCAGCTCTTCTCTTCCGGAAGATGTACAGATCAAAGCAATGAAACAAATTCCAGGATTTGAAAACGTAAAAGTTTTCCGTCCAGGTTATGCCATTGAATATGACTACTTCCCTCCTACCCAGTTAAAACACACCCTGGAAACAAAATTAATTGATAATTTATATTTCGCAGGACAAATTAACGGAACTACAGGATATGAAGAAGCTGCAGGCCA
>JGI24741J21665_1000109_pt1 | contig 21994 bp, 19 predicted proteins | sample KBSCornC7_FD_21665 | JGI IMG/M metagenome (IMG submission 21665) | reverse complement strand
GGGCCGGTCATCCCAGTCTATGTGCTCGATGATGAAACGCCCAAGCATCGCAGGATGGGCGCCGCCTCGCGTTGGTGGCTGCATCACAGTTTAAAGTCGCTCGACCAATCGCTGCGCGAAATGGGATCGCGGCTTATCCCGCGGCGCGGAAAATGCGATGAGGAGCTGGCCAAGGTCGCGCAAGAAGTCGGCGCCGGCACCGTCCANGCNATNCGCCATTACGAGCCATGGTGGCGCAACGCCGAGCGCGCGGTGGCGAAGCGGCTCGATCTCGTCTGCCATGACGGCAACTATCTCGCGCCGCCGGGCTCAATCACGAGCGGGAACGGTGCGCCTTACAAGATCTACACGCCGTTCTGGCGCGCNTTNCGTGACGTCATGCCNCCACCACATCCGCTGCCCCGACCGCATGAGATTCCGGCGCCTGCTTGCTGGCCGGCAAGCGAGGCGCTGGCCGACTGGGATTTGCTGCCGACCAAGCCCGATTGGGCAACGGGTTTTGCGAAGGAATGGGCTCCGGGTGAGGCTGGCGCGCACGATCGGGTCGACGATTTCGCCGATGACGTCACGCGCTATGACGACACGCGCAACCTGCCGTCGATCGAGGGGAGTTCGCGCCTCTCGCCGCACCTCCATTTCGGCGAGGTGTCGCCGGGCTCCGTCTGGCATCGCATGGCAGGGAAGGGTGGCTCTACCCAGGTCTTTCTCAGCGAACTGGCATGGCGCGATTATGCCCAGAATGTGATCCTGCAATTGCCCGATTACGGCGCCAGGAACGGTCGCGGGCGGTTCGACGACCTTCCCTGGCGCTCGGGAAAAGCGGCGCAAGACGACCTGCGGGCATGGCAGCGCGGCGAAACGGGCTATCCGATCGTCGATGCCGGCATGCGCCAGCTCTGGGCGACCGGCTGGATGCACAATCGGGTGCGGATGATCGCCGCTTCCTTCCTGATCAAGCATCTGTTGATTGACTGGCGTGAAGGCGAACGCTGGTTCTGGGACACGCTGGTCGATGCCGATTACGGCAACAATTCGGTCAATTGGCAATGGGTCGCGGGCACCGGGATCGACGCCAATATGTGGGGCCGGATCATGGCGCCACTCGCACAATCGGAGAAGTTCGACGCGGGCGGCTATATCCGCCAATGGGTGCCCGAACTCGCCGGCATCCCCGATCCCGCGATCCACGACCCCGAGACGGCCGGCTGTCACCCGAAAGACTATCCGTCCAAGCTGATCGGACATCGCGAGGCGCGCGAGCGCGCGCTGATCGCGGGCAAAAAGGTCGGTTGAACGGACCGAATCGCTTGGCGAACCGAGTTTGGCGTGCTTTGAGGTGAACCATGGATGCGCCGACGACGAACCGGGGGCAGCGCAGCCGCGGAGCACCGCTTGCTTTGGTCGGGCGGCCGCTGCTTGCGCGCATCGACAAGGGCCTGTCCAGCGGGGCGATCACGGTTTCCTTGCCGGAAGGTGGCGCGCCTGAACGTCTCGGCGGCCGCGCCGCGGGTCCCGAAGCGGTAGTCATCCTGCACAGCTGGCGAGCCTTGTGGCGCCTCGCGACCGCTGGTTCGGTCGGCTGGTATGAAGGCTGGGCGGCGGGCGAGTGGGAAAGCCCCGANCCGGTAGCGCTGTTCGAGCTATTCTCGCTCAACCGCCACGGTCTGGCCGGNNCCGGACGTGCCCACGGCCTCTCCCGCCTGGCTCGCCGNCTCTGGCACAAGGCGCGCCGCAACGATCGCAAGGGAGCGCGGCGCAACATCCACGAACATTATGATCTGGGGAATGAATTCTACCAATTGTGGCTCGATCCGACGATGACCTATTCCAGCGCGATGTTCGACGCGCCGGGCCAGAGCCTCGAGGATGCGCAACACGTCAAGCTCAANGCGATCCTCGATCGCACCGCGACCAATCCCGGCGATCGTATCCTCGAAATCGGGTGCGGTTGGGGCTCGTTCGCCGAGACGGCGGCGAAAGCGGGGATCGACGTTCACGGCATCACCCTGTCGACCGAGCAGAAGGCCTATGCCGAGGCGCGGATGGCGCGGCAGGGGCTCGATGGGGTCGAGATCGAGCTCATCGATTATCGCGATGTCAGCGGGACGTATGACGGCGTCGCCAGCATCGAAATGGTCGAGGCGGTCGGGGAGGAATATTGGCCCGACTATCTCGCCGCGATCTCGCGCGTGCTGAAGGCGGGCGGTCGCGCCGCCATTCAGTATATCGCGATCGATGATGCGATGTACGAAGGCTATGCGCATAACGTTGATTTCATTCAGCGTTATGTGTTCCCCGGCGGAATGTTGTTGTCGGAAAGCCGATTCCGCGCCGTGGCGGAAAAGCTCGGACTGGCGTGGCGCGACCGCCATGCGTTTCGGCTGGATTATGCCGAGACTCTCAAGCGATGGCGCGAAGCCTTCGACGCGGTCGTCGCGGCGGGCAAATTGCCGGAAAGGTTCGACAAGCATTTCATTGGCTTGTGGCGTTTCTATCTGATGTATTGTGAAGGCGGATTCCGCGGTGGCGGAATCGAAGTAGCGCAGGTGACGTTGATCAAGGAGGGGTGATGAGGGGGTTTGGTCTGCTTGCCGCGCTCGCGCTGGCGGGGGTAGCGTCGGCGCAATCGGTCATCGTCACTCCCGACAATGCGACGAAACTCCGCCAGGTCGGCGCGGAGGTGCTGTTCTGGAGCCAGCAGCAGCGCGACCAGAATTTCCGCGAGATGGAAAAGATCTTCCCCGGCCACGTCGTCAAGGCCGGTGCCAAGGTCCGACCGCTTCCCAAGGGCAGGCAACTGCCGATCGCGGAGGCGGACGTCAAAGCGAGCATGGCCGATCTGAACATCGCCGGACTGATCGTGGTGCAGGACGGCAAGGTCCGGCTCGAACGTTATGGTCTCGGCTACGGCCCTGAGGGGCGCTGGACGAGCTTCTCGGTCGCCAAGTCGTTCACCTCGACCCTGGTCGGCGCGGCGATCCGCGACGGCTATATCAAGTCGATCGAAGACCCGGTCACCAGATACATCCCCGACCTGGCCGGCGGCGGTTATGACGGCGTGACGGTACGTCAGCTCCTGACGATGACGTCGGGCGTGAAATGGAACGAGGATTATACCGATCCCAAGTCCGACGTGGCGCGGATGTTCTCGGATGGGGTGCCGGCAGGACAGGACCCCACAATCTGGTATATGAAGAAGCTGCCGCGCGAGAGCACGCCGGGCACCAAATGGGTCTACAAGACCGGTGAGACCAATCTGATCGGCGTGCTGGTGGAGCGTGCGACCAGAAAGACCCTGGCGGAGTATCTGACCGAAAAAGTCTGGAAGCCGTGGGGCATGGAGCGCGACGCATTCTGGATGACCAATCCGGCTGGAAGCGAAGTCAGCGGGTGTTGCCTGTCGGTGAGCTTGCGCGACTATGCCCGGATGGGAATGTTCGCGCTGTCGGGCGGAAAAGGCGTGGTGCCCGACGATTGGTTCGCGCACGCGACGAGCAACCAGGTGCCGATCCCCAAGGACGAAGGCGGTTTCGGCTATGGCTATCAATGGTGGACGATGCCCAACGGCCGCTTCGCAGCACTCGGCATTTTCGGCCAGAGCGTCATGATCGATCCCGCGAAGAAACTGGTCGTCGTGATGTCGGGATCGTGGCCGACCGCTACCGGCGAGAAATTGTCGGCGGCGCGTGCTGCGTTCTGGAAGAAGATCGAGGCNGCGGCANGCTAGAGCGGAGTGCGTGATTTCTGGATCACGCACTCCGCTCTAGTTATTTGTTGTCGCATCGCTTTCTGCAGAAAACCGGTACCCACTTTTCCGCGCGATGCTCTAGGCTCGTCGTGACGTCAAAAACGAGACGTTTTGGCGACCCTGGTAGGATTACGGAGGTCGATGAACAGGCGGTTTTAAGGCCCGTCGACGCAGTCCTGCGCGATGGCTGCCAGTCACTCCATCGATGTCGATCCTCGAGGCGTTGTCCGTTATACGCTGGCCGGATTTTTCGACCAAACGTCGCTTGCTTCGTTACAGGCGGAACGCGCCGCCAAGCTCCCACTGCTCGAGACGCCGCCAAACCAGCATGTGACATTGTGCGACGTCTCGCAATGCGCGATCCAGTTGCAGGAAGTGCTCGCGATATTGCGCACGATGTTGGCGGATCCGCGATGGCAGGCGCGTCGGCTGGCCTTCGTGGTCGGCGGCGCACTGGCGCGCATGCAGGTGCGCCGAGTGGTTCCAATCATGCCCAATGTTCGCTGGTTTGACGACCGGCCGAGCGCCGAGGCGTGGTTGGAGGAAGCGGATCCAGCATGATTGGCTATCAGGGCAGTTACGGTACGCGTGTCGAACCCCCGGTGGGCGATCGGCTGGACCGTACGTTGCGCGATGACAATCCCCTGCTATCTGTCGACCATCAGCTTTGGGTGCGGTTGCTCACCGGCGAACTCAATCCGGAGATCAAGACGCTTGCCACGCGCCTGATCATGAAGACGCTTGCCACGCGCCTGATCATTACACGCCTCCGCATCGACGTCGCGAACAACCCGGCCGTTCTGCCAAGGGCCGTCCAGGAGCTTCGGCGCTTTTTCGCCGACAACAAGTTCGCACACCGCGACCTCACGGCGATTACGGGATTCTGAACGATGAAGAACGCATTGCTTTCTGTCGAAGACACGGTCGCGCTCATTGCATCTCGTGCCATCCTGTTCGTATCGGGACCCGAACGCCTGCTGCGATCGCTCCCGCGCGGCAATTGGATCGGCGGAACCACATCCTATTTCATGACGCCTGACGGCGGCGAGTCGCGGGAAGACCGGCTGTTCTGCACTACCTTTGACGATGCCGTGAATGCACGAATGGCCATCCTGCCGCCCGACGGCTTGTCCGGGCTGACGGAGCACCGCTTCGCGCACGGTTTTACCTGCATCGTTACGCCGGCATTCAGCACGACACTGCAGCGCTACGCCGTCGATGGCCCCACCTTGCCGGGTCTGTACAATCAGCCCGTGTTCGGCTGGGTTGCCGGCGTCCACCTCGACCGCGTCGGTCAGGATGTGCCGATGGTATTCGATGGCGCGACGGGGATGGTGTCGGTCGATGGACTCGCCGCTTTGTGGGTGGCGTTGCCGGAATCCGCCGAGGTCGATCTCGACATCGTCAACTTGTTCGTTCCTGGCGAAGGCGATCACATCACCTTTCCGGTAGGCGGCTTTGACGTGACCGATTGCCTGATCGGCGGCGTCCCGACAAACCTCGCGCGCTACATTGTCGAGCGTGGCATCGACACCACCTTGCCGCTCGTCGCCGATTATGCCGGCGCGATGATCAATGTTTCTTTCCAGACGGTGGACGCGGAAAATGGCCGCGTTCGCTTCTATGCGCCGGTTGTGCCGGGCACGATCTATCGCCTGGCACGTACCGTGGCAGATTATGGTGCGGCCTATGCCGAAGCGGCAAGAGAAGGCAGCGCCGCGGACATGCTATCGTGCAATTGCATCCTTAATTACCGCTATGCCGGCCTGGAAGGCCGCCCTGCCGGCGGTTTCGTCGGTCCGGTCACCTTCGGCGAGTTCGCCTATATCCTGCTCAACCAGACGCTCTCCCGTTTGTCGGTCCGCCACGCGCTAGCCGCCTGAGCGGGATGCGGCGTCAGGCAATGCGCTCGAAATGCCCCGACGCAGCATCGCTCGCGACCAACTCGACGATCTTGCCCGCCACTATCTCGGGCGGTTTGACGCTGGCCGGATCCTCACCCGGATAGGCCCGCTCGCGCATCGCGGTACGGGTGGCGCCGGGGTCGAGCAGAGCGACGCGAATGTTGCTGATTCCCTCGACTTCCTCGCCATAAGCCTGGACCAATGTTTCGAACGCCGCCTTGGAGGCGCCATACGCGCCCCAGAATGCACGCGGCTGGCGGCCCACCTTCGACGTGATTCCGACCACGCGCGCGCGCGCCGATTTGCGCAGCGCAGCGTCGAACGCGGCGATCAGCGCTTGTTGCGCGCTGACGTTGAGCGTCATCACCTTGGCGAATTCCTTGGCGTCGATCGCCTGAACCGCCGATAGCGAGCCCAAGGTCGCCGGCGTTGAGGACGAGGATGTCGAGCGTTCCCCAGCGTTCCTCCACCGCGCTTGCCAATCTCGCGATGCTGTCGGTCTCGATCAGATCGAGCGGCGCGATCGTCGCGGTGCCGCCGGCGGCGTGGATCGCTTCCTCGACTTGCTCGAGCGCACCGGCGGTGCGCGCGGTCAGGATGACATGCGCGCCTTCGGCCGCGAGCGCCTTGGCGGTGGCGGCGCCGATCCCACGGCTCGCGCCGGTCACCAGCGCGAGCTGGCCGTCAAATCTCTTGGTCATTTAGGGCTTATTCCGCGGCTTCGGGGTGAAGAGCGAGCTGCTCGTCCATGTGCGCGTCGCTGTAATCGGTCAGCACCGTCGGATAATCGCCGGTGAAACAGGCGTCGCAATATTTGGGGGCGGGGCCGTTGCGCCCGGCCTCGCCCAGCGCCTTGTACAGGCCGTCGATCGAGACGAAGGCCAGGCTGTCGGCATGGATGAAATCGGTCATGCCGGGGACCGAGTAGCGTGAGGCGAGCAATTTCTCGCGCTCGGGTGTGTCGACGCCGTAGAAACAGGAATGCGTGGTCGGCGGGGACGCGATGCGCATGTGCACTTCGCGCGCGCCGGCTTCGCGCATCATCTCGACGATCTTCAGGCTGGTGGTGCCGCGGACGATCGAATCGTCGACCAGGATGACCGACTTGTCCTTGATCAGCGCGCGATTGGCATTGTGCTTGAGCTTGACGCCCAGGCGGCGGACTTCAGCGCCCGGCTGGATGAAGGTACGGCCGACATAATGCGAGCGGATGATGCCGAGCTCGAACGGGATGCCCGATTGCTGGGCATAGCCGATCGCCGCGGGCACGCCCGAATCGGGCACCGGGATGACCAGATCGGCCTCGACCGGCGATTCGATCGCGAGCTGCGCGCCGATAGCTTTCCTGACCGAATAGACCGACTGGTCACCGGCGATCGAATCGGGGCGCGAGAAATAGACCCATTCGAAGATGCACGGCCGCGGTGCGGTTTGGCCGAACGGACGCAGCGAGCGCAGCTTGCCGTCCTCGATGATGATCAGCTCGCCCGGATCGACCGAACGGACGAATTCGGCGCCGACCACGTCGAGCGCGACGGTCTCCGACGCGAAGATGATCGATTCGCCCAATTTACCCATCACCAGCGGCCGGATGCCGAGCGGATCGCGGCACGCCATCATGCCGGTCGGGGTCAACACGATCAGCGAATAGGCGCCTTCGACCCGTCGGAGCGCATCGACGAACTTGTCGAGCGGATCGCGGTACGAGCTGGTCGCGACGAGGTGGATGATGACTTCGGTATCGCTGGTCGACTGGAAGATCGCACCGCGCTGGACGAGGTCGTTGCGCAGTCGGAAGGCGTTGGAAATGTTGCCGTTATGGGCGACCGCAAAGCCGCCGCTGGCGAGTTCGGCATAGAGCGGCTGGACGTTCCTGAGCGCGGTTTCGCCGGTGGTCGAGTAACGGACATGGCCGCATGCGGTTTCCCCGCGCAGCCCGCCCATGATCTCGTCCTTGTCGAAATTGCCTGCGACATGGCCCATCGCACGGTGGCTGTGGAAATGCTTGCCGTCCCAGCTGGTGATGCCGGCGGCTTCCTGCCCGCGATGCTGGAGCGCATGGAGGCCCAGCGCTACGAGCGCCGCAGCGCCGTCCGCATCGGACACGCCGAAAATGCCGCACTCCTCGCGGAGTTTGTCGTCGTCGAAAGGATTCGTGGTCAGCATGGTGTCCGTACTCAGTGCGGACCCTAGGATCCGTGCTGCTGTGGCGCTCGGCCATATAGTGACGCCTGCCGGGTTTGTCGCGTATTTGTCATACGCCTTGTGCCGATTTTGTCCGATCGCGGCACCGCGCTAGGGGAGGAGCATGACCGACTCGCGCGAAACCGGGCTGACGCTCGATCCGAAATGGGGTGCCGATGGGCTGATCACCGCCGTGGTCACCGATGGCGATTCGGGCGAGGTGCTGATGCTCGCGCATATGAACGCCGAGGCATTGGCGGCGACGATCGACAGTGGCGAGGCGGTGTTCTGGTCGCGCAGTCGCGGCGAATTGTGGCGCAAGGGCGCGACGTCGGGGAATGTCATGCGGATTCGCGACCTTCGCATCGACTGCGATCAGGATGCGGTCTGGCTGATCGTCGATCCTGCGGGCCCCGCTTGTCATACCGGGGAGCAATCGTGCTTTTACCGGCGGGTGACGAAGGACGGGCTGGAGCGGATTGACTGAAGTGAGGCCGAAACGAGCTTCTTTTCTCTCACGCTTCCCCGGCGAAGGCCGGGGCCCAGTTTCGTGACGCCTGCGGCAAGGATGTTTCCTCTCCAACTCAATTTGGCGATCCTGGGCCCCGGCCTTCGCCGGGGAGGCGTGATAATTCAGCAGCGCGGAATGATGTTGGCGTTGTTGCTCGCCCTCGCGGCGTGCCACGGTAGCCAGCCCGCCCCCCAGGCAACCGCAACCCCGACCAGCCTCGAAGCCGCCGCGATCGAAGCCGGGATCGTCGCCGATCCCGCCAATACCGACCCGACCGGCCTGTACACGCGCGACCGCGACCGCATCTGTGTGGTGCCGAGCGCGACCGCGTTCCGCATCGGCGTCTATGTCGATTATGGCGATACCTATTATTGCAGCGGGCAAGGCGAGGCGACGCGCGCCGGGGAGACGCTGCATGTCGAACTCGCCAATGCCCCCGGGTGCAATTTCGACGCGAGGTTCGAGGGCGATCGCATCCTCTTCCCCGGCCGCTTGCCCGATGCCTGCCGGAAGGCCTGCTCCTCACGTGCGTCACTGACGGGTCTCAGCGTCGAACGGATGAGCGATTCGCCGTCGGAGGCGGGTGCCTTGCGCGACGGTAGGGGCAGGATGCTCTGCGCTTCGGGCAAATGATCGCACGAGACCTTTGACGTTAACGTCAAGCGGCGGTAAAAAGGGCCATGCCCTGGGTTTCGTCCTATGCCCCGATCGAGCCGCTCCACGACCGGCACAGCTTCACCATTTCCGATTTGTCGGCCGAATTCGGCGTCACCGCCCGTGCGCTGCGTTTCTATGAGGATGAAGGGCTGATCTCGCCCGAGCGGCGCGGCACCCAGCGCATCTATTCTCATCGTGATCGCGCGCGGCTTGCCTGGATCCTGCGCGGCAAGCGGGTCGGCTTTTCGCTGACCGAGATACGCGAACTGATCGATTTATACGACATTGGCGACGGCCGCCGCACTCAGCGCGAGCGCACGATCGACCGCTGCAAGGATCGCGTCGAACTCCTTCACCAGCAGAAGCGCGACATCGACGCCGCCATTGCCGAACTCAACGATTTCATCGCGCTGCTCGAGCAAGGTTCGCGCGCCGACCACCAGAAGGACTGATCATGCCGCAATACACGCCGCCGGTGCGCGATACGCGCTTCGTGCTCGATCACGTGCTCGGGATCGAGCGTTACGCCAATCTGCCTGGCTTCGAGAATGCNACGCCGGAAACGGTCGACGCGGTGCTCGAAGAGGGCGGGCGGTTCGTNGCCGAAGTGCTGTTCCCGCTCAACCAATCGGGCGATCTCGAGGGCTGTACGCGCCATGACGACGGCAGCGTGACGACGCCCAAGGGGTTCAAGGAGGCCTATCGGCAGTTCGTCGAATCAGGCTGGGGCACGCTGAGCGCGCCGGCGGCGTTCGGTGGGCAGGAAATGCCGCACGTCGTCTCGACGGCGTTCCAGGAATTCATGATCTCCTCGAACATGGCGTTCGCCATGTATCCCGGCCTGACCCACGGCGCGATCGCCGCCTTGCTGGTCAAGGGCAGCCCGGAGCAGCAAAGGCTGTATGTCCCCAAGATGGTGTCGGGCGAATGGGGCGGCACGATGAACCTGACCGAACCGCAATGCGGTACCGATCTCGGCCTCATCCGCACCAAGGCCGAGCCCCGGGCCGATGGCTCCTATGCGATCACCGGCACCAAGATCTTCATCTCGGCGGGCGAGCACGATCTGACCAGCAACATCATCCACCTCGTGTTGGCCAAGACCCCTGGCGCACCCGACAGCTCGAAGGGCATTTCGCTGTTCGTAGTGCCCAAGATCCTGGTCAACGAGGACGGCTCGCTTGGCGAGCGCAATGCGGTCAGCTGCGGGTCGATCGAGCACAAAATGGGCATTCACGGCAATTCGACCTGTGTGATGAATTATGACGGCGCCAAGGGCTGGCTGGTCGGCGAGGAAATGAAGGGTCTGGCGGCGATGTTCATCATGATGAACGCCGCCCGGTTGGGCGTCGGTCTGCAAGGCCTGGCTGTCGCCGAAACCGCCTATCAGAACGCCGTTCAATACGCTCACGACCGTCGCCAGGGCAGGGCGCTGACGGGCCCGGCCGAACCGAACGAGAAAGCGGATACCTTGTTCGTCCATCCCGATGTGCGCCGCATGCTGATGGACGCCAAGGCGCTGACCGAGGGATTGCGCGCGCTCTGTCTATGGGGTGCGCTCCAGGTCGACCTCGAACATGCCGCGGCGAGCGAGGAGGAACGGCTGCTCGCGGCCGATCTGGTCGGGCTGCTGACCCCGGTGATCAAGGGCTATGGCACCGACAAGGGTTACGACATCGCGACCAATGCCCAACAAGTCTATGGCGGACATGGCTATATTCGCGAATGGGGCATGGAGCAGTATGTCCGCGATGCCCGCATCTCGATGATCTACGAAGGCACCAACGGCGTGCAGGCGATGGACCTGGTTGGCCGCAAGCTCGCCGCCAATGGGGGACGCGCGGTGCAGACATTGTTCAAGGTGGTCGGCGAGGAAGTCGCGGCGGCGAAGGGTGATCCGGCGACCGCCGATTTCGCCGCGCGGCTGGAAAAGGCCAATGGCGAACTCCAGGCCGCGACGATGTGGTTTCTGCAGAACGGCATGACCAATCCCAACAATGTCGGCGCGGGCGCACACAGCTATATGCATTTGATGGGCATCGTCGCGGTCGGGCTGATGTGGCTGCGGATGGCGGCAGCGGCATCGAAGCTGAAGGCGGCGGGAGAAGGCGCCAGTCAGTTTGGGGCCGCGTTCCTCGACGCCAAGCTGACCACCGCGCGCTATTACGCCGAGCGCATCATGCCCGACGCCGGCGCGCTGCGCCGCAAGATCGAAAGCGGGGCCGAGGCGCTGATGGCCTTGCCGCCGGAGATGTTCGCGGCGGCTTGAGCCGCCGCCCCATGGCAAGTCAGGCGGCTCGATTCCATCGCAGCGTAAGCGCCGAATAGGGCGGTATCGTCGGCAGAGATCCGCTGTTCAGCGCGATTGGCTCGATCCGGGTATGCGCCTTGTCGTCGAGCGCGGGCGCTGACAGCAAGTGTCCAGAACTCGGCGGGGTCGAGAAACCGAGCCCGTCCGCGAGCTGGATCGCCACCGGTGTGCCGGACTTGTTGATGATCGCCAGCAGCCGCGTCCGACCGTTTTCGGCCAGATAGGCGGTCGCATTCAGCGTCTCGACGATAGGACACGCTCGGAGGCGAGCGCCGAGGAACGGTGCGAACGAGGCCATGCCGTAATGAAGCGGGCGCAGCACTTGGCCGGATGGGCTCGACGCGACCGGCGTGTAGAAACCTTCGCCGCCACCATGAAGGTTGATGCCGAGATAGCCCGCGCTGGCAGTCTGCAAGGCGTAATCGAATCCCCATAGCGCCGACGCGAAGGCGTCGCTGACGCCCGCTTTGCCACCGCCGAAACACGAATTGCCCTCGGTCATGCGGAACCGCATCCCCGTTTGCGCCACGATCCGCTTCACCGCGGCCATTTCCTGCGTCAGCTTCTCATTGCCGTTGGCGAGCAGCCTGTGCGCGCCCATCCGCGGATCCGATGCCGGACCCATGCCGTAATAATGGCCGCTGCAGAACAGAGCATCGCCGCGCGCGCGCTCGGCGAACCGCGCCAGCCAACCGAGATTGAGCGCCACGTCCGGGCCGGCGAAGGGCGCGTTCGGCACGCGCCCACGAATCGCTCGGACAAAGGATCGATATTCGTCCCAATAAAGGTCGAACGAATAATCCTTGCCGCGCAGAAGCGGATTGCCGCCCCAGAAATCGGCCTCGTTGCCAAGCTGGAAGCACAATAAGCGCGGGCCGAGAATGCGATGGACATGGTCGGCTTCGTCGACGGCGCGCGCGATCGTGCCGGACCCGAAATTGAGGCCATAGATGCACCGCCAACCGGTCGCGTCGAGAAAGCCGCGCAGCGAGCGCAACGCCTCGGGCGTAATCGCACCGGCAATGGGGTGTGCCAGCGGCGGATCGAGCAGCTCCCATTCCCAATTGCGTTGCGTGGCGATCGCGCTTTCCTCTTTTACGCTACCGAAATCGGCGCCGGGCCGCCGCCATCGGCTATAGGCGCTGAGCGAGCCGCCGAAGCGCAACACGCCATGGGGAGCGATTCAGCGAAACGCCTCGATCAGCGGGCCGTTGCCGGGCGCGAAGAATGCGGGGTTGTAGAGTTGCGGCGTCTCGTAGCTCAGGCCGAGGAAATCTTCCGGGACCGTTACCCCCTTGTGTCCGGGTGCGCCGATGGTGATCGTCGGTAGCGGCTCGGCCCACGCGCGAGCAGGGAGCGCTAACATTCCGGTCATCGCGATAAAGGATCGCCGATCGAATTTCGTCGGCAACGAGCTGTCCAATGTTCGGTGTGGGCCAGAGATAAGCCAATTGGCGGCCGACTTGTCTAGCGACCCTTTGCATTGCTTCCAGCCCCTCTCCCGCTTGCGGGAGAGGGGAATTCCCTAGCGTATTCGCTGCTCGACCAGAAGCGCGGTACGGAAATGCGGGCGCACCAGCAACAGCAGCCACGGCGAGGGCCGGTCGAGATAGGCAATCTCGCGGTAATCGGGATCGTGCGGGAACGGCGCCGAGCCGTCGAACATCGCGCTGCTGATCTGGCGGAAACGATATCCGCCCACGGTCGGCTGGGCTGTGGTCAGCTTGCCTGCCATACCCAGCCGCGCCAGCGGATAGGATGCCCGGCCGACGATGTGATCCTCCGCGCTATATTGTCCGGGATGCGCGGCCATATAGGGTACGACCAGCTTGGCTTGCCAGCCTTGGTCGGGCGCGACCGCGATGGTGACGCTAGCGCCCAGCAACACTAGACCAAGCAAGATCGACACGCGCCGTCGCAGCCTGGGGATCGCCAGCGCCGCGTCGAGATAGAGCGCGAAGCCGATCGTCGCGGCGGCTATCACGAACAAATAGTAACGCGGCTGGGGCCTGAGTGTGAACACCCAGGTCACGATCACATAGCTGGCCGCGGCGAACAGCAGCAGTGACAGGGTCGCTATCTTCGGCCGGGGGATTGCTCGATCGCGGAAGAATGGCAGCGTGCTCAGCGCCCATCCCAGGATGACGAAGCCGAACGCCGGATCGATCAGGAAATCGCCCAGCGGATTGATCGCCCAATGCAGGCGCGTCGGACCCGCCGGGATCCACCGGCTGGCCAGATCGGGGTTGAGAAACGGGCTGCCGGCATAGGTCTTGCCGACCATGTGATCGCTGGCGATCAGGACGTGATGCTTGTCGACGTGCAGGCGGTAGAGCGGGTCGCCGGTCATCGCCCATAACCAGCCATTGTCGATCAGCAGCGGCAAAGCGAAACCGAGGCCGAGCAAGAGATAGGCACGCCGGGGCATTGCCGGGTCGCGCAGGAACGCCCAGCCATAGAAGAGCAGCACGAACGCCGCAGTCTCTCGCGTCAGCACCGCGCAGCCGAGCATCAGCCCCGAGAGCAGCGACCAACCGACGCTGGCGCCCCCGCTCGAGCGCCGGGCATTGAGGAACGCCCAGATCGACGTCGCGCTGAACGCGAGCTCGAGCATTTCGGGGTAGCAACTGGTGCCCATGGCATGGATCACGGGCGACAGGATCACCAGCACCAGCCACAGCGCCGCCGCGCGACGTCCTGCCAGCCGCAATATCGTCGCCATCGTCACACCGACGAACAAGGCGTAGAACAAGCGCGGCACCAGCAGCAGCGAGTCGATCGATGGCCCGAACAGCTGGAAGATGCCGGTGATCGACAGGATCAGCGGGTGGCGCAGAGCCCAATGCGATGTGCCGATCTGGGGGCCGTGCGCGTACCAGTTGAGCGCTATGTCGAGATATTGCTGATCGTCGCTTGGTCCGCCGGCGAATCCTGCCGGATGAACGAACAACGACAATTGGGCGAGGGCAACGGAGAAAGCGATAAACAGGGCTGTGTGGTTACGATCGGCTCGTACGTGCCGCACGCGCAACGACCCTATGTTCGACGTTAGATCATGCATTCCCAATGGGCCCTGACATAAGCAACTCGCGCCCACGGCGATGCCTGCTCCATCGCCGCGTCGTTCATGACGCCCCAAAAGGAATGACGTTGCGGATCGCGTCCAACATCATTCTCGCGATGAAATGACTGGAAAACGCCCGAGGTTCCAGGTGCGGAGCCGTCAGGGCCCGCGCAAATCTAACAGTTCGGACGGTTTTAGCCGTGCTCACCCATTGCTACGCGAGGAGATCCCGACGCGCGGCGCAATGGCCGCGCTGTTCGCGAGTGGATGACGGTTAAGGCCGCTCGGGAAGCGAGGCGGTCGGGCGCGGTGCCGGCGTACCGGCGGCCTTGGGCGCGGGAGCGGCATCGGCCGGTTTGCGGCGCACCCCATTGAGCCCATCAGGCACGATCGCCGCTGTCGGCTTCACCGAGAAGGCCATCGTCGAGGGCGCCGCGCCCGCCTTGCCCGGTATCGTGTCGGTCACCGGAGGCGGGGTGAGGGGGCGCGTCCCCGGCGCCGGCGTCGTCGTTGTCTGCGGCAGGCCCAGCACCTGGAGCTTCATGCACTCACCCTTGGATGCGCGCTTGAACTGCGCGCAGTTCCACAGCGCCTTTTCGTAGCCGTGTGCCTTGTCGCGCAGATAGCTGAACGACATCGTCGCGATCTGCGCCTGACCAAGCGGCAAATTGGCCGGTGTGTGCGCCTTGTCGGTCCAGGCCATCAGCTTGCAATAATCGCGCGCGCCACAGGCCTTTGTCGCCACCGCCGGGAAGGAATCCGCGCCGGCGCGGGCATCGAGCGTGACGAGGAAGCTGTTGGGGTCGATCGACAAGGGCGAGCCGTCTGTTTCGCCCGCGGTGGGGGCGCCGTTGATCTCCGCGGGATTGACGTTGGCGACGTCGACTTCGCCGACATGGGCGCTCGACAGGCCGCCCAAGGCGGCGATGTTCGGCTCGGATCCCGAAACGGTCCTGAGGAAGGCAGCAGGCGTTCCCCACCAGCCGGTCCAGCGGAAGAACAAATGCGTCTTGACCGCCGCGATCTTGTCGAGGCTCGCGCTCCAATAGGGCACGACCCAGTCGGTATGGTAATGAGTCGCATAGCCGACCTTGGCGTAGACCGCGCCGTTCAATGCCGCGATCGCCACCTCACGCGCGCGTTTCCAAGCGGCGGGAGTGGGGCGCCAACGAGTCAGCGCACCGTCGCACGAAAAACTGAACTGGCATCCGGTGCTACGGTCCGATCCCTGGAACACCACGCCGCACACCGACTTGGGGAAAGCAGGATGGCGGACGCGGTTTAGCACGACTTGGGCCACTGCGCGCTCACCCTCCGTGTCGTCGCCTGCTTCGTAGAGTTGGGCGACGGCCAGACAGTCGATCGCGCGCAGCCGCGCATCGGTGGAGCCGGAAAAGATAAATGGCCGGGCGGCAGGATTGGGCAATGCCGAAAAGGGAACGTTGGCGTTGAACGCCTTGGCGTCATCCGGATCGACCGACTGGAACTGGACTGGTTCGACCGGCGGCAATTCGGTCGGCGGCACGACCCTTTGCGGCAACACTGCCACCCCCTTTGGAACCGGCCGCACGCGCGGCATCATCGTGACGATCGCGATTGGAACCGCCACCAGCAGGATTGCCACCACGCCCAGGATCAGGCGCAGCGCGAGCGAGGGAGAACGGGTCGGCGAGTCGATCAAAAATTCTACCTGTGGAGGAGGCGCGCACGCACTCGCGCGAAATCGCGCGGGCGCAGGCCCTTAGCGCAAAGCGTCCGCTGCCAAAACCCCGAAGGCTGGATTTGTTCCCCGAGAGGGGCCTTTCAGGTGCCGTTCGGCTCAGCTTTCGGGCAGGAAGTCCGGTACCGACAGATAGCGTTCGCCGGTGTCGTAATTGAACCCCAGCACGCGCGTGCCGGCGGGAAGGTCAGGGAGTTTCTGCAGGATAGCGGCGAGCGTCGCGCCCGAACTGATCCCGACCAGCATGCCTTCCTCGCGCGCCGCGCGGCGCGCCATGTCCTTGGCGACACCGGCATCGACTTTGATCACGCCGTCGAGCGCCTGGGTGTGGAGGTTTGCGGGAATGAAGCCCGCGCCGATCCCCTGGATCGGGTGCGGACCCGGCTGGCCGCCGGAAATGACCGGCGAGGCATCGGGTTCGACCGCATAGACTTTGAGGGTCGGCCAGGTCTTCTTGAGTGTCTCGGCGACACCGGTAATGTGTCCGCCAGTCCCGACCCCACTGATCAGCACATCGATCGGCGAATCGGCGAAGTCGCGAAGGATTTCCTGTGCAGTTGTCTGTACATGGACATCGATGTTGGCAGGGTTTTCGAACTGTTGCGGCATCCATGAATTGGGTGTCTGCTCGATCAGTTCGAGCGCGCGCTCGATCGCGCCCTTCATACCCTTTTCGCGCGGCGTGAGGTCGAAGGTCGCGCCATAAGCGAGCATCAGGCGGCGCCGCTCGATCGACATCGATTCGGGCATCACCAGGACGATCTTGTAGCCCTTGACCGCGGCGACCATCGCCAGGCCAACACCGGTATTGCCGCTGGTCGGCTCGATGATCGTGCCGCCAGGCTTGAGCTTGCCGTCGCGCTCGGCCGCCTCGACCATGCTGAGGGCGATGCGGTCCTTGATCGACCCGCCGGGGTTGGAGCGCTCGGACTTGATCCACACCTCGCTATCGGGAAACAGCCGCTGGACGCGGATGTGCGGGGTGTTGCCGATCGTTTCCAGGATGGTGTTGGCCTTCATGGCTGAAGCACTCCGTGTTCGGGTGTGGTTTCTAGGATTTCGGGCGGATCGAACGTCTTTGCAAGCCTGAGTTCTGGAAACAGGCGCGACCAGATCAAGGTTATACCGATGGCGCCGACCGCGCCGAACACCACCGCGCCGACCGGCCCCAATAGAGAGGCGAGCAGACCACTCTCTGCATCTCCGAGCTCGTTCGAGGCCGAGATGGTCAGCTGCGACACCGCGCCGACGCGTCCGCGCATCGCGTCAGGAGTGTGGAGTTGGACCAACGACGTACGGACATACACCGACACCATGTCGGCGCCGCCCGCCACCATGAGGCCGACGAGTGCCAACCAAAAGTCCAGGCCGTGCGGCAGGATCAGGTGCGCGGTGCCGAACGTGAGAATACCGAGTCCGAAGATGACGACCGATGTCAGCATCTTGACCCCGACATTGGTCTTCATCGGCCGAAACGAGAAGAACAGCGCCGTCGTTGTCGCGCCGATCCCCATGCCCGCAGCGAGCAGGCCGAGTCCCTGTGCGCCGACATTGAAGATGTCGCGGGTGAAGACCGGCAGCAAGGCGACGGCGCCCCCTAGCAGCACCGCGAACAGGTCGAGCGTGATCGTCGCCAGCACCAGCCGGTTGCGCCGCACATAGCGGAACCCCTCGACGATGCGGTGGAGCGGCCGGTGATCGGCCTGCGCCTGGGGTTGCGGTACCTTCCCGATCAGCGAGATCGCCAAGAGCGCGATGACCAGCAGGGCGACCGAACTACCATAGGCGACCTCGGGACGAATCGCGAAGAGCAGACCGCCAAGGCTGTTCCCGGCGATCGACCCGACCTGCCAAGCGATCGAGCTGACGGCGATTGCATTGGGTAGCACCTCGCGTGGGACGAGATTGGGTGCCAGCGCCGAATAGGCCGGGCCAGCGAAGGCGCGCGCGACGCCGATCGCGACGGCGGCGCCGAACAAGGCGTACAGGTTGATCCAATGGAATGCGGTCAGCAAGCCGAGCGCCGCGATCGTCGCTGCGACCAACGCCGTGGTCAGTTTGACGATCAACCGGCGGTCGAACGTGTCGGCGGCTAGTCCGACCACGGGTGTCAACAAAAACAGTGGAACGAATTGGGCGACACCGATCATTCCAAGCAGAAAGCTTGCCTGCTTGATGTCGAGATTGAGCCCCTGGGGATCGCGCGCGATACCATAGACCTGCCAACCAATGATGATCGCCATCGGGCTGAGCGCGATCGTGCTTGTTAGGCGCGATAGCCAATACACGCGAAAATTAGCGATGCGGAAAGGATGGTCGGCTGGGAACACTGCCTCGCCTTAGGCGGGCCACCCCGCTTTTCGCAACCGTGGCGTTGCTTGTCCGTTATGAAGTTTACGTCGTGGTCGCCAATACCGCAGCGCACGATTGAAACCTGCCGCATACCCGGCCTATAGGCCGCGCTTTCTCCCCTACGGAAACGAGGTTTCCCCAACGTGGCAAAAGCCCCTGCACGCGCGAAAAGCGAACCCCCCAAGGTCAATCGCGAGCGCCCCGACGAGCCCGAACCCTATCAGGCGTCGAAGGAGGAACTGCTCCAACTCTACAAACAGATGTTGCTGATCCGCCGCTTCGAAGAGAAAGCGGGCCAGCTCTACGGCCTCGGTTTCATCGGCGGCTTCTGCCATCTTTATATCGGCCAGGAAGCGGTCGCGGTCGGGCTCCAGTCCGCGCTCGATGGCGAGAAGGACTCGGTGATCACCGGCTATCGCGATCACGGCCACATGCTCGCTTACGGCATCGACCCCAAGCTGATCATGGCCGAGCTGACCGGCCGTGCCGCCGGCATCTCGAAGGGCAAGGGCGGGTCGATGCACATGTTCTCGACCGAGAAGAAGTTCTACGGTGGGCACGGCATCGTCGGCGCGCAGGTGTCGCTCGGCACCGGGCTCGCCTTCAAGCACAAATATTCGAACGATGGCGGCGTCTGCCTGGCCTATTTCGGCGACGGCGCGGCCAATCAGGGTCAGGTCTACGAATCGTTCAACATGGCCGAGCTGTGGAAGCTCCCGATCATCTATGTGATCGAGAATAATCAGTATGCCATGGGCACCAGCGTCAACCGCGCTTCGTCCGAGGACCAACTCTATCGCCGTGGCGAGAGCTTCCGCATTCCCGGCATCCAGGTCGACGGCATGGACGTGCTGGCGTGCCGTGGGGCAGCCGAAGAAGCGCTGGCCTGGGTGCGCGCGGGCAAGGGGCCGCTGATTCTCGAGATGAAGACCTATCGTTATCGCGGTCACTCTATGTCCGATCCGGCCAAATATCGTAGCCGCGAGGAAGTCCAGGCGGTGCGCGACAAGTCCGACCCGATCGAGCATGCCAAGCAATTGCTCGAGAAACTGGGCGTCAAGGAAGACGAGCTGAAAGCCGCCGAGGCAGCGATCAGGAAGCAGGTGAACGAGGCGGCGGACTTCGCCGAGCAGACGCCGGAGCCCGACCTGGGCGAATTGTATACCGACGTGCTGGTGGAGTCGTACTGAGATGGCGATCGAGATCAAGATGCCGGCGCTGTCGCCGACGATGGAAGAAGGCACGCTCGCCAAGTGGCTCGTCAAGGAAGGCGACACCGTGAAGTCGGGCGACATCATGGCCGAGATCGAGACCGACAAGGCGACGATGGAGTTCGAGGCGGTCGATGAAGGCACGATCGCACAGATCTTGGTCGCGGAGGGCACCGACAATGTGAAGGTCGGCACCGTCATCGCGACCTTGGCGGCCGAGGGTGAGGATGTGTCGAAGGCTGCCCCCGCTCCGGCACCGGTCGAAAAGGCCGAGGAGCCCGAGGTGCAGGAGCAAGCCGCAGAGAGCGGCACGCCCGAACCGCATCTGGTCGAGACCGGCGCGCGTCAAATGTTCGAAGCCGCCAAACACGACGCCGAAGTCGCCGACCCCGACATTCCCGCCGGCACCGCGATGGTCAAGCTGACGCTGCGCGAGGCGCTGCGCGACGCGATGGCCGAGGAAATGCGCAAGGATGAGCGCGTCTTCGTGATGGGCGAGGAAGTCGCGCAATATCAGGGCGCGTACAAGGTCACCCAGGGCCTGCTCGACGAGTTCGGCGAAAAGCGCGTGATCGACACGCCGATCACCGAATACGGCTTTGCCGGCGTCGGTACCGGCGCGGCGATGGGCGGCCTGCGCCCGATCATCGAGTTCATGACGTTCAATTTCGCCATGCAGGCGATCGATCACATCATCAACTCTGCGGCCAAGACCAATTACATGTCGGGCGGCCAGATGCGCTGCCCGATCGTGTTCCGCGGTCCCAATGGTGCGGCCAGCCGTGTCGGCGCGCAGCACAGCCAGAATTACGGCCCCTGGTATGCCAGCGTTCCGGGCCTGATCGTGATCGCGCCCTATGACGCGGCCGATGCCAAGGGCCTGCTCAAGGCGGCGATCCGCAGCGAGGATCCGGTCGTCTTCCTCGAGAACGAGTTGCTCTACGGGCGCACTTTCGACGTGCCGCAGGTCGATGATTGGGTGCTGCCGATCGGCAAGGCGCGGATCATGCGCGAGGGCAAGGACGTGACGATCGTCAGCTATTCGATCGGCGTCGGGATCAGCCTGGAAGCCGCCGANGAGCTCGCCAAGGAAGGGATCGAGGCCGAAGTGGTCGATCTGCGNACCNTGCGCCCGCTCGATCGCAAGACCGTACTCAAGAGCCTCGCCAAGACCAACCGCATCGTCGTGGTCGAGGAAGGCTGGCCGACTTGCTCGATCGCGTCCGAAGTCGCGGCGTTCGTGATGGAGGAAGGGTTTGACGACCTCGACGCGCCGGTGCTGCGCGTGACCGACGAGGACGTGCCGCTGCCTTATGCCGCGAACCTGGAAAAGCTCGCGCTGATCTCGGCCGCCAAGGTCGTCGAGACGGTCAAGAAGGTCTGTTATCGCTGACCGACGACGCAGCGTTCGCCAAACCGTTCGGACTGAGCTTGTCGAAGTCCGCTGGCTCGGTAAACCCGTGCCACTCGCCTATATCTGGGCGAACGCAAGTTGGGGACGCGGTGACAGTGCGGGCGGGTAAGTAATGGTGTCGACCACGACCCTCGGCCTTGTCGGGGCGGCGCTCGCCCTGGCGATCGTCGCGACATGCTGGATCCTGTATACCGGATTGCGTGCCCGGGCGGCCGCAGCGGCGACATTGGCTGGCAATGACAAGCTGAGCGCGTTGTTGGCGTCGGCACCGGCGCTGGCGATGGTGGTCCGCGCCGATGGCCGGCTCGAACTGCCGGACCGGCTGGCCGACTGGCTCGGACTGGTACCCCCGCCCAAATACCTAGCGGAATTGGTGTCGCCAGGCACCGGCCTGACCAGCGAGGACGCGGTGCTGTTGGGCGATGCCGTCACCGCGGCGCAGAAGGCCGGTGAGCCATTCACGCTGACTATCCGCCCGCAGGGATCGACCCGCATGCTGTCGGTCCGCGGCCAGCGCGGGCCGCGCGAAGTCGGATCGCCCGGCGGCGTCGTCGTCTGGTTCTTCGATTCGACCGAAAGCCAGGCGCAGATCGGGCAATTGCGCGATGAAGCCGCCGATCTGGGCCAGGCGTTCGCGGCGTTGCGCGGGCTGATCGAGGCTGCGCCGCTGCCAATGTGGTATCGCGGACCCGACATGCGGCTGGCAATGGTCAATTCCGCCTATGTCCGTGCCGTCGAGGCGAGCGACGCCAAGGATGTCGTTTCGCGCCAGGTCGAGCTGATCGAGGGATCCGGGATCGGCGGTCCGCTGGCGAGCGCACTGGTCGCGCGCGATACCGACCGCCCCAACGTCCAATCGATGCCGGCGACGATCGGCGGCGCGCGGCGCATGCTCCGCATCCACGACGTGCCGTTGCC
>JGI24741J21665_1000107_pt1 | contig 22051 bp, 21 predicted proteins | sample KBSCornC7_FD_21665 | JGI IMG/M metagenome (IMG submission 21665) | reverse complement strand
GTCAGGAAACCGATGGTGTTCATCAATCCGGAAATCCTGGAGGGGTCGGAGGATCTGTCGGTCTATAATGAAGGCTGCCTGTCCGTCCCCGACCAGTTCGCGGAAGTGGAACGGCCGGCCAGCATCCGGGCAAGCTGGATGGACCGGGATGGACGCATCCACGAGGAACGGCTGGAGGGATTGCTCGCCACCTGCCTCCAGCACGAGATGGATCATCTGCAGGGCGTGTTGTTCATCGACCATCTGTCCCGGTTGAAGCGGGACATGCTGATGAAGAAGCTGACCAAGGCCCGCAAGGCGGCCTGATCCTTGCGACAGAGCTTAAACAGGCGCCCCGGTCGTGGCCGGGGCGTTGCCGTTGGCGTGGCGCATATCTGTCGGGAAATGTCCGCATTCGCCGTCCGAACGGGTCATCAGATCAGCGGACGGGCGTCCATGTCTGGGTCTTGCAGAAGATCATGATGCAACCCTGCACCTTCAACGTGCCGTTGCCGTTGCGGCTGACCTTGCTGTTGTAGGTCTTGCCGCTCTCCGGATCGTAGATCGATCCTTTCCACAGCTCGCCTGCATCGGCAAAGCCCGTGAGCAGCGCCAGTCCGGCAAGGGGTTTGCTGCGTAGTGCAGGATCGGGGTTCTTGATGTCGGTCTGGGGCCGGCCCGGCGTGGGCTTCACGATCTTCTCGATACGCCCGCACAGCGTCTTTCCGCATGGGGCGATCTGGACGATGGCCTTGCCGTCGACAGTGGCCCAGCGGCCGATGATGGGCTGCGCAGCTTCAGCGGGCAGGGCAGCGAACAGGGGCAGGGCGAACAGTGCGGCGCGGGCGGCGATGCGGGTGATGGCGACCATTGACCTCTCCGGATTTTGCGTCTTTGCAAAGAGCGATAAGGCAGGTTCCGCCGGTTCGCCAAGCCGAAAATCAACGGCTTTCCTGGGGTTTTGGAAGGGACGCTACGGCAGCGCCCCTTTGTCGTCCCCCGATTTTCAGAAGGCCTTGCTGATAGAGCAGGCGGCAGGGCCCAGAATGACGACGAACAGGGTCGGCAGGATGAAGAGAATCAGCGGCACGGTCATGATGGCGGGCAGGCGCGCGGCCTTTTCCTCTGCGCGCATCATGCGTTCGTGGCGGAATTCGGCGGACAGCACGCGCAGAGCAGAGGCGAGGGGCGTTCCGTATTTTTCCGTCTGGATCATGGTGGTGACCACGCCCTTGACCGCGTCCAGCTTGACGCGGTTTGCCAAGTTCTCGAACGCCATGCGGCGCTCGGTCAGGAAGCTGAGTTCGATCGCGGTCAGGTGGAATTCATCGCCCAGTTCCGGATAGGCCTTGCCCAGTTCGCGTGCGACGCGGCTGAAAGCGGCATCGACCGTCAGCCCCGCCTCGGCGCAGATCACCAGCAGGTCGAGCGCGTCGGGCAGCCCCTTGCGGATCGCGGTGGAGCGTTTCTGGACCTTGTTGTCGATGAAAATGTCCGGCGCCTTGTAGGATAGCAGCAGGGCGCCCGCAAAGGCCATGAAGCGCTTGGCGCCGCCCCATTCGGGGAAGATGCCCACGGCATAGAGCAGCAGCGCCGCCATCCCGCCGATCATGATCGGCAGGATCATGCGGCCGAAAATGACCGCGACCGCCCAGTCCTTTGACCGGATGCCGGCCTGGGCCAGCTTGGTCTGCGCTTCCTTGAGCTGATCGTCCTGCAGGACCTTCAGGTTGGAGAGGAGCGACCGCATCTGGTCGGTCGTCTGGTTCTTCTGCACCAGCTTGGCGCGGCGGCGCGCGGTGGAGGCGGTGATGCCCGCCTTCAACTGTTCGCGCCGGTCGTTGAGCGTCTTGACGCGCTTTGCCATCGGATCGCGCACCGTCATCACCGCGTAGAGCGCGAACAGCGTTGCCAGCGTCGCCAAGGCGGCGAGCAGCGTGCCGAAATCGGTGGCGGTCAGTCCGAACAGGGTGCCGGCAGGGACGGGCGTGCTTTCCATCTTGGCGGCTTCCTCAAATCTCGAAGTTGATCATCTGGGCCATGATGAAGGCTCCGATGGCCATCCAGCACATGCCGCCAATCCCGACGACCTGCATGAGCGAGAGGCCGAACAGCCCCGCCGGGTCGGGCGTGAAGAAGGGCGACATGTAATTATAGTTGATGTAGCAGATCAGGCCGAACACCAGGAACGGCAGGACGCCGATGATATAGGCCGAAGCCTTGGATTCCGAGGACATCGCCCGGATCTTGAGCTTCATCTGCGCGCGCTGGCGCAGCACGGTGGCAAGGTTGGACAGCGTTTCCGCCAGATTGCCGCCGGTTTCGCGCTGGATCGCCAGGCTGATGACGAAGAACTGGAATTCGGGCGTGCCCAGCCGGTCTGCAGTTTCCTGCAGCGCCTGATCCATGCTCTTGCCGATCTTGATGCGTTCGGTGATCAGCTTGAATTCCTCGCCCACCGGTCCTGGAACCTCGGTCGATACGACAGTCAGCGTCTCGGAAATGGGAAGACCGGAGCGCAGGCCACGAGTCAGCAGTTCCAGCGCGTCGGGAAACTTGGCGTTGAACTTCAGCACGCGACCCTTGATGAGCCGACCGATCCACATATGCGGCAGGCCAAGGCCCGCTGCGAGGCCGAGCATCACCGCGAAAAGCGGCGGAAATCCGCGCAGCATCAATATGGCGGTCAGCAGCAGGAAGATGACGGCACAGGCGGTCATATACTGGCTGACCGTCCATTTCTTGCCGGTCATGCGGATGCGCTTGGCCAGATTTTCCGGATTGGGCACCAGCGACACCAGCATCGACGCTTCATTGCCGGCGGGGCGGTTGGATATCGCCTTGCGCATGCGCGCTTCCATGATGGCGTCCGTGGAATCGCTGTGCCGGCCGCGGATCAGCTGCATGCGGCGCTTCTGCGCCTTTTCCGGCGAAGGCCCGCCAAAGGCCATGACGATCAGGCCCAGCATGGCTGCGAGCAGCACCGTCAACAGGATGATATTGCCGTTCATGCGCCTGCCCGTTTCCAGTCTGGTTCCATCAAAGCGGCCATGCCACCCGCTGGCGGCATGGTCCGTCCTGTTCAGGCCGAAGCCTTGTCCTTGCGCCGCGAGGGGATCATGCTCTTGAGATCGCTGATCTTGCCCAGCAGGGAATCACCCTTCTTCGAAGGGGTTGCGCCACCTTCGGCATCCGCATCCTCTGCCGCGCCCAGCACCGCTTCCAGCAGGGCCTGGTAGGCGCCGCCCACCTTGCTGCCCTTGGCCGTTTCCGCCAGCGTCTTGCCCAGCTTCGCCGCCTGCGCGGCAATCTTGAGGTCGAAGGGGATCAGCACGTCCACCTTGCGTTCAATCGACTGCTCGAAATCCTTGCGGCTGATTTCCGGCGCGCCTGGATGAACGCGGTTGGCGACCACGAGCACGCGCGACTGCGGCGCATTGGTCTTGAGCCAGGACAGGATGCGGATCGAATCCCGCGCCGCCGCCAGCGTCAATTCCGTAACCACGACCGTGACGTTCACGTCGCTCATCAGATGNGGGTGCTGGATCAGCATGCCGCGCGGCAGGTCGATGACGCTGCATTCGAAAGCGACCCGGAACTCCTCCAGCAANTGGTAGAAGGCGCCGCCATCGGTCAGCATGGGCTGGCTGATCGGCGCCTCGGCCGACAGGATCGCCAGCGTGTCGCTGGCGCGCACCATGGCTCGTTCGATGAACAGCCCGTCGATGCGGCTGGGATTTTCGATGGCGTCGGTCAGCCCGCGTCCCGGTTCCAGATCCATCGCCAGCGCGTTGGTGCCGAAATGAACGTCCAGGTCGAGAAGGGCGGTCGGCCGCTTCTTCTTCTCGCTGAGCAGCCAGGCGAGCGAGGTTGCAACGCTGGAAGCGCCCACGCCGCCGCGTGTTCCGATGACCGCCGTGGTCATGTGCGGCCGTTCCGGCCCGGCGTCGCGGGGAGCGAAGAAAACGGCCTGCGCCTGGGCCAGTGCGTCGCGCAACTGGTCCGCGCCGAAGGGTTTCAGCAGATAGTCCTGAATGCCGCTGGCCAGCAGGTCGCGATAGAGGCGCACGTCATTGACCTGGCCGGCGGCAATGACGACCGTGCCGGGCTCGCACACTTCGGCCAGATTGTTGATGTCATTGAGCGGATCGCCGCTTTCCGACATGTCGATGAACAGGATCTGCGGCGAGGCGGTGATCGACAGGGACTGCACGGCGTTGCGCATGCCGCCCTTGTTCACCTTTTCCGGCGCCCAGCCCATCTCGGCCGCGACGACGCGCAGCAGGTCGAAGCTGTGATCATCGCAGACAAAGGCATGGAAAGGGTCACGCTGGCCGGATGCGCCGGGTTTCCAGGGTGCGTTCATATCACTTGCCTCCCGTTATGGTCTTCAGGTCGCCCGATCCCGTCGGCGGCTTGTCGCGATAGGTCGATATCGCCCGGTTGGACGTTGCGGTGCGCAGATCGCTGTCGGTGGTCTGGCCACGCACCAGATCCTCCGGATTGGCGATCATTGCGGCCAGATTGCCGTTCACGCCGCAGCCGAAATTTTTCGATGCGCCCAATTGCTGGTCTGTTTCCGGCTTGTCCGACCAGTCGGGGCATCCCGGCACGCTGGCGGTGGCGCGGCGCACGATCAGGCGTATGGCGCCCTGCGGCGCGGTGCCGGCGACGGCCGTGCTGTCTTCCCCCACCAACATGCCATGGCGCGCGACCACATCGGCTATGCCTTCGCGCAGGGCGGGGCTATAATAGCCCGCCTCCGTCGCGACGGCGACCTGGTCGCCATAGCCAAGGCCGATGGAAACGAACCAGTCGTCCAGCCGGCGCGCTTCCGATGCCGAAAGGCCGCCATCGGGCCCTGCCTGCACGTCATAGGTGAAGGCGGTATGGCCGACGACCGGTTGGTGGACCGACTGCACGCCGCGATTGGCGGCCTGGTCGGTCTGGCAGGCGGCGAGCGGCAGCGCCATCATGGCGAGCGCACCCAAGCGGACGATGCCAGTGAGGACGGGGGTCTTGCGAGACTGGAAAGTCATGTCTTTCGTCCTTCGGGTCAGAAGCTGAAGCCCGGCGCGGCGTCCTTGGAACGCTTTCCGGTGTCACGGGAGGCGACGGGCGGCAGGGCCGCCGACGATTGCGGACCGGGCGCCGGGACCGGCGCACCCGGCGCGCGGCTCGGCATGGGTGCCTGGGCGCCGCTGACGCCGTCATGGCCCTGTTGCAGGAACAGGCCCTGACCCTCATTGGCATTGCGGAACCCGTCAGTCGGCAGCCGTACGTCCGATGCATTCATCGGCTTCACCAGATAGGGCGTGACTACGATCACCAGTTCCGTTTCGTGGCGCTGGAAATTGCGCGACTTGAACAGGCTGCCCAATATGGGCAGATTGCCAAGGCCGGGCACCTTGCTGATGCTATTGGCGGTATCGTTGTTGAGCAGACCCGCGATCATGAAGGCTTGACCCGAACCCAGTTCCACCGTGGTTTCCGCGGTTCGGCTCTTGAGCGCAGGCACGCTGGCGTTGATCGAGAAGTCGAGGCTCGACACGGTGGGGCGCACCCGAAGGGAGATGCGGCCATCCGCCAGAACGGTGGGCGTGAAGGCCAGCTGCACGCCATATTGCTTGAATTCGATGCTGTTTCCCTGCGTGCCGTTGCTGACGGTATAGGGATATTCGCCGCCCGCCAGGAAGCTGGCGGTTTCGCCGGACAGCGAGGTCAGGTTGGGCTGGGCGAGAGTGGTGGCGAGGCCGCTTGATTCTGCAAGGTCGAGCGCGGCGGCGACATCCATGCCCAGCAGCTTGGCGACGAAGCCCAAGGAGGTCGTGCCGTCCGTGGGACTGTTGAACAGCCAGGATCGCGAAATGTCGCTGGTCGGTGCGCCGCCACCGGTGTTGGTCTGGAACGCTCGATCGGCGCGGTTGATGTAACCGCTGAAGCTGCCGGTTCCGGTCCCGAGTCCCGTGATATTCATGCCGATCTTGTGCCCGACATCCTTGGTGACTTCGGCGATCTTGACCTGGAGGTTGACCTGGAGCGGCGTCGCGGTGCGCAGACGGCTCACCACCGTCACTTCCTTGCCGACAAAGGCCTGGGTCAGCCGTTCGGCCTCTGCCGCGTCTTCCGGCGCGGCGATGGTTCCGGTCAGCAGGACCATGCCGTTCATCTTGTTGACGGCGATGTCCGCGTTGGGCATCGCCAGCTTCAACATCTCGTCGATGCTGGTCAGGTTGTTGCCGACGCGGACCGTGCCGGAAAACAGCACCTTCCCGTTGGTCGTTGTTGCGAAGACGGTGGTCTCGCCCGCCTTCTTCGCGATCAGGTAAAGCTGGTTCTGCGAACGAACATGGACGTCGACCACATCCGGATCGCCGATCACCACGTCCGACATCTTGGCCGGCAGGTTGATGACCTTGCTGCCGCCGACGGAGAGCAGGATCGCATTGTCCTGCATGGAGGCCGGCGCCGCGTTGAGCGCGGTGGTCGGCGCGGCGGCGATTGCAACCGCCAGGCCAAGCGCGATCGCCGGGCCGAGCAGCGGCCTGGCCGCCGCCGTGTGAACGATAAACCCCTTCATCTTACTTCCCCCCGACCGGAACGACGGTCACACTGGTTCCGCGGGCGACGCGGATCACCGGCCCTTGGCCCGCAATGCTGCCGCCGACCGGCACGCCCATGGCCGGGGCGCCGCCTGCGCCCATGGCCTGCAAAGGCTTGGCGGGGACGCTGCTGCGCTGATAGCGCGAGACGTCGGCGCCGGTGGAATAGGTGCCGCCCTTGTCGACCGGGCGAGCGGCGATGCTGGCCAGCAGCTTCTTTTCCGCATTGGGATTGCTGCCGTCGGGCAGGTCGACGTCGCTGCCCGCGATGGCCGCGTCCAGCTCCGAACTATTGTCCGCCAGCGAGCGCAGCGAGAGCGAGAGCGAGCCGATCGTCTGCGCCACTGCGATCTTCTCCGCGATCTTGGGCGTGACTTCGATGGTGACGTTGGAATAGGTCTGGACGACGGGTTTGCCGTCGGCGCCCAGCGCGTCCATGCGCTGATCCGTGGCAAGCACGCGCAGGTTGCGCAGGATGGTTTCTGAAACCTTGAGCGGATCGCCATCGCCGCCGCCGCTGACGCTCTGCGTCAGCACCAGGTCGACGCGGTCGCCCGGGAAGACGAAGCCCGCCACCGAATTCTGCGCCGACACCGGCACGGTCACGGCGCGCATGCCCGGTCCCAGAGCCGCGGCGAGGAAACCGCGGTCGCCAGGCTTGATCACTGAACCCACCGTCATCGGCTGACCGGCGGAAATGGCGGTACGGATGACGCTGCCCACCAGCTTCTGGGGATCGGCCTGGCCCTTGATATAATAGGCCTGCTCGACGAGATCCTTGGGCCATGGCTGGAAACGGAAACTTTCCGCGTCCAGGATGGTGCCCACCGGCAGGGCCTTCGTCGCGACCAGCACATGGGGCTGGTCCGCCTCAACCGGCATGGACGATGCGCCCGCCTGCGGCGTGCTCGACGAACTCAGCATGTTGCGTGCGAGCAGGGCTGTAGTGACCGCTATGATCAGCGCTCCCACCAGCAGCACGATCTTCTTGGCATCCATGATGAAATTCGCCTCCCTCAATCAGACGAGTTGCGTCTGAGCCCCCGGATATTCACGCAAATTGGTTAATATATCGTTCGCCAAGTAGCCAAAGCGCCGCGAACGAGATGGCAATGCCATAGGGGATTTGCGGCTGACCCAGCCGCCGGGTCATGCGATGGTGCACGACGGTCACGATGGTGACGATGCCCCCCAGCACCGCCATCAGCATCAGCATCGACAAGGTCGCCTGCCATGGAAACCACAGCGCCAGCGCGGCCAGCAGCTTCACGTCGCCGCCGCCCATGCAGCCGAGCGCGAACAGCGCGGCGAACGCCATGAACACGACCAGCGCAACCAGAAGCTGCACCGCCATTCCGGGCCAGAGCGCAAGCCCGCAGGCCAGCCACCATATCGGCGCCAGAGCGGCCACAGTCAGGTTCAGCCGGTTGGAGATGATACGTGACCGCAGATCGGTGACAGACGCCACGATCAGCAGCAGTGCCAGGGCGCCGATCAGCGCCATTTGGAAAATATCCCCCATCATGGGTTCGAAACTATAGACCGCATGCCTTACCAAAGCGTAACCATGCCGCGCATGGATTCGCCCCGCTTCGTTCCCGCTTCCTTCGACCGGCGTGCCTGGCCCATGGACGGACGGCTGGACTACTGGGCCGCACCCGACGGTTGGCGCCTGCGCCGCTTTCGGCTGGGCGATGGCGATCGGGGCCGGATGCTGGTGCTGGGCGGACGCGGCGACATGATCGAGAAATATCTCGAGGTCATCCGCCATTGGGCCGACCGCGGTTGGGCCGTCACCAGCTTCGACTGGCGGGGGCAGGGGGGATCGGGCCGAACAACGGACGATCCGCTATGCGGACATATTGACGATTTCGGACAGTGGATCGCCGACCTCAACGCCTTCGCTGCCGAATGGCGCGGGGAAGGGAGGGGGCCGAAGGCGATCGTCGCGCACAGCATGGGCGGCCACCTGCTGCTGCGCGCCCTGGCGGAGGGCATGGCGCCGCCCGATGCGGCGGTGACGGTCGCGCCGATGATGGGACTGCATACAGCGCCTCTGCCCCGCTGGCTGGCGGTGGCGATTGCCGAAACCATGTGCGCCCTGGGTTTTGCGGAAAAGCAGGCCTGGACCCAGAAGGAGGAGTCGGAACGGCAGCGGCGCATGCGGCAGAAGCGGCTGACGCACGATCCGGAACGCTATGCCGACGAATTGTGGTGGCGGGACCATAGCCGCGAGGTTGCGTTGGGGCCGCCAAGCTGGAAATGGGTGGCGCAGGCGCTGCATTCGACGCGCATGCTGGAGAAGGGGTGGGAAATGGAGCGGATCGTCGTCCCCTTGCTCGTCCTGGCGGCGCGGACCGACCAGCTCGTCTCCACCCCTGCCATCGAGCGGATCGCAGCACGGATCGCGGGTGCGCGGCTCCATGTTTATGGGCGGGAGGCCGCGCATGAGATATTGCGGGAGCTGGACCCGGTGCGATTGGACGCGCTGGGGCGGATCGACGGCTTTCTGGACGAAGTCGCGCCACGCAGGGGCGGCGGGGGATGAAGCGGCCTGATATCGTCATCGTCGGTGGCGGCATTGCCGGGGCAAGCCTTGGCGCCGTGCTGGCGGAGCATGCCAGCGTGCTGTTGCTGGAGATGGAAGCAAGCGCCGGCTATCATGCCACGGGGCGGGCGGTGTCCTTCTGGGAAGAAACCTATGGCGGCGTTGCCGTCCAGCCGCTGACCACGGCATCGGGGCCGATGCTGGCTGCGCCGGATCCCGATTTTTCCGACACCCCTTTCCTGAAGCCGCGCCGGACACTGCATATCGGGCGGGCAGGCGACANGGTAGCGCGCGACCGGCTGCTGGAGGCGTTCGCCGGCAAGGTGGATCTGGTTCCGGTCGATCCTGCCGCANTTGTTCCNGGGCTTCGGCCGGAATGGACGCTGGGGGTGCTGGAGCCGGGGGTATGCGACATCGATGTGGCGGCCCTGCATCAGGCATGGTTGCGGCGCTTCCGNCGNCTGGGTGGCGAGNTGCGGTTGACGACGGCCTTGCGAGGGGCCGAAGCGCGGCANGAGGGCTGGCGGGTCGAAACCGATGCAGGCGCGATAGACTGCGCGATCATCGTGAACGCTGCGGGGGCGTGGGCGGACGGCGTCGCCAGCGCTTGCGGCGTGGCGCCCATCGGCATCGCGCCGCTGCGCCGGACGGTGGTGCAGCTGCGCGTGCCCGCCATGCCTTCCGCCGATCTGCCGCTGGTCATGGACCTTGGCTCGCAATTCTATTTCAAGCCGGAGGGAGAGGGGCGCGTCTGGCTGACTCCGCATGATGAGGAGCCATCGCCCCCCTGCGATGCCGCGCCGGAGGAACTGGCAGTGGCGGAGGCCATCGCCCGTTTCGAGGCGGTCGTCGACTGGCCGGTCGAGGCGGTCGAGCGCAGATGGGCGGGGCTGCGCAGCTTCTCCCCCGACCGGGCGCCGGTCTATGGCTTTGATCCGGCGGCGAGAGGCTTTTTCTGGTTCGCGGGGCAGGGCGGGTTCGGTATCCAGACCTCGCCCGCCGCGGCTTTGCTGGGGGCAGCCCTTCTTCGGGGAGAGGCTTTGCCGGCGCAGATCGCGGGAATCGATCCGGTGCCCTATTCTCCTGCGCGGTTTCGCTAGGTCGGATTTCGATCCGATCGCTTGAAAATCGCTCTACGGCGTCATGCCTGGCTGCTTCAAAACCCGTCGGCTCGCAAGGCCCATCATGGCAAAACCCGCGATCGAGGCGGCGATATTGGCGCCGGCCGCGCCGACAGTCCCATAGATCGGCAACAAGGCTGCCTGCATAGCCAGCAGCAGGCCGGTTGAAACCAGTGTGATGCGGAGCGACAGGCTGGCCCGGTCGGTCGCCATGAGGAGCGGCCGATAGCTCACCCCGACCAGATCGATGCAGGCGGCGATGCCCAGCAGCAGCAGCAGCGGATAGGCCGGCAGGAACGCCTTGCCTGCGATCAGTCCCAGCAATGGATGACCGATCGTCAGGATCAACGCGATGATCACCGCGCCCGCGACCAATGCCAGTCGGTTGGTCCGCCGGAACAGCGTGCCGAGCGCTTCGTGGCCGTGGCTGGAATGGGTGCGGCTCAGTTCCACGAAAATGCTGCGGGACAGAAGGCTGGAAATCTTGGTCAGCGAGTTGGCGAGTTGATTGGCAAGCCGGTAGAGACCGGCCCCTGCCGGGCCGACGAAGAGGCCGACTACCAGCACGGCCACCTGCTGGCCCACGGAGGACAGGGTCGTCTGCAAATTTGTAGCGGTGAGAAAGCCAACGATGCCGGGATTTTCCCCGCGCGCGTCCAGCGCCCGGCCCGCGCGCCAGCTTCCCAGCCTTTTACCCCCGACGCGCAGCGCGAGCCACCAATAGCTGATCGCGCAGAGCAGTTCGGCGGCGCCCCAGGCAATCAGGAAGCCGGTGATGTCGGGCATCAGCACCCAGGCCAGCCCGGCGCCGATCATGCGTCCGACAGGGATCATGGTTTCGGCGAAGGCGCCGGAATCGAAGCGGTCGAACAGCCGCAGCACGCCGGTCGGGCTGGACCGGATGGTGATCATCATCACCATGCAGAAAATCCAGGTCTGCCATCCCATCCCGGCCGACAATTCCATCAGCGGCCCAAAGGCGAGGATGATGAAGGCGGCGATCAGCCCACCTGCCAAGGCCGACCCAAGATCGATCAGGATGCAGAAGCGCAACACCCGGTTCAGCGCATCGCCGTCGCCCGATGCCAGGTGAGGCTGGCCATAGCGCACCACGATCTGCCAACTGTCGAAGCTCACCAGCGTCTTGATCACGTTGGCGGCGCTCAACACCAGCGCGAAACGGCCGAAATCAGCGACGCCCAGCGTTCGCGTGACGATGGCGAGATAGGCAAGGCTCAGCACCGCGCCCACGCCCTTGCCGCCAAGCAGCCAGCCCGTATTCGCCAGGATGCGGGCAAAGCCTTCCTGGGGGCCACCCGATCCACGCTTGCTCGTCACTTGGGTTCCGGCCTTTCGTCGCACGCCGACAGACCGGCGCGCGACTATCTATGATCGGGCGAGGAGCGATGCAACACACGCTGTTCCTCCCCTTTCATTTGCTCTAAAGGCGCAGCCCATGACTATCGCAAAAGCCATCATCCTTTCCGCCGGTCAGGGGTCGCGCCTTCTGCCGCTGACCCGTGACGTGCCCAAATGCATGATCGACTTCAACGGCCGGACGCTCATCAGCTGGCAGGTTGCGGCGCTGGTGGCCAATGGCGTGACCGACATCGTCGTTGTCACCGGATTCCGCACCGAGCGGGTGGAGGATCACGCGCTCCAGCTCTATCGCGAAACGGGCGCGCGCATCCGCACGGTCTTCAACCCCTTCTTCCAGGTGGCGGACAATCTTGGCACCTGCTGGATCGTGCGGGAGGAAATGGACCGCGACTTCATCATCCTGAACGGCGACACCATCGTTTCGGACGAGATCGTGGGCAGGCTGATCGCGGGAGCGCAGGACGCCATCACCGTCACGGTCGACGTCAAGCCGGGCGACTATGATGATGACGACATGAAGGTGAACCGGGACGAGACGGGACGCCTGCACGCCATCGGCAAGAGGTTGCTGCCGCACGACACCAACGCCGAATCCATCGGCATGCTGGCCTTCCGGGGCGAGGGTCCGGCGATCTTCCGCAACCAGATCGACCAGATGATGCGAACGCCCGAGGGGGTGGAGCGCTGGTATCTGCGCGCCATAGACATCGTCGCCAAGGGCAATCGCGTCGGCACCGTCTCCATCGAGGGGCTGGACTGGCAGGAGGTCGACTTCCCGCAGGATGTCGAGGCGGCGAACACGCTCACCGCTCGCTGGCTGGCAGAGGGCCGCTACGCGAAATAGGGCTTCAGCCAGTCGGTGAGCAGGGCGACCTGCTCGGGCGAGAGCGCAACCGCGCTGCCGAGGTCGGGCTGTCCCGGCCATCCGGCGTCGGCTATCTGAAGGTCCGCATGGCTGCGGCTGCCCTCATGGCGGGGCAGCACATGGAAATGGACATGCGGGTCCACCATCATCAGCATCAGATAATTGATCTTGTCGTAGCCGACCGCCCCGGCCAGCGCGCTTTCGATCGCCCTGGTCACGGCCGCCAGCTCCGCATGGGCCTCCGCCGGAAGGTCGCCAAAGGCCGTGGCGTCGGATTTCGCCGCCAGCACCAGCGATCCCAGCGTCGGCTGGGCAGGACGCAGCAGAACGACCCAGTGCGTGAACTGCGCGACAAGCGTCGCGGGATAGCCGAATTTTTCGATGGTCGCGTTCATGTTCTTGCCTCCATCCAACTGACGATGGGCCGTCCGGAGCGCTTCGCGGCATAGGCCTGCATCAGCCGCACGACGTGGACGATGAGTGAGAGGATGGTCCACCATGCCAGTGCGATCAAGCCGATGTCGGGGCGCCCGGCCAGCAGCGCGAAGAACAGGATCACCATATTCGGGTTGCGCCGCGCGGTGATCAGGCGGAACCAGCTATCGAACCGGCCCCAGACATGGATGTCCATGCCGAAATCCCTGATGAACATCCCCTCGATCAGCCGCTGGAGCACATAGCCCGCGATCACCGCCGCCATCACCAGCGCGAAAGTCTGCGTCGACAGCGCCAGCCCCCAGGCCGACAGGCCCACGCCCCAGAAATACCACCAGAAGGGCGGGTGGATCAGGTCCACGCCATGGTCCGCCACATTGCCCCATTTGGAGGAGGTGATGGTGCAGCGCGCGAGCTTCCCGTCCACCGTGTCCAGCACCATGAAGACGAAGCCGGCAAGCATACCGGTCCAATAGAGACCCTGGGCGAAGAACCAGGTTGCGAGCACGCAAAGCGTCGCGCCCATGGCTGTCACCATATTGGGTGNCATGCCTATGGAGGCTGCCAGGCGCGTCAGCCACAGCGCCAGTTCGGGCCAGAGATATTTGGTCAGAAGGTCCGTGACGCCCTTATAGGCGCCGAAATAGCTTTTTCGCTCGATCCCTCGCCGGGTGGCGGGGGTCAATTCTCGAACAAAGGGCTGCTCCAGCTTGCGGAGCTGCCGGTTGTAGAGCTTTTGCCCGTCCGACAGATCGACGACATGCGGCGCCGCCAACGGATCGCTGCCTGCCGGCACTTGTCCCACAATCGGGCTGGCATCCCAGACGAACACCGTCCCCGGCTCCTCCAGCACCAGCCGCAGCAGCAGCGGGTCGAAGGCGTAGGCGAGGTTGAACAGCAGTTCGTGGCCATCGGCCAATGCGCTCCCGTTCTTCGCGGAGCTTTCGGCCATGCGGCGGCAGCGCTCTGCATTGGACATGCCCCAGATACGGGTGGTGTTGTCGCCCAGCAGCCGCACCGGCCCCAGCGCGGTCATGATCGTCTGCGTCATGCGGTGGCGGTCCCCTGGGATTTCCGGGCGAAATCGAGGATGAGGTCGGCCTGCCGTTCGGAGGCGGGCAGGGGCGAACGGTCGATGGAATCTGACATGGCCGTCTCCTGAGCATCAACGAAGCCGGCTTGCAAGTCCGCCGCGCGATCCAGCGCCTGGCGCAGGTCGCCGATATCCTCGATCACCTGCCCCAAATGCCAGTGGGCGAAGGCGTCGCTGCCGTGCCAGTCGCGCCGGTCCAGATTGAGGAAGATGCAGGGCCGGGGACGGAGCAGGAATTCGTAGACCTGGCTCGACACATCGCCCAGATAGACGTCCGCGCTCATCGTGTAGCTCATGTCGATGGAATGACGGCTGCCCATGTCGACGCGGATATGCGGCGCCGTCGTGTGGATTGGCGCGGTGCGGCTGGCGAGCTTGCTATGGGGCGCGATGATGACGTTCCACCCCTCCAGTGCCTCCAGCGCCGCCAGCACCTCCGGCCCATGGCGGGGCCAGGACGATAATTCGCCGTCGAAATGCGGATTATAGAGCAGCACCGGCCGGTCATTGTCGAAAAACCGCCTTGGGGCGGCCTTCAGTTCGAACTTCGCATAGCCGCCGACCGCGCAATCCTGTGCCGTGCACAGACCGCGCTCGATCAGCCGCCGCCGGTCCTTCTCGCCTGCGACCAGGGTCAGGTCGAAGGCCGAATGGCGTGCCTTGTACCCGCCCTCCCGATCGCCCGCGCCATGCTTGATCTGTATCATGCGTGGCGAGAAACCGGGCACGCGACGCAGCCAGCCGCTGGAAATCTCCGTCGTTACCAGCACGGGAAAGCGGCGGATGGTCGCATAGTTCAGCATCAGCGTCAGGAAACGCGAAGGCTGGCGGAATAGCGAATCGGGCTGCGAGGGCGGCCTGCGCAGCTGGATGAGGTTCAGCGCGCCTTTCTCATCATAGCCGGCGACCAGATCCAGGATCAGGCGGGAAGGGGAAAGCACGTGCACCTTCACCCCCGCCCGCCGCGACAAGGCAAGCGCCGACGGCAGCCAATGATAGGCCTGATGGGCTTCGGCAATGGCAAGGAAGGCGATGTCGGTCGGCAACGGGCTGGCCTCTTCAGGGTGTGCCGTGCCGTAGCGATCAGGACCGCCACAAATCAAGCAACCCGCTTTTGCAGTGCGTCAGTGCTGGACCTTTGCAGATTTTTTGTTATGCGCAACGCCGACTGAAGGATTATCCGAGAGGCTTGACGAGCAATGGCCGAATTTTCGCTGCCCAAGAACAGCAAGATCAGCGCCAAGGGCGTGACCCACAAGGCGCCCGACGGCGCGACGAACGTCAAGAGCTTCAAGGTCTATCGCTACGATCCCGACTCCGGCCAGAATCCNCGTTACGATACGTTCGAGATCGATCTCGACAATTGCGGGCCGATGGTCCTGGACGCGCTGTTGAAGATCAAGAACGAATATGATCCGACGCTGACCTTCCGCCGTTCCTGCCGCGAGGGTATTTGCGGGTCCTGCTCGATGAACATGAACGGCCGCAACGGCCTCGCCTGCACCACCTCCATCGAGGAATGCGCGGGCAAGGAAGTGCGCGTGACGCCGCTGCCGCACATGGACGTGATCAAGGATCTGGTGCCCGACTTCACGCATTTCTACGCGCAGTACAACAGCATCAAGCCCTGGCTGCAAACCGTCAGCCCGGCCCCCAGCGGCAAGGAACGGCTCCAGTCGCCGGCCGACCGCGAGAAGCTGGACGGCCTCTACGAGTGCATCCTGTGCGCCTGCTGCTCGACCAGCTGCCCCAGCTACTGGTGGAACAGCGACAAGTTCCTTGGTCCTGCTATCCTGCTGCAGGCCTATCGCTGGCTGGCCGACAGCCGCGACGAATATACTGGCGAGCGTCTGGACGAGTTGGAGGATCCCTTCCGTCTCTATCGCTGCCACACCATCATGAACTGTGCGAATGTCTGCCCCAAGGGCCTCAGCCCCGCCAAGGCGATCGCGGAAACCAAGAAGATGATGGTCGAACGGCAACTCTGAGGAAGTGAGCGAGGAAGCAGGTCATCTGAGCCTGGTGGCCGACGGACCATGGGCGGGCTGGTTATGCTGGGCCGACATGGTGGAGGGCACCTTCCTCGATTCGGCCGTTGGCATCACATATTTGCGCAGCGATGCGGCGGGCAAAGCGACGGTCATGCTGGAAAGCAGGCCATCGCACGCCAACCGGCTGGGCGTGCTGCATGGCGGTCTTCTCGCGGCGTTTGCCGACCATGCCTATTTCGCCGGGCTGGCAGCGATGGGCCGGCCGGAACAGGTGGCGGCGGTGACCGTTGACCTTGCCATGCAATATTGCGGTCCCGGGAAAATCGGTCCCGTCCTGCGCGCGGAGGTCGAATTGCTGCGCGAAACAGGGCGGCTGATGTTCCTGCGCCTGACCATTTCCCAGGATGATGAATTGATCGCGGCATCGACCGCGACCGTGCGCAAGGCGCCCGAAGCCAGGAGGCTTCCAGGGTGAGCAGCGTCATCGCCCGCTACGACGCGCTTGTCGCTGCGGGCGAATTGCGCCCCGATTCCGACCAGCGGGCCGCGGCGGAGCGGCTGGAGCGGCTGCAACAGGAACTGGAGGCAACGCCGCCGCGTGGTTCCACATTGTGGCGATTGTTGCGCAAGGCGCCGGAACCGCCGCGCGGCCTCTATATGTGGGGTGGCGTGGGTCGCGGCAAATCGATGCTGATGGACCTGTTCTTCAACACGGTGCAGATCCAGCGCAAGAAGCGCGCGCATTTCCACGAATTCATGCTCGACGTTCACGCCCGGCTGGCCGAGGCGCGCAAATCGGAAACGGGCGATCCGATCCCCCCTGTGGTCGAGTCGCTGGCGGAAGAGGCTCGGTTGCTCTGTTTCGACGAGATGGTGGTCAACAATATGGCCGATGCCGCCATCATGTCCCGGCTCTTCACCGGCTTGCTGGAAAAGCGCGTGACGATCGTCACCACGTCCAACCGCGCGCCGGACGAACTCTACAAGAACGGTCTCAATCGCCAGCTTTTCCTGCCGTTCATCGACCTCATCAAGGCGAAGCTGGACGTCATGACCCTGAACGGGCCGACCGATTATCGCCGTGATCGCCTGGGCGATGCCGCCTTGTGGCATTCACCCAATGGCGCGGAAGCGACAAGGGCGCTGTCGGAAGCCTTTTTCCGGCTGACGGACTATCCCGTGGAGGACCGGGCCAAGGTTCCGGCCGAGGATATCCAGGTGCAGGGCGGCCGGACGCTCCATGTGCCCAAGAGCCTGAAGGGCGTGGCGGTCTTTTCCTTCAAGCGCCTCTGCGTCGAGGCCCGCGGCGCGCCCGATTATCTGGCGATCGCCCGCAAATATCATAGCGTCATCATCGTCGGCATTCCGGTGCTGGGGCCGGAGAAGCGCAATGAGGCGGCGCGTTTCGTGACGCTGATCGATGCGCTCTACGAATATAAGGTGAAATTGCTCGCCTCCGCCGATGCGGAGCCGGCACGCCTCTATCCCGAAGGCGACGGGGCGTTCGAGTTCGAGCGCACCGTATCGCGGCTGATGGAAATGCAGTCCGACGACTATCTGGCGCTGGGTCACGGCGAGAAATAGTCTCGGCTCGTCGCCAGCCCGCTTATTTGATCAGAATTCAGGCTTAGGAAAGGGGCCGCGCGCTCCCGTCCAGGGAGGCGCGCAGCAGGTGGCCGCTGTGGGGAAGGGNCGTGCGCCAGGGTAGGAGCGCGTGGGCAACAGAGGCATTGGCATTGTTAATGCAATTGNGAATGAATTGCAAAGATAAATTGTGATGGGCGCTTTTGCGCGGTTGAAACCTAGGTCGTATAGGCCTAAGCGCTCATGCAGTTTCGGTTTCTCGGCAATCCAGTTTACGGCTTGGAGGATGATTGCATATGGCCCGTAATAAGATCGCGCTCATCGGCGCTGGTAATATCGGTGGCACCCTCGCGCATCTCGCGGCTCTCAAGGGTCTGGGCGACATCGTGCTGTTCGACGTGGTTGAGGGCATTCCCCAGGGCAAGGCGCTCGACCTGTCGCAATGCGCTTCGGTCGAGGGCTTCGACGCGAAGATCACCGGCTCCAATGATTATGCCGACATCGCGGGCGCCGACGTCATCATCGTCACCGCGGGCGTCGCTCGCAAGCCGGGCATGAGCCGCGACGATCTGCTGGGCATCAACCTCAAGGTCATGAAGGCCGTGGGCGAAGGCATCAAGGCCAATGCTCCCGACGCCTTCGTCATCTGCATCACCAACCCGCTCGACGCCATGGTGTGGGCGCTGCGCGAATTTTCCGGCCTGCCGCACAACAAGGTGGTGGGCATGGCTGGCGTGCTCGACTCGTCGCGCTTCAACCACTTCCTTGCGGAAGAATTCAACGTGTCGGCGAAGGACGTCACCAGCTTCGTCCTGGGCGGCCACGGCGACACGATGGTTCCGGTGATCGAATATTCGACCGTCGCCGGCATCCCGGTTCCCGATCTCATCAAGCAGGGTCGCTCGACCAAGGAGCGCATCGACGCCATCGTGCAGCGCACCCGTTCGGGCGGCGGCGAGATTGTCGCGCTGCTCAAGACCGGTTCCGCCTTCTATGCGCCGGCAACCAGCGCGATAGCGATGGCGGAGGCCTATCTGGGCGACAAGAAGCGCCTGTTGCCCTGCGCCGCCAATCTGACCGGTCAATATGGCGTCGACAATCTTTATGTCGGCGTGCCCGTGATCATCGGCAAGGATGGTGTCGAGCAGGTTGTCGAGATCGAACTGAACGATGAGGCGAAGGCGAACCTTCAGGTGTCGATCGACGCCGTCAAGGAACTGCTGGAAGCCTGCAAGGGCATTGATCCTTCGCTGGCCTGAGCCCCAAACGAGCTTGCACCGGACCGTCCCAGGTAAGTGCGCAGCCTGGGGCGGTTCGCCTTTAGACCCAAAGTGCCACGTCCACAGAAAATGAAGGGACGCTCATGTCCATTCTGGTGAACAAGAACACCAAGGTCATCACCCAGGGTATGACCGGTGCCACCGGTACCTTCCACACCGAAACCGCCTTGGCCTATGGCACGCAGATGGTCGGCGGCGTGACGCCTGGCAAGGGCGGCACGACCCATATCGGCCTGCCCATGTTCGACACCGTCGCGGAGGCCAAGTCGAAGACCGGCGCCGACGCTTCGGTCATCTATGTCCCGCCGCCGTTCGCGGCCGATTCCATCCTGGAGGCGATCGATGCGGAAATCCCGCTGATCGTCTGCATCACCGAAGGTATTCCGGTGCTGGACATGGTGAAGGTGAAGCGCGCCCTTTCCGGCAGCAAGTCGCGCCTGATCGGCCCGAACTGCCCCGGCCTGCTGACGCCGGGCGAATGCAAGATCGGCATCATGCCGGGCAACATCTTCTCCAAGGGCAGCGTGGGCGTGGTTTCGCGGTCTGGCACGCTGACCTATGAGGCGGTGTTCCAGACCACCAATGCGGGCCTGGGCCAGACCACGGCCGTCGGCATCGGCGGTGATCCGGTGAACGGCACCAACTTCATCGACGTGCTGGAACTCTTCCTGGCCGACGACGCCACCGAATCGATCATCATGATCGGCGAAATCGGCGGCGATGCCGAAGAACAGGCCGCCCAGTTCCTGATCGACGAGGCGAAGAAGGGCCGCAAGAAGCCGATGGCAGGCTTCATCGCGGGCCGCACGGCGCCTCCGGGCCGTCGCATGGGCCATGCCGGCGCGATCGTGTCGGGCGGCAAGGGCGACGCTGAGAGCAAGATCGCGGCGATGGAAGCGGCCGGCATCAAGGTCGCCGCCAGCCCGTCCGAGCTTGGCACGACCCTGCTGGAAGTGCTGAAGGGCTGAGCCAGCCGAACGCGATGGCCGGGCTGCACCCCGGCCATCGGTTACCCCGCTCCGCGACTGCACGCGGTTGGCATGGGACAAGAGAAATGGGTTACGAGAACCAGGAAGTTTTTGACGGAGTTGGCGAGGCTGAACGCGGGCCGAGCTGGGCGCGCACCAACTGGCCGCCGATCGACACCGACGACCTGACCGGGGCGCTTGACCCCACGCAGATGCAAGTGGCCGTAAAGGCCGCCGCCAAGGCCAATGGCAAGGCGGTTTCGGACGCTGATGCCGTAAGCGCGGCTGACGATGCAATACGCGCGCAGATGTTGATCCGCACATATCGCGTACGTGGTCATTTGGCTGCCAATCTCGACCCGCTCGGCTTGACCCAGCGCGACCTGCCGGCTGACCTGACGCCGGAATATCACGGCCTGAACGACCCTGACAAAAAGGTCTATCTGGGCGGTACGCTGGGCCTGCAATATGCCACCGTGCGGGAGATCGTGGCGATCCTGCGCGCCAATTATTGCGGCAATGTCGGCCTTGAATATATGCATATCGCGGACGTGGAGGAACGCCGTTTCCTCCAGGAGCGTCTGGAGGGCAAGGACAAGGAAATCCACTTCACGCCGGAAGGCAAGAAGGCGATCCTGGCCAAGGTGATCCACGCCGAACAATATGAGAAGTTCCTGGGCCGCAAATATGTCGGCACCAAGCGCTTCGGTCTGGACGGCGGCGAATCGATGATCCCGGCGCTGGAAGCCATCATCAAATATGGCGGTGCGCAGGGCGTTCGCGAGATCGTCTACGGCATGGCCCATCGCGGCCGCCTGAATGTGCTGGCCAATGTGCTGGCCAAGGGTTTTCGCGTCATCTTTCACGAATTTTCGGGCGGTACGGCCAATCCCGAGGATGTCGGCGGTTCGGGCGACGTCAAATATCACCTTGGCACCTCAACTGATCGCGAGTTTGACGGCGTCAAGGTGCATATGTCGCTGGTCCCCAATCCGTCGCACCTGGAAACCGTCGATCCGGTGGTGCTGGGCAAGGTGCGCGCGCAGCAGACTTTCCGCGACGACCTTGCCAAACATGAACAGGTGCTGCCCGTGCTGATCCACGGCGACGCAGCCTTTGCCGGGCAGGGCATCGTCTGGGAGTGCTTCGGCTTTTCAGGCGTGTCGGGCTATAATACCGGCGGTTGCATCCACTTCATCGTCAACAACCAGATCGGTTTCACCACCAGCCCGCAATTCTCGCGCGGTTCGCCCTATCCGAGCGATGTGGCGAAGGGCGTTCAGGCCCCGATCCTGCACGTCAATGGCGATGATCCGGAGGCGGTGACCTTCGCATGCAAGCTGGCGATGGAATATCGCCAGACCTTCCACCGCGATATCGTGATCGACATGTGGTGTTATCGCCGCTTCGGCCACAATGAAGGCGATGAGCCGTCTTTCACCCAGCCGCAGATGTATGCGAAGATCCGCCAGCATCCCCCCGTCAGCGATGTCTATTCGGCGCGGCTGAAGGCCGAAGGCGTGGTCGATGACGATTTCGTTGCCCAGGCTACGGGTGACTTCGTCAACCATCTGGAGGAAGAATTCGAGGCCGGGAAGAGCTACAAGCCCAACAAGGCGGACTGGTTCGCCGGTCGCTGGTCAGGTCTGCACAAGCCGGCCGACGCGGAAACGACCCGTCAGAGCGTCGAGTCCGCGATCAGCCAGAAGCTGTTCGACAGTCTTGGCAAGACGCTGACGGCGATTCCGGATGGCCTCAACGTCCACAAGACGCTGAAGCGCGTGATCGACGCCAAGGCGGAGATGTTCAAGTCCGGCGAGAATTTCGACTGGGCGACCGGCGAGGCGCTGGCCTTCGGATCGCTGTTGTCGGAAGGCTATGGCGTCCGCCTGTCGGGCCAGGATTCCGGGCGCGGCACGTTCAGCCAGCGGCATGCGGTCTGGACCGACCAGGATACGGAGAACAAATATATCCCCCTTTCGACCGTGCCGCATGGCCGGTTCGAGGTGCTGGACTCGCCGCTCTCCGAATATGGTGTGCTGGGCTTCGAATATGGCTTCGCGCTGGCCGATCCCAAGAGCCTGGTGTTGTGGGAAGCACAGTTCGGTGACTTCGCCAATGGCGCGCAGATCATCTTCGACCAGTATATCGCTTCGTCGGAGACCAAGTGGCTGCGTTCCAACGGCCTGGTCTGCCTGCTGCCGC
>JGI24741J21665_1000104_pt1 | contig 22114 bp, 24 predicted proteins | sample KBSCornC7_FD_21665 | JGI IMG/M metagenome (IMG submission 21665) | reverse complement strand
AACCCGGCTTGGGGGAATATCCCACGGGGATGAGGGAACAGCGCATGGACCTCGAAAGTTTGCAGAATTTGCAGAAACAGCATGATGAGATAGAGGCNATGGCCGTCCGTTTTCGTCAGGCGNTCGCGGATGACAATGTTCCGCAAAGACTGGGTACGCTGCGCTGGCAGTTCGCGCGGCTGCTGATGGCGCATCTGGCNCTGGAAGACCGGATTTTCTATCCCAACATGCAGCGGCAGCGACATGAAAAGCTGCGAAGCACGGCCGCCCGTCTCGAAAGCGAAATGGCTCCCATCGCCGGCGATTTTGCCGCCTATATGGCACGATGGAGCGATGACCGGATCGAACGCGAATGGACCGGCTTCTGTCGCGAAACCCGTGAGATATTGGCCAGCATCATGAATCGGCTGCACCAGGAAGAAGGATTGCTGATGCCCCTGCTGTCCGATGCCGGATTGATCGAACCGGCCCGGATAATGCGCGGAGGCTGAACTCAGCCTTCCCCCACCGGGACGAGATTCAGCGCCTCGGCCAATTCATTCAGGTCAGCGCCAGCCCGCACCAGCAACCAGTCACGGGATTGCGCGCCGTCGACGACCGTCACTGCCCCTTTTGGACAGACGCCCAGGCAATTCACCTCCACGATCCCCGCCGCCGCCTTGCGTCCCTTCTTCAGCGAAAGATGCCGCCGCAACGCCTTGGCGAGCCGCTCGTCACCCTCAGGACCGAAGCCGCCGTCCAGCTTCTTCGAACATTTACGGCAGACAAGCACCGCATGATCCCAGTTCGACCCGATGCGATCCTTCAATCCGTCCGCCCCCGCGGTTTCCATGTCCGACGCTCCTCCGCGGCCCTCAGCACTTCATAGGCGGCCTGGATCGTCTGGAAGCGTATGGCGGCCTGTGCATCGCCAGGCTTCACATCGGGATGATATTCCTTGGCCAGACGCCGCCAGCTTTTCTTCACGGCATCGAAATCGGCGTCGTCCTCCAGTTCCAGCGCCTGCAGCGCATGCAGTTCGTCACGGGAACGGGTGCCGTCTCCCGGCCCGCCCCAGCCATGATAGGCGCTGTTCTGATAGCCGCCCGCATCACGCCGCTCGGTACGTTCGCGCTGATCGCGTTCTTCCTGGTCGAGACCCTGAAAATAATCCCAGTTGCGATTATATTCCGCCGCGTGATCGGTACAGAAATACCAGCGCTCGCGGCTGTTCGGCGATTTGGGCGCGGGGCAGGCGCCAGGCCGGTCGCAGCCATGCCGGTCGCACAGGCGCACCTGCTGCGCCTCACGCGATGCGCCATAGCTGCGCCAGCGGGGAAAGCCCCAGTCATTGGATCGGCTGCTTCTTGCCATGGTTCCAAATTAGGCAGGCCGCAGGCGGAACGCCACCCCGGCTGCTGATGAAAATTGCCTTCATTTCAAATCCTCCCCATCGTCGGATGGCGAGAATCCCAATGCCAGAGGGCCTGTAAGCCGGGTTCTGTCCCCCTCTTGCGAGGGGTGGCGACCATTCCTCTAGGGGACGGATCGCTCCGTCCCTCAAGCAACCAACCCGGGCGGTCTCAGCCGAAACAGGCCTAGCAGCCTAAAACTGCGCGCCGCCCCTATTCGGTCTTGCTCCCGGTGGGGTTTACCGTGCCGCCTTCCGTTGCCGGAGGCGCGGTGCGCTCTTACCGCACCCTTTCAATTTCGCTGAGCCGAAGCTGTAGCGACCTGCTTTCTGTTGCACTGTCCCTTGGATCACTCCAGCCGGCCGTTAGCCGGCACCGTCATTTCGTGGAGCCCGGACTTTCCTCGCCGTGGAAGTTACCCGCCACGCCGCGGCCGCCCGGCCCTCTGGCAGAGGCGCCTATACACAGGTCAGCGGCGCTCGTCATCCCTTTGCATCATCATTCCGCTCAATCGTCGCCCTGCGGCTTCGGCAACAGCAGGGCCAACAGGATGGCGCGACATTCTCCGTCGATGATCCCGTCGATCAGTTCCGGCCGGAACCGGCGCTGAAACGCCACCACCGCCGCCCGCGGCTCGGCAATGTCATAGCCGAAGCGTTCGAGCGCCAGCATGAAGCCCCCGTCGCTCCAATGCGGGTCCATGAGATTCCTGGTGGGGCGCGGCAGGGCCAGCCGCAGCCGCGCCAACTGGGCCCAGGGAAACAACTCGCCAGGATCCTGCTTGCGGGCTGGAGCAACGTCACTGTGCCCGACGATATTGCCGCGGGTGATCTTGTGGCGCTGCACGATCTGGTGGATCAGCGGGATCAGCGACCCCATCTGCGCGTCCGGAAAGGGCCGATAGCCCCATTCATGGCCTGGATTGACGATCTCGATCCCGATGCTGGCGGAATTGACATCGTCAATGCCGCGCCAATGGGCCCGGCCCGCATGCCACGCGCGCTTTTCTTCATCCACCATGCGAATGACCTGCCCGTCCTCGGTCACGACATAATGGGCGGAAACCTTGGATTCCGGGCTGACGAGCCAGTTGATCGCCGTCGCCGCATCCACCATCCCGGTATAGTGCAGCACCAGCATCGAAACCGGCAGGCCGCGTTCGTCGAAATTGGGTGATGGCGTGTCGATCATGGGAAAGTCGTTCATCGCCAGAGGCCCGTCGCTCGCATTCGTCCGTCAACGCCTCGATAGGGCGCGAACAGACCATGGCCGACAGCGGCAGGCCAATCAAGCGGGCTGCGGCATTTTCCCGCGGCAGCTATCAGATCGGTCAGATCGCCCGCCGCCGCTCTTCATTCCCCTGCCCCGCCGCCTCGGCGCGGCGTCCATAGCCGCCGCGAAATTCCGCATGAGGCACAAAGTCCTCGCTGTGGCCGATCACCGTCTCGCCCGCGCCCAACAGCAGGACCGAGCCGGAATGGCTGTGCCGCGCGAGGAGGCGCAGTACGGACTGCCGGCGTTCGGGGGTGAAGTAGAGGAGCACGTTGCGGCAGAGCAGAAGGTCATATTCCCCCAGCGGCGCGCGTGCGTCGAACAGGTTGTCGGTTCGAAAATCGATCATCTGCCGCAGAGCCGAATTGGCTCGCCAGTCATCGCCCGCAGGATCGAACCATTTGAGCAGGTCGCCCACCGGCAAGCCGCGTTGCACATCCATCTGGGTGAAGATGCCTGCTTTTGCCTGGGCTATGGCCGCAGTGGAAATATCGGTCGCCAATATCTCTATCCGCCAGCCGCGCCACTTCGCCATATCGTTGCAGAGCTGGATCGCCAGCGAATAGACTTCCTGCCCTGTCGAACAGCCTGCGCTCCAGATGCGCAGCGTCCTGTCGGATCGCTGGGCATGAATGCGCGGCAGGATATGGCGGTGGATCATGTCGAAAATCTGGAGGTCGCGGAAAAAACTGCTTTCATTGTTCAGCAGCGCATTGACCACGTCGTTTTCCAGCGCCGCGTCCTTATGTGCGATCAGCCGGGCCGCCAGCGCATCCATGTCACCCAGGCCGTGGGCGCGCAGCACGGGCTTCAGCGCCGTCTCCATCCGCCATGCCCGGTTTTCGGACAAAACCTGCCCGGTGCGCGCCTCCAGCAGGCCGGAAAAAATGCGCGCCGCGCCGCGTGCCGCAGGGACCGGCGAAGCGGCACCGGACGAAAGGGAGTCGGCCGAAGGGGGCAATGCCATCAGTTTCTGTTCTTTCCTCTTCGCGCCACGAAGTCCATGATCGCATGGGGTTCGAGCAGGGCGCAGTTCAATCCTTCTCCGGCGACCGATCCGGGCATTCCCCAAACGACGCTGCTTGCTTCATCCTGCGCCACGATCCATCCGCCGGCCGCGACGATTTCGCGCGCACCCGCCGTCCCGTCCCGTCCCATGCCCGTCAGCACCACGCCCGCCGCGCCGGCGCCATAGGCCTGGGCCATGCTGGCGAACATCGGGTCGACGCCCGGCAGGTTGCCGGTGGGCGTGCGCTGCGCATTCAGCACCACGGAAACCCGGCCATAAAGACCTGGCCGAAGCTGGAGATTGGCGTCGCCCGGCGCGACATAGACGACGTCCGGGACCAGTATTTCTCCCTGTTCCGCCACCTTGACGCGCAGGAATGTCATGCGTCCCAGTTGCTCGACGAAATAATGGGTGAAGCTGGCGGGAAGATGCTGGGTCAGCAGGATCGGCACGCCCAATGGATCAACCAGGCCCGCGAAAAGCCGCCCCAGCGCGTGGATGCCTCCGGTCGATGCACCAATGCCGAGGCAGGCGAGTGGCTGGGTCACCTGCTGCGGGCCGATATGCTGGGGCGGCTGAACCGCGACAGCCATGGCGTTGCCGCTGAACAGGCGCGACAGCCGGTCCATCAGCGCCTGCGGAAACTGCTCGCCAAAACTGCCGCTACCTGGCTTTGCCAGTATGTCGCTCGCACCCAGGGCCAGAGCTTCGACTGCCGCGGCGCTCCCCTCCCCGCAATTACCGGACAGGATCACGACCTTGGCCCGCGGATTGGTCTTCAGGATTGCCGGCAGTGCCATGAGGCCGCTCTGTCCCGGCAGCTCTATGTCGAGCAGGATCAGGTCGACCTCATGGTCCCGCAAATAGCCGAGCGCATGTTCGGCGCTATTGGTCTTGTGCGTGACGGAAAATCTGCGATCGGCATTCAATATCCGCTCTATGACCGTCCTTACCACGACCGAATCGTCGACGATGAGGGTGCGCAGCGGCGCATCCTCACCCCGGCTGAAGGCCATGATCGGCACGTGAACGGTCATCGAAGCAAGTCTTTCTGAACAAAGGCGAACTGAACAAGCAAGGAGTGCCGGCGGGGGCACCGGATCCGGACGCGACGCCTAGATGACGCCGACGATCGTCAGCTTGCTTTCCAGAGTTTCGCGGTCGAATGGCTTCATGACATATTCGTCTGCGCCCGCTTCGACCGCGGCCTTGATATGGCTGATGCCATTTTCGGTGGTGCAGAAGATGATCTTGGGCCGAGAGGAGAGCTTGGCATCCGGCAGCGCCTGGAGGAATTCCATTCCGCTCATCACGGGCATGTTCCAGTCCAGCAGCACCACGTCGGGGACCGATGTCTCGCATTGCGTAAGGGCGTCACGGCCGTCGACCGCCTCGCTCACCGACAGGTCGAGCGATTCCAATATGTGGCGGGCGACTTTGCGGATGACCTTGGAATCATCCACCACCAGGCAGTTTTTCATAATGCGTCCCTTATTTTGCGTCCCATCCGTGCAAGTCCTAATCAGCAAAGGCGAGGATTTGGTAAACGCCGGCACGAGATCGTCATGCCCATCCGAAATCATGCCGCCTGCGTGACCGAGCCGCCCTCAATGAAGCCGCTCAGCGACACGAGCAGATAGGGTTGCCCCTCATGCTCCACCAGGCTGCGAGCATAGGGTATCCAGGCAGGGTCCAACTGGCCCCGCAGCGGCAATTCGCCCACCGGCACCTGGCAGATGTCGTGCACGGCGTCGACCATCAACCCATAGCTATGGCCACTGATGTCGGCGATGATCGCAAAGCCACNCTGCTGTGCGGGTGNCTTGCGCCCCCGTACCAGCGCCGCGACGTCGATGACCGTCAACACGCGGCTCCGCAGCGCGGAAAGGCCGGCGACATGNGCGCCCATGCCAGGCACGGGCGAAATGTCGGTGAGCTTGACCACCGCCTCGACCTCCCGGGTCTCTACCGCGATTCTCGTACCGGCCAACGTGGCGAAGAGGTAAAGCTGGTTCATTGGGCTGTCCTCCCGGCCTGACGCCCCGATCCAGCGAGCGCAGCCATCAGCGCGTCCTGATCGTAGCGATAGATGCTGCTGTCCTGGGGGCCGGTCGGACGAGGCGTCGCGCGCAACTGGACAATTCGGCAGCCCAGAAGTTCGTTGGCCGGCGACGTGTCCGATCCGGTGAACAATACCACATCCTGCGGGTCGACCGCCTCGCCAGCGGGCAGGCCCATCACCACCTCATGCCCGGCCTGGCGAAGCAGCGGCGCCAATATTTCACGGGTCCAGCCATCCTCGCTGTCGGCCAGCAGACAGCGCCCCCCAGTCCGCTCCACCATCGGCTGTTCCGGCAGTCCAGCGAAGAGGGCGAACGGGTTGATCACCTCCAGATGCTCGCCATCGATCACGGCGACGCCGCTCAACAAGCCGTGCATCGCCACCATGTCCGGCACGGCAGGCATTTCCACGATATCCAGAACCGCGGCGACCGGGTAGCAGGCCTCCCGCGTACCATCGCGCAGGCGGAGCGCGGCGACCTTCTCCCCGGCAAAGGCGTGATGGCCATTGGCCACCGGCACCAGCCGTCCGTCCAGCCGCACGAAGCCGCGCCCGCCCGACTGGCCGAACAGCCGGGCATCGATGTCCTCCACCCGCTCGATCAGCGAGAGCTTGAGCAGTCGCCGCTCCCCCGAATATTCCTCGAACCGCAAGGCGGACACCATCTCGACGCCCTGCGCTTCTTCCTTTTGCCCCGCCCGGCCCTCCGCCTGGTCGTCGACGATGTTGGGTAAACGCGCCGCATTGGCCAGTCCCGCCGCATCCAGCAACAGCATCGGCTTACCATTGTCGGGCAAGGTCATGCCGGCATAGACACCCGACGCCATCACAAGCGGCGAGGCAGGACGGATCACCAATTCCTCGTGATTTTCGACCGCCGACACGCCCATGGCAAAGGGAACGCCGGTTGCGGAACGCACCACCATCAATACGCGCGGTCCAGTCTGCGCGACCCGTTCCATGCCCAGCACATCTTCCAGGTCGATCATCGAATGGCGGACCGACCGGATCGTCGCGATCTTGGCGCCGCCCACTTCCGCGATGGTCAGCATCTCATTGTTGTCATGCAATATTTCCACGACCGCAGCGCGCGGAATGGCGAAATGCAGGTCGCCTGCTCGCACGATCAGTCCCGGAATGATCGTCAGCGTCAGCGGCACCCGCAAGGTTATGGTCAGCCCGCAGCCCGGACGGTTGTCGAGCGCGATGACCCCGCCGATCCGCTCCACATTCGCGCGGACCACGTCCATGCCGACGCCGCGTCCGGAAATGGCCGTGACCTGGTTCGCGGTCGAAAGGCCGGGGTGGAAGATCAGGTCGAGCCTTTCCGCCTCGCTCATTCGCGCTGCGCCATCCGGCGTCAGGCGACCCGCCGCCACCGCCTTGTCGACCAGGCCGGCCGGTATTGATGCCCTGCCCATCGTCGGAAATCTCGATGACGATCTGATTGCCCGACTGACGCGCCTCCAGCCTCAGCCGCCCCGCCTCGGGCTTGCCCAGCGCGCGGCGCTTTTCGGGCGCTTCTATGCCATGGTCGATGCTGTTGCGGACGATATGGGTAAGCGGGTCGACGACCATCTCGACCATTTCGCGATCCATTTCGACATCGCCGCCCTCAAGGCTGAGGTCAATGCGCTTGCCCAATTCCCTGCTGAGGTCGCGAACCATGCGCGGGATGGCAGTGAACAATCGATCGACGCGCTGCATCCGAGTCTTGGAAATGGCGTCACGCATGTCAGCGACGCAGGTCGACAGCCGTTCGAAGGCGCTTTCCAGTTCCGGATCAGTCGACCGTTCTCGGAGCTTGCGCGACAGTTCGTTCCGCGCCAGCACCATGTCCGACACGCCATTCATCAATTGGTCGATCAGCGACAGCGGCAAGCGGATCGTACGCGGCGCCGATTGTCCCGCGGAAGTCCGCATGACAATCGGCGCCGACATCTCCTCGTCCGTTACGGTGGGTTCCGTCTCAGCGAGCCTGCCGGTCAGGGCCGCGATCAGATAATCGTCATTCTCCTGCGGCAACGCGGCGCCAATGGCCACCGCCTCGGCAAGTTCCGCGATGCGATCCATGATGCCCAGCACGGCGCTGACAGTAGCAGGATCGGCAATCCGCTTGCCCGCCCGGATTTCCGAAAGAACATCCTCGGCGGCGTGGCTCAACCGTTCGAAGCGCGGCAGGTTCAGGAAACCGCAACTCCCCTTCACCGTATGGAAGAAGCGGAAAATGGCATCCAGGCGATCGCGGTCCGCAGGGTCCGCTTCCCAGGCGACGACCTCCCCCGCCAACGCTTCCAACGTCTCGCGCGTTTCCGATATGAATTCCTGGAGTAACTCGTCCATTCCACCGCCTCATGGATAGGCGGCGGACCATGAAGCAGCCGTGGTTAAATCCCCGTTAAAGAGGACCGATCCCGCAATGCAAAAGAAAGGGGCGCCGCGACAGACCGTCGCGACGCCCCCTGCGGCTCGGGTAGAAAGCCTGGATCAGTGCGCCTGGTTCTTCTCAACCGCGTCGGCCGCCTTCTCGCCGGCTTCGCGGGTGGCATCCGCCTTGTTCTCCAGCGCGTCGGCAGCGTTTTCAGCGGCGTTTTCGGCATTGCCGCTCAGATTGTCGGCCATCGCTTCCATATTGTCAGCCTGGTTGTCGATGGCGTCCGCCTGATTCTCATACGCGTTCTCGACCTTGTTCTCCTGCTTGGAATCGCACGCAGCAAGTGCGATCAGGCTGGCAAGGCCAAGGACTGATACGAAGGTTTTCACGGCGTTTTCTCCTGTTGCGCCCCCATGGGCTGACGTCATTCGGCAAGGGGACCGGATGCCCGGAACCCTGACGCCCATCAACTGGTCGTGCGAAATATGGTTCCCGCCGCGGGCTCCTTTCGTCGCAGAAACGACTTATTTTTTAAGGGAATCCCGAATTTCGCGCAGCAGCAGCACGTCCTCCGGCGTGGCCGCCGGCGCCTCATCGGGCTTGGGCATCAGCTTGTTCACTGCCCTGACCAGCAGGAAAATGATGAAGGCCAGGATCAGGAAATTGACGAAGACCGTCAGGAATTCACCCCAGCCGAACATGGCGACATTGGCGGCCTTCAGATCGGCATAGCTGTTCGGATTGCCCTTGAACCCGGCGGGAATCTCTCCCAGCCGGATGAAATAGCCGGAAAAGTCGGCGCCCCCGAAGATATAGCCGACGACCGGCATGATCAGATCGTCCGTCAGCGACTTGGTGATGGTTGCGAATGCGCCGCCGATGATCACGCCGACGGCCAGGTCCATGACATTGCCGCGATTGATGAACGTCTTGAATTCGGAAATCAGCCCCATGGCGAACCCCTTGTCCTGATTGCGATATTGACAGCATGGACCGTTGCGCAGGCTTCAACAACCGCCTATTTCGTCACACGAAACAAGCCTGAGGATGTTCCATGACGATCCTGCGCCAGTTCCGACTTTTCCTCCTGCCTCTGTTGGGCGCCTTTGCGCTCAGCGCCTGCGGCATCAACAGCGTCCCTGCCGCAGAAGAGGTCGCCAAGGCCAAATGGGCCGACGTGCAGGCCCAATATCAGCGCCGGGCCAATCTGGTCGGCAATCTCGTGGCCACGGTGAAGGCCGCGGGCAAGCAGGAACAGGACACGCTGGTAAAGGTGACGGAAGCCCGCGCCAAGGCGACTTCGGTCCAGGTCANTGCGGCCGATCTGTCCGACCCNGCCAAGGTGCAGCAGTTCCAGCAGGCGCAGGCGCAGTTGAGCCANGGGCTGGGCCGTCTGCTCGCTTCGGTCGAAGCCTATCCCGAGCTCAAGACCAACCAGAATTTCCTNGATCTGCAGTCGCAGCTTGAAGGAACGGAGAACCGCATCGCTGTCGCCATCCGCGACTATAATGAAGCGGTGCGCGCCTATAATACCCGCATCCGCACCTTCCCCGATGCGATCGGCGCCAAGATCATCCATGGCGCCAAACCCATGACCCCGTTCCAGGCCACGACGCCGGGCGCGGAAGAGGCGCCGAAGGTCGATTTCGGCAACTGAGCCGGTGATGCTCCGCCGCCTGCTCCTGATCCTCGCGCTGCTGGCTTTCCTGCCTGCCGCGGGGATGGCGGGAATTGCGCCTGCCGCGCAGGCCCAGACCTTTCCCAAGCTGACAGGGCGGGTGGTGGACGACGCCTCCCTGCTGTCCGCGCAGCAGAAACAGGCCCTGACCGACAAGCTTGCTGCGCTGGAAAAGCAGAACGGGCGTCAGTTGGTGGTTGCGACCCTGCCGGACCTCCAGGGTTATGACATATCCGATTATGGCTATCAGCTCGGCCGCGCCTGGGGCATCGGCTCCAAGGACAGGAATGACGGCGCGCTGCTGATCATTGCCCCCAAGGAGCGCAAGGTCCGGATCGAGGTCGGCTACGGTCTGGAGGGCATCATGACCGATGCGCTCTCTTCCCAGATCATCCGGAACGACATCACGCCCCGTTTCAAGGCAGGCGACTTGCCGGGCGGCATCGATGCAGGGGTGGATGCGATTGGCAAGCTGCTGAGCCTGCCGCCTGAAGAAGCCAGGGCACTTGCGGCGCAGGCCGAGGCCAAAGCACGCGACGCGTCGGACGATGGCGGGACATTCATGCTGATATTCTGGCTCATCGTCGTCGCGATGATCATCGTCGCCATGCTTGCCGGACGAGGCAAAGGACGCCGCTATCGGGGTGGATCAGGACCGATCATCCTCTGGGGGCCCGGCGATTCCGGCTGGGGCGGCGGGGGCGGATCGGGCTGGGGCGGGGGCGGCTGGGGCGGCGGAAGCGACGGCTTCTCCGGCGGCGGCGGCAGCTTCGGCGGCGGCGGCGCCTCGGGAGACTGGTGATGCGCCTGATCATGAACGAAGCCGATCGCGACCACGTAACGGCCGCCGTCGTCGAAGCGGAGAAGGCTACCGATGGTGAGATCGTCACCATCGTGGCACGCCGGTCCGACGCCTATCATGACGCCGGACTGCACTGGGCGATAGGCGTGGTGTTCCTGGCCCTTTCGGTGGCGGCAGCCTTCCCGCAGCAGTTTCGCCGCCTCTGTTCCTGGCTGCTGCAAAGCTGGGAACATGAGATCGAGGATTGGAAGCTGCTGACGGTCCTGCTGGGCCTGCTGATCCTCAAATTCCTGATCGTCCGCTATGCGCTCGCCTGGATGCCGCTGCGCATGGCGCTGACGCCAAAGGCCACCAAGGCCCGCCGTGTGCGCCGCCGCGCCATCACGCTGTTCCGCGCCGTTGCGCAGGGACGAACGCGCGGGCGGACCGGCGTGCTCATCTATCTCTCGCTGGATGAACATCGGGCGGAACTCGTCGCGGATGCAGCGATCAATGAAAAGGTCGCGCCCGAGGTCTGGGGCAAGGCGATGGCCGCGCTGGTGGATGGTGCACAGGCAGGTCGCACCGCTGAAGGCATGGCGGAAGCTGTACGGCAGGTCGGCCGGGTGCTGGCCGAACATTTTCCCGCGACCGGCGACAATCCCAACGAATTGCCCGACAGGCTGATCGAACTATGAGCGAACATGACGGCACCTCCCCCGAAGAGATCATGTGGGAGGGGAGATTCATCACGGCCAAGCGGCGGGGGCGCTGGGAATATGTGGGCAGGGCACGGGGCATCCATGCCGCCGTCATCCTGGCCGTGGATGAGGCGGCAGATGGACGGCACGTGCTGCTGGTCGACCAATTCCGCGTACCGCTGGGCCGCCGCTGCATCGAACTTCCCGCCGGGCTGGTGGGCGACCAGGAAGAAGGCGAGGAAGCCATGCTGGCCGCTACCCGGGAACTGGAGGAGGAGACCGGCTACCGTCCGGGCCGTCTGGAAAATCTGGGTGAATATTACAGCTCACCCGGCATGGTGTCGGAGAGCTTCAGCTTGTTCCGGGCGCATGACCTGGTGAAAACCGGNGAAGGCGGCGGTGTGGAGGGCGAGGACATCCGGGTTCATCGCGTNCCGCTGAACGCCATCCATGAAAGGATCGCGGCATGGCGGAAGGACGGTTTCGCCATCGACGTGAAATTGCTTCTGCTGCTTGGCGCAGGATTTGTGGATTAGGACATTGTCATAAGTGGAAATCGATCATCCACTTATGACGATGCGACAATATGAATCCGGAGCGCGCCACCTGCATCTGATGCAACNGCGCTNCANANNCCTCCCGCCNTNGGNTCAGAGACTGCCAAAGCCGGGGGCTTCTCCGCGAGCATTGCCGTCTATGCGCNTCGGTCGTTTCCACCCGATCCGGGGNCGCTTGCGCAGGCGGAGCGTGGGCCAATCGCCCCGGTCGGTACGCTCGGCCAGACGCATCCCCTGGGCACGATAGGCGGCGAGCACCGCGTCGGCCTGTTCCTGCAGCAAGCCTGCAAGCAGGATGGTGCCGCCTTCCTCCACCATCGCGCAGAGCGACGGGGCAAGTTCGATCAGCGGACCGGCCAGGATATTCGCGATCAGCAGGTCATAAGGCGCGCGCGTAGCGATCGCCGGGTGATCCACCCCCGCCGCCGCGTAGAGCGCCAGTTGCCCCTGGCCTTTGCCAAGGGCAACGCCATTCACTGCCGCATTGGCTGCGCTGATCTCGACCGCGACCGGGTCGATGTCAGACGCGGTTGCATAGGCGTGCGACCAAAGATGCAGCGCGGCAAAGGCGAGCAGGCCTGTTCCCGTGCCGATGTCCGCGACATTGCCGAAGCGCATGCCGATCCGGCGCATGCGGTCGAGCATGATCAGACAACCCGCCGTCGTTTCATGCTGGCCGGTTCCGAACGCACGGCTGGCCTCGATCAGGAAATTGACATGGCCGGGCGCCGCAGGATCACTGGACAGGTTGCGAACGTGGAAGCGCCCGGCGGTGACGGGTTCCAGCCCCTGCTGGCTGAGCGTTACCCAGTCTTCGTCCGGCAATTGCTCGACCATCGGCTTGACGCCGGCGGCGCTGGGCACAAGCGAACGGAGCAGCCGGATCGCGGCCGGGCTGGGCCGACCTTCGAAATAGGCGTCCAGCCGCCAGCTATGTTCATTGTCGGGTTCCGCCTCGCTGGTCATCAGCACGGGGGGCCGATCCATCAGGGCAAAGGCGGCGATGTCGCCATCCAGCGCCTCGGCCTCGGCGCGCGTGCAAGGGAAGGTGACTTTCCAGCTTTGCCCCCTGACGGCTGGCGGTGATGATATGGCAAGGTCGTTCATGCCGCCGCCTTTAGACCTTTGGCGGATGAAGGGGAAGCAGGACAGGCTTGATGGCGGAAAATGACCGCCATCGACTCGTCCGGCCTGCCGCCTACCCCGCGTACAGGTTGGTCGGCAGCCCATGCGTGCCGGGGAAGACTTCAAAAAGCGCACCATCATGCTCGCTTTCCGGCAGGCCAATTGCCGCCGAACTGACGAACATGCGATCCAGTCTCTCTCCGGCGAAACAGATGTTCGTCACCTGTCCGGCAGGCAGCGCTATCGATCGATCGAGCCTGCCCTCCGGCGTGAATCGGCTGATCCGTCCGCCGCCCCAATGGGCGACCCAAAGATGCCCGTCGGCATCGACGGTCATGCCATCAGGATAGCCATCCTCCTCGGCAAAACGGATGAAAGGCTGGCGGTCTGCCAGGCCGCTGCCGGCCGTCCGGGAGAAACGGTATATCTGCCGCCGCGCCGTGTCGCTGTGATAGAGCCAGTCACCGCCGGGCGAGAAGGCGGGACCATTGGGCACGCGATAGCCGCTGTCCGCGATCGCCCAGCCGCCATCAGGATCGAGCCGGTAGAGCAAGCCAACGTCCTGCCCTCCCGTCATGTCCATGGTGCCGCACCAGATGGCGCCGCTCTCATCCGCCTTGCCGTCGTTCATGCGGCTGCCGGGCAGATGCGGTTCGGGATCGCCCAGCGGCGTGATCGTCAGAGGATCGAGCGTCAACCATTTGAACCCGCTCTGGAAGCCGCCAACGAAGCCCCCCCCTGCCCGTTCAACCACCCAGCCGAGCGGTTCGGGCATGGCCCAGCGCTGGATGATGCCGTCGTCGAGCGACAGACGATTGAGTGCCGGCGCGACTATGTCGGTCCAATAGACCGCATTCTCCCGAGCCGACCATAAAGTCCCCTCGCCCAGCGTATCACGCACGCCGCGGTCGACCTTGCGCCATTCAGCCATGCCGGACACCCCTTCAGCGCTTGACCGACAGGCGGTAGACCATCTGATGGTGATAGGGCTTGCCCGGATCCACCCGCGCCGACAGGAATTTTGGCTGGTTGGGCGAATTCGGGAATTTCTGCGGCTCCAGCGCAATGCCGTCGCCCATGCGGTAGAGATGCCCCTGCTTGCCGATCAGCGTGCCATCGAGGAAATTGCCCGTGTAGAATTGCACGCCCGGTTCTGTGGTCAGCACGTCGAGCACGCGGCCCGAAGCCGGATCTTCCAGACGCGCGGCAAGTTCGGGCGCCTTGGTCGCACCCTTGTCCAATGCAAAATTATGGTCATAGCCGCGTCCAGCGACGATCTGCGCATCGCGCCCGTCGCGGATCCCGTCCGCGACGCGACGCGGCGCGCGAAAATCGAAGACCGTACCCTCCACCGGCTTCAGTTCGCCGGTCGGGATCAGATTGGCGTCCACGGGCGTAAACGCCTTGGCCGGGATGGTCAGCAGATGGCCCAGCGCACCGTCCCTCGACCCTTCACCTGCCAGATCGAAGATCGCATGGTTGGTCATGTTGACGATGGTCGGCTTGCTGGTCCTCGCGTCGAAGGCGATGCCCAGATTACCTGCCTCGTCCAGCGTATAGGTGACGGTGGCGTCGAGTTGCCCCGGATAGCCGGCGTCGCCGTCCGGGCTGGTGAGGGCCAGGACCAGCGTGGCGGTCGGCCCATCCTTCAGCGACACGACTCTCCATGGCTGCTTGTCGAAGCCCTTGCCGCCGCCATGCAGCGAATTGACCTTGTCGTTGAGCGGCAATTGATAGCTTTTGCCGTCCAGCGTGAACCTGCCCCCGGCGATGCGGTTGGCATAACGGCCGACGGTCACGCCGAAATAATTGGGATGGTCGACATAGCCNGCAAGATCATCATAGCCCAGCAGAACGTCCGCGATCCGGCCATTGCGATCCGGCCCGGNCAGCTTCTGCAGCGTCGCNCCATAGGTGAGGATNGTGGCCGACACGCCCTGCCCGTTCTTCAGCGTGATTGACTCGATCGCGGTTCCATCGGCCAGCGTGCCGGCCGGCGCGCGGCTCGCCTCCGCCGCCAGCACTGTCGAGCTTGTCATCATGAGGGCAGCACCGTATGACAACGTTGACAACACCGATCTGTTCATAAAGGCCTTTCGCATGCGGTTCCTCCCTTGACGCGATTGACGCGCCGTTGGAGGAGATATACTCATACAAAATAATCAGGCGCAACCCCGTTCAGGTGCGCCCCGTTTCGACTCTTCCGGAGAAGGATGAATGGCAGGACCCATTTCCCCCACTGCGGCGCCCGCCGCGGCCCATAATCCCGGCACGCGCTACGGCCCTGCCCTGACGTTGCTGGCCAGCCTCTTTTTCATGTGGGGCTTCATCACGGTCATCAACAACACGCTGCTGCCGCACCTGCGCAGCGTGTTCGAGCTCAGCTATACGCAGACGACATTGATCGAGTCGGTATGGTTCATCGCCTATTTCGTCGCGTCCATTCCCTCGGCCAAGCTGATCGAACGCGTCGGTTACCAGAAGTCGCTGGTCACCGGCCTGCTGATCATGGCGGCAGGCGCGCTGGGCATGATGCTGGCGGCGTCCATCCCCTCTTATGGCGTGACGCTAATCATGCTGTTCGTGATCGCCAGCGGCATCACCCTGCTTCAGGTGGCTGCCAACCCCTATGTAGCGGTGGTCGGCAAACCGGAAACCGCGTCCTCGCGCCTGAACCTGGTCCAGGCGATGAACTCGGCCGGCACCATGCTCGCTCCGATGTTCGGCGCTTACCTGATCCTTGGCCGATCGAAGGGCGGCACCGCGCAGGGCGACATCGTGCTGACGCAGGCTGAGCGGCTGGCCGATGCCCAGTCGGTGATCCTGCCCTATGGCCTGGTTGCCGTCGTGCTGGTCGTGCTGGCGGTCGTGATCGCGCGTTTCCCGCTGCCCGCCATGGGCGCGGCCGCGACGCGCCTCGCCAAGGAAGAGCGGAAGAAACATTCGCTCTGGGCGCACCGCAACCTGGTGTTCGGCATTCCGGCGATCTTCATCTACCTGATCGCGGAAATCGGCGTCGCCAACCTGTTCGTGAACTTCGTCAGCCAACCCGACATCGCCAATCTTACCCATGAACAGGCGGGCCGTTACCTGACCTTCCTCTGGGGCGGCATGATGGTCGGCCGGTTCGCGGGATCGGCGATCATGCAGCGGATCGATGCGGGCAAGGTGCTGGCTGCCTTTTCCGTCGGCGCCTTCATCGTGATGATGATCACCGTCTTCGCTCAAGGGCCGGTCGCCATGTGGTCGCTGATCCTGGTCGGCCTGTTCCACTCGATCATGTTCCCGACGATCTTCACCCTCGGCATCAAGGGGCTTGGACCGTTGACCGAGGAAGGATCGGGTCTTTTGATCATGGCCATCGCCGGTGGCGCGCTGGTGGTGGTACAGGGCTGGCTGGCGGACCATTTCGGGTTGCAGACCAGCTTCCTGCTGACGGCGCTGTGCGAACTCTATATCCTCTTCTACGCACTTTGGGGGTCCAGGCCGACCCACGCGCTGCCTGATCAGCAGATCGGGTGACGGAAAGCTCGAAGTCGGAAAAGGCCGAAGCGGGATGTCCGCTTCGGCCTTTTCCTTATCCCGTCACCGTGCCATGGCACTCGCCGTATCCTCCAGCGCCAGGTCGACGAGCACGCCCATAGCCTCCGCCGCTGCGGCTGCGTCTCCGGCCGCAATAGCGTCAAACACGCGGGCATGGTCCGGAATGGGATTGCGCGGCAAGGCGCGTGCCCTTTGCTTGTATTGGGTGGTCCAGTTCACCGCCGCGCCGATGCTGGCCGATAGCGTCCGCAATGCGTCGTTGCGCGTCGCATTCAGGATCGCATTGTGAAAGTCGCGGTCCGCCCCGCGCCCGGCATCGGTCGCCAGCGTATGGCGGCGCATGGCAGCCAGGGCGTCCTTCATCAGCCTGATGTCTTCCTTGGTCCGTCGCTGCGCCGCGAGTCGAGCCGCCGCGGGTTCGACTATGGCCCGCAGTTCGAACAGATCGCGCACGAACTGCACGTCCGGTTCCCCGGCAAAGGCCCAGGCCAGCACCTCGGGATCCAGCAGGTTCCAGCGATTGCGCGGCAATACCCGGGTCCCCGCCTTGGGCCTGCTTTCGACCAGCCCCTTTGCGGTCAGCACCTGTATCGCCTCGCGATAGGCGCTGCGCGACACTTCCAGTTCCTCGGAAAAGGCGACTTCACCCGACAAGACATCGCCCGGAGCATATTGGCCGGACAATATCGCCGTTCCCAGCTTGTGCGCAATCGCGCCGTGCAAGCGCCTGCCAGGACCACGCACCTCCTTCGATGCACCTCCAGCACCCTCTGCCGTCCCCTTGGAAAGCTGTTTTTCTTTAGCCATTGATGCGCCTCCGCCCCGCTTTCCTAGCAGTCCATCGGATAAGGCGAAACATGTCATAGTCTTTTCGATCATACCGATATCACAAGGCGGCCAGGATCATGCAGGGCCAGAGGCGGTTTGCCATGCTGGACGTGCATAACCCAATCCGGAACGGCGATCCGATTCAACTCGACCGAAGCTGCTCGAAAAGGCATTGCCACGCTGGCGGGCGGCGCATATTGACCGCCACCATTTGAAAAATGGGAGCGCTTGTGAAGAAGATCGGATTCCTTTCCTTCGGTCACTGGTCCGACGCAGCCTTCTCGGAGACCCGCACAGCGTCGGATGTCCTGCATCAATCGATCGACCTCGCGGTCGCGGCTGAGGAACTGGGACTCGACGGAGCCTATTTTCGCGTGCATCACTTCGCGCGCCAGCTCGCTTCGCCTTTTCCATTGCTGGCGGCCATCGGCGCTCGCACGAAGCGGATCGAAATCGGCACCGGCGTCATAGACATGCGGTATGAAAACCCCCTCTACATGGTCGAAGATGCCGGGGCGGCGGACCTCATCGCCGGCGGGCGGCTACAGCTTGGCATCAGCCGGGGATCGCCGGAACAGGTGATCGATGGATGGCGCCATTTCGGCTATGCGCCGGCTCAAGGCGAAAGCGGCTCCGACATGGGGCGCCGGCATGGCGAGGTATTCCTCAGATTGCTCAAGGGCGAGGGTTTTGCCGAGCCCAACCCACGCCCGATGTTTCCCAATCCGCCCGGCAAGCTGCGCCTCGAGCCACATTCGGCTGGGCTGCGCGACCGGATCTGGTGGGGTTCGGCATCGAACGCAACCGCGGAATGGGCAGCGCGCATGGGCATGAACCTGCAAAGCTCGACACTCAAGGCCGACGAGACCGGCGAACCCTTTCACATTCAGCAGGCCAGGCAAATACGGGCCTACCGCGAAGCCTGGGCCGCTGCCGGTCATGATCGCCAGCCAAGGGTGTCCGTGTCGCGCTCGATCTTCGCGCTCGTTGACGAACGCGACAGGCGTTATTTCGGACGGGATGACAGCGCGGACCAGATCGGCGTGATCGACAATATGCGCGCGGTTTTCGGTCGATCCTATGCTGCCGAACCCGACAGGCTGATCGAACAGTTGCGGGAGGACGAAGCCATTGCCGAGGCCGACACCCTGTTGCTGACCGTGCCTAACCAGCTTGGCGTCGACTATAACGCCCATGTGCTGGAGGCTATCCTGACCCATGTCGCGCCCGCGCTGGGCTGGCGCTGACCGGGAGGCGCCGATGCGGCTGGAGCGCGCGCACTGCGTCAATTCCGACGCAGTGCGCAGCGTGTATCAAGCCAACGTTCGACGACTGTTGATGGCCGGCCCAAGCTCGTGCACCAGGCAATTCACGACTTGCTGGACCTTCTGCGACAGATGACGACGCTGCGGATAGACCGCCCAGATCGGCTCGTCATTGGGTTGCAGATCATCGAAAAGCAGTTCCACCATGCCATGCTTGAGATAGGGCAGGACGTAGAAGTCAGGTAACTGGCAAATGCCCAGACCCGAAACGCAGGCTTCCATCACGGCATGGCCGCTATTGCACCTGAAGCGCCCCCTGGGTCGATGGATGATTTCGCGTTCGCTGACCTTGAAATGCCATGTCGCCGCCGTACCGGCGATGCATTCATGGGACGCCAGGTCCTCGATACGCTTCGGGCGCCCCGCAGATGCAAGATAGCTTGGCGCGGCGCAGGTGTAGAGGCTTCGAGACGCCACCTGTGTCGCTATCAGCCGGGTATCACTTACCGAACCTGTTCTTATCGCGAGATCAAACCCTTCGCCAACCAGGTCGATGACACGATTGGACAGTTCGATGATCACGTTCAGCTTGGGATGCTGCATGGCAAAGCGTCGGATGATCGGCGCCACGAACCGCTCGCCCAGCGCTGTCGAACATGTAACGCGCAGTTCGCCCAACAGGTCTCCACTGTCCCCGACAAGCGCAATTGCTTCATCCCTGTCCTGAGCAATGCGCTCGCATCGCTCCAGGAAAATGCGACCTGTGTCCGTCAGTTTGACGGTGCGGGTGGTGCGGTGAAAAAGTTGCGCCTGGAGCCGTTGCTCCAGGGCCATGATCGACCGGCTGACATGGGTTGTCGACATTCCCAGGCTCTTTGCACCGTGTGTGAAGGACCCCGTCGTAGCGACGCTGATGAACTCGTCGATACCGTCCCAGGCGGACATCTCATTATCCCTTCAGAGAAATAAACTTTTGCGAAAAGATCATATTATCACTTCGCTGAAAAAGCGCTAGTGTCCGGCATCAAGAGGGCCTTCCGTGGTTTGCTGCCATCATTCGCATGGGCGCGAAGCTTACCAGCCATGCCACGGCATGCTCGCTTCTAAAAAATCCGAACGGAATGAGGACTGAGACATGAAAACCCGCGCCGCAGTCGCCTTTGAAGCAAAAAAGCCGCTAGAGATCGTGGAAGTGGACCTGGAAGGCCCCAAGGCCGGTGAGGTTCTTGTCGAGATCATGGCGACCGGCATCTGCCATACCGACGCCTATACGCTGGACGGTTTCGACAGCGAGGGCATCTTCCCCTCGATCCTGGGCCATGAGGGCGCGGGCATCGTGCGTGAGGTTGGCCCCGGCGTAACCAGCGTGAAGCCGGGGGACCATGTGATCCCGCTCTACACGCCCGAATGCCGCCAGTGCAAAAGCTGCCTGTCCGGCAAGACGAACCTGTGCACCGCGATCCGCGCCACGCAGGGCAAGGGGCTGATGCCTGACGGCACGACGCGCTTTTCCTACAAGGGCCAGCCGATCTTCCACTATATGGGCTGCTCGACCTTCTCGAACTTCACCGTCCTGCCCGAGATTGCAGTGGCGAAGATCCGTGAGGACGCCCCCTTCCAGTCCAGCTGCTACATCGGCTGCGGCGTGACCACGGGCGTCGGCGCGGTCATCAATACGGCCAAGGTTCAGGTCGGCGACAATGTCGTCGTCTTCGGCCTCGGCGGCATCGGCCTCAACGTGATCCAGGGCGCGCGCCTTGCCGGCGCCAAAAAGATCATCGGCGTCGACCTCAACCCCGATCGCGAGGAATGGGGCCGCAAGTTCGGCATGACCGACTTCCTCAATTCAAAGGGCCTGTCGCGCGAGGAAACCGTTGCGAAGGTGGTCGAACTGACTGATGGCGGCGCCGACTATACGTTCGACGCGACCGGCAATACCGAGGTGATGCGCACCGCGCTGGAGGCATGCCATCGCGGTTGGGGCACCTCGATCATCATCGGCGTGGCCGAGGCGGGCAAGGAAATCTCGACCCGTCCCTTCCAGCTTGTGACGGGCCGCAACTGGCGCGGCACCGCCTTCGGCGGCGCCAAGGGCCGCACCGACGTTCCCAAGATCGTCGACATGTACATGACCGGCAAGATCGAGATCGACCCGATGATCACCCACGTCATGGGCCTGGAAGAGATCAATACCGCTTTCGACCTGATGCACGCCGGCAAGAGCATCCGCTCGGTCGTCGTCTTCTGACCCTAGTTACTTCCACCTGCAAGGAGAGAAAAAATGGCCGATCCAGTGATTTCCGGAAACGAGGTCTTTTCGCATACATGCATCGGCGCGAGCGATCTTGCCGCATCGACGAAGTTCTATGACGCGGCGCTCGGTGCGCTCGGCATCAAGAACATGGGTCCCTTTGGCGACAGCTGCTTCCTCTACGGCAAGGACAAGCCCGCATTCCTGGTGCTGAAGCCCGGCAATGGCGGCGAGCCCAGCAGCAACGGCGTGACGATCGGTTTCTCCGCTGCCAGCCCGGCAGAGGTCGATGCCTTCCATGCGGCGGGAGTGGCCGCCGGCGGTACGGATGAGGGTGCGGCCGGTCCGCGCGGCCACCTGCCCGGCGCCTATGCCGGTTACCTGCGCGATCCGGCAGGCAACAAGGTCTGCGCCTACACCTTCACGGACGGCAACTGACCCATGGCGATGGAGCAGGTCAGCACGAACCGGTCCTTCGGCGGTGAGCAGGGCGTGTATAAACATGCCTCTGCCGCCACCGGGACAGAGATGACCTTTTCGGTCTTCGTTCCCCCGCATCAGCCCGGGACGAAGCTGCCGGTCGTCTGGTATCTGTCCGGGCTGACCTGCACCCACGCCAATGTTACGGAAAAAGGCGAGTTTCGCGCGGTTTGCGCGGAACTCGGCCTGATCTTCGTCGCGCCCGACACCTCGCCGCGCGGAGAAGGCGTGCCGGATGATCCGGCTGGAGCCTATGATTTCGGTCTGGGTGCCGGCTTCTATGTCGACGCGACGCAGCCGCCCTTCGATCGCCATTATCGGATGTGGTCCTATGTGACCGAAGAACTGCCTGCCCTGATCGCGGAAAATTTCCCCGTGGACATGGATCGCCAGTCGATCATGGGCCATAGCATGGGCGGTCACGGTGCCCTCACCGTCGCGCTCCGCAATCCGGGCAAATATGCATCGGTGTCGGCCTTTGCGCCCATCGTCGCGCCCGGCCAGGTGCCCTGGGGGGAAAAGGCGCTGACCGGCTATCTGGGCGAAGATCGCGCGACATGGCGCCTGCATGATGCGGTGGCGCTGATCGAGGACGGCGCCCGCGTGCCGGACCTGCTGGTCGACCAAGGCAGCGCGGATCCTTTCCTGGAAAAGGAATTGCGGCCGGAACTTCTCAAAAGCGCTTGCGAGGCGGCAGGCATCGACCTGACGCTCAACCTGCGCGAAGGCTATGACCATAGCTATTATTTCATTTCAACTTTCATGGCCGACCATTTGCGCTGGCATGCGGCCCGCCT